>Ga0081539_10001052_pt1 | contig 50554 bp, 52 predicted proteins | sample TabmetS4T2R2_FD_71023 | JGI IMG/M metagenome (GOLD analysis project Ga0081539, IMG submission 71023) | Tabebuia heterophylla rhizosphere microbial communities from the University of Puerto Rico - S4T2R2 | ecosystem: Host-associated > Plants > Roots > Rhizosphere ... | reverse complement strand
CCCGGCTACACCGAGGGAGCGCCGCTGCAGGCACACGTCACCAACCTGGACGCCTCGCCGTTCCTGGGCCGCCTCGCGCTCTGCCGGGTGCACGAGGGCACCATCCGCAAGGGCCAGACCGTCGCGTGGTGCCGCACCGACGGCACCATCGACAAGGTCCGCATCTCCGAGTTGCTGATGACCGAGGGCCTGGAACGCAAGCCCGCCGAGCAGGCCGGGCCGGGCGACATCATGGCCGTGGCCGGCATCCCGGAGATCATGATCGGCGAGACCCTCGCGGACGCGGAGAACCCGGTCCCGCTCCCCCTGATCACCGTCGACGAGCCGGCCATCTCGATGACCCTGGGTACCAACACCTCGCCGCTGGTCGGCCGGGTCAAGGGCGCCAAGGTCACCGCCCGGATGGTCAAGGACCGGCTGGACAAGGAACTCGTCGGCAACGTCTCGCTGCGCGTGCTGCCCACGGAACGCCCGGATGCCTGGGAGGTCCAGGGCCGCGGCGAGCTGGCGCTGGCCATCCTGGTCGAGCAGATGCGCCGGGAACAGTTCGAGCTCACCGTCGGCAAGCCCCAGGTGGTGACGCGTACGGTCGACGGCAAGATCTACGAGCCGGTCGAGCGGCTGACCATCGACGCGCCCGAGGAGTTCATGGGTCCCATCACCACGCTGCTGGCGTCCCGCAAGGCCCGGATGGAGCAGCTCACGAACCACGGAACCGGCTGGGTGCGGATGGAGTGGCTGGTGCCGGCGCGCGGCCTGATCGGGTTCCGCACCGAGTTCCTCACCGAGACCCGCGGCACCGGCATCCTCCACCACGTCTTCGACCGCTGGGAGCCCTGGGCGGGCGAGCTGCGGACCCGCCAGACCGGCTCGCTGGTCGCCGACCGCCGCGGCCAGACCGCCAGCTACTCGCTGATGAACCTGCAGGACCGGGGCAAGCTCTTCGTCGGCTCCGGCGAGGAGGTCTACGAAGGGATGATCGTCGGCGAGAACGCCCGCTCCGACGACCTCGACGTGAACCCGACCAAGGCCAAACAGCAGACCAACATGCGCGCCGCCAGCGCCGACGTCCTGGTCCGCCTGGCGCCGCCGACCCTGCTCAGCCTCGAAGCCTCGCTGGAGTTCCTGCGCGAGGACGAGTGCGTCGAAATCACCCCGCAGTCGGTCCGCCTGCGCAAGGTCGAACTCGACAAAATCCAGCGCTTGAAGGCCTCCAAGCGCAGCGCCAAGGCCCCTTCTTAAGCCGGAACCACCAGACGCTGCGCGGGGCGGTGTCCTCGGTCGCCCGCGTTCGGGTCACGCACGCAAGTGCGCTCCCCTCGTCGGGCTCCCTGCGTCCTAGCCCCGCTTGGTCTGGCGGCCCCGGGACTCGGAGAAAGGGTTCGACAGCGAAGCGGTGCAGTAGAGGTCGAGCTCCATGCCGGCGACGTTGAAGTTGACGCGAGGCGTCGGCAGGCCATCGGCGAGAACCGCCTCGTAGAAGCGAAGCTCGAATTCGGAGCGAGTGAATGGCGGCGGCTCGTAGAGGGCGAGGGCGCGACGCAGGCGCTTGTGGCCGTGGTGGCCTTTGTTGCGCTCGAGCACGTCCCAGACAGCCCCGAGGTCGAAGAGCTTGAGCTCTTCTGCTCGCTTGAGCAGCTTTCGTAGTCGCCGCTCGTCCACCAGCGCGGCTTGGTCGAGCAGCGTGCGGGCGACAGAGGTCACAGGAATGCCCTCATGAAGGGCACGGTCGGCTTCGGTGAGCGTTCTCGCCCGGTGCAAGCGGAGCGGCGGACGGCGCGATCGCGGGCTTGGGCTCGTCACGTGAATCGGGATTGGCTGGGTGGGAGAAAGCCCCCAGAGCCATGAAGCGGAGTAATGGCTCAGGAGACCTCCCGGAGCGCAAGCGAGAACCGCGGCGAGACACTTGCCGTGAAACGAGAGATCGGTATGACCGACTGCGTAGACGCCTTGATACAGGCGATGGAGCCGCCCGGCCGCCTTCGCCCGCGCTACCTCCGCCTGCGAATAGCCGAGAGGCCCTTGCAGCTGCCGAATCGAAACGACCCCGTGCTGCCGCTTCGCCAGCGCCGCGAGAGCGCTCTCCGACCCCTTCCCAGAAGGGCGCGGTTGAGATTCCATTCGCATAGCGACTGGAAGGTCAACACGGTGCAGATTCTCCCCCTGGGAGCCGGGAGAATGGCGTTAGCGGCTGGCGTCGAAGCCGGCTTCTATTCCGTCGAGCAGGCGCTCAAGGCCGCGCTCGAAGCGGCCCTCCTCGCGAAAGACCTCGCGGATCGCGGCGACGCCCTCTTCGAAATCCTCACCGAGCAGCGCGCGGGCGTTCGGGAACTCGCCGCTGTCGAGTTCGCGCTGGAAGAACTCGCGCACGTCCGCGGGCCAGCCGGGGCCGTCCTGGTCGGGCTCCTGGGCCTCGCGGATCGCGAAGCCGAAGACGTACTCGTCGATCAGCACGATCGCTTCCAGCTGCGCCCGGGGGTCGAGGCCAGCCTTCGCCATCGCCTGCAGGGACTGCTCGAGGTGGCGCATCTTGTTCGGTCCCGGGCGGGGCTCGTCGAGCAGGTCGAGAGTCCAGCGGTGCCGGCGCAGCGACTCGCGGGTGGCGATCGCGATCCGGGTGATCGCCGGGCGCCACTCCTCCGGCAGCTCGTCGTCGGGGACCAGCACCTCCCCCATCACCGCGTTCAGCATCAGCGTCACCAGCTCATCCTTGTTGGCGACGTAGTGGTAGAGCGTCATCGTGCCGGCGCCCAGCTCCTGGGCGACGCGACGCATCGAGACGGCCTCGAAGCCCTCTGTGTCGGCGATCGCGACCGCGACCTCGGCGATCCGCTCCCAGGAGTGTCCGGGCTTGCGGGAGCAGGGCTCCTCGCGCAGCCAGATCAGGCTCGGCTCGGTTGCGGAGGGGCCGGAAGACATCTCGTACATCGTACTGCTAAGCTCGCCCGTACGCCGTACGAAAGAACCGAGGTCTCCTCTTGAGCTCCAGTCCCCCCGCCGGCGGCGCCGCAGCCGCCACTGCCGATCCCAACGCGCTCGACCGCGCGACGATGGTCACCGCCGCAGTCGTCCTGCTCGGCGCGATCATGTCGATTCTCGACACGACCGTGATCAACGTCGCGATCGACCGCCTGGCGATCGACTTCAACGCTTCCCTGACCACGATCCAGTGGGTCGTAACCGGCTACACCCTCGCCCTCGCCGCGGTGATCCCGCTCACCGGCTGGGCGGCCGACCGCTTCGGCACCAAGCGGATCTACATCTGGTCGCTGGTCCTCTTCCTGGTTGGATCGATCCTCTGCGCCGCCGCCTGGAGCGCCGGCTCGCTGATCGCCTTCCGCGTTCTCCAGGGAATCGGCGGCGGCATGATCATGCCCGCGGTGATGACGATCATGACCAAGAAAGCCGGCCCCCACCGGATGGGCCGGGTGATGGGCATCCTCGGCGTGCCGATGCTGGTCGCGCCGATCCTCGGGCCGATCCTCGGCGGCTGGTTGGTCGACGACGTCTCCTGGCGCTGGATCTTCCTGATCAACGTCCCGATCGGGATCGTCGCGATCGCCCTGGCGATGATCGTGCTCGAGCGTGACGAGTCCCAGCCGGCGCACAAGCTCGACTGGCTGGGGATGGCGCTGCTGTCACCGGGCCTGACGGCGCTGATCTTCGGGCTGGCCGAGTCCTCCGGCAGCGAGGGCTTCGCGGCGACGAAGGCCTGGCTGCCGATCGTCGCCGGGGTGGCGCTGATCGCGACCTTCTTCTGGCACAGCTGGCGCTCGGACGCACCGCTGATCGACATCAAGACGTTCACCCACACCCGCGCCGGGGCCTCAGCCGTGGTCTTCATGCTGTTCGCGATCGCGATGTTCGGCACCCTGCTGCTGATCCCGCTCTACTACCAGACGGTGCGCGGCGCCTCGGCTCTGGAAGCCGGCCTGCTGCTGGCTCCACAGGGCCTCGGCGCGATGATCACGATGCCGCTCGCCGGCCGGCTCACCGACCGCTACGGACCCTCGAAATGGGCCGCCTTCGGGATCCCGCTGCTGGTTGTCGGCCTCGCCCCGTTCGCCTTCGTCGAGGCCGACACCCCCTACACCCTGCTCTGCGGCTTCTCCTTCGTCGCCGGGCTCGGGATGGGGCTCGCGATGATGCCGACGATGACCGCGGCGATGCAGGCGGTGCCGCCGCCGGCGATCGCCCGGACCAGCACGGCGATGAACATCATCCGCCAGTCGGGCGCCTCGATCGGGACCGCGGTTCTCTCGGTCCTGCTCGCCTCCGCGATCACCGACAAGCTCGGCGGTGGAGGCGAGGGCGGCCTCGAGGCCGCGCACGGCATCTCCGAAGCTCAGCGCGCGCAGATCGCCGAACCGCTCTCGGAAGCGTTCGCCCAGACCTTCGTCTGGGGCCTGGTGCTGATGGCGCTGGCCTTCGTCCCCGCGCTCTACATGGCGCTGGCCAAGCCGAGCAGAAAGCCGGACAGCGAGCAGCCCGCCACCGGCGTTCCTCCGATCACCGAGGAGCACGCCGCCGTCCTCGAGTAACGGCGGGTGGTCGCCATTTCACCCGGTATGGGTGGGAAATGGCGACCACCCGACGGGTAGGGTGCAAGCGTGGCTCGATGGGGAGTGCTCGCAACGCTGGCTGCCGCCCAGTTCCTGATGGTCCTCGACCAGGCGGTGATGAACGTCGCGATCTCGCAGCTGGTCGAGGACTTCGACACCACGGTGACCACGATCCAGGCGGTGATCGCGCTCTACGCGCTGGTCATGGCGGGGCTGATGCTGACCGGCGGCAAGCTCGGCGACATCATCGGCCGCCGCCGGGCCTTCGCGATCGGGCTGGTGATCTACGGCTGTGGCTCGGCCCTGACCGCCGCCTCCTGGAGCATGCCCAGCCTCACTCTCGGTTGGTCGGTGCTGGAGGGAATCGGCGCGGCGCTGGTCCTGCCGGCGATGTTCGCCCTGGTCGCCGGCAACTTCAAGGGCTCAGACCGGGCGCTGGCCTATGGGGTGCTCGGCGGCGTCGCCGGGGCCGGGATCGCGGTCGGCCCGATCCTCGGCGGCTGGGCGACCACCGAGCTGTCCTGGCGGGTCGTCTTCATCGGCGAGGTCGTGGTCGCGATCGGGATCCTGATCGGCCTGCGCCTGGTCAAGGAGCCGGAGGGGCCGGCCAGGCGGCCGCGCATGGACGTGGTCGGGGCGGCGCTCTCGGCGCTCGGCCTTGGCCTCCTCGTCTTCGGCGTGATCCAGGCCAGTAACTGGGGCTGGCTGCAGCCGAAGGACTCGCCGCTGGAGCCGTTCGGGTTCTCGCTGACCCCGTTCATGATCGCCGCCGGAGCGCTGGTGCTCGGTGCCTTCCGCGCCTGGGAGCGGCGGCGTGAGCGCGCCGGCGCCGACCCGCTCGTCCACCTCGACCTGCTGTCGATCCCGCGGATGCGCGGCGGCGTCTCGATGCTGCTCGCCCAGAACCTGGTGCTGATGGGGATCTTCTTCACCGTGCCGCTGTTCCTGCAGATCGTCCAGGGCCTCGACGCGCTGGAGACCGGGGTGCGGATGCTGCCGGCCTCGGCCGGGCTGTTCGTCGCCGCGCTCGCCGGCTCGGCCCTGGCCAAGCGCTTCCCGGCCAAGGCCCTGGTCCGGGTCGGCCTCGCGATCGTCTTCCTCTCCACCCTGCTGCTGCTCGACACGGTCGAGCCGGAGCTCGACAACACCAGCTTCCTGATCGCGATGGGGGTACTCGGAGTCGGCATGGGCCTGGTCGTCTCCCAGCTCGGCAATGTCGTCCAGTCGGCGGTCGGCGACAACGACCGCAGCGAGGCCGGCGGGCTGCAGACCACCGCCCAACAGCTCGGCTCCTCCCTGGGGACCGCGCTGCTCGGCGCGATCGTGATCACCGGCCTGGTCACCGCCTTCACCGGCAACATCGCCGACAACCCGAAGATCGGCCCGCAGGTGGAACGCCGGGTCGAGGTCCAGCTCAGCGCCGGCAGCAGCTTCGTCGCCGCCGAACAGGTCGAAGCGACCGCGCGCGACGCCGGGCTCGACGCGGCGACCACCGGCGAGCTGGTCGGCGAGTACGAAGACGCCCAGATCACCGCGCTGAAGACGGCGTTCCTCGTTGCCGCCCTGCTCGTCCTCGCCTCCTTCTTCGCGACCCGCAACCTGCCCAGCCGCCGCTTCGACGAGCTGCAGACCTAGCGGGTGTCTAGGCGTCGACGGCCTCGATCCGGCCCGCGTCGATCGCCGCCAGCAGCGCCTCGTGGTCGCGCTCGTTCTGGTCGGCGTAGGCCTCGGAGAAGCTCGCGATCGCGCGGTCGAAGGAGTCGCCGCCGCCGAGGTAGGCGGCGATCGCGACCCGGTCGCCGGAGCGGGCGTGGGCGCGGGCCAGGGTCCAGCCGCAGATCCGCGCGTAGACCTCGAAGCCGCGCGGGGTGAGGCGCTCGATCTCGGCCGAGCGCTTCCAGTCCCAGAGCTGGCGCACGTAGAAGTGGCGCTGCTCGCCGTCGATGCCGACCGCCGGGCACCAGCCGAGGAAGATGTCGCTGGCCGACTGCATCAGCCGCTGGCCCTCGACCACGCGGCGACCGTGGTTGCGGTAGCGGCTGGCGCCGACGTAGGGCTCCATCACCGAGGCCTGGGCTTCCTTGGCCTGGAGGAAGAGCGGGTCGGAATCATCGTCGCCGGTCAGCAGCACGACCCAGGCGCGGGTGCCGACGCTGCCGACGCCGACCACCTTGCGGGCCAGCTGCCGGAAGCGGTAGCGGTCGAGCAGGTGCTGGCGGTTGGCCGGCAGGGTCTCCCGGTAGGCGACGAGGACGCCGGCGATCAGCTCCTCGATGCTGCGCCCGTCGCCGGCCGGCATCAGCTCCTCGCCGGGAACCAGGATCGGCGGTTCGCTGCGGAAGCGGAGCTCCCCGTCGACCGTCTCGGTCAGCTTCTCCAGCGCCCGCAGGCTGTCCTTGGCCCGCGCCTTGGCGACGCCCTTGCGCAGGCGGCCGACCTCGCCGGGGTCCTCGTCCTCGATCTGCCCCATCGCCTCCTCGACGTCGAAGCGCGCGTACCAGACCTCGAGGTTGCGCATCGCCGCGAACTCGCGCATCGCCGAGCGGTAGGCGCAGACGGCCAGTTCGACCAGCGCCTCGCGCCGCTTGCGCTTGAAGCCGCGTTCGCGGGCGGCGACGACGAAGCTGGCGGCGAGCCGCTTCACGTCCCACTCCCACGGGCCCGGCAGCGACTCGTCGAAGTCGTTGAGATCGAAGACCAGCCGCCGGTCGGGCGCCGCGAAGGCGCCGAAGTTGGAGAGGTGGGCGTCGCCGCAGGCCTGCACGCGCAGGCCGGAGTCCGGGGTGCTCGCCAGGTCGGCCGACATCACCGCCGCGGCGCCGCGGTAGAAGGCGAAGGGCGAGGCCGACATCCGCCCGTAGCGGATCGGGACCAGGTCCGGGACCCGCGAGGCGGCCTGCTCCTCGAGCACCGCGATCGGGTCCGGCCGATCCTCCGCCGGTTGCCAGTCGGCGTGAGCCGAGCGGCGGACCTCCGAGCGCGCCGCCTTTCCTCGGGCGACGCGCTCGGGACCGGTCATGCCTAGACCGTAGCCGCTGCCTGCTCAGACTGCGAGTCGCGGGCGGCGTCGGCGGCCTTCGCCTCGGCCTCCGGGGTGCGCTCGCCGGCGGGACGCGGAAGCAGCACTTCTTTGGCGATCACCAGACGCTGGATCTGGCTGGTGCCCTCGTAGAGCTGCATGATCTTCGCGTCGCGCATCAGTTTCTCGACCGGGTACTCCTTGATGAACCCGTAGCCGCCGTAGACCTGGACCGCGTCGACGGTGATCTCCATCGCCGAGTCGGCGGCGAAGCGCTTGGCCATCGAGGAGATCTTGCTGTTGCGCAGACCCTGGTCGAGCATCACGGCCGACTGCCAGACCAGCAGGCGGGCCGCCTCGACCTTGGTCGCCATGTCGGCGATCATGAACTGGATCGCCTGGTGCATCGCGATCGGGACGCCGAACTGGACCCGTTCTTTGGAGTACTCCGCCGCGTACTCGAGCGCCGCGCGGCCGATCCCGACGGCCATCGCCGAGACGCCGGGACGGGTCCGGTCGAGGGTCATCATCGCCAGTTTGAATCCCTTGTTTTCCTCGGCCAGGAGGTTCTCGGCCGGGACCTCGACGTCGTTGAAGGAGATGGTCGCGGTGTTGGAGGCCCGCTGACCCATCTTGTCCTCCTTCTTGTCGACGGTCACCCCGGGGGAGTTGGCGTCGACGACGAAGGCGCTGATCCCCTGGTGGCCGGCCTCCGGGTCGGTCTTCGCGTAGACCGTGAACCAGTCGGCGTAGGTGCCGTTGGTGATGAAGCACTTGGAGCCGTTGAGGACGTACTTGTCGCCCTGCTTGACGGCGCGGGTCTTCATCCCGCTGACGTCAGAGCCGGCGTCCGGCTCGGTCAGGCAGAACGAGGCCAGCTTCGGCGCTTCGGTCAGCATCCCCAGGTACTTCTTCTTGGTCTCCTCGGAGCCGCCGAGGGTGACCGGCGCGGAGGCGAGGCCGTTGGCCATCAGCGAGGTGCCGATTCCGGAGCAACCCCAACCGACCTCCTCCTCGATCAGACAGCCGGAGAGGTAGTCGAGGCCGGGACCGCCGTAGGCCTCGGGGATGTGGGTGTTCATCAACCCCACCTCCCAGGCCTTCTCGATCACGTCCTGGGGCCAGGTGCCGTCGACGTCGTACTCCCAGGCCACCGGGCGCATATCTTTCTCGGCGAAGCTGTGCGCGAGGTCGCGCAGATCCTTCTGCTCGTCAGTGAGGGTGAAATCAACCACCGGTCGGAGCTCCTTTTGGTCGGTGCTTAAGTCCGTCTGGAACGCCACTCGGGTGGAGGCGTCTCCCTTGATTGACTGGTCAGTCAACCAGGCTTAAAGATTAGCGAATGAACCCCTCGGATGGGGGGATTAAGCTTTGGCGCATGGATCCTCTAGTAGTCGCCTCCGCTACCGACAAAGGCCTCATCCTCATCCTCCTCGCGCTGATCGTCGGGCCGCTGCTCGGTCTGCTGCTGCGCGCGGTCAACGGCAACGGCTGGGAGCGGATCGGCAAGGGCCCGCTGGCGGTCGAGGAACGGCGGCCGGAGAAAGAGGATTCCGATCCGGAGATCGTCCAAGCTGAAGTGCAGGAGCTGGAAAATCTCGTAGGATCGAAGCGTGAGCCCCGCCCCTGACGAGAACCTCTACGAGGTCGAGGAGCTGCTGGTCCAGCCGGGGACCTACTTCAACCCCCAGACCGAGGTCGTGGTGGTCGTCGACGACTCCGCCTCGATCGACCAGGAGGTCTTCAATCTGGAGGCCTACGAGGGCGCCGACTGGGTCCGCATCTCCGACGAGGTCCCGATCGACGAAGACGGCCGCGACCGGGTGCTCGAGAGCTTCCAGACCCACTACCACCCCGGCTCCACCGGGTCGGTCTCCGAGACGGCGCTCGAACAGGGCGACGACGAGCTCGACGAGGACGAGGACGGCCAGGACCCCGGCCGCGAGGACTGAGTTGGCCCTCGAAGCGGGCGACAAAGCCCCCGCCTTCATGCTGCCCGATCAGAACGGCGAGGAGGTCAAGCTCTCCGACTTCAAGGGCGAGACCGTCGTCCTCTATTTCTACCCGCGGGCCGACACCCCGGGCTGCACGACCCAGGCCTGCGGGATCCGCGACCGCTCCGAGGAGTACGCGGCGGCCGGCGCCAAGGTGATCGGGGTTTCCCCCGACGAGCCGGCGGCGATCAAGAAGTTCGACGACAAGCACGGGCTTGGCTTTACCCTGCTCGGCGACGTCGACCACAAAGTCGCCGACAAATACGGCGCCTGGGGCGAGAAGTCGATGTACGGCAAGAAGTACATGGGGATGCTGCGCTCGACCTTCATCATCGACCCGAAGGGCAAGGTCGCCCGGGTCTTCCCCAAGGTGCAGCCGAAAAAGCACGACGACCTCGTGCTCAAAGCCCTGGCGGAACTCGGCCAGTAGCGGATAGGTTGCTCCCAACGGGTCCGGCGCACCTGCCCGGGCCGTTCAGGAGGGAGAGCAGATGGCTACGGTGATCGCCCACCACGAGGTCGAGGACAGCGGCAGTTGGCTTGCCTCGCCAAAACGCGATGAGTTCTTCGGTCCCCTCGGGATCACGGTCCGCACCTTTGTCGACCCGGAGAACCCGAACCGCGTCGCGCTGCTGATGGAGGTCCCCGACATGGACGAGCTGCAGCGCGCCCTGCAGTCGCCGGAGGCTGCCGAGGCGATGAAGCAGGACGGGGTCCGCCCAGAGACCCTGGTAGTTCTCACCGAGGCCTGAGCAGGGTGCTCAGGCGCTGACGATCACGACAACCAAGAAGGCCGTGTAGAGCGCGAACCAGCCGACCACGGCGGGGAGCTTGAAGGCGCCGGCGCGGTGCAGGCTGAGGTAGGCGAGGAGGCCGCCGGCGACGCCGAGGCAGACCGAGAGCACGCCGTTGGAGTTGAGCTCCCAGTCGGTGAAGAGGAGGCCGATCCCGACCGGGATCGTCGACTGGAAGACCATCGCGCCGCTGATGTTGCCGAGCGCCAGCGCGTCCTTGTTTTCGCGCACCCAGAAGAAGCTGTTGACCTTCTCCGGGAGCTCGGTCGCGAGCGGGGCGAGGATCAGCGCCAGGACCAGGGCCTCGACCCCGAGGTCGTCGGCGATCGTCAGCAGCTCTTCGACGAAGAGGTGGGCGCCGCCGACCATCGCCCCGAGGCCGACCACGAGCTGGAGGATGCAGAGGCCGAGCGCCGGCTCCTGGCGCGCCTCCTTGCGCGGGTCGAAGATCAGCGGGTTCAGCGTCTCCTCCTCCTGGACCTCGCCGCTGGAGCGCAGGGTGCGGGCGACGTAGAGGACGTAGGCGCCGAGGAAGACGACGCCGGCGATGATCCGCACCGGGGCCGGCGGTCCCCAGGCGAGGACCCCGGCGAGCGAGAAGAAGGCGAGGAAGAACAGCAGGTCGCGCTCCAGGGTCGGCCCGTGGGTGTCGAGGTGCAGGCCGGTTTTGCGCCGCTCCCGGTAGAGGTAGGCGAAGAGCCCGACCAGGCCCATCGCCAGGGTGCCGAGCAAGAAGGGCGCGCCGACGATCGCCCCGATCGCGACGTCTTCGGAGCCCTCGTTGGCGCTGACCAGGGCGACGATCGCGATCAGCGTCTCCGGCATCGCGGTGCCGACCGCGGCGAGGATGCTGCCGACCGCCCCCTCCCCCAGGTGCAGCTTATGGCCGATCCACTCGACCGCGTTGGTGAACAGCAGGGCGCCGGCTAGAACGACGGCGAAGCTGACCAACAGGAGGACGTATTCCACGCACGCAGACTACTGAGTGCACTCAGGCGAAGTAGAAGGCGAGTCCGAAGACGAAGTAGACGGCCAGCAGCTGCACGCCCTCGAACCAGGTCGACTCGCCGTCCTGGGTGACGTGGTTGGCGATCAGGATCGCCAGCAGGATCGCCCCCAGCTCGAAGCCGTTGAAGACCAGGGCGAGCGGGAAGTCGCCGATCAGGAAGGAGGCGATAACCAGCACCGGGGCGACGAAGAGGGCGACCTGGGCGCTCGAGCCGATCGCGATGTTGACCGCCAGGTCCATCTTGTTTTTCATCGCCACCAGGACCGCGACCCAGTGCTCGGCCGCGTTGCCGACGATCGCGACGACGATCACGCCGACGAAGAACTCGGAGAGTCCGATCGACTCCGAGGCCTCGGAGATCGAGCCGACCAGGACCTCGGACATGACCCCGACGAGGACGCCGGCGATCGCCAGGGCGACGATCGATTTCCGCGTCGACCAGCCCCAGGTGTCCTCCGCCTCGTAATCGGGGTTGAAGATCGCGCGGTGGGTCTTCAGCGAGAAGAAGAGGCCGGCGACGTAGGTGGCGATGAGGACGATCGCGACCGCCAGCGAGAGGTGCTCGACGGTGGGGCCGTAGTTGATCGACTCGGCGCCGGGGTTGGGCAGGCCCTGGCCCTCGACCAGCTCGAAGATCGCCGGCATGATCAGCGCCGCCGCCGCCAGCATCAGCATCGTGCTCTGGACGCTGGCGGTGGTCGCGCTGAAGGTCTGCTTCTCGCGGCCGATCCCGCCGGCCAGCATCGCCGCCCCGAGGACGAGCAGGATGTTGCCGAGGATCGAGCCGACGATCGAGGCCTTGACCACCTCCTGCAGGCCCTGGGCGAGGGCGAAGAGGGCGATGATCAGCTCCGGCGCGTTGCCGAAGGTGACGTTCAGCAGGCCGCCGATCCCCGGCCCCGAGCGGGCCGCAAGCTCCTCGGTGGCGCGGCCCATCAGCGCCGCCGTGGGGATGATCCCGAGCGCCGAGGCGGCGAAGACGATCGTCGCCTCGGCGTCGATCAGCTCGAGGAGGACCGCGACCGGGATCAGCGGGACGAGCAGGTAGGGCCAGCCGTACGGCGTCCGGAAGAAGGACGCGTCGAGGGCTGGCCTCACCGCTGCTCGGTCCTGAAGCGCCGGCGCGTCATCCGTAGAGGCGGTCGCAGCGCTCGATGTCGGTCGGCGACCGGGCTTCCTGGATGCAGTCGAAGAACTCGGGTGAGGCTTCGACTTCGGGCAGGCCTTCGGGCAACTCGAGCGCACCGTCGTCGCCGCCGAGCGCTTCCAGGAGGGCGCCGATCCCGCCGCCGCTGCTGGCCGCTTCGAGCAGCGCGACCGGGTCGAGGTCGAGCTCTTCGAGCAGGCCTTCGAACGGCTCGGCGTTGGCCGGCGCCGCGATCTCCTGTTCCTCGTTGACCCCGCTGAGCGCCAGTTCGAAGTTCATTTCGACTTTTTCGCCGCTCGCTTCTTGCGGTTCGATTTTCACTTCGGCGACGACCTTGCGGATGATCCCGTCCTCGCCGACGTAGACCTCGGCGTGGGCTTTGCGGATCGCGTCCGAGAAGGCGCCCCGGGTCGCTTCGAGCTGTTCGAGCGACAGCGGGCCGGCGGCGTCGAAGACGGAGCTGCAGGCCGGGTCTTCGGTCAAACCGACCACCGCGTCGACCAATCCTTCGGGGTTGAGGTCGCCGCTGACTTTGGTCGTCGAGGTCCCGTCGACGTCGGCGGAGCCCTCGTTTTCGAGGTTGTCGAGCACGGTGTTGAGGTCGATCGCGGCAACCGCGTTCTGGCATTCGCTCGGGCTGGCGCCACCGCCGCCACCGCCGAGGCCGATGCCGAAGCCCTGTTCGATGCTCGACTGGATGAACCCGAAGGTGGTCGGGTCGATTTCGTACTCGGTCCCCCGGTAGTCGATGAAGGCGCGATCGGCAAGCAGGGTCACGCCGCCCTCGAAATCGACGGCGTTGCCGCCGATCTCACCCGTGGCCGTGGCTTCGAAGCCGAGTTCCGGCAGCGCTTCGGGGCCGCGGGTCTGAAACGGCCCGGAGAAGGTGGCTTCGACTTCACCCGACGCTTCGCCCTCGGAGGTGATCCCCATCGTGACGTCGATCGCGCCGCTTTCGACCCCTTTGAAGGTCGCGTTTTCGATCACCGTCTGGGGATCCTCGTCGCTGCTGTCGCTGCTGCCGCAGGCGGAGAGCGCCCCGGCCAGGGCGACCACGGTCGCGAGCAGCATGAAGATGCGGATACGGCTCAAGAGATACAGCTCCTCTGATCGGGAACGGGTGAGGCCCTGATCGTAGCCCGAGCGCCGGGCTAGCCGCTGTCGCCGGTCCGCGATTCTTCGATCGGCGGCGGACGATCGTCGGACGCGAGGTTGGCGGCCAGCGGCAGCAGCAGCGCGCCGAGGCAGATCAGGATCACCCCGGCGGCGATGAGCCAGCGGGCCTTGAAGAGATGGCCGCAGATGCCGATCCCGAAGCCGGCCAGCATCAGGGCGATGTAGGGGCCCGGCTCGCGGGAGAGGAGCTCGGCAAAGGGCGGGGCGAGGTCGGGCACGGGCGCCTGATTATCATCGCGCGATGGCAGACAACTCGGTAAACGAGGTTAAGGACGCCCTGGCGGAGGTCGGCTACCTGGCCGACGAGCCGGCGGCGCTGGTCTCCTTCCTGGCCCAGAAACTGGGCAAGCCGGTGCTCGTGGAGGGCCCCGCGGGGGTCGGCAAGACCGAGCTGGCGAAGGCGCTCTCGCGCGCCACCGGCCGCGAGCTGGTGCGGCTGCAGTGCTACGAGGGCCTCGACGAGGCGAAGGCGATGTACGAGTGGAACTACCGCAAGCAGTTGCTGCGGATCCAGTCCGGCGGCGCCGAGGGCAGCTGGTCGGAGGTGCAGGACGACATCTTCGGCGAGGAGTTCCTGCTGACCCGGCCGCTGATGCAGGCGATCGCCAGCCCCGAGCCGGTCGTGTTGCTGATCGACGAGATCGACAAGACCGACCAGGAGTTCGAGGCGATGCTGCTCGAGCTGCTCTCCGACTTCCAGATCACGATCCCCGAGCTGGGGCGGATCGAGGCGAAAACGATGCCGATCGTGGTCCTCACCTCGAACGACTCGCGCGAGCTGACCGAGGCGCTGAAGCGCCGCTGCCTCTACCTCTGGCTCGACTACCCGGCGGTCGAGCGCGAGATGGAGATCGTCCGCCTGCACGCGCCGGAGCTGGACGAGACCCTGGCCCGCCGCCTGGTCGAGGTGGTCGGGATGGTGCGCGCGCTCGACCTCAAGAAGCCGCCCTCGATCGCCGAGTCGATCGACTGGGCGCGGACCCTGCTGCTGATGGGCGCCGAGGACATCGACCGCGAGACCTTCAACCAGTCGATGTCGATCCTCGTCAAGCACCGCACCGACATCGACCTCGTGGCCGAGCGGGTGGGGATGAAACTTGGCGAATCCGTACGGCCCCAAGGCTGACCCGGGCCCGCCGGGCCTGGCCGCGAAGCTGCTCGGCTTCTGCGAAGAGCTGCGCGGCGAGGGAGTGGCGGTCGGGACCTCGGAGATCCTCGACGCCTTCGCGGCGCTCGAGCACGTGCCCTGGACCTCGCAGGCCGACTTCCGCGAGGCACTGGCGACGACGATCGCCAAGTCCCAGGACGACCGCCGCGTCTTCGAGCTGCTCTTCGACCGCTACTTCTTCCGCGCCGCCGAGGCCGAGGCGGTGATGCGCGAGATCGGCGAGCGCGGCGAGGGCGAGGGCGGCGAGGCCGGGGCGGCCAGCGAGCGGCTCGACATCGACGAGCTGCGCGAACAGATCCGCGAAGCGATGATGGCCGGCGACGAGGATGCGATGCGCGACCTGGCGCGGCTGGCGATCGCCGCCTTCGGCCGCGGCGAGGGCTCCGGCGTGGTCGGGGTCGACGTGCAGCGGATCCGCCGCACACTCGGGCTGACCGCCGGCAACCAGCCGCCGACCGAGGACGGCCAGGAGCTGCCGCCGATCGACCGCAGCCAGCTGAACAAGTTCGAGCGCCACCTGCGGCGCGAACTCGAACGCGACCTGATCGAGCGGACCGAGACGCTGCCTCCCTCGCGGCCGCTGGCCGAGCTCGACCGGGCGCTGCCGACCAGCCCGACCCAGGACCTCGCCGCCGTGCACCGCGCGGTCGGCCAGATGAAACGCCGGCTGGCGACGCTCGGGCACGAGCAGCGCGGGCGCAAACAGGCCGGCCACGTCGACGTGCGGCGGACGATGCGGGCCTCGCTGGAGACCGGCGGCGTGCCGCTGCGGCTGAAATTCCGCCCGAAGCGGCCGCGGCGGCCGGAGATCTACGTGCTCTGCGACGTCTCCACCTCGGTCACCTCGGCCAGCGTCTTCTTCCTCTCGGTCCTGCACGCGCTGCACGACTCGTTCCGGAAACTGCGCAGCTTCGTCTTCATCGAGCGGATCTCCGAGGTCACCGACGTCTTCGAGCACGAGCGCGACTTCGCCGTCGTCGCCCAGAAGATCTCCAGCGAGGGCGGGGTCGCCGACATCTCCGGCTACACCGACTACGGCCGCGTCTGGCTCGAGTTCCTGACCGAGATCTCCGACGAACTCGACCCGCGCTCGACCGTGATCGTGCTCGGCGACGCCCGCACCAACGGGCGCGAGCCGCACGCCGAGGTCTTCGCCCAGATCGCCGAGCGGGCCGGGCGGCTGTTCTGGCTGAACCCGGAGCCGAAGCTCTACTGGAACTACGGCGACTCGGTGATGGCCGCCTACGAGCGCTACTGCGACGGCGCCTTCGAGTGCTGGACGACCAGGCACCTGGAGAACTTCGTCAACGTCGTCGCCGGCGGCACCCCGGTAACGGAGTGACCGCGGCGGAGGACTAGACCGAGGGCGCGGCGACGATCCGCACCGGATCGTCGGCCGAGACCTGCCACTGCTCGTTGAGGGCGGCGCCGGGGGGCGGCTCCACCGGCCCCTGCAGCAGCGGGTCCTCGGTCTCCCGCATCCAGGCGTCGAGGCGCGCGCGCAGCTCGGCCAGGGGCTCGGCGCAGGACGGGTCCTCGGCCAGGTTCTGGCCCTCGCCGGGGTCGAGCACGAGGTCGTAGAGCTGCTCCTCGGGGACCGTGCGCTCGCCCCAGCCGGCGGCGACCCAGAGGTCCTTGCTGGCGCTGTCGTCGCAGTTGGCGAGCACCGGGTGCGCGTAGTCGTCGAAGCGGCGGACGTACTTCCAGCGCTCGGTGCGGACCGCGCGGTGGGGCTGGTAGGCGGCGTGGAAGGTGGTCTCGGCGAAGATCGCCTCGTGCAGGCGCTCGGTCTCGCCGTGGACCAGCGGCAGCAGCGAGCTGCCCTGCAGCCACTCGGGATGCGCGACGCCGGCGAGATCGCAGAGGGTCGGGTAGACGTCGAGGTGGCTGACCGGGGCGTCGACGACCTTGCCGCCGCTGAACCCGCCCGGCCCGCGGACGATCATCATCACCCCGATCCCGCGGTCGAACAGGGTCGCCTTCGAGTTCGGGAAGGCGATGCCGTGGTCGGTGGTGCAGATCACCAGCGTGTTCTCGACCAGGCCGAAGTCGTGCAGCGCGTGCAGCACCGCCCCCACCCCCTGGTCCAGCGAGCGGGCGCTGGCCTTGAAGGAGGCGACGTCGCGGCGGGTCGCGGTGACGTCGGGGAGATTGCCGGGGGGCAGCGAGTAGAGCGTGTCGCGGACCGAGGTCGGGGCGGAGAAGTCGCGGTGGGTCTCGAAGAAGCCGACCGACATGAACCAGGGTTCGCCGGGCGGGGCCTCGCGCAGCCGCTCGATCGTCTCCGGGGCGATGTTCTCGGCGTGGTTGGAGTCGACGTCGACGACCTCGTCGTAGCCGATCACCCCCGGGTCGACGGAGATGTGCTGCTCGCCGATCAGGGTCGAGCGGTAGCCGGCGCGGCGCAGCGCATGCACCCAGTGCTGGCCGTAGTCGTGCAGCTGCCAGCCGCGGTGGGCGAGCCCGAGCATGCCGTTGTTGTGGCAGTAGAGGCCGGTCAGCAGGCTGGCGCGGCTGCCGGAGCAGGTCGGAGCGGCGCAGAAGGCCTCGCGGAACAGCACCCCCTGGTCGGCCAGCATCTGCAGGTTCGGGGTCGGAACCTGGAAGCCGTAAGGCTGCACGAACCGGCCGGTGTCGTGCGAGTGGATGTAGAGAATGTTCGGCGGGGAGCTCAAGTCGTCGCGTTTACCCGTTCTGGTTGCCGGGGAACTCAGGGTAGCGAGAAGCCATTTTTACCTGGTTTGTTGATTAACTAAGTCAGCAATGTCGAACCCCGAGCGCTCCTACCTCGTTTGCGCGACGCCTCGTAGCGGCAGCACCCTGGTCTGCCATGCGCTCTCGGAAACCGGCGTCGCCGGCCGCCCCGAGGAGTACTTCGAGGCGCTGCGCCACTCCGGCCGGCCACGGCGTCCGGAGGAATACTTCCTCGGGGTCGAGGACCAGTCGATCCGCGACCACCTCGGCGAGCGCGCGGTCGGCTCCGAGCCGCAGCCGCGCTCACCGCTCTGGAGCCGCGCCGCCTACGACCGCTACCTGGAGTGGGCCTTCGAGGTCGGCACCACCCCGAACGGGATCTTCGGCGCGAAGCTGATGTGGGGCTACTTCGGCGAGTTCGTCAGCCTCCTGCGCAATGTCCCCGCCTACCGCGACGTGCCGCTGACGGAGCTCCTCCCCACCGTCTTCCCCGACCTCACCTTCGTCCGCGTCGTCCGCGCCAACAAGGTGCGCCAGGCGGTCTCGCTCTGGAAGGCGGTGCAGACGGCGACCTGGCGCGAGGACCAGGCGTCCGCCAAGGCCGCCTCGGTCGAGGACGGCGACGCCCCTCCCTACCGCGCCTTCATCGAGGAGCACCGCCCGCAGCTGCGCTTCCACTACAAGGCGATCGACCACCTGCTGGAGCAGTTGCTGATCGAGGAGGCCTCCTGGGACGCCTTCTTCGAGCACGCCGGGATCAAGCCGGTCCTCGTCCTCTACGAGAACTTCGCCGCCGACTACGAGACCAGCACCCTGCGCCTGCTCGAGCGCCTCGACCTCGCGCCGCCCGATGGCTTCGAGTTCGAACCGCGGATGAAGAAACAGTCCGACGAGATCAACGACGACTGGACCAGGCGCTACTCCGAACTGCGCCTCGGCCGCGACTTCGACCTCTCCCCGGTGGCCGTGTCGACTTAGTCGCTATATGAGCGACTTTCGCGCCAGCGCTAGCGGGCGGCCCAGGAGTCGGGCTCGGCGGCCAGCGTGGTGACGACGTCGGGCATATCGCCGGAGACGAGGTCGGCGAGGGTGACGTTCTCGAGCACGTTGCGGAGGTTGGCGCGGACGGCGATCCAGACCTCCTGCAGGTTCTGGGAGTTGCCGCTGTATTCGATCGACTCGGGCGGGGTCGACTGGACGTGGGCGATCGGGCCCTCGACGGCGCGGACGACGTCGGCGACGGTCACCTCGTCGGCCGGGCGGGCGAGCCAGTAGCCGCCTTTGGCGCCGCGACGGGCGCGGACGATGCCGTGGTGCTTCAGCTCCAGGAGGATGTGCTCGAGGAACTGCAGCGGGATGTCCTGGGCGTCGGCGAGTTTCTCGCCCTTGACGGGACCGTCCTCGCCGGCGGCCGCCAGCTCGAGAGCTGCGCGCACCGCGTAGTCGGCCTTGGCTGAGACACGCATGCGCTAGGGCCGTGTCAGGTAGCGGTTGTCCGGCTCTGGCGCAGGCATCGTCGTGGCTGGCAAGGACGCAGACCCGACGGCGTGGCGGTGCCACGCCGAGCGGTCGAGGACGCCGCCAGACGCGGCGAGGTCCAGCCAGAGAGGACAAGCGTTGCCTGACACGGCCCTAAGTAAAGCAATCAGCCGATCACGTCTGGCGAGAGATCGTCGCTGCGGTCGCTTGCTTGCTTGGTCGCTTCTTCGGCTTCGCGCTTGACCCGGCGCTCGTTCCACCAGCGCGGGAACCAGATCAGCAGCCCGAGGCCGATGCCCGCCACCGCGGCGGCGATCGGCCAGACCACCGGATCGCCCTTCTGCACGGTGACGATCCCGGAGGCGACGAGGACGACGCCGAGCGCGGTGCGCAGGAACGAGGTCGGGGCTTTGCCGGCGAACTGGGAGCCGACGATCACGCCCGGAACCGAGCCGAGCAGGATGTTGCCGGCGAGCACGAAATCGACGTTGCCGTCGACCCAGTGGGCGATGCCGGCCGCCCAGAGCAGGATCGCGGCGTGGAAGACGTCGGTGCCGACGACCTTCCGCGGGGTCAGGCGGTAGATCGCGATCAGGAGGATCGCGATCACCGTGCCCGAGCCGGCCGAGGTGATCCCGATCACGAACCCGGTGGTGGCGCCGATCACGACCGCGGCGACCTTGTGGCGGCGTTGCATCACGAAGTCCTCGCGCTCTTCGATCAGGTTGCTGAGGATCAGCGCCCGCGCCAGGGTCATCACCCCGACCATCAGCAGGGTGCCGCCGAGCAGCGCGTAGACGATCGAGTCGAGCTCCTCTTCGCCGACCCTGTCCTGGAGGATCGAGATCACCCAGACGCCAAGCACGGCGGCGGGAACGCTGCCGGCCGCCATCCAGTAGCTGAGCTTGAGGTTGACCGTGCCGAGCTTCAGGTGGCGCCAGGCGCCGACCGTCTTGGTCACCGCCGCGTAGAAGATGTCGGTGCCGATCGCGGTCACCGGCTTGACCCCGAACAGGAAGATCAGCAGCGGCGTCATCAGCGTGCCGCCGCCCATGCCGGTCATGCCGACCAGCGCTCCGATGCCGAAGCCGAAAAGGACTATTGCCGGGTCCATGGCGCTCCTGTTGCTCTGGCCGCACGAACTGCTTCTCGACTTTCCCGACAACTTTGGTCGGGTGTGCGGGTTGCGGCAGGATACCAGCGATGAACGTCTCGATTGGCGGAGTCGCGCACTCCTACGGTGAGCTGCGCACGATCGAGTCGCTCGATCTCGAGGTCGCGGCCGACGGGGTGGTCGGGCTGGTCGGACCCTCGGGCTGCGGCAAGTCGACCCTGCTGGAGTTGATCTGCGGGCTGCAGGAGCCCGACGCCGGGACGATCGCGGTCGGCGGCGCCGGCGGCGCCGAGGAGCGGCTGGCGAGCTGCGCCTACATGCCCCAGCGCGACGAGCTGCTGCCCTGGTACTCGGCGATCGACAACGCGGCGCTGGCGCTGCGCAACCAGGGCCAGGGGCGGGCGCAGGCGCGGCGCGGCGCGGCCGAGCTGTTCGACCGCTTCGGGCTCGCCGGGTTCGAGGAAAAGGCGCCGGGGGAGCTCTCCGGCGGGATGCGCCAGCGGGTCGCCTTCCTGCGCACGCTGGTTTCCGGCAAGCCGGTGCTGGCGCTCGACGAGCCCTTCGCCGCGCTCGACGCGATCACCCGCGCGGAGATGCAGGAGTGGCTGGCGGCGGCGCTGCAGGCCGATCCCCGCACCGTCGTCCTCGTCACCCACGACGTCGAGGAGGCGCTCTACCTGGCCGACCACGTGGCCGTGCTCTCGGCCCGGCCGGCGCGGATCGTCGCCTCCTTCGAGACACCCGCGCCCCGCGCCCCGGACCGCGATGCCGCCGTCACCGACCCCGGCTTCGTCGCCGCCCGCGAGCGGGCGCTGCGGGCCCTGCACGAGGGGGCGCGGTGAAGCGCTGGCTCTACCCGTTGGCGCTGCTGGCCGCCCTGATCGGGCTCTGGCAGCTCGCCGCCAGCACGGGGTTCATGGCGGACGTGATGAACCTCCCTGATTTCCTCGTCCCCTCGCCAGCAGAAATCGCGAACTCACTCTGGGACGAGCGCACGCTGCTGCTCGAATACGGCTGGGTAACGCTGCAGGAGATCGTCCTCGGCTTCCTGCTCGCGATCGTCGTCGGGGTTGCGTTCGCGGTGACGATGCACTTCTCGCGAACGATCCGCCTCGCCGCCTATCCCCTCGTTGTCGCCTCGCAGACGATCCCGATCGTCGTGATCTCGCCGATTCTCGTGATCTGGTTCGGCTTCGGCCTGACGCCGAAGCTCCTGATCATCGCCCTCATCTGCTTCTTTCCCGTCACCGTCGCCACGGTCGACGGGCTGCGCTCAGTCGATCCCGCCGCGATCAAGCTGATGCGGACGCTCTACGCGTCGCGAGTGCAAATCTTCTGGAGGGTCGAGGCACCCGCTGCGCTGCCCGCATTCTTTAGTGGCGCCCGCATCGCGGTCGCAATCGCCCCGATCGGCGCCGTCTTCGCCGAGTGGGTCGGCGCCAACGAGGGGCTCGGGCGACTGATCTTCATCGGAACCGCCAATTACCAGGTCGATCTGACCTTCGCCGCGGTCTTCGTTCTCTCGCTGATCGCGATCGCGCTGTACGCCCTCGTGGCCATCGCAGAGCGTCGCATCGTCTCTTGGCGGTAGAACACAGGGGATGAAGGTCCCCCGCCTCCTAGCGCTCGCCACTACCGTCGCCGCGCTGATCCTCGCCCTCGGCCTCGCCGCCTGCGGCGAGAAGTCGGAGGACGGGGCGGGCGAAAACGACTCGCTTTTGCTGGCGCTCGACTTCTACCCGAACCCCGACCACGCCGGGATCTACATGGCGCAGGAGCTCGGCTACTACGAGGAAGCCGGGCTCGACGTCGGGATCGAAGCGCCGACCGATCCCTCGCTGCCGATCAAACAGGTCGCCGCCGGCAAAACCGACCTGGCGATCTCCTACGAGCCGGAGCTGATCCTCGCCCGCGAAAGCGGACTCGACGTGGTCGCGATCGGGGCGCTGGTCAACACGCCGCTGACCTCGATGATCTGGCTGGAGAAATCGGGGATCAACGGGGTCCCGAGCCTGAAAGGGAAAACGATCGCCTACGCCGGGATCCCCTACCAGGAGGCGTTCCTGGAGACGATCCTCGCCCGCGGCGGCCTCACCAGCTCCGAGGTGAAAGCGGTCAACGTCGGCTTCAACCTGTTGCCGGCGGTGGTCAGCGGCAGCGCCGACGCGATGCTCGGCGGCTTCCAGAACGTCGAGGGCGTCGACCTGCGCGAACGCGGCCTGAAACCGGTGATCACCCCGGTCGACCAGCTCGGCGTGCCGACCTACGACGAGCTCATCCTCATCGCCAACCGCGAGACCCTGGAAGCCGAACCGGAGAAGTTCCGCCTCTTCCTGGCCGCGCTGGAGCGCGGCACCGACGCCGCGGTGGCGCAGCCGAACGCCGCCACGCAGGCGATCCTCGCCGCCAACCCGACGCTGGAACCGAAACTGACCAAAGCCGAGGTGGAAGCGACGCTGCCGCTGCTCGGTGCTCGCGTCGAGGGCCAGCCCTACGGCTACATGGACCCGGCGGCGTGGGACGAGTTCGCCGGCTGGATGCGCGACAACGAACTGATCGAGTCGCTGCCCAAAGCCGCCGAACTGCTGTCCAACGACTACCTGCCCGGCACGATTCCCGAGTAGCCGAGCGCGCCTTCGCGCATCAGCCGGCTGACCTCGGTATCGGGCATCGCCGCGTGGAAGAGGTGGCCCTGGGCGTAGTCGCAGCCGAGGCGGCGCAGCTCGGAGAGCTGGACCTCGTTCTCGACGCCCTCGGCGATCACCTCGAGTGAGAGCGCCCGCGCCATCCCGATGATCGCCTCGACGATCGCCGTGCGCTCCTGTTCGATCCCGAGCGCGTCGACGAAGGAGCGGTCGATCTTCAGCGCGTGAAAGGGGTAGCGGTTGAGGTAGGCGAGCGAGGAGTAACCGGTGCCGAAGTCGTCGAGGACCAGCCGCACGCCGAGCTCGTTCAGCGCTTCCAGCGACCTGATCGCCGAGGCCGACTCCTCGACCAGGACGCTCTCGGTGATCTCCAGGCGCAGGTGCACGGGATCGAGGCCGGTGCGGGCGAGAATCTCGGCGACCGCGGCGGGCAGGTCACGATGTGCGACCTGGCGGGCGGAGAGGTTGACGGCGACGTCGAAGGGGCGCGCGTCGGGGCGCTCCTGGTGCCACTCGATCGCCTGCTGGCAGGCGTGCTCCTGGACCCAGCGCCCGAGCGGCTCGATCAGGCCGCTGTCCTCGGCGATCGAGACGAACTCGGCCGGGTCGAGCAGGCCGCGCTCGGGGTGGCGCCAGCGGACCAGCGCCTCGAGGCCGCTGATCTCGCCGTTGCGGAGGCTGATCACCGGCTGGTAGAAGAGCGCGAGCTCGTCGCGGTCGAGCGCGTGGCGCAGCTCGCGTTCGACCTCGAGCCGGCGCATCGCCCCGGCCCGCATCTCGGCATCGAAGAGGACGCAGCGGGCGCGCCCGCCCTCCTTGGCGCGGTACATGGCCGCATCGGCATCCCGGATCAGCAGCTCGGCGTTGACCTGGCGCTCGGAGCTGCGGGCGACGGCGACGCCGATGCTGGAGCTGACGAAGTGGTCGACGCCGTCGATCGAGAAGGGCTGGGTGAAGGCGGCGGAGACGCGGTCGGCGATCGCCACCGCCTCGCCCTCGTCGGCCAGGCGGTCGATCAGGATCCCGAACTCGTCACCGCCGAAGCGGGCGACGATGTCGCCGGGCCGCAGGTGGCCGCGCAGACGCGGCGCGACGGCGCGCAGCAGGGCGTCGCCGGCGTGGTGGCCGAGGCTGTCGTTGATCAGCTTGAAGTGGTCGAGGTCGAGGAAGAGGATCCCGACCGGGGAGCCGGAGACCTCGGCCCGCGCGAGCGCCTCGCCGAGCGCGTCGACGAAGGAGAGGCGGTTGGGCAGCCCGGTCAGCGAGTCGTGGAGGACGCGGTGGCGCAGCGCCTGGTCGGCGGCGTGGCGCTCGAAGGCGTCGGCAAGCACGTTGGCGGCGGCCTGCACGAACGGGATGTCTTTCGGTCCGAACCGTCCCGGCGTCATCGCGTGCACGTCGAGCACGCCGTAGGGGCGGTCCTTGCCGTCGATCATCACCGCGAGGCTGCTGGTCGCGCCGAAGACGCGGAGGATCGGCGGCATCGTGAACCGTTCCTCCTCTGCCCAGTCGCGGACGATCGCCGGGGTGCCGGTGTCGAGGGCGGCGCCGGCGTGGGAGTCGCGGGCGGCGGAGACGCGCCGGCTGGCGCCGACCACCTCGTCCTCGAGCCCGGCCCGCAGGTGCAGGCGGCGGCCGTCGCGGCCGACCTCCCAGATGCAGGCGCTGTGGATCCCGTCGACTTCGCCGATCAGGCTGACCGCGGCCTGCATCAGCTTCTCCGGGTCGCCGTCCTTCAGCGCCCGCTCGCCGAGCTTCGCGACCACCGCCTGCTGAGCGAGGGCGCGCTGCAGCTCCTCCTCGGCCTGCTTGTTCTCGGTGATGTCGTAGAGGACGCCGTGCCAGACCGGGACGCCCTCGTCGTCCTTCTCCAGCACCGCCTCGTCGAGCATCCAGACGGTGTCGCCGTCGCGGGTCCGCATCCGGTAGACGGTCGGGCTGGTGTTGCGCTCGCCGAGGAATTCCTCTTTCTCCAGCTCCAGGGCCGACTCGCGGTCGTCGGGGTGCAGCAGGCGCGCCCAGAGGCCGGCGTCGCGCTTGAACTCCTCGGCCGTGTAGCCGAGGATCTCCTCGACCTGGGGGCTGACGTAGCGCCATTTGCCGCGCTCGCCGAGCTCGGCCGCGTAGACGATCACAGGCAGGCGCTCGACCAGGTGGCGGTAGTCGTCACCGCGCGCTGAGATCTGGTCGAGGAACTCGTCTACCTCGTGCTCGGGCCAATTCCGGTCCGCTGGTTCCTTCATTTGCGTCTCTATCGGGCAGGCGCGTCCCAGGCTTGAACCGTGCCTGGCAAGCACCCAGTGACGCGTAGCGCCGCGCGGCCCCTTATCCGCACCTGGGACGGATAAGGAGCCGCGCGATCAGCTGAAGATGAACTCGAGGATGCCGCGGAGGATCAGCAGGCCGCCGAGGATCGCGGCGAGGCGGATCGCGACGCGGCGGCCGTTGCGGGAGAGCCAGGCCCGGAAGCGCGTCACCCGGTCCTGGGTCTGCTCCGGCGCCAGCGCGTAGCCGAGCAGCGGCAGCTCGATAAAGGTCAGCTGGACGAGGCAGAAGCCGACGACGAGGAGGACCGTGGGCACCGCCCCGGGGTCGTAATCGGCGATCCGGTCGAGCGCGGTCAGGTAGGAGACGCCGGGCAGGGTGAGGGCGGCGCCGACCGCGAAGGTGACCCGGGGGTCGCCCTTGCCGAGCATCCGCTCCGGCCAGGACGGCTTCGCCTCGCCGGCGGCCAGCCTGGCCTCCTTCTCTTCTTTGTGCCGCTGGCGCCGTTCGCGCAGACGGGCGTCGCGGTCGCTGTGCAGGACGTAGGAGATGACCAGCAGGAGCAGCCCGAGGATGATGTCCTCGCCCGGGCCGAGGGTGCGCTGGCCGGTGCCGACGATTTCGCTGTTGTGCAGCGAGAAGACGATGACCAGGCCGAGCGTGATGCTGGTCATGTAGGCCCCGAGCAGGTAGCCGATCATCAGCCGCTTCGGGTTCGGCAGCAGCATCATGATCGTCACCGCCGCCAAGAGGGTAGGCGTGAACATCGCCATCAGCGCGAGCAGTAGGAAACTCCCCCAATCCACATCAACATTCTCCTGGAAGGAGCGGCCGTGAAGCAACGAGTCAGTCTCATCACCCTTGGTGTCGCCGACCTCGGCCGCGCCAAAGCCTTCTACGAGGCGCTCGGCTGGGAGGCCGGCGGCGGTGTCGAGGGCGAGGTCGCCTTCTTTCAGGCCGGCGACATGGTGGTCGCGCTCTGGAGCCGGGCCAAACTGGCCGCGGACAGCGCGGTCGAGGACTCACCCGGCTGGGGCGGCGTGACCCTGGCCCTCAACTTCGGCTCGCCGGCCGAGGTCGACGCGGTGATCGAGGAGGCCCGCGCCGCCGGCGCAAAGCTCGGCCGCGAGCCGGCCGAGACCCCCTGGGGCGGCTACAGCGGCGTCTTCATCGACCCCGACGGCCACCCCTGGGAGATCGCCCACAACCCCCACTGGCGGGTCCTCGACGACGGCAGCGTCCGACTTTCCTGAGACCTGCGACGAGGGGACTCGGCTCTGCGCCTTGTCAAATCACCTGACTGGCCAGTCAGCCAAAGTCACTATGCTGCGGCGATCCGTGTAGCCTGCGCGGGCTAATTTTCTCCAGTGAAAGGAATGGGAGCGAGCGATGGGACTTCTGGACGGTAAAGCGGCGATCGTCACCGGATCGGCACGCGGGATCGGCCGGGCGACCGCCGAGCTTTTTGCCAGCGAGGGCGCCAAAGTGCTGATCAACGACCTCGACGGCGACGTCGCCGAGCAGGCGGCGGGTGAGATCTCCGGCGAGACCGCGGTCTTCTCCGGCGACCTGACCAAGAGCGGCGCCTGCGACGACCTCGTCGCGGCTGCCGTCGACGCCTTCGGTAGCGTTGACATCGTCGTCAACAACGCCGGCTACACCTGGGACGGCGTCGCCCACAAGATGAGCGACGAGCAGTTCCAGGCGATGCTCGACATCCACACGATCGTCCCCTTCCGCGTCGCCCGGGCCCTGGCCCCGCACTGGCGCGAGGCGGCGAAGGCCGAGCGCGGCGAAGACAAAGAGGTCTTCCGCAAGGTGATCAACATCTCCTCGACCTCGGGCACGATGGGCAACCCGGGCCAGGTCAACTACTCGGCGGCGAAGATGGGCGTGGTCGGCGTGACCAAAACCCTCGCCAAGGAGTGGGGCCAGTTCAAGATCAACGTCAACGCGGTCGCCTTCGGCTTCGTCGACACCCGCCTCACCGCCGCCAAAGAGGAGGGTGGCGAGATCACCTCCCCGACCGGCGAGAAGATCGAGCTCGGGATCCCCGAGCAGATGCGGGCGATGGCCCAGGCGGTGATCCCGCTCGGCCGCGCGGCGCAGCCGAGCGAGGCCGCGGGCCCGGTCCTGTTCCTCGCCTCGCCCCTCGCCAACTACGTGCACGGCCAGGTCCTCAACGTGACCGGCGGCATGTTCGGCGGGATGTACACCTGAGCGATTCCGCGACAGCCGGCAGGCCGACCCCCCGCTACCTCGATCTGGCGGACCGGGTCTGGCCTGCCCTGTTTCGGTTCGTGGGGGCGCACACGTTCCTCTACCGGCACAGCGGCGGCAGGCTCGGCCACTCCTTCCCGGGCGTCCGCGGCAGGATGCTGTTGCTGGATCACGTCGGCGCCAAGAGCGGGACCCTGCGAACCTCTCCCCTGCTCTACGTCGAGGACGGCGCCAACGTCGTCATCGTCGCCTCCAAAGGCGGCTTTCCCAAGCACCCCGCCTGGTACCACAACCTGCTCGCCAATCCCGACACCTTCGTCCAGATCGGCGGCGTGCGCCGCCCGGTCCACGCCCGCCTCGCCACGCCCGAGGAATACGACGCGCTCTGGGACAAGGCGGTCGAAGCCTGGGGCGGCTACCGCGAATACAAGCGCCGCACCGACCGCGAGATCCCGCTGATCGTGCTCGAGCCGCGCTAGCGCTCGCGACTTTGACCCCACCCCATCGGGGTCAATCTCGCTTGCGCTCCTCGGCGGGGGGCTCGCCGGATTCGGTGGCGATCGTTTCGGGTGGCCAGGGGCCGGCCCAGTTGTCGCGGGCGCCGTCGAGGGTGATCGTCGTCCCCGAGTAGAAGTCGCCGGCGGGAGAGGCGAGGTAGGCGACGAGCCAGGCCATCTCCTCGGCGCGGCCGGTTCTCTGGAGGGGGATCGAGCGGGCGACGTTGTCGACGATCGCCTGCGGGTACTTGGTCAGCAGGGTCTCGGTCGCGAAATGGCCGGCGGCGAGGGCGACGGTCTTGATTCCGAAGCGGGCCCACTCGATCGAGAGCGTGCGCATCATGTTCTCGACCGCCGCGCGGGCGGCGCCGGAGTGGACCATCCCGGGCATCCCGTTGTGGGGCGAGAGGGTGACGCTGAGCACCTTGCCGCCCTCCTGGGGGATGAAGGCCTTGGTCGCGGCGGCGTGGGTCATCAGCCAGGTGCCGATCACGTTGAGATCGACGACGGTGCGAAAGCCCTTCGGCGAGATCGTCTCGGCCGGGCTGAGGAACTGCCCGCCGGCGTTGTTGACCAGGGTGTCGAGGCGGCCGTGACGCTCGAGCAGGGCGTCGAAGAAGCGCTCGACCGGCTCCTCCTCGCGGATGTCGAGCGTCTCGTGCTCGAAGCTGCCGGGCAGCCCGGCGGCCAGCTCCGCGGTCTCGGCCAGCGGCTCGGCCCGGCGCCCGCAGCCGACCACGGTGGCGCCGAGGCGCAGCATCTCCAAGGCGCTCTCGCGGCCGAGGCCGGCCCCGGCGCCGGAGACGACGACCACCTGCCCTTCCAGCAAACCGTCCCGAAACACCTGCGAATGCGCGCTTTCAGCCATCGGCCGGGAAGCCTATACGCGAGTTACTCCGCGTATTCTCGGCTCGCGATGAAGGTCAGCGTCGAGCCGCACCCGCTGCACGAGCCGCTCGCCGGGGGGACCCCCGGGGCCAGCGTCGTGGTCGAGCCGATCGTCGCCGGCCACGTCGACCTTCCGCGCCAGACGATGGTCAGCCCCGGCGGCCGCTTCCTCACCCTGAAGCTGCTGCGGGCGCTGCTGTTCCCGACCGAGGCGAACGTCGTCCCCGTCCCGGCCTTCCTGATCCGCCACCCGAGCGCCGGCCCGATCCTCGTCGACACCGGCCTGCACCCGTCGATCGCCACGGACGGCAAGGAGAACTTCGGCGGCGCCTCCAACCGCTTCGGCAACCCCTCGCTGAAGGCCGGCGAAGACGTCCCGGCCCAGCTGCGGGCGCGCGGCCTCGACCCGCACGAGATCCCGATCGTGGTCATGACCCACCTGCACATCGACCACACCTCGGCGATCTCCGAGTTTCCCAACTCGACCTTCATCGTCTCCGAGCCGGAGTGGGTCGAGGCGACGACCGGCTCCGGCGGCCTGCGGAAGGGCTACCGCCGCCAGCACATCGACTACGCCTTCGAGTACCGCACGGTCTCCTTCGATCGCGGCAACATCGACTCCTACGCCAGCTTCGGCCGCACCTTCGACCTCTTCGGCGACGGCTCGATCCGGCTCGCCTTCACCCCCGGCCATTCCGCCGGCCACATGTCGCTGGTCTGCCGGCTCGCCAAACACGACTTCGTGATCGGCGGCGACGCGATGTACTACCTGGACCAGCTGCTCGGGAAAACGGCGCTACCGCCGCGGCCCGAAGACGCGCACAACTTCCGCCGCTCCCTGCAGGAGCTGAAACTGTTCCACTCGCAGTTCCCCGACGCGGTGATCACGCCTGGGCACGATCCGGACTTCTATGACCGTGCTCAGCCGCGTTACGAGTAGCCAGCCCCTCGTACATTGATTTGACCTGGGCGAAGACCTCGTGGGCGACCTCGAGCTGGCGCTCGCGGCTCGGATCGGCCTGCAACGGGAAGCTCAGCGGCGCGCCGAACTGGACGGTGATCTTCGGGAAGCGCAGCTTCTTCCAGCGGCGGGCCTCGGCGGAGCCGTAGATCGCCACCGGGACGATCGGCACCCCGGACTCCAGGGCGATCCGCCCGATCCCCGGTTTCGGCTCGCCCAGCTCGCCGGAGCGCGAGCGGCCGCCCTCGGCGTAGACCAGCAGCATCTCCCCCTGGTCGATCAGCTCGTAGGCGGTCTTGAAGGCCTCTTCGTCGCGGTGGCCGCGGCGGACCGGGAAGACGCCGCCGTGCTTGAAGATGAAGGTGAGGACGGGGGGGCCGAAGAGCTGCGATTTGGCCATGAAGCGGACCTTGCGCCGCAACCAGACGCCGGCGAAGAAGTGATCGAGCTGGCTGAAATGGTTGGGCGCGAGGACCAGCGCGCCCTTGCGTGGCACGTTCTCCTTGCCGACCGCCTTGACCCGGTAGAGGAGCAGGGTCAGCGGGGTGAGGACGACGCGGGCGATCGAGTACATGTAGGTCGATCCCCTGCGGGCCGACTCGTGGAACTGGTCGAAGTACTCGGGGGGGCGCGGGTCGAGGTAGACCTGTGGCTTCATGTCGGCCATGCGAAGAAACAACCCTTCCATTTCCGGACGGTTACGCGAAGGAAAACCCGCCGATTGGCGGACGCTTGATGCATTGAGCCGCCTATAGCCGGCTCAATGCATCAAGCGGCGGCCCAGCCGCGGGAGCGCTCGAGGGCGCGGGACCAGCCGGCGAGCAGCTCGGCCCGCTGGTCCTCGCCCATCGCCGGCTCGTAGCGGGCCGCCTGGCGCCACATCTCCCCCACCTGCTCGCGGGTCCAGCGCCCGGCCGCGATCCCGGCCAGGTAGGCGGCGCCGAGCGCGGTGGTCTCGGCGATCTCGGGGACGACTACGGGCGCCCCGAGCACGTCGGCCTGGAACTGCATCAGCCACCTGTTGGCTACCGCGCCGCCATCCGCCTTGAGGACCGCCAGGCGCTCGCCGCTGGCGGCCTCCTGGGCGCGGACCGCGTCGACGGTCTCGTAGGCGATCCCCTCCAGCGCCGCGCGGGCCAGGTGGGCGCGGCCGCTGCCCCGGGTCAGCCCGACGATCGTCCCGCGCGCGTAGGGATCCCAGTGCGGGGATCCGAGCCCGGTCAGCGCCGGCACGAAGTAGACGCCGTCGTTGGACGCGAGCGAGGCGGCCAGCGCCTCGGTCTCATCCGCGGCGTCGATGATCCCGAGGCCGTCGCGCAGCCACTGCACGGCGGCGCCGGTGACGAAGATCGAGGCCTCGAGCGCGTAGGCGACCTCCTCGCCGAGGCCCCAGGCGACCGTGGTCAGCAGGCCCTCCTGCGGGGCGGGCGCGCTGGCGCCGGTGTTGAGCAGGACGAAGCTGCCGGTGCCGTAGGTGTTCTTCGCCTCGCCCGGGGCGTGGCAGGCCTGGCCGAACAGGGCCGCCTGCTGGTCGCCGGCGACGCCGCAGACCGGGACCTCGCCGCCGAACTCGGTGGTGGTCCCGAACTGACAGGCGGAGGGGACCGGCTCCGGCAACCGCGCCGGGTCGATCCCGAGCAAGCCGCAGAGCTCCTCGTCCCAGGCCAGCCGGCGGATGTCGAAGAGCATCGTCCGCGCGGCGTTGGAGTAGTCGGTCTGGTGGCGGCCGGTCAGCTTGAACAGCAGCCAGGAGTCGATCGTCCCGAAGACCGCCCGCTCGGCGCCCTCGGCGTTGGCCAGCAGCCACTCGATCTTGGTCGCGGAGAAGTAGGGGTCGATGACCAGCCCGGTGCGCTCACGGACCAGGGCTTCGTGGCCGGCGGCGCGCAGCTCGTCGCAGCGCTCGGCGGTGCGCCGGTCCTGCCAGACCAGGGCCCGGTGAACCGGCTCGCCGCTCTCGGGGTCCCAGGCGACGACGGTCTCGCGCTGGTTGGTGATCCCGATCGCGTCGAGCTCGCGCCCCTCGGTTCCCGCCGCCGCCAGCGCTTCGCCGGCGACCCGTCGGGTCACCTCCCAGATCTCGTTCGCGTCGTGCTCGACCCAGCCCGGCCGCGGGAAGAATTGCTCGAACTCCGAGTAGGCGCGGCCGGCCAGCCGCCCCTCGGGGTCGAAGACGAGGCAGGTCGTCCCCGTCGTCCCCTGGTCGATCGCCAGGATCACCCGCTCCTCCTCCCGCGCATCCGCGATACATACACCCGCAGGAAGTCGCGCAGCTGCGCGCCCCGGTGCAGGAAGCCGGCGGCGGAGCGGCCGCTGGCGCGGTGCTCGAGGTCGAGCTCGTACTCGCGCAGCCGGTAGCCGGCGCGGACCGCATCGACGGTCATCCCGATCTCCATCCCGAACCCGGGGGCGAACGGCAGCGTCGCCCGCAGGGTCTCGGTCCGCAGCGCCCGCTGGCCGGAGATCGGCGCCGTCGTCTCCTGGCCGCAGAGCCGGCGGATCGCCCAGTGGGCGAAGGAGAGGGCGATGCCGAAGCCGCCGCCGACCCGCCGCGAAAAGGCGGCGACGGCGAGGTCGCACTCCCCCGCCCGCACCGCCGCGACCAGCGGCGCCAGCCGCGCGGCCGATTCGCCGAGATCGCCGTCGCAAAGCAGGACCAGGTCCGGCGGCGGCGCGACGCCCAGCGCCGCCTCGACCGCCGCGGTCACGTTCGCCCCCTTGCCGTGCGGTTTGCCGCGGCTGACCACCTGCGCGCCCGCCGCCATCGCCAGCTTGGCGGTGCGATCGGTCGAGGCGTCGTCGCCGACCCAGACCGCCGCGCCGGGGAAGGCGGCGCGCACCGCACCGACCGTGGCGGCGATCCGGTCGGCCTCGTTGCGCGCGGCAACCACCACCGCGAGCGACTCCGCCTCACTGGCTTCAGGTCCCATCGGCCGGATATTGTCCCCGCCCATGGCAGACATCGAGGCACACATCACCGGCAACGTCTGGAAAATCGAGGTCGCGGTCGGCGACGAGGTCAGCGACGGCGACACGGTCGTGATCCTCGAGTCGATGAAGATGGAGATCCCGGTCGAGTCCGAAGACGACGGCAAGGTGAAAGAGATCCGCTGCGAGGAGGGCCAGGCCGTGAGCGAAGGCGACGTCCTCATCGTCCTGGAGTAGCCGTGGACGAGCAGCTTGCGGGAGGCAAGCTTGTCCTCGACCGGCCCGCCGAGGCGGTCGTCCGGCTGCGGATTTCCAACCCCGAGCGCCGCAACGCGCTCGACCACGAGATCCTCGACGCGCTGGCCGAGGTGCTGCCCCAGCTCGACCGCGGGATCGAGACCCGCTGCGTGCTGATCACCGGCGCGCCGCCGGTCTTCTCCGCCGGCTACGACATCGCCGCGATCCCCGAGGAGACCTTCGAGCGCGACGCCGAGGCCCTGGTCGCCCACCCCTTCCACGCGGCGATGGAGGCGATCTCCCACCACCCCTGGCCGACCGTGGCGGCGATCAACGGCCACTGCCTGGGGGGCGGCTTGGAGCTGGCGATCACCTGCGACCTGCGGATCTGCGCGGCGGGGGCGATGCTGGGGATGCCGCCGGCCAAGCTCGGGCTGATCTACGGCCATACCGGGCTGCGCAAGTTCCTCGACACGATCGGCCTGGCGCGCACCAAGGAGCTGTTCCTGACCGGCCGCAACGTCGACGCCGAGCGAGCCGAGCACATCGGCCTGGTCAACGAGGTGGTCAGCGACGACCGGCTCGGCCACGAGGCGGTCCAGCTGGCGGCGGCGATCGCCGCCAACGCGCCGCTCTCGATGCGCGGCAACAAGAGCGCGATCGACCTGCTGAACGCCGCCCCGGTGCTGAGCGAGCAGCAGGAGGCGGGGCTGGTGGCGCTGCGCGAGTCCTGCTTTGCCTCGGCCGACTTCCGCGAGGGCATCCGCGCCTTCGCCGAGAAGCGCCGACCCGAGTGGACCGGGAAGTGAGCGACGCGAAGGCGCGCAAAGCGCTTGCCGCCTCGGACCCGACGATGGCGGCGCTGATCGAGCGGGTCGGGAAGATCGACCTGGAGACGCGGCTGCGGCGGCGCGCCGAGGAGGCGCCGGCGGACGCTTACGGAGCGCTGCTGCGGGCGATCGTCGGCCAGCAGCTCTCGACCAAAGCGGCGCGGACGATCTACCTGCGGGTGGTCGACCTGTTCGGCGGCTCCACCCCGTCTCCCCAGGAGCTGCTGGACGCCAAGGAGACGGACCTGCGCGCCGCCGGTCTCTCCGGCCGCAAGGTCGAGTACGTCCAGGACCTCGCCCGCCACGTGCTCAGCGGCGAGCTCGAGCTCGACCGCCTGGGGGAGCTCGGCGACGAGGAGGTCATCGAGGAGATCGTCGCGGTCCGCGGGCTCGGGCGCTGGACCGCGGAGATGTTCCTGATCTTCCACCTGCAGCGCCCCGACGTGCTCTCCGGCGGCGACCTCGGGATCCGCAAAGCGATCCAGATCGAGTACGGGCTGGAGGAGATGCCGACCCCGCAGGAGGTGGTCGAGCGCAGCGCCCGCTGGAGCCCCCATCGCAGCCTCGCCTCCCTCTACCTCTGGGAGAGCCTGCGCGCGGTCCCCGACTAGGAGAGGTCGGCGAACGGTTGAAAATTCCGCACGGGAAGTCCCAGAAACTCAATTCCCACCTGCTCAGCGCCGAAGACAACACATGCGCGCACGCTTTTGGATAGGTCTCGCCGCCGTCTGCCTGATCGCTGCCGGGGCGATCGCCGGCGCGCTGTTCATCCACAACGACGACACGAACGACCTCGCCCAGATCGAGCGCGAAGAGGCGATCCGGGCAGCGCAACAGACCGAGGCCGTGGCCGCCTTCTCGGTCGGCCAGCTCTCGACCTCCGCCGCCTTCATCCAGGCCCAGGGCAACCTCAACGCACACGAGTTCGAAGTGCTGGGCCGCTCGTTGCTGAAGGAGGGCGTGCTCGACTCGACCGCCTGGCTGCCGCGCGTACCCGGGCCCCAGCGCGCCGCCTACGAACGCAGCAGCGGCCACGAGATCCTCGAAAAGGCCGGCCCGGACGTGAAAGCCCTGGTGCCGTCGAAGCCGCACGGCGTCTACTACCCGCTCACCTACGCGGTCGCCGAGGGCAGGACCCGGATGGCCCTGGAAGCCGCCTACGGCTTCAACCCCAGCTCCGATTCCGACCGCGGTCCCTATCTGCAACAGGCCCAGGACACGGGCGAACCGGTCACGACCCCGGTGCTCTCGCTGGCCCTGGGCGGCCCGGGGGTCAACATCTTCCAGGCGGTCTACCGCGACGGCGCGCCGCTGGGGACGGTCGAGCAGCGCCGCCAGGCGCTGCTCGGGTTCGTCGTCGGCAGCTTCCGCGCCTCCGACCTGCTGGAGACCGCGACCAGCAGCCTGCCCGCTGAGGTCGAAACCCAGCTGCGCTTCGACGGCGAAGCGATCTTCGGCGAGGACCTCGAGGAAGCCGCGGCGACGCCGATCGACATCGCCGGCCGGACCCTCGTCCTGGTCGTCCGCGATCCCGACGAACCCGACCTCAGCCTGCCGCTGCTGCTGGCCGTGGTCGGGCTCGCGATCGCCGTCCTGCTCGGCTCGCTGATCTTCGTCTGGAGCCACAACGAAAAACTCCAGGAGCTGCAGCGCGAGGCGAGCCAGGACCCCCTGACCGGGCTGAAGAACCGCCGCCGCTTCGACGAAGACCTGCGCACGGCGATGGCCCGGGCGCGCCGCGACCGCACCACCGGGGCGATGCTGATGCTCGACCTCGACCACTTCAAGCAGGTCAACGACGACCACGGCCACCCGGCCGGCGACCGCCTGATCGTCGAGATCGCCGAAGTCCTGCGCCGCCGCACCCGCGAGAGCGACAGCCTCGGCCGCCTCGGCGGCGACGAGTTCGCCGTCGTCCTGCCCCGCTGCAGCCGTGAGGAGGCGCTGCTGACCGCGGAGGCGATCGGCCGCGCGATCCGCGAGCACGAGCCGATCGGCGAGGGCGTCGAGCCGGTCACCGCCTGCGTCGGCGTGGCGATGTTCGGCGAAGACCCGCGCCAGGGCGCCGCCTCCGTCGCCTCCCAGGCCGACGCGGCGATGTACGCGGCGAAGGACAGTGGCCGCGACGGCGTGCGGATCTTCGATCCCGAGGCCGTCCGCGAAGACCACCCGCACTGAGGGCTCGCTTCCGGGGGTTTGCGTAGGGAGGGGCCGGGGGACCCTCTTCTCTCGCTCCTCGTCGATGAGGAGAAGGACGGCTGACGCCTTGGTCGAGCTCCCCTCCTCCTGCGGAAAACGTTCAGAGGGTCCCCCGACCCCTCCCTACGAAGCCCCGCCGAAAGTTCGTTGAAGCTGATTCTCCGTGAACCCGTAGTTATGTGCGCATAACGCACCCTAGGACGGGTTCACGAGGGACGGGGCCAGCTCGCGCACCTACCTGCCCTGTGGGTGTGTGGGCTGGCCCCGTCCCTAGCGCAGGCTTTCGCGCAGGTCGAGCACGCGTTGGACCGAGGCCTCGAACTCGGCGCGGGGGAGTTTGCGGGCGCGGAGTTGTTTCACCAGCGTCTTCCAGCCGGCTTCGGCGCCGTTCAGGTCGTTGAAGAGCAGGAGGTCGACGCCAGCGCGGACCGCGGCGAGGCCGGCCTGGGCGGGGCCGCCGAAGTCCTCGACGGCGACGGTGCCGAGCGCGTCGGTGACCGAGACGCCCGCGAAGCCGAGCCGCCCGCGCAGCTCGCCGGTGGCGATCGGGCGGGCGAAGGCGGCGGGGCGCGCGGAGAACGCCGGGTAGATCGCCGTGCTCAGCATCACCAGGTCGCCGCCGGCTGCGGCGAAGGCGGCGAACGGGGCCTCGTCGGCCGCCCGCAGCCTCGCTTTCGGCAGGTTGATCTCTTCGACCGCGAAGTCGGTGTTTTCGCTGGCCGCGCCGAAGCCCGGGAAATGCTTCGCGGTGGCGGCGACGCCGCCCGCCTGGAGCGCCTGGGCGAAGGGGATCGCGGTCTCGGTCACCTTCCCCGGCGTCGCCCCAAAAGCCCGTTCGGTTTCGGCGATCACGCCGCCGGGCCGGCCGAGGTCGAGGACCGGGGCGAGGTCGACGTTGACGCCGAGCGAGCGCAGGTTGGCGGCCGTGCGCCGGCCCTGCTGGCGGGCGGTCGCGGGACCCCGGTTGCCGATCTGCCGGGCCGAGAGGGTCGGCGCTCCGTCCACCCGCTTCACCAGGCCGCCCTCCTGGTCGACCATGATCAGCAGCGGGTCGCGCAGACCGCGCGGCCGTTTGATCGCCTGCAGGCGGGCGATCAGCCGGCGGCCGGCGGCGCGGCTGGGAAAGCTCGCTTCGAAGAGGACGACGCCGGCGATCCGGCCCTGGCGCACCGCTTTGCGCAGGCGCGGCGAGATCCCGGTCCCCTGGAGGCCGGCGACGACCCGCTCGCCGGCCAGCTGCGGCGCCGCCAGGGTGCTCGCGACCTCGACCTCCTCCGGCGGCTCGCCCTCGTCCCCAACCGCCGCGCCGAGCGCAAAGGCGACCAGGGCCAGACCGAGCAAAACTACAAAGGCGACCCGGCGGCGGCGAGCCTTCGTCCGATCCATAGTGCGATGCTATGCCCCGATGCCACCCCTGATCACCGCCGAGGAAGCCCTCGCCTACGGCGCCCTGACCGAGCACGCGGATATCGAAGCCCTGGTCGAACGCGCCTGGGAGGTGCGGATCGAGAACTTCGGCGACTCGACCGACATGTGCTCGCTGGTCAACGCCAAGTCCGGCGGCTGCGCCGAGGACTGCGGATTCTGCGCCCAGTCGCGCTACGCGGAGGCCGACACGCCGATGCACGCGATGATGGAGCCCGAGCAGATCCTCGAACACGCCGAAGCCGCCGAGGCCGCCGGCGCGCACCGCTTCTGCATGGTCACCCAGGGCCAGGGGCTCTCGAAGAAAGACTTCAAGAAGATCCTCGCCGGGGCCGAACTGGTCGCCGAGAAGACCAACCTGAAGCGCTGCGCCTCGATTGGCCACATGTCGGCCGAGCGCGCCAAGGCGCTGAAGGATGCCGGGATCCAGCGCGTCCACCACAACGTCGAGTCCGCCCGCTCCTACTACCCGGAGGTCTCGACCACGGTCCGCTACGAGGGCCGCCTGCGGACGATCCAGGCGGTAAAGGAGGCGGGCCTCGAGACCTGCGTCGGCGGCATCCTCAACCTCGGCGAGACCCGCGAGCAGCGGGTCGAGATGGCCTTCGAGCTCTCCGAGATCAACCCGACCTCGGTCCCGATCAACCTGCTGATCCCCAAGGAGGGGACCAAATTCGGCGACCGCACGGTGATGGACCCGTGGGAGGTCGTGCAGTGGATCGCGATCTTCCGCCTGATCATCCCCGGCGCCCTCTTCCGCCTCTGCGGCGGCCGGGTCGAGAACCTCGGCTCCCTGCACAAGCTGGCGGTCAAGGCGGGCCTGAACGGGGTGATGATGGGCAACTTCCTCACCACGCTGGGGGCCGAACCGGCCGAGGACCGGGCGATGTTCGAGGAGCTCGGGCTGAACGTCGCCCGCCAGGAGGACAACGGCGCCAACCCGCGCCCGGACAACCGCTCCGGCTGGCTCGCGGGCGAGACCCCGCAGACCCCGATGGACGAGCTGATCGACCACCAGGACGAGGCCCCGATGTGGGACCCCTCGACCCAGCTGCGCGTAGTGAAGAAGGGCAAGGCGCCCTCCTACCCGACCGCGGCGTGACCGCGGTCGCCCAGCGGCTCGAGGAGCTGCGCGAGAGCGGGCTCTACCGCCGGCTGCGCCTCGTCGAGGGACCGCAGGGCCCGCGGGTGACGCTCGACGGGCGCGAGGTCCTGCTGCTCTGCTCCAACAACTACCTCGGCCTCGCCGACGACGAGCGGGTGCGCGAGGCGGCGGCCGAGGCGGCGCGGCGCTGGGGCGCCGGCGCCGGCGCCTCGCGGCTGATCTCCGGCAACATGGACGTGCACCGCGCCCTGGAGGCGCGCCTGGCGGCCTTCACCGGCCACGAGGCGGCGCTGCTCTTCGGCTCCGGCTACCTCGCCAACACCGGCACGATCGCGGCCCTGGCGGCGCGCGATGAGGTCGTCTTCTCCGACGAGCTGAACCACGCCAGCATCGTCGACGGCTGCCGCTTGGCCCGAGCGGAGACCTTCGTCTACCGCCACGCCGACCTCGAGCACCTCGAGCACGGCCTGCGCGCCGCGGGCGGCCGCGGCTCGCTGATCGTCACCGACGGCGTCTTCTCGATGGACGGCGAGCTCGCGCCGCTGGCCGAGCTGGTGGAGCTGGCCCGCCGCTACGACTGCCGGCTGATGGTCGACGACGCGCACGCGCTCGGCGCGCTCGGCCCCGGCGGTCGCGGCTCGGTCGCCGCGGCGGGGCTGAGCGGCGAGGTCGACGTCGTCGTCGGCACGCTCGGCAAGTCGCTCGGCGCCTACGGCGCTTTCGCCAGCGCCAGCGCCGAGACCGTCGACTTCCTGGTCAACTCGGCCCGCCCGTTCATCTTCTCGACCGCGCCACCGCCGCCGGCGATCGGCGCCGCGGCGGCCGCCCTGGAGATCCTCGAAGCCGAGCCCGAGCGGGTCGCGCGCCTGCAGGAGAACGCGGCGACCCTGCGCGAGGGCCTGGCTGCCGAGGGGCTGGCGGCGCCGAGCTCGACCACCCAGATCATCCCGATCGAGGTCGGCGAGGCGGAGCCGACGATGCGGCTCTGCGAGCTGGCCCTGGAGCGCGGGGTCTTCGCCCAGGGGATCCGGCCGCCGACCGTCCCGGCCGGCTCCTCGCGGCTGCGGCTGACCGTGATGGCGACCCAGCGGCCCGCGGAGCTGCGCACGGCGGCCGCTGCGGTCGGCGCCGCCGCGCGTGAGCTCGGGCTGGTCCCCGCGGCCGCTTGAACGGCGTCTTCGTCACCGGGACCGGGACCGAGGTCGGCAAGACCGTGGTCGCGGCGGCGCTCGCCCACACGCTGGCGGCGGCGAGCGCCAAGGTCGCGGTCTTCAAGCCCTGCGTGACCGGGCTCGAGGAGGACGGCGAGAGCGACCACGAGCTGCTGCGCCGCGCCGCCGGCTCCTTCCAGAGCGACGCCGAGATCGCCCCCTATCGCTACGGCCCGCCGGTCTCTCCGCACCTGGGAGCGGCCCTGGCCGGCAAGGAGATCGAGCCGGCGTGGCTGCGCGAGGCCGCCGCCGCGGCTGCCTCCGCCGCGGACGCGATCGTCTGCGAGGGCGTCGGCGGCCTGCTGGTGCCGCTGAACGGCTCCTACCTGGTCCGCGACCTCGCGGCCGACCTCGGCTACCCGCTGGTGGTCGCCGCGGCGCCGGGCCTGGGCACGATCAACCACACGCTGCTGACGCTCGCGGTGGCCCGCGCGGCCGGCCTCGAGGTCGCCGCCGTGGTCCTCACCCCCTGGCCCGGCGAGCCGAACGAGATCGAGCGCTCCAACCTGGAGACGATCGCCGCGCTCGGCGAGGTCGAGGTCCTCACCCTCCCCTGGCTCGACCTGACCGAGCCGGAGACCTGGCCGCAACTGCGCCTCAGTCGCTGACGATCACGTCGAGGTTGGCGCCGTTCAGCTCGACCTCGAAGCCGGCCTTGGCGGCGACATCCGCCGCGCCCTCCGGGTCGCCGGGCGCCTTCCTCGCCAGCAGCAGCGCCCGGGCGACGTCGCCGCGCACCGCCTTCGCCATGTGCGAAACCGGTTTGCGCCTGCCACCCTCGGTGAACGCGCGCACCGCGATCCGGCTCGCGCGCTTCGGCTTCCAGGCCGCGGCGTAGGCGCCGGAGCGCATGTCGACGATCAGCTCCCCCTCCTCGTCCGGCATCGTCGCGGCCAGGGCCGGGCGCCAGAACGAAGCCGGGGGGCCGATCCGGTCGAGCCGGGCCTTGGCCGAGAAGCGGTAGTAGGGGATCCGGTCGCCCGGCCGCACCACGCCCCAGAGAGCGCTGGCGATCAGCACCCGCTTCCGGGCCTTCGCCGTCAGCTCGGGCAGCCGCAGGCGGTCGTAGAGGACACCGGTGTAGACCTCCGCCGCCGGCGCCGCCGGGGCCGCGCGCAGGCCAGCGTTGACATCGATCTCGCCGGCCTGCCCGGCGGAGACGCCGAGCTTCTTCACCGCGGTCTTGCGCGGCGCCTGCGCGAGCTTCTCCAGCGCGTCGAGCAGCGCCTCCCGGTTCGGCCGCAGCCGCTCCGCGTAGACCAGCGAGCCGAGGTCGAGCGGCGCCCCGCTTTCGGGCGCCGCCTTGCCTTCGGATGGCGGCAGCAGGATCAGCACCGCGGGGACGGTACTGGGCGAGCGAGGCGCTAGACCCGCTCGCCCGCCGCCGCCAACTCGCGCTCCTCGGCGGCCAGTGCCGAGCCGCCGGGGTTCACGTTTGCCTCGGCCGCCTCGACCGTCAGCTCCTCGCCGCGCCGCTTGGCGCGGATCGCGACCGCCCCGACCAGAGCGCCGAACATGGCGATCAGCGCGGAGACGATCATCGCCGTGCCGAGCGCGGAGACGAAGTCCTGGTCGCTGACGCTGGCCGCGTCGGCGGAGCCGGAGAGGGCCTGGAAGATCGCGCCGGTGACGGCGATCCCGAGGCTGCCGCCGACCATTCGGAACATCGAGAGGACACCGGAGGCGATCCCCGCTTTCTGCACCGGCACCGCGTTCATCGCGGCGCTGGTCATCGGCGACATCGTCAGGGCGATGCCGATGCCGAGCAGCATGAACCCGGGCAGCAGGTCGAGGTAGCCGGAGTCGACCGCGATCCCGCTGAAGCTGAACAGCGATGCGGCGACGAGGAGCAGGCCGGAGACGATCAGCCAGCGCGGGCCGCAGCGGTCGGCGAGGCGGCCGGCGACCGGGGCGACGCCGACGATCATCAGGGTCGAGGGCAGGAACCGCACCCCGGCCTCCAGCGGCGAGTAGCCGAGGATGTCCTGCATATAGAGGGCGAGGAAGAAGAAGACGCCCATCATCGCGAAGGTGATCACGAGCGCCACCACCACCGCGCCGAGGAAGTTGCGATCGGAGAGCAGGTCGAACTGGACCATCGGCGCCTTCGCCCGGTTCTCGACCCAGACGAACAGCGGCAGGGCCAGCGCGGCGAGGCCGAACAGGGCGAGGATCTCCGGCGAGCCCCAGCCCCAGGCGTTGCCCTCGACCAGCGAGAGGACGAGCGCGGTGAGGCCGACGGTGAGCACGGCGACGCCGGGGTAGTCGATCTCCTTGCCGACGCTGGTGTCGCGGGACTCGCGGACGGCGAAGATCGTCGCCACGACGGCGAGGATCGCGACCGGGATGTTGAGGTAGAAGATCGCCCGCCAGGAGACGTGCTCGGTGAGGAAGCCGCCGACCACCGGGCCGATCGCCAGGGCCAGGGCCGAGACGCCCGCCCAGGTTCCCATCGCTTTGCCGCGCTCGTGCGGCGGGAAGGCGTCGGCGATGATCGAGAGCGTGCCCGGCATCATCAGCGCCGCCCCGACTCCCTGGACGACGCGGCTGAGGACCAGCGCGGTCGCGTCGGGGGCCAGCCCGGCGGTCGCCGAGGAGAGCGCGAAGATGACGATGCCGGCGAGGAACATCAGCCGCCGGCCGAAGATGTCGCCGAGCCGGCCGCCGGTGACTAGCAGCACCGCGATCGAGAGCGTGTAGCCGTTGACCGTCCACTCCAGGCCGGAGATCGAGGCGTCGAGGTCCCGCTGGATCGACGGCAGGGCGACGTTGACGACGGTGTTGTCGAGCATCAGCATGAACAGCGCGAAGCACATCGCGCCGAGCGTCCACCACTTGCGGTTGTCTTCGGTGATTAGGTGGGCGTAGCGGGTCAAGCGGGGTCACTTCCCTTCAAGAGATCGAACGTCTGAGCGATGTCCTCGCGGTCCATCAGCGCGTCGACGGCGGCGTCGAGCTTGCGGCGCTGGGCGGAGCTGAGGGTGGCGGCGAAGGCCTGGATCCCGGCCTGGCGCACGGTCACCAGGGTCTCGACCAGGGCCTTGCCCTTGGCCGTGATCTCGACCTGCCGGGCGCGGCGGTCATCCGGGCACTCGACCCGGGTCGCCAGGTCCTTTTTGACGAGACCGTCGACCGCGCGGCTCATCGACGGCACGGAGACGCCGAAGTGCTCGGCCAGGTCGGAGACCTGCCAGGCGTGCGCCTCCCGGCCGAGGCCGCCGAGCTCGAGCAGCGCCTTGCACTGCGTCATCGTCAGCCCCGAGTCCTCGATCACCCGCAGCTGGTTGCCGCGGTCATAGAGGAAGAGGTGGCGCAGCAGCGCGGTCAGCCGCGCCGCGGTCTCCTGCGCCTCGGGCCCGGCCTCGGCGCTGATCTCCTGCACATCGCTCGCTTGCATGTCGGTAATAATTGCACATGCACAACTATTTCTCCAGCGAAATAGTTGCGCGTGTGATGCAAATCACAGGAGGAGTAGGCTGCGCCGCGATGGCTGCTGACCCCGCGCGGCTCGATCACGACCACCTCTGGCACCCCTTCACCCAGCAGCAGGGCTGGACCGACGAGGCGCCGCTGGTGATCGAGCGCGGCGAGGGCTCCTACGTGATCGACACCGAGGGCCGCCGCTATCTCGACGGCAACGCCTCGCTCTGGTGCAACGTGCACGGCCACCGGCACCCGACGATCGACGCGGCGATCCGCGACCAGGTCGAGCGGATCTCGCACTCGACGATGCTCGGCCTCTCCCATCCCGGCGCCGCCGAGCTGGCCGCGCGGTTGATCGAGATCGCCCCCCCGGGCTTCTCCCGGGTCTTCTACTCGGACTCCGGCTCGACCGCGGCCGAGATCGCCCTGAAGATGGCCTTCCAGTACCAGCACCAGCGCGGCGAGACCGGGCGCCGCACCTTCGTCCGCCTGCGCGAGGCCTACCACGGCGACACGATCGGGTCCGTCTCCGTCGGCGGGATCGACCTCTTCCACGCCACCTACCGGCCGCTGCTCTTCGAGACCTTCGCCGCCGAGCCCGGCGACGCCGCCGACATGGAGCGGGTGCTGAGCGCGCACGCCGAGGAGGTCGCGGCGGTGATCGTCGAGCCCCTGGTCCAGGGCGCCGCCGGGATGATCGTGCACCCGCCCGGTTATCTGCGCGCGGTCCGCGAGCTGTGCGACCGTTTCGGGGTGCTGCTGATCGTCGACGAGGTGGCGACCGGGTTCGGCCGCACCGGGACGATGTTCGCCTGCGAACACGAAGACGTCGCCCCCGACCTGATGTGCCTGGCGAAGGGAATCACGGGCGGCTACCTGCCGCTGGCCGCGACCCTGACCACGGAGGCGATCTACGACGGCTTCCTCGGCGCTCCGGCCGAGCAGCGAACCTTCTTCCACGGTCACACCTACACCGGCAACGCGCTGGCCTGCGCGGCGGCGCTGGCCAACCTCGACGTCTTCGAGCAGGAGCGCACGCTGGAGAACCTGCAGCCGAAGATCGAGCTGCTGGAGGAGCTGCTGTCCGGGATCGCGGCGCTCGACGAGGTGACCGAGATCCGCCAGCGGGGCTTCATGGTCGCGATCGACCTCGGCGACCACGACGCCGAACTGCGGATCGGCCACCGGGTGACCAACGAGGCCCGCGAGCGCGGCGCGATCATCCGCCCGCTCGGCAACACGGTCGTGATCGTCCCCCCGCTCTCGATCTCCGCCGAGGAGCTGCGGGAGCTGATGGCGATCTGCTCCGACTCGATCCGGGCCGCCGTCGCCAGCGCCCCGGACGCGATCCCGGCCAACTAACGCGACAATTCTGTGATGGATCGCTGGTGGCGTCGTAGTAAGGGCGTGAACCAGACTTTGGTCGCCACCGCCGAGGACGCGCCGCCCGCCACCGACCTCGCTTTCGACGCTCTCTACCGCGAGTGCCGCGACGACGTCTACGCCTACGTCGCCAGCCTGCTGCGGGATGGGCCGGCGGCCGAGGAAGTGACCGCCGCCGCCTTCGAGCGCGCTTACCGCAAGCGGGGCCGCTGGGATCCGAAGCGCGGCGAGCGCCGCGCCTGGCTGTTTGGGATCGCCCGCAACGCGGCGCTCGACGAGCTGCGCCGGCGCGGCCGCCAGGCCGAGCTGGCGGCCGACCCCGAGGACCTCTCCGCGACCGCCGCCCCGCACGAGAGCGCCGAGCAGAGCGCCCGCCGCCTCGCCGTCGCCGCCGGTCTCAGCCGTCTCGACCCGCGCGAGCGCGAGCTGATCGCACTCAAGTTCTTCGCCGGCCTGAACAACTCCGAGATCGCCGCGGTCGTCGGCGTCTCCGAGTCGAACGCCGGCACCAAGCTGCACCGAGCCGTGACCAAGTTGAGGGAGGCCTGCGATGGAGCCGATTAACGAGAACGAGCTGTTCCAGGCGCTCGAAGAGCTGCGGCCGCAGCCACGGCCCGACTTCGCCGCCGAGCTCGACGCGCGGGTCGCCGCCGGCTTCCCGCGTCGCTCGCGCCTGCCGCGCCTCTCCCCCGCCGCCGCACTCAACCGCTTGCGCTCACTGAAGCCGCGCCACGCCTTGGTGCCAGCCGGGGGGCTTGTGGCAGCGATGCTGATCGCGCTCGTCGTCGCCTTATCCCAAGCGGGCAGCAGCTCGGACGACGCGCTCATCTCAGGTGACTCGACGACCGCCGAGATGCACTCCGAATCGTCTGGCGGCGGGGAACGCTTTGCCGAGCCCGGGGAAGGCTTTGCCGAGCCAAAGGCCGTGACGCCGTTTTCCGAAGAGTCGGCCGGCGTCGCCGAATCCCTCGCGGAGGAGCAGCAGCATCAGCCCCTCGCAGGGCAGCAGCAGCACTTCGACGGCTCCGGCCCCTACGTCCGCGGCGCGGACGACCTGACCAATCTGAAGAACCGCGCGATCGAACGCTCCTCGCAGATCACCCTCGGGACCGAGCCCGAGCAGGTCGGCAAGGCCTCCTCCGAAGTCTTCGACGTGGTCCACGACTACCGCGGGGTCGTGCTCAGCTCACGGACCAGCGACGGCAGCGCCGCCCACGCCGAAGCCAAGTTCGAGCTGCTGATCCCCAGCGGCAAGCTGGGTGACGCGATGGCCGGCTTCTCGCGGATCGGCGAGGTCCGCTCGCGCCACGAGGAGACCGACGACATCACCGCCCCGACCGTCTCCACCGGCGAGCAGCTGGAAGATTCGCGGGCGCGGATCGACAGCCTGCTCGGCCAGCTCTCCGAGGCCGAAACCGAAAGCGAGCGGGAAGCGGTCGAACGCGAGCTGCGCGGCGAGCGCAGCCGCGCCGCGGCCCTGCAGGCGAGCCTCGACAACCTCGAGCGCCGGGCCAGCCTCTCGCGCGTCTCGCTGCGGATCGTCGGCGGCGAGGGCATCTCCAACGACGAAGGCGGAGCCTGGGGGATCGGCGACGCGCTCGACAATGCCGGCAACGTCCTCGGCGTCGCCGCCGCCGTCACCCTCCTGGCCCTCGCCGTCCTCGCCCCGATCGCGCTGGTCGCGCTGCTGATCTGGCTCGGCCGCCGCACCTACCTGCGCCGCTCCCGCCAAGCCGCCCTCGGCTAACCCCTCCCCGCCCCGGCCGGGTGGTCGCCATTTGTTCCGCATAGCGGACCAAATGGCGACCACACCCACTTTCGGCGAGGCCGGGTTAGGGTGGACGGGTGAGCGAGGTGAGGAAACGGGGACCCGCCGAGGCGCCGAACTCAGGGCCGCCGGCGACGCCACGGCCGGCGGCGGGGATCGTGCTGCTGCGGCGCGGCGGCAAGCACGCGCAGCGCGACCTCGAGGTGCTGATGCTGAAGCGGACCGAGCAGGCGAGCTTTATGCCCGGCGTCTGGGTATTTCCCGGCGGCTCGGTCGACCCGGAGGACGGCGAGGGCGAGGCCGGCCACCGCGCCTGCGCGGTGCGCGAGCTGGCCGAGGAGGCCTCGATCGAGCTGCCGGCCGAGGAGGAGCTGGTCCTGTTCTCGCGCTGGGTCACCCCGGAAGCGATCTCGACCCGCTTCGACGCCTGGTTCTTCCTCGCGCTGGCGCCCGCCCACACGCCACCCGAGCCCGACGGCGTCGAGACCACCGAGGCCGCCTGGTGGAAACCGGCCGAGGTCCTGGCCGCCCACGAAGCCGGCGAGATGGCGATCGCCTTCCCGACCGTGCACCAGCTCAGCTGGCTGGTCCCCTACGCGAGCTCAGACGAGGCGATCGCCGCCTACCGGGGCCGCAAAGTCGACTCGGTGATGCCGAAAATCATCGACGACCGCGAAGGCGGCGGCGGCTGGCGCCCGGTCCTCCCTGGCGAGCCCGGCTACGACGAGGCCTGAGGCGGCGGGATCAGCGGGGACGGCGGCGCCGGCGCGTCCGGGAACGGCTCCAGGCCCGCGTGCCAGGGGCCGGGCGGGTAGGTGTGGAGCCCGCTCTCGTCCATCTCCGACTGCAACCGTTTGAACAGCTCGCCGGCGTTCTTCAAGGCCGTTTTCAGTTCGGCCTCGCTGCGCTCGCCGAGCTTCCAGAGAAACCAGAGCTGGCGGTCGTTGATCCCGAAGTCGATCTCGCCGTTCAGCGTCGTCACCCAGGCGAGGAAGCCGGGGGCGAAGAGCTGGCGCAGCTGGACCGGGTCGTACTCCTTCGGCACCGTCGCCAGGAAGCGCTTGTTGAAGTCCAGCGACTCGAACTCGACCTTGCGCTGCAGGTGCTGGGTGACCTGCTCCGCCCCCTCGATCGACTCGACGTTGAAGGCCGGCACGACTTTCGCCAGGTCCGGCATGTGGGCCTTGGCGAGCAGCGCCATCGGCAGCACCGCCTTGTTGAAGAGCCCACCGACCTCCCGTTCGTCGGCGTCGCAGCAGGAGCCCCAGAAGCCTTCGACCAGCTGCCCGGTGAGGCGGTTGACGCCGCCGACGCAGAGCGCCACCGGCCCGTCTTTGGGGTTGATCCCGCCAACCGGCTCGTAGCTGAGACCGTTGCGTTCGCCATAGCGCCGCACGATCTCGGTCCATTCCTGCGCTTCCTGCTTCGCGCCCATCGCGCGATCCTACGCTAGGCGCGAAGCGTCCACGCGTCTATTCGACGCCGCCGATCGGCGGTAGCATGGGCGCCACGTCGGTCCGACCACAGGAGCTCGAAAAGTGACCATCGCCATCATCGTCGTCGTCGCGATCATCGTCATCGCGGTTCTGTACTTCATCGTCAAGCGCAACTCGATCATCGCCCAGCGCAACCGGGTGGACGAGTCCTGGAGCGGGATCGACGTGCAGCTGAAGCGGCGCCACGACCTTGTGCCGAACCTGGTCGAGACGGTCAAAGGCTACGCCGCGCACGAGAGCGAGGTCTTCGAGAAAGCGACCAAAGCGCGGGCCGAGGCGATGTCCGCCCACTCGGTCGCCGACACCTCGAAAGCCGAGTCCCAGCTGACCGGGGCCCTGACCGACCTGCGCGCGGTCGCCGAGAACTACCCGACCCTGCGCGCGACCGAGAACTTCCAGCAGCTGAGCCGCAACCTCTCCGAGCTGGAGGACGAGATCCAGGCCTCGCGGCGGATCTACAACTCCAACGTGCAGACCTACAACACCGACATCGAACAGTTCCCCGGCTCGATCGTCGCCAACGCCGGCAACTTCGAGAAACGCGAGTACTTCGAGATCGAGAACCCGACGGAGCGCGAACCGGTGGCGGTCAGCTTCGACAAATGAGGGTTCCCTAAACTGGCTGTATGACCAGCGAGACCAAAGAGGCAACGCTCTGGATCTGCGACAGCTGCGGGTTCATCTACGACCCTGCGATCGGCGACCCCGACGGCGGCATACCCCCGGGAACCGCCTTCGAGGACATTCCCAAGGACTGGTTCTGCCCGGTCTGCGGCGCCCGCACCTCCGATTTTCGCCCGCTTGAGCCGGGCGAGGCTTAGACTAGCCCGTACCCGGAGGTACCCGCCCGCAGCGGACGCGGGAGCGAGCGAGCGAGATCGCCGGTAATGATGAGCGCGAGCGAGCGGGAGCAGAGCATGCGGGCGGAATTCGATTTCGATTGGGTTGTCGTAGGTTCGGGGTTCGGGGGGTCGGTCTCCGCCCTGCGCCTGGCTGAAAAGGGCTACTCGGTCGGCGTGCTCGAGTGCGGCAAGCGCTTCGAGGACAAGGACTTCCCGAAGTCCACCTGGGACCTGCGCCGCTACTTCTGGGCGCCGCGGGTCGGCTTCAAGGGGATCTTCCGGCTCAGCACCTTCAAAGACGTCGCCGTGGTCAGCGGCTGCGGGGTCGGCGGCGGCAGCCTCGGCTACGCGAACACGCTCTACGTCCCCCCCTCCGACTTCTTCCAGGACCCGCAGTGGGGAGACATGCAGGACTGGGAGGCGACCCTGGCGCCCCACTACGCGGAAGCGCAGCGAATGCTCGGCGTCGTCGTCCACGACAACGACGACCCCGCCGACCAGCTCCTGCGCGAGTTCGGCGAGTCGATCGGGGTCGGCGACAGCTACCAGAAGACCCCGGTCGGGATCTACTTCGACAACCCCGGCGAGACCGTCCCCGACCCCTACTTCGGTGGCGAGGGCCCGGACCGGACCGGCTGCATGCAGTGCGGCCGCTGCATGGTCGGCTGCCCGCACGGGGCCAAGAACACGCTGGTCAAGAACTACCTCTACCTGGCCGAACGGCGCGGCGCCGTGGTCACCCCGGAACGGACGGTGACCGAGATCCGCCCGCTCGGGGCCGCCGACGGCAGCGACGGCTACGCGATCACCAGCGAGCGCTCCGGCCTGCTCCCCGGCCGCGGCAAGCGCACGATCCGCGCCCGCGGCGTGGTCGTCGCCGCCGGCCCGCTCGGCACCAACAAGCTGCTGCAGCGCTGCCGGCTCGGCGGCTCGCTGCCGAAGATCTCCGACCGGCTGGGGAAGCTGGTCCGCACCAACAGCGAGATGGTGCTCGCGGTGACGGTGCCCGAGGACTACCCGGAGGACCTGACCCGGCGGGTCGCGATCACCTCCAGCATCTACCCCGACCCCCACACCCACATCGAGACCGTCACCTATGGCAAGGACGGCGACTCGATGCACATGCTCTACACGCTGCTGGTCGGCGACGGCACGCGGGTGACGCGGCCGTTCAAGCTGCTCGCCCAGATCGTCCGCCACCCGAAGAAGTTCGCGAAGACTCTGTGGCCGAAGCACTGGTCGAGCCGGACGATCATCGTGCTGGTGATGCAGACGCTGGACAACGCGATCTCGCTGACCCCGAAGCGCAACAAGCGCACCGGCGCGGTGCGGCTGCAGACCGAGCAGGACCCCGAGAAGCCGATCCCGACCTTCATCCCGGTCGCCAACGAGGCGGCAGAATGGCTGGCCGAGCGGACCGGCGGGATCGCCCAGAGCTCGACCATGGAGGCGCTGATGAACGTGCCGACCACCGCCCACATCCTCGGCGGCGCGGTGATCGGCCACAGCCCCGAGGACGGGGTCGTCGACGCCAACCAGCGGGTCTTCGGCTACGAGAACCTGCTGGTCTGCGACGGGGCCGCGATCCCGGCCAACGTCGGCGTCAACCCCAGCCTCACGATCACCGCCCTCGCCGAGCACGCGATGAGTGAGATCCCGCCGAAGGGCGGGGACGGAGACGGGCCGCGCCAGCCCGAGGCGGCGCAGCCCGCGGCCCCGATCAACTAAGCGCTGAAGCGCTCCGCGACGTAGTCCCAGTTGACGACGTTCCAGAACGCGTCGAGGTATTCGGGACGTTTGTTCTGGTACTTCAGGTAGTAGGCGTGCTCCCAGACGTCGACGCCGAGCAGCGGCGTCTGGCCGTCCGAGATCGGCGAGTCCTGGTTCGCGGTGGAGACGACCTTGAGGCCCGAGCCGTCGTGGACCAGCCAGGCCCAGCCCGAGCCGAAGCGGTTCACGCCGGCGTTCTTCAGCTCCTCCTTGAACGAATCGAACGAGCCGAAGGCCTCGTCGATCGCGGCCGCGAGGTCCCCGGACGGCTCGCCCCCGCCCTCCGGGCTCATGATCTGCCAGAA
>Ga0081539_10001051_pt1 | contig 50562 bp, 31 predicted proteins | sample TabmetS4T2R2_FD_71023 | JGI IMG/M metagenome (GOLD analysis project Ga0081539, IMG submission 71023) | Tabebuia heterophylla rhizosphere microbial communities from the University of Puerto Rico - S4T2R2 | ecosystem: Host-associated > Plants > Roots > Rhizosphere ... | reverse complement strand
GACCGCTGTCGCCGTCCACGATGTACGCCGGGCCGGCCTGCGTGCCGCGGAGAAGGCGGTCGTGATCGGCGGCGGACCCATCGGCGTGCTGATCGCGCTTGTGGCTCGTTCCGTCGACGCGGAGGTCGTCCTCGTCGAGGTCGACCCCCAGCGGCGGACGGTAGCCGAAAAGCTCGGCATCCGGACCCTCGATCCCGCACACGACACCCTCGCAGCCCGGGTCGAGGCGTGGACCGGCGGCGCGGGCGCGGCGGTGGCCTTCGAGGTCTCCGGCTCCGCCGCCGGTGTCGCCGCGGCCGTCGAACTGCTCGCGGTACGCGGCCGCCTGGTCGTCGTCGGCATCCACAGCCAGCCACGCGAGATCGACCTGTTCCGCGTCTTCTGGCGCGAGCTGACGATGGTCGGCGCCCGCGTCTACCAGCGCGGCGACTACGACACCGCGATCGACCTGCTGCGTGCCGGCAAGGTGGGCGCCGAAACCCTGATCACCCACATCGAGCCATTGACGAACGCGGCCGCGGCCTTCGAAGTGCTGCGCGGCGGCGGCAACGCCATGAAGGTCCTCATCAGCTGCCAGGAGACGTCGTGAACCCATTCGACCTGTCCGGCCGGCTCGCGGTCGTCACCGGAGCTCGCCGGGGTATCGGCCTGGCCATCGCCGACGCGCTGGCCGCCGCCGGCGCGGACATCGTCGCGGTCAGCGCCCATCTGGAACCGACGGGCAGCGAGGTGGAGAAACGCGTTCGCGGCCACGGCCGGGGCTTCACCGGACATCGGGTGGACTTCGCCGACCGCACGGCCGTCGCCGACCTCGCCGCCGGGCTCGAAAGCGGCGACCGGCCGGTCGACATCCTGGTCAACAACGCGGGCACGATCAAACGCGCGTCGGCGGCACAGCACACCGATGAGATGTGGGACGAGGTCCTCGCGGTCAACCTGTCCGCCCAGTTCGTCCTCAGCCGGGACGTCGGCCGAGCCATGGTCGCCCGCGGCCACGGGAAAATCATCTTCACGGCGTCGTTGCTCAGCTTCCAAGGTGGAGTCAACGTGCCCGGCTACACGGCGGCCAAGTCCGGCCTGATCGGGCTCACCCGCGCGCTCGCCAACGAGTGGGCTCCCCACGGTGTCAACGTCAACGCCATCGTTCCGGGCTACATCAGCACCGACAACACCCAGGCCCTACGCCACGACCCGGGCCGCAACGCCGCCATCCTCGACCGCATCCCCGCCGGCCGTTGGGGTCGGCCCGACGACCTCGCCGGCGCCGCGGTCTTCCTGGCCTCGCCGGCGGCCGACTACGTCCACGGCGCCGCCATCCCCGTCGACGGCGGCTGGCTGGGGCGGTAGGCGCTGATGAAGTCCGTGGCAGTGCCGCGCCGGCCCGCCGTCCTCCTGACCGCACTCGGCTTCGGCGCTTCGCAAGGCGGCAACCTGTACCGGGCCAGAAGCGACGAGGAGTTCGCCGCCGCGGTCGACGCCGCCTGGGACAACGGGATCCGCTACTTCGACACCGCACCGCACTACGGCCTCGGGCTGTCCGAGCGGCGTCTCGGCGCCGCCCTGCGCTCCCGGCCACGCGACGACTACGTGGTCTCCACCAAGGTTGGCCGCCTGCTCGTGCCGTCTCCGGAGACGGCGCACCTGACCGACCCGGAGGGCTTCGAGGTCGCGGCCGACCACCGCCGCGCCTGGGACTTCAGCCGCGACGGCGTGCTGCGCTCGCTCGAGGGCAGCCTGGAGCGCACCGGGCTGGACCGGATCGACGTCGTCTACCTGCACGACCCGGACGACCACTGGCAGCAGGCCGCCACGGAGGCGGTGCCGGCACTCGTCGAGCTGCGCGACCAAGGCGTCATCCGAGCCATCGGCGCCGGCATGAACCAGTCGCCGATGCTCACCCGCTTCGTGCGCGAGACCGACATCGACCTGGTGATGTGCGCCGGCCGGTTCACCCTGCTCGAACAGGGCGCGCTGCGCGACCTGCTGCCCGCCGCCGTCGAGCGGGACGTGGCGGTCGTCGTCGCCGGCGTCTACAACTCGGGCCTGCTGGCTCGCGACCGGCCGGCGGCCAACGCCACCTACAACTACCGGCAGGCGCCGGCCGACCTGCTGGACCGGACCATCCACATCGCACAGATCTGCGAGAGCTACGGCACCACCCTTCCCGAGGCCGCGCTGGCGTACGTGCGGACGCATGCCGCGGTGGCCGCCACGGTCGTCGGGCTGGGCACGGCGTCCCAGGCACACGAGACCATACGACGATCGAACGCCGAGATCCCGGCCGACCTCTGGCCGGCGCTCGAGTCGGCCGGGCTTCTCCACCAACGCCTCTGAGGGCGCGACTTGGCGGCGCGGCACCGTCCGGTGCCGCGCCGCTCGTGGGTCAGGTGGCGGTGCAGGTGAGCGAAGGCGCGCTGGCCGCGCTCCCGGAGCCGATGAATCCGAACGCCGTGCTGGCGCCGGCGCCGAGCGATCCGTTGTAGGAGACGTTTCGCGCGGTCACGTTGGAGCCGCTCGACGTGACCGTGGCGTTCCAGGACTGGCTGATGCTCTGCCCGTTGCCGAGCGTCCAGGTCACCGTCCAGCCGCTGATCGACGCCGAGCCGGCCGTGATCCGCACCTCGACCTGGAAGCCGCCGGACCATTGGCTCGTCACGGAGTACGCCGCCGTGCAGGACCGGCCGCCCGGCGGCGGGGTCGTGGGTGGTGGCGTCGTGGGTGGTGGCGTCGTAGGCGGCGGAGTCGTAGGCGGCGGAGTCGTAGGCGGCGGAGTCGTAGGCGGCGGCGTGCCGCCGCCGAACGTGAACGCGTCGACGTCGAACAGGTAGCCCGAGCCGCCGGTGAACACGAGGAACAGGTTGTGCGTGCCGGCCGGTGGCGTGAGCGTGCCGGTGACGGTGGTCCAGGTCTCCCAGCCGCCGGTCGGCGCGACCGTGGCCGTGCCCACCACCGGGCCGGTGGCCGAGCCGGTGCGCAGCGAGATGGTGCCACCCGAGCCGGCCGAGGCGACCCGGGCGGTGAACGACGTCGCCCCACTCAGGTTGTACGGGGTGAACGAGATCCAGTCGCCGTTTTCGATGAAGCCGACCGCGTTGCCGCCGTTGGCCGACGGCTTCGCCACCGTGGTGGTGCCCTGCTGGCCGTCGAAGTGCTCGGCCTGCCTGGTCCGCGGCTGCATGACCACCTGTGGCGAGGTCACCGGCGTGGTCGCGCCGGCCGGCGTGTACTCGGCGACCAGCACACCGAAGATGTTCGCGTTGGCGTCGTGCTCGCCATCCGCTGTGGTCTGTAGTGTGCCCGAACACCCGGTCGCGCTTGTGATGCCGTGGCCGTGGCTGTCGTGCCCCAGGACGTAGTTGATCTTCACGCGGCTACAGTCGACGGTCGCCGAGTTCGGGTCGACCACCGTGACGTCGAATGGGATCGCGTCGCCGAAGTTGAACAGCCGGCCGTTGAGCGGCTGGTTGAGCGTGACCGTCGGCCGGCCGACCCCGATCACCAGGCTCGCCGTCGAGCTGCGGCCGGTGCTGTCGGTCACGGTCAACGTCGCGGTGAATTCACCGTTGGCCGTGTATGTGAACGACGGGTTGGCCGCGGTCGAGTCGGTGCTGCCGTCGGTGGTGAAGTCCCACGCGTAGCCGATCGCGTCGCCGTCCGGATCACTCGTGCCGGCCGAGCTGAACTGCACGGTCAGCGGCGCGTTTCCGCTCGTCGGGTTGGCCGAAGCGGATGCCAACGGCGCCCGACCGCCACCGGAGTTGTACTCGATCCGGTACACCGCCGAGCTTGCGTCACCACTACCCCAGCCGGTGCCGTAGTCGAGCACGTACAACGCGCCGTCCGGACCGAACTCCATATCCATCACCTGGGTACCGGTGTAGGCCGGGAACGCGTCGATCGTGCCGACCCCACCGGAGGAGGTCACGGTCGCCGTCTTGATCCACTGGCGGCCGAACTCACCCAGGAACACCTTGCCGTTCATCGACGCCGGGAACTTCACGTCGGAGGCGAGCGTGGAGCTGTAGTTGTAGACCGGGCCACCCATCGGCGACAGGCTTCCGGAGCCGAGCGCCGGCGGATTCTGCTCCCCGCCGTAGGGCAGCCAGGCCCTCTGCGAGGGCGGCAGCTGGGTGATGCCGGTGTTGTTGCGCGAGTTGTTGACCGGTCCGCCGGTGCAGTTGAACGCGGCACCCGATGGGCCGGACGGGAACGTGTAGTCGATGTACGGCGTGTTGTAGTTCGAGCAGTACGGCCAGCCGTAGAAACCCGGCTGCGTGATCCGCTCGAACGCGACATGGTTCGCCGGCCCGCGGGTGGGGCTGCTCGTGCCGGCGTCCGGCCCGTACTCGCCGAGATAGACGACGCCGGTCGCCTTGTCCACAGCCATCCGGAACGGGTTGCGGAAGCCCATCGCGTAGATCTCGGGCTTGGTGTTGGCCGTCCCCGGGGCAAACATGTTGCCGGTCGGGATCGTGTACCCGCCACCCGCGCTCGGCCGGATCCGTAGCACCTTGCCACGCAGGTCGTTGCTGTTGCCGGCCGAGCGCTGCGCGTCATAGGCCGGGTTGCGGTCGGCCCGCTCGTCGATCGGCGTGTAGCCGCTCGAGTCGAACGGGTTTGAGTCGTCCCCAGTGGACAGATACAGGTTTCCCGCCGCGTCGAAGTCGATGTCGCCACCCACGTGGCAGCACATGCCGCGGCTGGTCGGCACTTCGAGGACCGTAACCTCGGACGCCGCGTCGAGTGTGAAGTCCGCGTTGACGGTGAATCGGGACAGCCGGTTGAACCCGTTGAACGGGGCGAACTGGGCCGCCGAGCCCGTGGCGGGCGCGTCGCCGCTCGGAGTGGACAGTCGCGGCGAGTAGTACACGTACACCGAACGGTTCGTGGAGAAGTTGGGGTCCGCCTTGATGCTCTGCAGGCCCTCTTCGTCATGCGTGTACACCGGGATGGTCAGCGCCACCTTCGTGTTGCCGGCCGCGTCGGTGTAGCGGATCGTGCCGTCGCGCGAGGTGTGCAGCACGCCCCGGTTGGGCAGGACGGTCAGGCCCATCGGCTCACCGACCTCGCTGACACCCTTGGCGAGCGTCACCTGCCGGTAGCCCGCCTGCGGCGGCTGACCGGTGGAACAGTTGCCCGTATTCTGCGCGGCGTACCGGATGCCACCCAGCACGTGCTTGCGGAAGTTGGCGTCGCTGAAGCTCTCGATGGTGTGACCCATAGCGGTGTACCACGAACGGCCACCGTCGTAGCCGCGGCACCACGCGATCGGGTGATCCCCGCCCATCGACCCGCCGGTGTACGTGCTCTCGTCCAAAGTGGCCAGTACGTGCACCTGTGACCGCGGGTTCGTCCGGAAGTTGTACCACTCGTCCAGCCGCTGCCACGCGGTCGGCAGCCCGGCCGTCGACGGATGGGCCGCGTCCTCGATCCGCACCGTCGCGTTCTGGTTCGCCGGATGGCTGGCGAAGTAGGCGCCGACCAGGTTTCCGTACCACGGCCAGTCGTACTCCGTGTCGGAGGCGGAGTGGATACCCACATACGCGCCCCCGCCGCGGATGAAGCCCTCGAACGCCGCCTGCTGGCTGGCGTTGAGCACGTCCCCGGTCGTGGAGAGCCAGACGACCGCCTGGAAACGCGCCAGGTTCGCGGCCGTGAACTGCGCCGCGTCCTCCGTTGCCTCCACGGTGAAGTTGTTTTGCGTGCCCAGCTGCTGGATCGCGGCGATGCCCGACGGGATCGAGTCATGCCGGAACCCGGCCGTCTTGCTGAAGACCAGGACGTTGAAGTCCGCCGCCGCCCTGGCCGGCACAGCGGTGAAGCCGACCGCCGCCACCACCAAAGCGAGGCAGAGGACCAATCTTCGGAACATGGGTAGAGAGGTGTGCGTCATCGTGGGCCTTTCTCACACCGCCGTGATGGTCCATTGGTTGTTGGGGCTTGCGTTCGGGCTCCACATGCCCACGGCGGAGCCGGCGGTGCTTCTACCCATGCCGTCGAGGGCGGTGCCGGTACCCCGGTTGACGATCTGGTATTGGCCGTTGCCCGTGCTGTTGAGCCGCCACTGCTGGTTGTTGCCGCCGTTCCACGGCGCTTGCATGGCGGTCGCTCCGTTGGTCGTGTTGCCCCAGCTGTCGGCGACCATCCCGTTGGTGCGGTTGACGAGCCGGTAGTAGCCGCCGCCCGCGTCGACGAGCTGCCATTGCAGGTTGGTGCTGCCGTCCCAGTTCCACTGCTTGAGCTGCGAGCCGGACGCCACGTTGCCGCCGCTGTCCAGGACGAGACCGGTGGCCACGTTCGTGATCCGGGCCCAGCCGGTCGGGATCGTCCCGCCACCGCCGCCCAGCGCGGGGATCTGGCCGCTGAAGGTCAGCTTCACCACGTAGGCCGGGGCGCTGTAGGGAGCGCTGGCCGGCAGCGTGATGCGCAGGCCGCTGCCGTCCTGGGTGCGAGCGGGCAGGTCGATGTACGAGCCGGCGCTGGAGCCGAGCAGCTGCACCGCGGACAGCGTGCTCAGGTTGATCCGGCCCGAAGCCAGCGTCGCGATGTTCAGCGTGCCGCCGGGCCAGCCGAGCACCGTGGCGTACAGGACGCGGTTGTCCTTGCCGCGGGTGAACCGGATGTCCCGGTTGGTGCCCGCCCGGGGCTGGGTGAAGGAGCCGCCGCCCATCTGCGTCGGGCCCTCGCCGTAGGCCGACCAGGCCCGGGTGGCGTAGATGGACTCGCCGAAGCGGCGCAGGTAGTCACCGATGCCGAGCAGGATGGTCCGCTGCCCGGACGGGATCGTGCCGTCGGCCATCGGCGCGATGTTCAGCAGCATGTTGCCGTTCTTGCTGACCCGGTCGATCAGCGAGTGGAGCATGGCCTCGAGCGAGTAGTAGCCGATGCCGACCGTGTAGCACCAACTGGAGCTGGAGATGCTGTCGTCGGTCAGCCAGTACGGGACCTGGATGCCGGCCGGGCCGCCCCGCTCGTAGTCGAAGACCGAGCCGCGGTTGTTGAGCCCGTCCTTGTAGGTGGTGACCACGTCCCTGTTCCAGGCGACCGCCTGGTTGAAGTAGTAGGCGAGGAACTCCAGCCGCCGCGACTCGTCGATCCGGGGCAGGTTGAAGTCCTGCCAGATGATGTCCGGCTGGTATCCGTCGATGACCTCGCGCAGCTTGTCGTACCAGAGCTGCTGCTGCTCGGCGGCGCTCAGCTGGCCGTACAGCTTGCGCAGGCTGGCGGTGGGCTGCGCCGGCACCGCCTCGTAGAAGCCGGTGAAGTTGTAGGCGTGGTGCAGCGACACGATCAGCTTCAGGCCCTTGGCCCGGATGGCGTCGGCGTGCAGGCGCAGCAGGTCGAGCCGCGGACCGGTCGCGACGGAGTTCCACTCGTTGACCCGGCTGTTCCACATCGAGTAGCCGTCGTGGTGCTCGGCCACCGGCCCGGCGAACCTGGCGCCAGCGTCCGCGAACAGCTGCGCCCACTCGTTCGGGTCGAAGTTGCCGCCGGCGCTCCGCAGCCGCGGCGCGAACTGTGTGAAGCTGCCGGACCTGTCGTTGGCCCCGTTGATGAAGTTGTGGTACGGCCACGCCGAGGGCTCACCGTAGACGCTGCGATGGTGGTTGTTCTCAGCGGAACCGCTGAAGTACATGTTTCGCGGGTACCACTCGTTGGCGAACGCCGGAACGCTGAACACGCCCCAGTGGTAGTAGATGCCGAACTTGGCGTCCTGAAACCACTCCGGGGCCGCGGGATGCTGGTCGACCGACGCCCACGTCGGCGTATAGCTGGACGGCCCGTCGGTGGCGAAGGCGACGCCGCCCCTCCAGAGGCCGGTGGCCGCGGCGGCGCCGGTCAGCCCAGCCAGGAAAACGAGCCTGCGTCGTGTGAACGTGAACATAGACGAGGACATCGCGAGTGGATCCTCTCGAGATTGGGTGCCCAGTGGCGCAGGAGCGCCAGACATCACACGTTAGATCACCATGCGGAGGGAGTCAACATCTTCGATATAGCCTAACTCGCAGGTGACATGCTGTTGCAAGGAAGGCGCTCTCCTGCCTGAGCGTGAGCGATCATCTGATGTATCTGGCGACGCTCCTCAGCGGATCGGCGAGGTAAGCTGACTCGGCCCGCGGGGAAGCTGCCGGTTCGCGTCGCACCCTGGGCCGACGTAGGGATGGGTGGCATGTCTCGCGCCGACGTTGTGATCGACAGCATCAAGCGGATGATCCTCGATGGGGTGTTCCGGCCGGGTGATCGGCTCCCCGTCGAGAAGGACCTCGCCGAGTCGCTCGGCGTCTCGCGCGGCTCGCTGCGTGAGGGGATCTCGGCGCTGTCCATCCTCGGCGTGGTCGACACCCGCCAGGGAGACGGCACCTACGTCACCAAGCTCGACGTGGCGCAGCTGCTCGCGCCCATGGGCTTCGTCGTCGACCTCGAGGGCCGGGGCGACGCACGGCACGTGCACGCGGTCCGGCGGCTGCTGGAGTGTGAGGCGGCCCGGTTGGCGGCGGCCCGGATCACCGACGAGGCGCTCGCGGAGGCGCGCGGGCTGCTCGACGAGGCCGTCCGGATCTCGGGCGAGACGCCGCACGACCACGAGCGGGTCATCGAGATCGACATCCGGTTTCACCGGATCATCGCGGCACACACCGGCAACCCGGTGCTGGTCGGCCTGATCGACGCCTTCGCCGGCCGCACGGTGCGCGCGCGGCTGTGGCGCAGCCTGCACGAGGAGGGTGCCGACCTGCGCACGCACGGGGAGCACCTGGCGATCTGGAAGGCGCTCGCGGCGCGCGACCCCGAGCGGGCGCGGATCAGGATGGCAAACCACCTGATCGGCGTCGAGGAGTCGCTGTCCAATGTCGACGGTTGACACGACGGATCCAACCTTTGTAGATTGCAGAACCCCGAACCCTGTGGGTGGCAGTCGATGGACCATCGATCGTTTCGTGACCGGCAGCTGTCGTGTCACGTCGAGGTGCGCGCTGACGGTGTACATCTGATCGTCTCCGGCGACCTCGACCACCACACGTGCGATCGCTTCGACCGCGCGGTGCGCGCTGTGCTCACCGGCGTTCCAGACTCGCTCGTCCTGGACCTCACCGCGGTGCGGTTCATCTCGGCACAGGGCACAGCGACGCTCGTCGACGCTGTGCACCGCGCGGCGGAGATCTGTGCTGCCGTCGCCGTGCTGCCCAGTCCGGCCGTGCGGGGGCGACTCGCGCTGCTCGGCCTCGACCTGGCGGTCGAAGAGGGACCGCCGGGCGACAGCGAGCCGCCGGCCGCGTCCGCTTAGGACGGACGGCGATCGGCCTGAGCCATGGCGCCGGTGCGGGGCTTGCCCACCCCGCACCGGCATTTCCCCAAGGAGGTGGTCCAGGGCCTAGCTCGTGGTGGTGCAGGTGAGGTTGGCCGGCGGGTTGTTGGTTCCGCTCACCGAGGCGATGAACCCGAAGGTGGTGGAGCCGCCGGCGGGAAGCGTGCCGTTGTAGGCGGCGTTCGTCACCGTCACGTTCGCGCCGCTCTGCGTGTGCGTGCCGCTCCAGATCTGGTTGACGACCTGTCCATTGGGGAAGGTCCAGCTGACCGTCCAGCCCCGGATCGGCGACGATCCGGCGGTGACCGTCACCTCCGCCTGGAATCCACCCGGCCACGAGCTCGTCACGGCGTACGTCGCCCGGGCTCCGGACGGCGGCGGTGAGCTTGTCGGGCTGACCGTTGGCGAGACCGAAGCGCTCGGGCTGACCGTTGGCGAGACCGAAGCGGTCGGCGACGCCGTGACTCCGGGTCGTGCGGCCCGGTACGTGTGTCCAGCCTGGACGGTGACCTGCACGACGTCGGTCTCCGGCCGGGTCGTGGCGGGCGTGCTGTCGTCCGTGATGTCGGTGAGCGTGAAGCTTCCGGTGAACAGGCGGGCGCGCACCCGCACGGTGCCGTCGCGGTCGGCCCGGACGAGGAGCTCGTCGGCCTGGCCGATGGTCCACGCCGCGCCGACGGTGTAGCCGCCCCTCCCCCGCAGCCCGGCGACCTGTCCGGTCGGCCACGCGGACGGCAGGGCCGGGAGGATGTGCAGCTCGCCGTTGTGGCTCTGCAGCAGCATCTCCGCGATGCCAGAGGTGGCGCCGAAGTTGCCGTCGATCTGGAACGGCGGGTGCAGGTCGAACATGTTGGGCGCCAGCCGGTCGGTGCGCACCAGGTCGCGGATGAGCTTGTGCGCGCGGGCGCCGTCCTCGAGCCGCGCCCAGTAGTTGATCTTCCAGGCGAGCGACCAGCCGGTGCCGTCGTCGCCGCGCAGCTCCAGCGTCCGGCGGGCGGCCTCGTACAGCGTGGGGGTGCCGCGCCGGGTGATCTGGTTGCTCGGGTGCAGCCCGTACAGGTGCGAGACGTGCCGGTGGGTGCGCTCGGTCTCCACCCAGTCGGCCAGCCACTCCTGGATGTTGCCGCGGGAGCCGACCCGCGTCGGCGCCAGCCGGTCCTTGGCCGTCCGCACCTGGGTGCGGAACGTGGTGTCGACGCCGAGCACCTCGCTGGCCCGGGCGACGCCCTCGAAGAGGTCGCGCAGGATCTGGTTGTCCATTGTGGGCCCGGCGCAGACGCTGGCGTTGGCGTGGTGGGGAAGCTCCGGCGAGTTCGACGGGTTGGTGACCAGGTATCCCAGCGACGGGTGGGCGACCAGCGTGTCGAGGAAGAACTGGGCCGCGCCTTTCATCGCCGGGTAGTTGGCGCGCAGGAACTCGACGTCGCCGGTGAAGAGGTAGTGGTCCCAGATCAGGGTGGACAGCCAGGCGCCGCCGGTCTGCCACATTCCCCACAGTGCCCCGTCGACGACCGATGCGCCCCGCCAGGCGTCGGTGTTGTGGTGGGTGACCCAGCCGCCCGCGCCGTACTGCGCCTGAGCCACCCGCGCGCCGGTCACCGTCAGGTCTCTGACCATGTCGAAGACCGGCAGGTAACACTCGGACAGGTTCGTCGTGTCGGTGGGCCAGTAGTTCATCGGCAGGTTGGCGTTGATGGTGTACTTCGAGTCCCAGGGCGGGGTCATCGACTCGTTCCAGATGCCTTGCAGGTTGGCCGGCTGGGTGCCCGGACGCGACGAGGAGATCAGCAGGTAGCGGCCGAACTGGAACAGCAGCGCGGAAAACTGCGGGTCGTCGACGCTCGCGTGTTGGGCGATGCGCGCGTCGGTCGGCTGGTCGGCCGCGGCCGTGCGGCCCAGGTTGATCGCCACGCGGTTGAACAGGGCCTGGTAGTCGGCCAGGTGCCGGCTGCGCAGCTGGTCGACGCCGGCGCTTCGGGCCGCGGTGAGGCGGGTGCGCGCGATGCCCTGGTAGTCGCCGTTGACGGTGCGGAAGTTGACGTAGCTGGAGCCGATCGAGATCAGCACCGTCACGCTTGTGGCGCCGGAGACCCGCAGCGTGCCACCGGAGCTGCTGACCGTGCCGCCGGTGACGGAGGCGCTGGCGAGGGCGAGGAAGCGCACCGAGCCGTTGACGCCTTCCATGTTGCCGGAGATGCCGTCGAGCGCGATCGTGGCACTGTCCGGGCTGGACACGGTCGTCCGCTGTGGACTGTCGAACGTAGCGTTGAACGTGACGGAGCCGGCCCGGTCGGCGGTCAGCCGGATCACGATCACCTGGTCCGGCGCGCTCGCGAACACCTCCCGCTGGTGCCGCACCCCGTTGAGCACATACGTGGTCGTGACCGTGGCGGTGGTGAGGTCGAGCGTCCGGTTGTACTGCGTGGCCCCGCCGGCACTGCCGAACGCGAGCCGCAGGTTTCCGACGGGCTGGTAGGCCAGCTGCCCGCCGGGAGTGCCCATCATGGTCTGGTTGATCAGATCCTGCGCCTGGGTCCACTGGTCGGCGAAGACCCGACGCCGGATCTCGGCGAGGTTGGCCGCGCCGCTGGTGTTGGCCGAGTCGTAGGGACCGCCGGCCCACACGGTGTCCTCGTTGAGCTGCAGGCGCTCGGTGTCGATGTTGCCGAACACCATGGCGCCCAGCCGCCCGTTGCCGATCGGCAGGGCTCGCAGCCAGTCGGTGCCGGCGCCCTCGTCGTACCACAGTGCCAGGTCGTTGGCCGCCAGCACCTGTGGTGGCGCCACCGAGTCGGCCCGGGCGACCGCGGTCCAGGCCGCCGGCACCAGCGCCGCTCCGGCGCCCGCCGCACCGGCCCTGAGCAGTTTCCGTCGGGTCACTTCAGACATCGTGAACTCTCCAAGGGGGCGGGTCGTCAAGGGCTGGTGCAGGTGAGCGAGGGCGTCGACGGCGTGCCGCCGGCGATGAACCCGAACGTCGTCGAGGCGCCCGCGCCGAGCGTGCCGTTCCAGGCGACGTTCTTCACTGTCGCGGCGGAGCCGCTGGTGGTCAGCGTCCCGTTCCAGAGCTGGCTGACCGTCTGTCCACTTGCGAGGGTCCAGCGAACGGTCCAGCCGTTTACGCCCGCGGACCCGGCCGTCACCGTCACGTCACCCTGGAAACCGCCGGACCACGAGTTGGTGGTGCGGTACGTCGCGGAGCAGGCGTCGCTCGGCGGCGGCGTCGTGACTGGTGGAGTCGTCGGCGGTGGCGTCGTGACCGGCGGCGTGGTCGGCGGCGGAGTCGTGTCGCCGGCGTCGAACTGCCACCAGTTGACGTTGAAGAGGTCGCCACCGCCGCCGGTGAAGCGCAGGTACAGGTCGTGGGTGCCGGTGGCGCCGCTGACCGGGCAGGTGACGGTCGTCCAGGTCTGCCAGCCGCCCGTACCCGGCACGTTGCAGGTGCCCACGGTCGGTCCACTGGCGCTGTCCAAGCGCAGCTCGATGCGGCCGCCGCTGGTGGCGGAGGCGACGCGGGCGCTGAACGAGCTGGCGCCGGTGCCGAACGCCGCGCCCTTGACCTTGACGTAGTCGCCGTTGCTGATCTGGCCGACGTTCATCCCACCTTCGCTGGCTGGTTCGGTCTCCACGCCGACTTCCCAGGCGATCGTCTCGGCTTCCTGCCGCACAAAGGGGTTCAACGTGCCGACCTGTGGCGGGCCGGCGGCGGTCATGTTGATGGTGGGGATGGTGCCGTTGGCGTTGTAGCTGAACTTCTCCACCGCGACGGAGCGGGTGTAGCCACCGCCCCCGGGCAGGGCGCCGTTGTGGTAGAAGAAGTACGAGCCGCCGTTGAAGTCGACGATGCCGGGATGGTTGGTAAAGCTGGCGCCCTGGCGGGGCATCACCGTCCCGCGGTACGTCCAGGGTCCGGTCGGGCCGGGGGCTGTGGAGTAGGCGATGAACTCCGAGCAGCATTCGGCCGCGAACACGTTGTAGTACAGGCCGTTGCGCTTGTAGACCCACGGGCCTTCCTCGTACAGCGTCGGGCGGCTGGCGTTGCCCGTGCGGGTGCCGAAACCGGCCGTGGTCAACGGGATCTGCGTCGGACTGCCCGAGTAGGAGATCATGTCCGCGTTCAGCCGCACGTACCACAGCCGCGGGTTGCCCCAGTACAGGTAGGCCTGGCCGTCGTCGTCGACGAACACCGTCGGATCGATCTCGCCGTTGCCCACCAGCGGGCGGCCGATCGCGTCGCGGAACGGGCCGGTCGGGCTGTCGGATACACCGACCCCGATCGCCATCGACCCGTTGGACCGCTGCTTCACCGGCACGTACCAGTAGAACTTGCCGTTGCGGTAGACGGCCTGCCCCGCCCACGCGTCCGCCGACGCCCACGAGAACGTGGAGAGGCTCATCGGCGATCCGTGGTCGGTCCAGTTCACCATGTCCGCCGACGACCACACCCGCCACTCGCGCATGGTGAAATACGTCGACCCGTCCTCGTCGTGGCCGGTGTACAGGTAGACCCGGCCGTTGTGCACCAAGGGCGCGGGGTCGGCCGTGTAGATGGTCTGCACGATCGGGTTGTCCGCCCGCGCCGGCAACGCCACGGCGGACAGCGCTCCGGCGCACAGCAGACCCACGGCGCCAGCCACGGCGCGCCTGAGCTTGACGGCGTCAAGAAGCGAAAACCTCTTTCTCACAGCGCCCCCTCGGGGAGTGGTCGTGCATGCGGCGGCTCTGTTAGCGCTAACAATGCCACGGGCCTGATCGCGCCGGCTGAGACCATTTGGAGAACACTCACGTCAATACTTGGGAGCGCTCCCCATCGATGCTTGTGAGATTGCCAGATTGTTTCGCATCCTTCAAGAGGGGCGCCGTCAACGCATACCCGCTACGCGCTTTTCGACGTGCGACCTTCGACAGCCGCCGCGCATAACACTTTCGTGGCTATTGGTTGTGCCATTCACCGCACGAGTGGCGGGCGAGGGTAGAAGGACGCGTCCGCTCGAAACGCGGCGGTGCCGTCGTCATGGTGTCGGCGGTACGGGTAGCCCGGCATCATCCACATCGTTTCAGACCGCGGCGGTCGAGCGGTCCGGTCCTGCACCGCGGACCCGGCAGCGGAGGTCGGGGGTTTCGGCGAGCCCTGGCGAACCGCCGACCTGCGCGGTCTCCGGCGGGAGCGGCGGCCAGCAGGTGACGCGGACCCGGGAAATAGGGGTGGGGATCCAGCGTGGACGTTGCGCGAAACCCCGATGTGAGCCGGCGGGGCGCCGGGTCCGGCATCGGCCGGACCCGGCGTGGGGTGCTCAGCTGCAGGCGGTGCCGTTGAGGGTGAACCCGCTTGGCGCGCCGTTGTTACCGGTGTGGGTGGCCTGGAAGCCGATGTTCGTCGAGGCGCCCGGTGCGAGGGAGCCGTTGTAGCTGACGTTCGTCGCCGTTACCTGGCCGCTGCTCGGTGAGTAGGAGGCGTTCCAACCGGAGGTGATGGTCTGCCCGGAGGCGAGCGTGAACCTCAACGACCAGCCGTTGATGGCGGTCGTGCCGGTGTTGGTGATCGTAATGCTGTCGGTAAGCCCGTTGTTCCACGCGTTGACCGCGTTGGTCACCCGGCAGGTGCTGGAGCCGCCGGGCGGGTTGGAGGTCGGCGGGCCGGTGGTGGGGTTGGTCGTCGGGTTGGTGGATCCCTCGCTGACGGTGATGTTGGAGCTGCCGCTGCTCTGGTAGCCCTCTGTCGCGAGGATCTGGTAGTCGTGCGTCCCCAGGTTGAGGCCCAGGCGCGCCCAGGCGTTGAAGTGGTTGGCGGTGGTGATGGTGCCGCCGACGCGGTGCGACTGCCGGACGCTCCAGTACTGGTAGAACGTCGCGGTTCCGATGATCGACGGCTGGTTGACCCGCTGAGTGCGGTAGATGTCGTAGGTGCTGCCGTCGGTGGTGACCGAGCCGAGCCGTTGCGCGCCGGTGCTCGGGTTGTAGCTGCCGAAGTCTTCGACCACGTAGTACTCGATGAGCGGGTTGGTCGTCCACCCGTACAGCGCCAGGTATCCGTTGCCGTTCGGGCTGAAGCTGCCCGAGTAGTTGACCGTGTGGCTCGAGCCGGGCTTCCAGCCCTTGCCGACGACGGTGTTGTTGATGCCGCTCCACTGGACGCGGTACTGGCCGGCGGCGCCGAGCGTCATGGTGACGTTGCCGCTGTCCTTCCAATACGAGTAGAAGAAGCCGTTGTGGGTGCCGGTCGAGTTGGAGGTGAGGGTCCGGTCGGCCTCGGCGCTGGCGACGCCGGCCAGGGTCACCGAGACCGCAGCCAGCACAACCGTGCATGCACCGGCGATCAGTAGCCTGACGCGGTGGCGGCTACCGCGGGTGGGGGGCTCGTTCATGATCATGCATCCTTCTCCTGAAGCGTCGGTGGCGTGGATTTACCGGGAGTGGGGGCCCACCGCCGTCGGCCTCGTGTCTCGCCGGTGCGAGTCCGGTCGACACTCGATGGGCCGGATCGCGGTTGGCAGCCTTTGAAGCTCGTCGATGGATGGAGTATTGGTTGACCCGTTTGGCGTTGTCAACGATTTCCGGAAAGGGGGCGCGCCACAGCCGAGGACGGCGCAGATGTGTCCGAGCTGGGCGTTTTGGTCCAGACTCCTTGATCGGAGTCTGAGTCGCAGCACCGTCGGCGGCAGCTGCCTACCGGACGTGTTCCGGAAACTTGGTCGGTCGACGCATCGACCGTGCTCCATCCTTGACATCATACATCATACGAATTATGTTTCAGCCACTCGCTCGACGGTGCCGATCGCGCCAGGTGCCACGGCGGCGCCAACCAGCGAGCCGGAGCGGCGCGGGAGGCATGAACATGGTCCAGGCGAGGAAATGGTTTGCCGCGCTCGGCGTCGCGGTCGCGCTCACGATGGCCGGCGCAGGGACGGCCAATGCCGAGTCCAACGGCGGGACGCGGGTGATGCCGCTGGGTGACTCCATCACCGAGGGCACGCAGGTGCCGGGCGGCTACCGGATCGGCCTGTGGCAGCGCCTGGTCAACGGCAGATACACGGTGGACCTGGTCGGGTCCCAGTTCAACGGGCCTTCCGGCCTCGGCGACCACGACCATGAGGGACATCCTGGCTGGCGGATCGACCAGATCGACGCGAACGTCGTCGGCTGGCTCAACACGTACCAGCCGCGCTCGGTGCTCCTGCACATCGGCACCAACGACATACTGCAGAACTACAACGTGAGCACCGCACCGAGTCGACTGTCCACGTTGGTCGATCGCATCACCAGCACCGTCCCCGACGCGGAGGTGTTCGTCGCGCAGATCATCCCGCTGGCCAACAGCGGCCAGGAGGCGGCGGTGCGCAACTTCAACTCGCAGATCCCCGGCATCGTGCAGAGCAAGGTGAATGCCGGCAAGCGGGTCCACCTCGTCGACATGCACAGCGCGCTGACCACCGCCGACCTGATCGACGGCATCCACCCGACGGCAACCGGGTACGACAAGATGGCCGCGGTGTGGCACAGCGCGTTGCTGTCGGTGCCGGGCAGCATCGGCACGCCGGGCACCGGCGGGGGCGGCACCAACGTGCAGCTCGTCGGCACACAGTCTGGCCGCTGCGTCGACGTGCCCGGCACAGCCACCGCGAACGGCACCCAGGTGCAGCTGTGGGACTGCCACGGTGGCACCAACCAGCGCTGGACGTACACGGCGAGCCGGGAGCTGCGCGTCTACGGCAACAAGTGCCTGGACGCCAACGGACGCAGCACCACCAACGGCACCGCCGCGATCATCTGGGACTGCAACGGTCAGACCAACCAGCAGTGGAACGTCAACACCAGCGGCACCATCACCGGCGTCCACTCCGGACTGTGTCTGGACGCGGCCGGAGCCGGCACCGCCAACGGGACCAGGGTCCAGCTGTGGAGCTGCCACGGTGGCGCGAACCAGCAGTGGAGCACCCGCGACTGACGCCACACAAGGAGACAAACCTGTGCTACGTCGAAAAATCTCGGCCCCGTGGATCGGGGCGATCATGGCGGCGACGGTCACGGCCGCCGTCGGGGCGTATGTCGTCACGAACGTCTCGTCCGCGGCGGCGGCCACGACCGCCGGCTGCGGCAAGGCCCCTGGCCTGAACAGCGGCACCCACACCATCCAGAGCAGCGGAAAGAGCCGCAGCTTCATCCTGCGGCTGCCCGACAGCTACAACAACAACTATCCCCACCGGCTGGCCTTCGGGTTTCACTGGTTGGGCGGCACGGCCGACCAGGTCGCGTCGGGCGGGACCGACGGAGCCGCGTGGGCCTACTACGGCATGCTCTCCCAGTCGAACAACACGACGATCTTCGTCGCCCCACAGGGCATCGGCAACGGGTGGGCCAACAGCAACGGTGAGGACGTCACGTTCACCGACGACATGGTCCGCACGATCGAGAACGCCCTGTGTGTCGACACGACACAGCTGTTCTCGGTCGGGTTCAGCTACGGCGGCGCGATGAGCTACTCACTGGCCTGCTCCCGGCCGACCGTCTTCCGCGCGGTGGCGGCGATCGCGGCCCCCGGGGCGATCAGCGGATGCGGCGGCGGCACCCAGCCGGTGGCGTACATGGGGATCCACGGCATCAACGACAACATCCAGAGTGGACGCTCGCTGCGCGACAGGTTCCTGCGGAACAACGGCTGTGCCGCGCAGAACGCCCCCGAGCCGGCCGCGGGCAGCCGCACCCACACACTCACCACCTACTCGTGCCAGCCGGGCTACCCGGTGGTCTGGGCCGCGTTCGACGGCGGCCACCAGCAAGGCCCGGTGGACGGGTGCGCCGGCTGTGAGAGCGGCGCGCGGAGCTGGGTCAAGCCGGAGGTGTGGCGGTTCTTCACCCAGTTTGGATCTACCCCGCCGACCAGCCCGCCACCGACCACTCCCCCACCCAGCCAGCCGGGCGTGATGATCGCTGGCGGCCAGTCGAGCCGTTGCCTCGACATCCCCAACTCCAGCACCAACAACGGCACCCGGGTGCAGCTATGGGACTGCCACGGCGGCACCAACCAACGCTGGACGCACACCGCCAGCCGCACGCTGACCGTCTACGGCAACAAGTGCCTGGACGCCAGCGGGGCGGGCAGCGGCAACGGCACCGCCGTGATCATATGGGACTGCCACGGCGGCGCGAACCAGCAGTGGAACCTGAACTCCAACGGCACCATCACTTCGGTCCAATCAGGACTGTGCCTCGACGCCGTCGGTTCTGGCACGGCCAACGGCACGCAGCTCCACCTGTGGACCTGCCACGGCGGCGCCAACCAGCAGTGGAGCACACGCAACTAAAGAGGTCGGGGTTCGTCTCAGAAGACCACTGCCGCCGGCGGCTCGCGGAGCGAGCCGCCGGCCTCCGTGTCACGTGTGGAAGAAGGATCGTGAAGGATGTGTGCTGCTCTGGCGACACAGATCCTTCACGTTGATTGTGGAGACCCTTGTGGGCTTGGCGCGCGGGGTGGCGGAGGCCGGGGGTTTCGGCTCGCCCCGCGAGCCGCCGGCCGGTAGCGGGTCCTTCTTCTCGGAACGGATCCGACGCTGAAACGCAGCGGCGGGCTCGGTTTGGTGCCGAGCCCGCCGTTTCGGTGTCGATCGCTAGCGTAGGCGGGTCAGTAGTGCCGGTCGGTAAGGCAGAAGGCCGTAGTCGCCGCCGGAGTTGGTGGCGCGGCCTTGGTAGAGCAGTTGCAGGTTGCAGGGGTCGACGGTCATGGTTTGGTCGGCGTTGCTACGGATGAGCTCGCCGTGGCTGATGTCGTTGGTCCACGTCGCGCCGCTGTTTGCCTTGCCGGCGAACGGGTTGCTCTCGCTCGCGGCCTGTGGTGTCCAGGAGCCGCCCAGGCTTGTGGCGGTGAACGAGCGGAAGTAGCGGCCCTGGGCGCCGATCGCCTCGACCAGCATCAGGTACAGGTTCTGGCCCTGGATCTTGTAGACCTGGACCGCTTCGAACAGGTTGTTCGTCGAGTCGCTCATGATCGTCGTGTAGTTCGAACCGAAGCTGCCTGGGAAGTTTCCGATCGGCATGCTGGCCCGGTAGATCTTGCCGTTGTCGCCGGCGAAGAACAGGTACATGTTGCTGCCGTCACCGATCACCGTCTGGTCGATCGGGCCCGTGCCGGAGCCGGAGATGCTTCCGGAGAACAGGGTCTGCGGCGAAGACCACCCGTTCGGGTTGGTCGGGTCGCTGGAGGTGCGGTAGGAGAACGCCGGGCCGCCCCACTGGTAGGCCAGCACCCAGATGTTGCGGGGTGCGAAGTAGAACAACGTCGGCGCTACCGTGCTGGACGACATCCCGTTCTGGCTGGCGGTGGCCATGTCGGACCAGTTCGTGAAGAGGCTGAAGTTCATCGAACCCCAACTCGTGCCGAAGTCGTGCGTGGTCGCGTACACCAGATGGCGGCCGTTGTACGGGGCGTAGGTGAAGTCCTTCAACGACACCCATCCGGACTTCGGGTTTGCCAGCGGACCGGTCGACGACCACCGGTAGCTCGACGGGAGTGAACATCCACCCGGCGGCGGTGTCGTCGGGTTCGTCGGCGTCGTGCCGCCCAGGCGGACCAGCTGCCACTGCTGGTTGGCGCCGCCCCAGTCGGTGTACTGCACGATGTTGCCACCGTCGTTGGTCGCGGCGCCCTGCACCTCGACCGCCTTGTTGCTCTGCCGGCCGATCAGCCTCACGTAGCCGCCGTCGGAGTCGGCGAGGCGGAACTGCTGGTTCTGGCCGTTGCCGTCGGCCCACTGCACGATCGCGCCACCGTCGGCGGTGGAGAAGTTGTAGACGTCGAGCACCTTGCCGGAGTGCCGCGACTTGATCCGGTAGTAGCCACCACCGGAGTCCACGAACTGCCACTGCTGGTTGTTTCCGTCGGTACGCGTCCACTGGGTGATCCGCGCACCGTCGTTGGTAGCGAAGTTGTAGACGTCCAGAGCCTTGCCGCTGTTGCGATTCACCAGCACATACCAGGCGGTGGTGTCCACAGTGGCCGCCGACGCCGACGTCGCGGCCACCGCGACGAGCGCGCCGCCTACGACCACCGCGGCGGCCGCGGCGGCCAAACCCGACCGCCACCTACGGCGCCACCTCGCGGTACGCGCAGACCCAACCGGCATAGCACCTCTCCTTTCGATCATTTGGAACCGCCGACATGAAGCGCGGCGCATCGGCGCGGATGCCTGCGGGCACCCGCGCTCCAACAAGGCTCCAGGCATCGACATTGCCCGCTGTTAACGCTAACAGGCTCCGCCGGCGACACTCCGGGGCGGGAAATTGTGGGGACTGCACAGCGATGGATGCCGGCCGGCGGTGCGACCGAACGCATCCGTCCCATGGACTGTGAACGATAACAGTGACCCACGTCAAGATGTAACGGAAATGTTTCGGAAGAAGTTTGGCACCCGGCGGGGAGCCGGGCAGGCGCCGAGCTAAACCGATCCCGCACCACGTTTCAGCCCTCCTCCGACGGCGCTGTCGCGGGCTGGGCCGGTGCGGAGTCGGCTACCTTCGCACCGGCCCTCTTCCAGGTCACGCCGGCGGTCGTGCATGTCGGCGTCGTGCGATTGCCGTCGTGACCTGTGATCCGTGGGACGGGCGCCGGTGGGTCAGGCTCTGGCCCAGCGCTGGTTGGCCCCGCCGTGGCAGCTCCACACGATCACCGCGGAGCCGTTGGCGGTGGCGGCGCCGTTGACGTCCAGGCACAGCCCGGTCTGCGCGTTGCTGATCGTCCCGTTGCTGTTGAAGACCCACTGCTGGTTCGCGCCGTTGCTGCAGTCCCAGATCTGTACGCGGGTGCCGGCGGTGGCGTTGGACGGGGCGTCCAGGCACTTGCCTGTCACCTGTAGCGCCTGGCCGTTCTGCGTGAACTGCTGGTTCGCACCGCTGTGACAGTCCCAGATGATCATCTGTGCGCCGTTGGCCGTGCTCGCGCCGTTGACGTCCAGGCAGCGGCCGGAGCCCTCGTTGCGCAGCCGGTTGCCGGTGGGGTTCGGGTTGGGGTTCGTGCCGCCGTTGAGCGTGTCCAGGACCGCCGTGTACGCGGCCTTCTTGTTGCCGGCGCAGTCGAACAGCAGCGCGTTGTCGCTACCGCGCCAGGAGTCGCAGTCCCGAACACCCCACACCGTGATGCCGGTGCACCGGGAAACCGCCAGGCAGGCGCGGGTGACCGCGGCGTAGACGCTCGAGTTGGCCTGGGTGACGTCGAGCTCGGTGATCTGCACGTCGACGCCGAGGTCCGCGAAGCGCTGCAGGTTGGCCTGGTAGTCGCCGGGGATCGAGGTGCCCAGGTGGGACTGGAAGCCTACGCAGTCGATCGGCACGCCGCGGGACTTGAAGTCGCGAACCATGTTGTAGACACCGGTCGACTTCGCGTTGACCCCGTCGGTGTTGTAGTCGTTGTAGCAAAGCTTCGCGCCGGGGTCGGCGTTTCGGGCCGCGCGAAACGCCGCCTCGATCCAGTCGTTGCCGGTGCGCTGCAGGTTGGAGTCGCGACGGCCACCGCCGCCACCGTCTGCGAATGCCTCGTTGACAACGTCCCACGCGTAGATCTGGCCCCGGAAGTGGCTGGCCGTCTGGGTGACGTGGTTGATCGCCGCGTTTCGCAGGTCGCCGCCGGACAGGCCCTGCGCCCAACCGGGCTGCTGGGCATGCCAGAGCAGGGTGTGGCCGCGCATGCTCATCCCGTTGGCGCGGGCGTGGCTGACGATCCGGTCGCCGGCGCCGAAGTTGAACACTCCCCGCTGCGGCTCGGTCGCGTCCCACTTCATCTCGTTTTCGGCGACGAGGCTGTTGAACTCGCGGTTGAGAACCGACATGTAGGTGCCGTCGCCGAACTTGTACGTGCCCACGGCGGCGCCGAAGTAGCGGCCCTTCTCCGCCGCCGAGGCGCCCAGCGTGGTGCCCGCGTTGGCGATGCCGCTGAACGCCAGCGCCGTGCCAGCCGCGAGCAAACCGGCCAGGAGCAACGGCAGCGTCGCCCTGGTCCGCCGCCGCCGGGGACGTGTGATCGAATCTCTCATCGTCAGTACCTTTCGCGGTCGCGTAAGCGCGCAGCGTTAGCGCTAACATTGCTGGCCCGCTTAGGCTTCGCTCGCACTACGCATCGATGAGTGCGAGATTGCCAGATTGTTTCGGGGTGTTCAAGAGGTAGGCGTCGATACGAGAGCGGGACCATCCGGGACCGCCACCGATAACACGTTCTCGATGCTCGTTGAATGGTGGAAGCGGGAAAAGACACCGTGATTTCTGTTATCGGCGCCAACCTCGGACGGTCCCCTAACCGCCCAGCGGTGGACGGGGCCGGAAGGAGGCGTCGGCGTCGAACTCGGCGGTGCCGTCCGGCCGGTCCACCCAGAGCTCCGTCCCGCGGTGGCGCAGAAAGGCGCCGGGGTAGTTGGACGACTCCAGCGACACGGAGCCAGGGACCGCGCCCACGCGTACGCAGAATGTCGCGTCCCCGCGAAACAGCTCGGTGCCGTCGTCCGGGCTCAGCCGCAGCCGCCAGGACGAGTGGCGCAGATACCTGCCGTCCTTGGCGCGAAGCGAGACGCAGCTCGGCCGCGCCAGGCCGGGGACCACCGCGAACGTGGCCCGCACACGGCCTTCCGCGTCGCCGCCGACCTGTCGCAGTACTCCCAGGTCGTCGGCGGTCGTGACAATCAGTCCCGCGGCGTTGACCGACTCCAGCGAAGCCCGACCGGACGCGAAGGGGTCGGGGCTGGCGACACTCCGGCTCCGCGGGCCGGGCGGGTCCGGCGGGGTCGACGGCTCGGGTGCCACCGCCGGAGCGGACGCTAACGGGGCCGGTGCCGATGTCGGTGCGGCGACGGGCGGACGGCCCGGTGACGCCGGCGCGATCCACGTCGCCGTGGTGACCGTGGCGCCGGCGACGAGCGTGGCGGCGGCGAACGTGGCGGCGATGGGATGTGTCCCGATCGCCTGGGTGAGCTGGCCGAGCAGTCCCACTTTCACCCCGGCGGCGAGGGTGCCTTTGGCGACTACCGCGGCCGACAGCGCCAGCGGCACCGGCAGCAGCGCCAGGCCGACGATGAGCCGCTCGAGCGGAACCAGCTCGCCGGCGGCGTTGGCGCAGACCGCACACGACCGCGTGTGCCGGGTGATGCGTTTGCGCCACAGCGGGCTCGGCAGGCCGTCCCAGTCCTCCAGGACGGCGCCGAGCTGGGCGCACCGGGGACTCGCCTCGAGGGCGGCGACGAGTGACCGGCTCAGCTCGAGCTGGTGGCGCATGCGCTGGACGCGTACGCCCGCGTGCGCGACGCTCGTTCCCAGCGTGGCAGCGAGCTCGGTCCTGGTCAGCTGGCCCGCGGCTTCCAGCCACCACAGCGACAGCAGGGCGCGGTCGTCCGGGTCGAGCCACCGGCTGGCGCGCACCACCCGCCGGCGGCGGCCGGACTGCTCCATGTGCGCCAGGGCAAGGCTTTCCGCGTCGGTTTCCGGCGCGTCGACCACCTCGTCGAGGGAGGCGGTCCGCCGCGCGTCCGCCCGCTGCCGGTGCAGGTGGGTGCTGACCTGACGGGTAGCGATCGTCGCCAGCCACGGCCGGAAGCTCTCCGGGGTACGCAGCGTCCGCAGCTCGCGCAGGGCCCGCAGCATCGTCTCCTGCACGACGTCGTCGGCATCGGGAAGGTCACCCAATGCCCGGCGCGCGATGGTGTAGACCAGTGGCAGGTAGGTCGCGACAAGCTCGTCGAGCGCCCGGGCATCGCCGGCCTGCGCGGCGACGACCAGGCTCGTCTCGTCGGTTCTGCTGGGTGAGGTCACGGGCGTGCGGGCCTGGCTCTCATGTCCACGACCGCTTCCATCGTTCCTCCGTCCATGCGATGTCGGCGAGGCCGCCGCGGAGGGCACCGGGTGCCTGCGATGCCCTCCGCGGCGGGGTTCGCGCTACGGGGTTACGGCGAAGTCGGTGAAGCTGAACTGGCCGGTCACTCCGGCGGCGTGCGAGGTGGCGATCAGGCCGGCGTCCTGGGTGGCGGCGACGCCGGCGAGGGTCACGGTCGGACCGACCTTGGTCCAGGTGTCACCGTCGGTGGAGTAGTAGCCGGACACCTCGGTGCCGGAGCGGACCAGCCGCACCCAGGCGGGCGCTTTGACGCCGCCGGCACCGCTGAACGAGTCGAGGTAGCCGTTGCCGTTGGCGTCCCATTGGAAGGCGACGCCGTTGCCCGGCGTCACGACCATCACGGCGTAGCCGGTCGAGGCCGCGGCGCCGGTGAGGTCGTTGCGGACCGCCACACCGGCCTTGGCCCACGCGTTGGTGTCGTCCATCGCGGTGACCCGCGCGGTCACCGTGGACGAGGCGCCGAACGCGTCGTCGCGGTAGATGGTGCCGTACTCGTCGAACGCGCCGCCGCCGTCCTGCCAGATGTCGGCGCCGGAGGTCAGGATGGCGTAGCCGCCACCGGCCTCGCCGAACTGGCTGGGCACCGACCCGTACCCGGCGAGCGAGGTCAGCGGGTTGACCGCGGTCACGTTCAGCGTCCTGGTCAGGTGGTACGGGGTCTGGCCGGTCCGAAAGTCCACTGTGGCCGTTACAGCCGCTCGGGCGACCGGGGTGCTGATCGGTGCCGGTGCCGTGATCCGCCAGGTCACGGTCTGTGCGGCTCCCGGGGCGAGCCGCGGCCGCGCCGCCGGTCCGGTGCGTACGGCCTGCCAGCCGGAGGGTACGGCGATCGACGCGGTCAGGCCGGCCACCGTCTTGTCGCTGACGTTTTCCAGCGTGGCGGTGACCGTGGTGGTGCCGCCGGCGTTCACGCTGGCCGGGTCGGCCGACAGGGCGGCGCCGACCGGCGGGCGGTCCGGGTCGGCGGGACCGCGGTATCTGCCCCGCGGACCGGCGTTGTAGATGACGCGGCTGGCCTCGATCGGTGGGTTCGCGGCGGTGATGGTGACGTTTCCGCGGGTGACGTTTCCGCGGCTGCCGTTGGCGATGCCGGTGATGGCCGGGTTGGTCGCGTAGTTGTCGGTCAGCGTGAGGTCGCCGGTGTGGTTGCCGTTCTGGTTGTTGGCGTGCGCCCATTGCCCGGCGGTGTCGAGGAAGACGTTACGGCTGCCGGTCAGGTATCGGGAGCCCTCGTCGAAGTAGAGGCCGAGCTGGCCGCTGTTCTGGCAGAGGTTTTCCTCGATGGTGCTGCGGGGCATCGCCGACAGGGTGTAGATGCAGCCGGCGTCGAACATCGTCCGCACGACGTCGCGCACGTAGTTGCCGACCACACGCACGTCGCTCAACGTCGTCGGCGTCTGGTAGATCGGCTGGAAGTCGTAGAGGCCCCGGTTGAGGTACTCGGGGCTGCCGCCCGGGTCGTTGGCGCCCCAGCCGTAGCCGAGCCCGATGCCGGTGTACGGCGCGTCGTCGATGTAGTTGTGCGCGATGGTCAGCCGGGTGACGTAGGTGGCGAAGATCGGGTCCTGGTCGAGGTATTCCAGGATCGACGCGAAGAGCCGGTTGTCGCTGATGCTGATGTCGCTGTTGGTCATCCGGGGGTCCGACGGGTGGTGCGCGTCGGGACGCACGCCGCCGACCATGATGCCGCCGCCGGCGCTGGCGGTGAACGTGTTGCCGACGACCGAGATGTCGCGGGCGCCGAGCCCGACGCCGGTGGCGTGGGCGTTGGCGTCGTTGCCGATCCCGAGCCCGAGGGAGCCGAGGTTGACGAAGGTGTTGTCGTGGAAGCTGATGCCGCTGGCCGCCGAGACCTGCACAGCGGCGGCGGCTTGCGCCCAGCCGTTGCGGGATCCTTCGAAGCCGCGGCAGCCGACCGCGCAGGAGGTGAACGCGTCGGCGGGCCGGTCGGGTTGCACGCCGGTGATGAACACGCCGGTCTGCTGGTTGGCGTATCCGTTGGGCGTGCTGGGGTGCAGCCAGGTGGTGCCGGTGAACGTCAGCCCCTCGAACCTGAGGTTGCGGGCGGGTTCGTCGTAGGTGCCGCCGATCTGGGCGAGCGACTCAAGCCGGGGCAGCTCGACCCGCGCCTGGCCCATGTCCTGTCCTGGCAGCGGCTTGTAGTAAAGGGTTCCGGCGGTGGTGTCGAGGTACCACTCCCCCGGCTCGTCGAGGAAGCGTCTCGAGTTCAGCAGGAAGTAGGTCGGCGTCCGGAACGGGGACTGGAGCGCATCGTACCCGTAGGTGTTGTTGTCCCACGAGGGCTGCTGCATGACCACGGTCGTGCCGGAGATGCTCCGCACCGGCGCGAAGCGGTTGGTGAAGGACTGCAATGCCTGGAAGTCGATGCGCCGCTGGTCCGGGAGTGTGGCCAGGTACGCCAGGTCGGGGTTGTCGAGCGTGAAGCCGGTCGGGTTGAGGGTGATGTCGGTGCGGGCGAGCCGGATCCTGGCCCGCTGTGCCGGCACGCCGTCGACGTACAGCTGGCGGGTGTCGAATCCGGTGCCGACGTGTGCCTTGTAGACACCGGTCGCGGCGTCGTCGATCTCCCAGCCGGTGACCGATTGGGCTCCACTGAGGATGGTCGAGCCGGGTGCGCCCCGCCAGGTCACGACGTGGCCACCGCGCCCGGAGTCGGCGGCGTCGAAGCGCAGCGGTTCGCTCAGCCGGTAGGTACCGGCCCGCAGATGGACGGTGACGTCGCGGTTGCCTTTGGCCGCCTCGATGCGCGCGCGCCGTTGCGCCTCTTCCAGGCTGGCGAGAGGGCGGCCGAAGGTGCCCGGCCCGCGGTCGCTGGCGTTTTCGGTGCCGGGGGGTGCGACGACGATGACGTGTTCGTTGGGCGCGGCTTGCGCGGCGGGCGTGAACACACCCAATACTCCTGTCGCGGTCACGGCCGCGGCGACTGCCGCGGCTGCTCTTCGGGTGAGAGCCGACGAGGGGCGCACTGAGATTCCTTTCTGGACTAGCGGACGTCCACGGGGTGTGGGTGTGGCTGGAGTGCGGTGGCGCCGGGGTCGGCGACCGCGAGCAGTCGCCGGCCGGCCTGCTCCGGCCGCACGTGCGGCCCGCCGGGCGCGGCGGCGTTGGGTTGACGCGCCGTGGTGATAAGGCTTTCGTCGACCCGGATGCCCAGGCCCGGCGTGTCTCCGAGGACGAACGCGCCGTCCTCCACGTGGAGGTCAATCCGCACACCGATCGGCGGCCGGAGGTCCTGAAGCTCGCTGGCGATGTGGTTGGGCACCGAGGTCGCGGCGTGCAGCAGGCCGACGGGTGTGTTGCCGATCGGGCTGACCGGCAGGTCGTACGCGTGCGCCAGCGCGGACACGCGCAGGAAGTGGGTGACGCCCCAGACCGCGGCCGTCTGGACGATGTCGAGGCCACCGGCGGCGATCAGCGGGCGAAACTGTTCCAGCCCGGTCAGGTTTTCGCCGCTGGCGACCGAGGTGCGCACGCCGCGGCTCACGACGGCCAGGCCGTCGGCGTCCCAGCGCCGGACCGGCTCCTCGATCCAGGTCAGGTCGAGGGTGCGTTCGAGCTCGCAGACGTGACGGACCGCCTGCTTGCGCGTCCAGGACTCGTTCGCGTCCAGCATCAGTCCCGGCCGCATCCCGTGCGCGGCCTCGGTCAACACTTCCCGCACGAGGATCAGGCGGTGCCGGTCCCGCTCGACGTCGAGGCCGCCCTTGAGCTTGGCCGCCCGGAGCCCGCGCCGCGCGTAGACCTCGTAGGTGGCGACGAGCTCGTCGTCGGTCAGGCCGATGTCGAGGCCCGATGCGTAGGCGTCGACCCTGCGGTCCCGCCCGCCCAGCAGCCGCCACAGCGGCTCGCCGGCGGCCCGCGCCTTGATGTCCCACAACGCGGTGTCGAACGCGCCGATGGTGCCGAACACCGCGCCGGCGTGGCCGGCCTTGAACGTCTGGCGCAGCATCCGGTCGTAGAGCGCGGTCACCGCGCGCGGGTCCTGACCGTCGATGGCGGCGAAGACGGCCTCGGCTTGCACGTGCGATCCCAGTCCGACTCCGGTGATGCCTTCGTCCGTGTCGACCAGGACGAGCGGCACCGGCATGACGCCGTCGGCGTAGACGCCGTTGGCGTCGCCGACGGGTCGACCCCATTCCTGTGCCGTCGTCAGGGTCCGGTATCCGGTGATCCGCATGTCAGCCCTTCGTCGCACCGGCGGTCACGCCGTCGGCAATTTGGCGCTGCAGGAGCAGGTAGGTCACCAACACGGGCACCGCGGCGATCAGGACGCCGGCCGCGAAGGTGGGTATGTCGTCGGAGTACTGGCCGCGCAGCGAGGTGACGCCGACCATGAGCGTGCGGTGGTCGGCGGACGGCATCAGCAGCAGCGAGATGAGCACGTCGTTCCAGCAGAACAGCGCGTTGAGGATGCCCACCGACAGCAGGGCCGGCCGGCCCATCGGCAGCATGATCCGCCGGTAGACGCCGTACACGGTGTTCCCGTCGATCCGGGCCGCGTCGATGATCTCGGCCGGCACCGCCCGGTAGTAGCTGGTCATCAGGAAGACGGTGAACGGCAGCCACTGTGCGACGTAGGCGAGGATCAGCCCGGGATAGGTGTCGATCAGGCCGATGTCGGCCATGATCCGGGCCAGCGGCACCATGATCACTTGGAACGGGATGAACAGCGCGGCGAGGCAGACCAGAAACAGCGCCGACGAGCCGCGGAACCGCAGCTTGCTCAGCGCGAACCCGGCCATCGACCCGATCAGCAGCAGCAGCGCCACGGCGCAGGCCACGACGATGAGCGAGTTGAGGAAGTACCGCGCCATGCCGGCGCTGTTCCACGCGGTGGTGATGTTCTCCCAGTGCAGCGTGCTCGTCAGGGAGAAGCGGTCGAGGATGTACTCGCGGCGGGTCTTCATCGCGACGTTGGCGGTGAACAGCAGCGGGTAGATCGTGGCAACGGCGAGGGCAGCCATCGGCACCGCGACGAGCCACCTGAACACGCGGGTGCGGGGCATCAGTCTTCCCTTCCCGCGCGGCGCAGCAGGCTGATCTGCAACAGGCCGACGACCAGCATGATCAGAAACAGGGCGGTGGACGCGGCGGAGGCAAGCGCCGGGCGGTTCATCTGTCCTTGTTGGACCCAGATGTAGAACTCCGGCAGGTAGGTGGACCCTTCGGGACCGCCGCTGGTCATGATGTAGAGCAGCCCGAACATCGAGGTCAGCATCCCGATCATGGTGGTGACGAAGACGAACTGGATGGTGCGGGTCAGGCCCGGGACGATGACGTGCCAGATGGTCTGCGCCAGCGAGGCGCCGTCGACCCGAGCGGCGTCCAGGAGCTCGGGGTCCAGGGTCGCGAAGCCGGCCAGAAACACGACCAGCGCCATGCCGAACGTCGCCCAGACGTGCACGCCGACGACCGCGAAGATGGCCACGTCCGGATCGCCGAGCCAGTCGACCGGGCCGATGCCGACCGCGCCGAGGACCTCGTTGAGCGGGCCGTCGAAGGCCAGCAGCAGGTTGAATATCGCGCCGACGATCACCGGCGACAGCACGGCCGGGAAGAAGTAGACGCCGCGGAAGAGGCGATTGCCGGGTACCCGCAGGTAGATGAAGGTGGCGAGCAGTCCGGGGATCGCGGCGGCCACCGGCAGGAGCAGGACCAGCAGGCCGACGTTGCGCAGGGCGGTGCGAAACAGTGGATCGTCGAGCAGGTCCCGGTAGTTGTCCAGGCCCACCGTGCTGCCGTTGCGCTCGCCGTCGCCGGTGAAGGAGAAGTTGACACCCAGCAGCAGCGGCCACAGCCGTAGTACCACGATGATCAGGACGGCGGGGGCGACCAGGACGTACGGCGCGAGGCGTTCGGCCCGGCGGCCGTCGCGGACCCGGCGACCGGTCGCGGTGCCGGCGGCCCGCCCTGGTTCGGCGACAGGGCGGACCGGCGACACGCTACCCAGTGGCACGAGCTCAGCCCGCCTGGTCGGACTTGGCCAGCTGCTCCACCGCCTTGTCGACGGTGATCGAGCCGCTGAGCAGCTGTTGGGACAGCCGACCCATCAGTTCGATCGTCTTGGACGAGAGGGCCACGTGCAGGGCCGGCTTGCCGCTCTTGAGGTCGGACACGATCGTGGCGACGGCGGGTCCGGCGGTGGATACGTCGATCGTGGTGTCCGAGGCGATCGCTCCGGCGTCGGCGTAGAACGCCTTCAGCGCGTCGGTCGAGGTCAGCGACCGCACCAGGTCCGCGGCGACCTTCGGGTCCTTGGTCCACTTCGCGACCGCGTAGCCGATGCCCCCGTCGTACGGCAGGCTCGGCGTGGTCCCGGGCGTCACGACCGGCGCCTTCATGACGCCGACGTTGCCGGCTTCCAGGAACTCGGCGAAGTCCTTCCAGTGCCCGATGTCGGACATCAGGCCGATGACGTGCGAGGCCTTGGCGGACTGGAACACGGCGAACGCGTCGTTGAACATCGCGGTCGAGTTGGCCCCGTCGTTGTTGAGGCCCTTGTCGTTGACCTCTTTCCAGAGCGAGAAGACCTTCTTGACGTTCGGTGACTTCCAGTCGCGCTTGCCGGCGATCCAGTCGTCGTACTCCTGGGCGGTGAGGATGCCCGAGCCGAGGCCGGACAGGAAGAACTGGATGCCGATGCCTTCCTTGTTGCCCTGGGCGAAGCACTTGGCCTTGGTCGCCTTGGTGATCGCCTGGCAGTTGGCCACGAACTCGTCCCACGTGGTGGCCGGCCGCTCGGGGTCGAGCCCGGCCTTCTCGTAGAGCGACCGGTTGTAGTAGATGGGGTGGCCTTGCAGGGTCACCGGGGCGGCGTAGATCTTGCCGTCCTTGGTGAAGGCGTCCCACCCGGCCAGCCGCTGCTTGTCCTCGCCGACGTACTGGTCCAGTGGCAGCAGCGCGTCGACCCGGTCGCGGATCTGCCCGCCGCCGTTGAAGAGCATGACGTCCGGACCCTTGCCGGCCTGGATGGCCGCACCGAGCAGGGTGTAGTACTGCTCGAAGGGCTGCGCTACGAACTCCAACGTCACGCCGGAGTGCTTCTTGGCGAAGTCGGCCTTCGCCTTCTCGATATATGACTTCGCGGTGGCGTCGCCGGACTTCCAGTCCCAGACGACGAGCTTGCCGCCCGAGCCGCTGGATGAGGAGCCCGAGTCCGAGGCGCTTCCGCAGCCGGCCAAGGCCAGCCCTGCGACCAGGACGGCCGACCACAGTGCTCGCTGCTTCATTGCTGCTCACTCTCTGAGGTGGCTGACGGAGGGATACGCGAGAACGTAACTCGTATGACGTATGACGTCAACACACTCGCGTATAGTCAGGAGGCGTTCGTGGTGTGCCCGCGGCGACGGAGGGTGATATGACGGCAGCAGCGCGGCCGGCCACGGGCGTCGCCGGGCCCCCCGCCTGGACTCGACGCCCGGCCAATCTCGCCACGGCGGTCACGGCCGAGCTGGTGGAGCGAATCGTCCGCGGGATCCATCCGGCGGGTTCGGCGCTGCCGCCCGAGCCGGTGCTCTGCGAGACCTTCTCGGTCAGCCGCACCGTGGTGCGCGAGGCGGTGAAGATCCTCCAGGAAAAAGGGCTCGTGCAGGTCCGTCAGGGCACCGGCACGACGGTCACCCAGCCGACGATGTGGAACATGCTGGACGAGCTCGTCCTGGGCGCCACCATCGCCGACGACGAGAGCCTCGCCATCCTCGACGACCTGGTCGTCACCCGTCGCGTGCTCGAGTCCGACATGGCCAACGTCGCCGCCCGGCTGGCCGGCGACGAAGCCGTCGACCAGCTACGCCGCCTCGTCGAGGAGATGGACACGCTCGTCGACGACCCGGACTCCTACCACGACCGCGACCGGGCGTTCCACGACACCGTCATGCAGGCCTCCGGCAATCGCATCGCCCGCGCCGTCGTCCGCGCGCTGGAAAGCCAGGTGGTCAACACCGCCCGCTACATGGGCCGCACCGCCCGCGAGTTGTGCGTGGCCTCCAACCGCGGCCATCGACGCATCTACGAGCTGATCGCCGCGCACGACCCGGAGGGCGCGGCCGAGGCGATGTTCACCCACATCACCGAGGCGTGGGTGGTGCGCCGCAGCGGGCCGGGCGAGCCGACCCGGCTACGGCGCTAAGGGGGGCGGTGGAGCCTGCGCCGCGCGACCAGACAGGCTCCACCGCCAGCTCACTCGCCTACAGCGGCGGGTAGGCGTTCTGCATCAACTGGGTGACCTGTGCCGGGAAGAACGCGCCGGAGATCGGCGCGCCGGGCAGCGCCCCGGTCATGTTGTTTCCGTTGAGGTCGTTGCCGGTGTACGTCGGGTCGCACATCCGGTCGAACCCCTTGCCCTCGTTGTTCGGGATCTCGGTGCTCGAACCGTCCGACTCACCCGGCGGCTTGACCCACACGTAGGCGTCGATACCGGCCGGGCCGGGGTTGGCCCGCGGCCGCTCGCCGAGGCCGGCGCCACTCTGGTTGCACCAGTTGCCCTTGTGGATACGGCGGTCGATGCGCGAACCGTTGATCTGCTCGTCCAGCGTGCCCGTGGTCTTCGGACCGGTCGGGCGGGCCGAGCCGCCCCACCCGTTGCGGGACGTGTCGATCAGCATGCCGATGTTGTTCGGCATGCCCTGCGTGATCAGCTCGGTGCGGAACGCCTGGACGAAGCTGGTCTCGTCGTTGTAGCGGTTCCAGTCGATCCACTTCGACGGGCGGGTCTGGTCGTTCACCGTGATGTACGGCTCCACCAGCGCCGAGTAGTTCGACGTGTTGCTGATGAAGCCGGTCACGTTGTCGACGCTCCCCGACTGCCGCACCGTGTCGGCGATCAGCTGGGCGGCCGGGCGGAAGTTGTTGTCCCAACCGAGCCAGCCGTGGTGCGCGACGTCGATGTAGTTGTACACGTTCGGGATCGCGCCGAACTTCTGCAGCGCGTACGCGATGCCCTTCTGGTAGTTGCCATTGGCCTTCATCGTGTCGCAGACCGGCTTCGGCGAGGTACCGCCGGACACGTTGGTGACCAGGTTCGGCAGCGAGTCGATCTCGACGATGTTGATGATCCGCACGCTCCGGAAGCGGGCGTCGTTCTGGTACGCCGCGATCGGATCGATGTACGCCGTCTTGTAGCGGTCGATCTCGGTCGGGCCGAGCTCGCCGTTGGACGCCAGCGCCGAGCAGTCGCGGCCCGGCAGGTTGTAGATCACGAACTGGATGTACGACGCGCCCTGGCGCACCGCCTCCAGTAGATGGTCCTCGACGCCCATCGCGCCGTTGGACTGGCTGCCCGCGGCGCCTTCGATGGCCGCGATCCGGTCGATCCACACCGCGGTCGGGTTGCCGGAGATCCGGCTACCGCCGGAGACACCCTCCACCTTGGCCTTCCACTCCGGGTTGACGTAGCCGCGGCCACCGGCGTACGGGTTGTCCGCCCGCTGCCCGGGCGGACCCGTCGTCGGGTTGCTCGTGGGCGGCGTGGTGGGCGGTGTCGTGGGTGGCGTGGTCGGCGGCGTCGTGGGCGGCGTGGTCGGCGTACCGGTCGTCGGCCCGGTGGTGACCGGGACGCCGGTGCAGGTCACGCCGTTGACCGCGAACGACGTCGGCGCGGAGTTGGTGCCACTCCAGTTGGCGATGAAGCCGGGGTTGACCGTGCCGCCGTTGGCGACGGCGCCGTTCCACGACTCGTTGGCCACGGTGACGGTGCTGCCGCTCTGGCTGAAGCGGCCGTTCCAACCCTGGGTCACCTGCTGGCCGTTGGCGAACGAGAACCGTAGCGTCCAGGACGTCCACGGGTCGCCCACGTTTCGGACGGCGATGCTGCCCTGGAAACTGGGTGTCCACTGACTTGCCACCGTGTACGTCACGCTGCAGCCGGTGGCGGCGCTGGCCGGCAACGCCTGCACGACCGAGAGGCCGCCCAGTCCGAGCGCCGCCACGGCGGCCATCGCCAGGCGTTGTTTCGAGGTACGACTCGACACGAGTCTCACTGCTGTTTCTCCTAGTTCGTCGCGGCGCGCACACGCCTGACTGGCAGCTCGCCGGCCCGGAGGACGAGCATGTCGGTGTCGAGTGCCTCACCATGTGGATCGGCTCGCGCCGCCCACATGCCCTCGGCGAGGCACACTCGCGTCGGCTCCCTTGTGCGTCTGTTATCGCAGCGCCCATTGCTGGTTGCTGCCTCCGTGGCACGACCAGAGGTGGATCCTGGTGCCGTTGGCGGTGGCCGCGCCGCTCGCGTCCACACACAGTCCGGATTGGACACCCGTGATCGTGCCGTTGGAGTTGATGTTCCACTGCTGGTTGTTCTGCCCGTTGCAGTCCCAGATGATGACGGTCGTGCCGTTGCTGGTGCCCCGCCCGTTGGCGTCCAGACACTTGTTGCCGTACACCATCAGCTGCTTGCCCGACGTGTACGTCCATTTCTGTTGCGCAGCACCGGTGCAGTCCCACAGCTGGATCTGCGTGCCGTTCGTGGTGCTGCCGCCCGGCACGTCCAGGCACCGGCCGGACTGCCCACCCACGATCTGCGTGCCCTGCGGGGTCGGGGTGGTGCCACCGGGGCCGGCCGAGGCCATCACGGACTGGGCGCCCGCGGGCCAGTTGCCGTTGGTGACCGTGACGTTTCCGGAGACCACGTTGCCACGGTCGCCGTTGGTCACGTTGGTACTGCCGTTGGTCGACCAGTTGTTGGTGACCGTCCAATTGCCCATGTTCTCGCCGCCGCCGTAGTTCGCCGTCGCCCACGTTCCGGTGTTGGAGAAGACGTTGTTGGTGGCGGTGTAGTACTTCGAGCCCTCGTCGAAGTACAGCCCGAAGTAGCCGTTGGTCCGCAGGCAGTAGTTCTCCCGGATCTGCGCGCCCGGGTTCCACGAGAGGGTGTAGATGCATCCACCGTCGTTCATCTGTTGCATGACGTCGTGTACGTAGTTGCCGATCAGCCGGTTGTTGGACGCGGTCGTGGCCGTGGTGTAGCGCGGCTGGTAGTTGTACAGCCCGCGGTTGGCGTAGTTGTTGTTGCCGCCGGCGTCGTTGGCCCCCCAGCCGTACCCGATCGACATGCCGGAGTACGGCATGTTGTAGACCTCGTTGTGGGAGACGGTGGCGTTGGTGACGTAGGTGTTCAGGACCGAGACGATGCCCCGGTACTCCACCCCGAGGTCGTGGATGCGATTGTCGCTGACGGTGATGTCCCGGTTGACCATCCGCTGGTCGCTGGGGTGGTGCGCGTCGGCGCGCACGCCGCCGACCACGATGCCGCCGGCCGAGCTTCGCGCGATCTCCGACCGGGTGACGGTGATGTTGCTGGCGCCCAGGCCGACGCCACTGGCATGGGCGTTCGCGTCGTTGCCGATGCCGATCGCGGTCTGGCCCAGGTTGACGAACTGGGAGTCGGCGAAGGTGATGGTGTTGGCGGCCGAGACCTGGACCGCGGCCGGCATCTGCAGCCAGTTCGGTCGGGCCGCCTCGAACTGTGTGCAGCCGCTGTGACAGGAGTCGAAGCCGGGCCAGCTCCAGTTGCCGGCGATGTAGGCGCCGGTCTGCTGGTCCACGTACCCCTGGTTGCTGCTGGGGCCCAGCCAGCTCGTGCCGCTGAACGTGATCCCGCTGAACGTGATGTGGTGCGCCGGGGCGCCGTACGTACCGCCGACGTCCACCAGGGACTGCAACACCGGTAGTTCGACGCTGACGCTGCTCATGTTCTGCCCGGCCAGCGGGATGTAGGACAGGACCCCGGTCGCGGGGTTGAGGTACCACTCACCGGGCGAGTCCAGAAACTCGTACGCGTTGGTCAGGTAGAGCGGGCCGGCCCGGAACGGCCTGGCCAAGGTGTCGTACCCGAAGTTGTTGTTGTTCCACGCCGGCTGCTGCATGGTGATGAGGCCGCCGCTGATGCTCTGCACCGGCGAGTACCGGTCGGTGAAGGAGTTGACACCCTCCATCTCGACGCGGTTCTGGTTGGCCAGGTTGTTGAGGTAGCTGAGGGCGCCGTTGGTAAACCGCATGCCGGTGCTGGAGGCGGTGAAGTCGCCCCGGTTGACCTGCGTGCGCGCCCGGGTGGCGATGGCGCCGTCGACGTACAGCTGCCGGGCGTCGATCCCGGTCGGCACAGTGGCCCGCCAGATGTTGCGGCCGGCGTCGGCCACCGACCATCCGGTGACCGCCCGGGCGCCGCTGATCACGGGGCGTGCCGAGGGTGCCGCCTGCCAGAGGACGCTGTGGCCGTTGGTGCCGGAGTCGTCCGCGGTCAGCCGCAGCGGCGCGGACAGCCGGTACACGCCGTCGGAAAGCTGCACCACGATGTCGTCGGACATCGCGTCGTTCAGCGACCGCACGACGGCCTGAGCGTCGGTCAACGAGCACGGCTGGGCGCTGGAGCAGGTGGTGCCGGTGCCGGTCGGGGACGCGTAGAGCGTGGTGGGGGCCGCCGACGCGGGAGCTGCGAAGGCCAGCACGGCGCCGGCGACCAGCGCCGCCGCGGCGGCTCCGGCCAGCAGGTGTCGTCGCGGCACGGGGTTCCTCCTGAACGTGGGGTGGAGCGGGCAATCCCGCAGTGCGGCATCGAGGTGGTGCCGACCTCGATGTGGTTGAGGGGTGCCCCTATCGGCGGAGGGGACATTCATATGACGTATGACCTGCCAGAAGCGCACTTTAAGCGCCTCGCGGTGTTCACGTCAAGTGAGCGCTGTCGATTCGTCTGACGACTGCCCGGAGGTGGGCCAGGCCCTCCAGGGCGAGCAGGTCCTGCGACGGGGCGAGCGGGCGCCAGATCGACGCGGCGGTGGCGATGGTCTCGTTCGCCGCGGTGAACGACTCGACGCAGACCGCACCGCGGTAGCCGGTCGTCGCCAGCGCCGCGAAGAAGCGCGGCCAGTCGAAGTGGTCCGCGCCGGGAGCGCCCCGGTCGGTGCCGCTGACCTGTACGTGCTTGATGCGCGCTCCGGCGGCGGTCACGGCGGCGTAGGGGTCGGCCTCCTCGATGTTCATGTGGTAGGTGTCGAGCATGAGCCCGACGCTGGGTGGCAGGCCGTCGATGAGCTCCAGCGCCTGTGCCACGGTGTTGACGACGCTCGTCTCGTACCGGTTGAGCGCCTCCACACCGATGCTCACGCCCCGCTCCCCCGCGTACTCGGCCACCGGCCGCAGGGCGCGGCGGAAGTCTGCGTAGCAGGCCGCGCGGGCCGCCGGCGACATGCGCCAGGTGCGCCCCACCGAGGCGTACACCGGGCCGCCGACGCAGGGCGCGCCGACGGCGGCCGCACTGTCCACACAGGTCTTCAGGTACGCAGCGGTCGACTCCACCACGGCCGGCGGGGCGTCCACGAGGTCGCGTCCCGGCGGGGTGACCGCGCAGACGCCGGCCGCGGCCAGGCCGTGCGAGGCCAGCAGGTCCCGCGTGCGCGGCGGGTCCCAGTCGCCGGGCTGTTCGATCGGCAGTTCCACCGCGTCGAAGCCGAACCCGGCGATGCGCGGCACCAACTCCGCCAGGGCCTCGTCGTCGACGGGCGAGGCCCACACCCACGGGTTGACACCGATCGTGTACACGGCCCTACTTCCACCGCTGCGGATAGCCGGGCAGGTCGGTGCAGCCGCACATCGCGTAGTGCAGGGGCGGCATGTCGGGGTCGATGTACTGGTCCAGGTTGTCCTGCGTGATGGTCGGCTGTGGCAGCTTCCACGGGTTGGACACCGGCTCGCCGCCCAGCACCTTCAGCGCCGCGATGATCGGGGTGCGCCACTGGTAGGTCGGGTACGTCGGCGCGATCGCCGTGAGCTTCTTGTCCTTCCACAGCTTCAGGAAGTCGAGCTGGTCCTCGCCGTTGATCGGTGGCACCGGCTTGCCGGCGTCCAGAAACGCCTCGGCCGCCGCGACCGCGACCGCCCCGGCGTCCATCCATACGCCGTCGATCGTGCCGTACCGCTGGATGTAGTCGTTGACGATCTTCTTGGTCTTGGCCGGGTCGCCGTCGGTGAACTCGACACCGACCACGTTGACGCCGGCCTTGTCGAAGGCCACCTTCGCCGCCGACCAGCGGGTCTCCAGGACGTCGACGCCGGGCAGGATGCGCAGGGCGAGCACCTTGCCACCCGGCTTGGTCTTCTGGGCGACGAACTGGGCCGCGACGTGGCCGAAGCCGTAGCCGCCGACCGGGTTGACGAACGTCACCGGGCAGGTCGTGTCGACGCCGCGGTCGAAGACGATGACCGGCAGGCCCTTCTGGCAGGCGGCTTCGACGGCCGGGGTGAGCGTGGCGGTGGTGTTCGGCGAGACGATGAGCGCGTCGCAGCCCTTGCCGAGCAGGTCGTTGATGTCCGCGATCTGCTTCTGGTCCTTGCCTTCCGCGTCGACGTGCACGAATTCCTTGATGCGGCCGCGCTGCGATTCGACCTCGGCCTGCATGGTCTTGAAGCCGACCTGCCGCCAGGGGTTGTTCAGCCCGGCGTTCGAGAAGCAGATTCTGTACGGGCCGGCCTTCTTGAACTTCGCCGTCTCCACCATCTTCGGGTTGAGCACCTGCTCCCAGGGCTTGCCGGCGGGCCCGGTCGGGGTGGCGTCGAGAAGCGCGAGCTCGTTGTCGTAGTCGGCCTGCACGAAGAACTTCGACTGCTCCCCCGTGCCCGAACCAGCCGCTTGGGAAGCCGTGCTCGACGGGTTGGCTGTCGGTTCGTCGGTGGCGCAGCCGGCGAGCGCCAGCAGGGCGGCGGTGGCAAGTACGGCTATGGCACGTCTCACGAGATCCCCTTATCTGGTTGCGGAACGCACGGACGAGACCGCCACGGCGAGCAGGATGATCGCGCCCTGGACGGTCGACCTGAGGGCGCCGGAGACGCCGTAGAAGTTCATGAGGGTGAAGAGCGTCTCGAGGGTCAGCGCGCCGAGCATGGCGCCGGCGACCGAGCCGCGGCCGCCACCCAGCGCGACACCGCCGAGCACCACCGCGGTGATCGCGCCGAACTCCAGGCCGGCGCCGGCCTGGAACGAAACGCCGCTGTACCCGCCGAGCAGGATCGCCGCGAGCGCCGCCGCCAGTCCACTGAGGACGAACGCGAGCGTCTTGGCGCGCCAGACCCGCACGCCGCTCAGCTCGGCGGTCCGCGGGTTGCCGCCGACGGCGACGAGGGTGCGCCCGAAGTCGGACCGGGTGAGCAGCGCGGCGAGTCCGGCCGCGGCCAGCAGGACCAGCAGCGCGTACGGTACGCGGCCCAACCCGGGCACGTCTTCGAACGCGCGCCGGCCGAACCGGCGGAACTCCTCGGAGAGCCCGCCCTTCGGGGCGCCGTCGGACCACAGGTACACGGCGCCGACGAGGATCAGGAACATGCCGAGGGTGGTGATGAACGAGGGCACCCGCAGCTGGGTCGTGACCAGACCGTTGACCAGGCCGACGATCGCGCCGAACGCGAGCAGCAGCACGACCACCGGCCAGGTGCGCGAGGGTTCGCTGTCGACGAGCCGGGCGGCGACGACGACCTGCGCGGTGACGAGCGAGCCGACGGAGAGGTCGAACTCGCCGGAGACGATGACGAAGTACTGGCCGGCGGCGAGCAGGATGATCGGGGCCGACCGGCCGAGAAACGACATGAGCGACGGCGGGGACAGGAAGTCGGGCTGGCGGATGGCGAGCAGGACGACCAGTACCGCGAGGATGGCGACGATCGGTACGACGCTGCCGGGGCGAATCCGCATAGCTAGGGCACCTTTCGCCCGGCGCGGCGGGCGTAGACGGCCACCGCCGCGATGATGACCAGGCCGCGGATCACCTGTTTGAAGAAGGCGTCGACCTCGAGTTGGTTGAAGATGGCGTCGATGCTCGCCAGCAGCAGCACGCCGCCGACGGTGCCCACGACGCCGCCGCGCCCACCGGCCAGGGCGGTGCCGCCGAGCACCACCGCGGCGATCGACTCCAGGTCGTACAGGCCCTCGGTGCCCACGCGCGGCGCGCCGGAGCCGAGCCGGCTGGCGAGGTAGATCCCGGCGAGGCCGGCGCAGAGCGAACACAGCACGTGGGCGGTGACCAGGACGCGGTGGTTGCGCACCCCGGAGAGCCGGGCGACCTCCGGGTCACCGCCGACGGCGATCAGATGGTGGCCGAAGCGGGTGCGCGCGAGCGCGAACCAGGCCGCCGCGGCGACGGCGAGCAGCAGCAGGAACGAGACCGGCACCGGCCCGAGGCGCTGGTATCCGAGGCTTCGCACGAGGGCCGGTGCGGTCGTGCCCGCCGGGCCGTCGTAGCCGTTGTCGAGGTATCCCTTCAGCAGCAGGCCCACGCCGACGGTCGCGATGAACGCGTTGATCCGCGCTTTCGTGACCAGCAGCCCGTTGAGGAGTCCGATCGCGGCGCTGACCGCGAGCGCGAGGCCGATCGCCGGCAGCAGCGCGCTGTCGTGGCCGCCCATTGTCTCGGCGGCGACGAGCGTGCTGAGGCTGACCACGTAGGCGACGGACAGGTCGAGCGAGCCGCCGACTACGACCAGGGTCTGTCCGACGGCGACGAGCCCGAGGCCGGCGGCGACGTGCAGCAGGCTCACCGTCGTCGGCACGCTGAACAGCTGGCCGCCGTCGACCGCGACGACCAGCCACCCGATCGCCAGGGTGAGCGCCAACGCCAGGAACACGCCCGACGAGGCGCGTCGGGCCGGCAACGGCAGCACGCCGTTCACGCGGCCGCCTCGGGCGTGGTGCCGAGGGCGAGGGCGACGACGTCCTGCTCGGTCGCGCCGGCGGCCAGCTCGCCGGCGATCCGCCCGTCGCGCATGACGACGATCCGGTCGCTCATGCCCAGCAGCTCGGGCAGCTCGGAGGAGACCATCAGCACCGCCGCGCCGTCGCGGGCGAGCTGGCGGACCAGATCGTGGATGGCCGACTTGGCGCCCACGTCGATACCGCGGGTCGGCTCGTCGAAGAGCAGGATCCGCGGACCGAGGGCGAGCCACCTGGCCAGCACGACCTTCTGCTGGTTGCCGCCGGACAGGAAGCGGATCTCCTGGTCCTCCCCGGCGGCGCGCACGTCGACGGCGGCGAGCAGCTCGCGGACGCGCGCGGCGCGGGCGCCGCGGCCGACCCAGCCCGGCAGGACGGCACGGCTGGCCAGCATTGCGTTGTCGAGCACCGACTGCCCGGCCACGACGCCCTCGCCCTTGCGGTCTTCGGTGACGTACGCGATGCCGGCACGCATCGCGGCGCGCGGCGAGCGGAGTCGCACCGGTACGCCGTCGAGCGCGACCTGCCCGCTGGTGAACGGCGAAACGCCGAACAGGGCGCGGGCCAGCGCCGAGCGTCCGGACCCCTGCAGGCCACCTACGCCCAGCACCTCCCCGGCACGCAGCCGCAGGTCGATGCCGCGCAGCTTCCGGGTGCCTCCATCGTGGACGGTGAGCCGGACCGGGCCGACCTCGCCAGGCCGCGCCCGGTCCGGGTAGTAGCTGGACAGCTCGCGACCGACCATGTGCCGCACGAGCTGGTCGGTGCTCGTGTCTACGGTGTCCACTGTGGTCACTCTGCGGCCGTCCTTGAGTACCGTGATCCGGCTGGACAGGTCGAAGACCTCGGCGAGGCGGTGCGAGACGTAGAGCACGCCGATCCCCTGCACCTGCAGCCGCCGCACGAGGGCGTAGAGCTGTTCGACCTCGTGGTCGGCGAGGGCCGCGGTGGGTTCGTCCATGATGAGCAGTCGCGCGTCGAGGGCGAGCGCCTTGACGATCTCGACGACCTGCTGCCGCGCCACGCCGAGCTGTCCGACTCTGGCGTCGGGCGGCAGCGCGCTTTCCCCGATCGAGTCGAGCAGCGCCGCGGTGCGGCTGAGCATCGCCTTGCGGTCGACGACCCGGCGGCGCGTCGGTTCGTGGCCCAGATACACGTTTTCGGCGACGGTGCGCTGAGGCAGCAGGTTGAACTCTTGGTGGACCATGCCGATGCCGGCCCGCTGGGCGTCGCGCGGGCCGTGAAAGACCCGGCCGGTGCCGGCGAGCTCGACCGTGCCCTCGTCGGGTGCGTACACGCCGGAGACCACCTTCATGAGCGTGGACTTGCCGGCCCCGTTCTCGCCGACGACCGCGTGCACCTCGCCCGGCCGGACGTCGAGGTCGACGCCTTCGAGCACCCGCACGCTGAGGAACGACTTGCCGATGCCACGGAGGGTGAGCAGCGGAGACGGCGGATCGTCGGACATGAAAGGGCCCCTATGGGTATCGAATCGGTTCGGTCACGGGGATGCCGAGAGTAAGGGCATTCGACGCGATGCCGCAATACAAACTGATGCGGAGAAATGTGTTATCGAATCGATCCCGTCAGAGTCGTATTGACTTCTCACGATATCCGGCCGCATGCTGACCGGGCAGACCACAGGACGAGGTGGCATCTGACATGACGCTGCGTTACGTCCCGGAGGGACCTGACTGACCGTCGCGGCGGACGGCATGACGATCTGACCGGCACACGCACGCCTTCGGCACGCCCTGGCGCGTCGAAGGTGTAGCCAACGCGTGCCCGTGGTCGCAGCCTCGTACCGCCGATATAGGAGACGGCATGCGTCGCAGCACATTGATCATCGGGGCGATCGCGGGTTTGCTACTGTCGCTCGCGCTCGTCCATCCGGCGTCAGCGGCCCCCGCGTTTCGCGCCCTGCTCTTCACCAAGACCACCGGCTTCCGGCACGACTCGATCCCCGCCGGTGTCACGATGTTCCAGGAGCAGGCGGCCGCCAACAACTTCGAGCTCGTCCACACCGAGGACTCGAGCGTCTTCACACCGGCCAACCTCGCCACGTTCGACGTGCTCATCATGTTCCAGACCTCGGGCATGGTGTGGAACACGGCGGCCCAACGCCAGGCGGTGGAAGGATTCCTCGCCAGCGGCAAAGGCATCGTCGCCATCCACAACGCCATGGACATGGGTATCGAGAACGAGTACCCGTGGTGGGACCAGACGGTCAACGCCGGCGCGCACATGCCGGAGCACTCCCCCGGCGTGCTCCCCGGCACCGCCGTCGTCGCCGACAAGAAGCACCCGTCGACGGCTGGCCTGCCGGACCGCTGGAACCGCAGCGAAGAGTGGTACAACTTCGACCGCAACCCCCGCGGTGACGTGCACGTCCTGGTGACCGCGGACGAGCGCACGTACAACCCGGGCTCCCGGGCGATGGGGCCGGACCACCCGATCTCCTGGTGTCGCAACACCGCCGGCGGGCGGGTGTGGGCCACCGCCATGGGTCACGCCATCGCGTCCTACAGCGAGACCAACTTCCGCAACCACGTGCTCGGCGGCGTCAAATGGGCCGCCGGCAACGAAGCCGGCGACTGCGGCGGGACGGTGTGGTCCAACTTCGAGAAGCGCACCCTCGACGACAACACCGCCGACCCGATGGCGCTCGCCGTCGCCCCGGACGGGCGGGTGATCTACGTCCAGCGGGCCGGACAGGTGAAGATCTTCAAGCCGTCGACGAACTCCACCGTCACCGCCGGCACCCTCAGCGTCTACACCGGCGGCGAAGACGGGCTGACCGGGATCGCGCTCGACCCGAACTTCGCCACCAACGGCTACGTGTACCTGTACCACTCGCCGGCCAGCAGCACGACGGACATCAACCGGGTCTCCCGCTTCACGCTCACCGGCGACACCCTCAACACGTCCAGCCCGGTCACCATCATCGACATCCCCGCCTACCGGGACCGCACGTTCCCCGAGCCCGGGCACACCGGCGGGTACATCGAGTTCGGCCCGGACGGAAACCTCTACATCGGCACCGGCGACGACACCCCGCCCAACCTCGACGCCAACTGGCAGGGCTACGCCCCGCTGGACTGGCGGCCCGGCAAGGCAAACCTCGACGCCGCCCGGACCGCCGGCAACACCAACGACCTGCGCGGCAAGCTGCTACGCATCCGTCCCTCGGCCGGCGGCGGCTACACCGTCCCGACCGGTAACCTCTATCCACAAGGGACGGCGCAGACCCGGCCCGAGGTCTACGCGATGGGCTTCCGCAACCCGTTCCGCTTCTCGATCGACCCGGCCAACGGCTGGGTGTACCTCGCCGACTACGGCCCCGACCGCGGCGGCCCCACGACCAACCGCGGCCCGGAAGGGCTCGTCGAGCTCAACGTCATCAAGACCGCGGGCAACTACGGCTGGCCGTTCTGCCACGGCGACAACCAGCCGTACGCGCCGTTCAACCCGGACACCGGCGTCGTCGGTGCGAAGTTCAACTGCAACGCGCCGGTCAACAACTCGCCCAACAACACCGGCCTGACCACCCTCAAGCCGATCGTCGCGCCGAACATGTGGTACGGCTACGGCACTTCGCCGAACTTCCCCGAGCTCGGCGCCAACGGCGCGGGTCCGATGGGCGGCCCCGTCTACCGCTACGACGCGGCGAACCCGTCCGCGACGAAGTTCCCGCCGTACTACGACGGCGTCCACTTCTTCTACGAGTGGACCCGCAACTACATCAAGGAAGTCCACTTCGACTCGGCGACCGCGGTGACCCGCACCAACCCGTTCCTGCCCGCCGGCAACTTCATCAAGCCGATGGACATGGAGTTCGGCCCGGACGGCTCGCTGTACCTGCTCGAATGGGGCTCCAACTTCGGCGGCGGCAACAACGACTCCGGCCTCTACCGCATCGACTACATCCACGGTGGACGGTCGCCGGTCGCCAAGGCCACCGGCACGCCGACGAGCGGCAACGCGCCGCTGACCGTGCAGTTCAGCAGCGCCGGCACCACCGATCCCGACCCCGGCGACACGCTCAGCTACCAGTGGACCTTCGGCGACGGCACCACCTCCGCGGCGGCCAACGCGTCACACACCTACACCGCCAACGGCAACTACAACGCGCAGCTGAAGGTCACCGACAACACCGGCAGGAGCGCCTTCGCCAACGTGCAGATCACCGTCGGCAACTCCGCGCCGGTGGTCACAGTCACCGGCCCACCCGACGGCGGCATGCTCAACTTCGGCGACCGCGTCTCGTACACGGTCAGCGTCACCGACCCGGACGGCGGGGCGATCGACTGCACAAAGGTGTTCGTCGACCCCGCCCTCGGCCACGACGACCACCAGCACGAGACGACCGACTACCCGGGCTGCTCCGGCACAATCTCCACCGACCTGCTCGGCGGGCACCCCGACGGCGCCAACCTGTACTACGTGCTCAACGCCCGGTACACCGACGGCGGCGGCGCCGGTGGCGCGTCTCCGCTGACCGGCTACGCGCACGTGGTGCTACAGCCCAAGCACAAGCAGGCCGAGTACTACACCAGCCAGTCCGGTGTCCGGGTGGTCGACCAGACCGCCGCGGAGAGCGGCAAGCGGATCGGCGACATCTCCAACAACGACTGGGTGGCGTTCAGCCCGATGAGCCTGTCGGGAATCACCAACGTCAGCTACCGGCTGTCGGCGCCGAGCGGCGGCGGCGGATCGATCGAGCTGCGCGCCGACTCACCAACCGGCACGCTGCTGGCCACGACGCCGGTGTCCAGCACCGGCGGCTGGGACAACTACCAGTCCACGCCGGCGGTCAACACCGCCGCCCTGGCCGGAACCCACACGCTGTACATGGTGTTCAAGGGTTCTTCGGCCAGCCTGTTCGACGTCGACTCGTTCACGTTCGGCGGCAACGGCGTCGGCACGCCCAACCCCGGCGGCGGTATCGCGGGCCGGACCTGGACCGTCGCGGCGCAACACAGCGGCAAGCTCATGGACGTCAGCGGAGTGTCCACAGCCGACGGTGCGCAGATCGTCCAGTGGGCGGCCACCGGCGGCAACAACCAGAAGTGGCAGGCCGTCGACGCCGGCGGCGGCGCCGTCTACCTGAAGGCGGCGCACAGCGACAAGTGCCTCGACCTGACCGGTGGCTCCACCGCCCAGGGAGCGTTCCTGCAGCAGTTCACCTGCAACAACAGCAACCAGCAGAAGTTCCTCGTCACCGCGACCACGACGTCCGGCGTCTACACCGTCAAGAGCGTCCCCAGTGGACTGTGCATCGACGTCAACGGCGCCGCGACGACCGACGGCGCACGGCTGCTCCAGTGGAGCTGCCACGGCGGCACCAACCAGCAGTGGCGCTTCAGCCCCGTATAGCCCACCCAGGGGAAAGCCGCTCCGGTGCGCCACCACGCACCGGAGCTTCCCCACTCCCTTAAGGAACCGCCATGGTAGTTGCGAAACCGCGCCGTCAGCGGTACAGGCGACTGTCTGTGCTGGGCGCCGCTGTCCTTGTCGTCCTCAGCGCCGGCACGGCGGTGGCGGCGACGATCCAGCCGGGGCAGAGCGCCCGGATCGTGGGCAACCAGTCCGGACGCTGCCTGGCCGTCCCCAACTCCAGCACGAGCAACGGCACGCAGACCCAGCTGTGGGACTGCACCGGGGCCGCCAACCAGACCTGGACCTACACGTCGGCCAAGCAGCTGACGGTATACGGCAACAAGTGCCTTGACGCCTCCGGCCAGGGCACCGCCAATGGCACCGCGGTCATCATCTGGGACTGCAACGGGCAAGCCAACCAGCAGTGGAACGTCAACTCCAACGGCACCATCAGCGGCGTGCAGTCCGGCCGCTGCCTGGACGCCAACGCGCAGGGCACGGCCAACGGCACGAACATCATCGTCTGGGACTGTCACGGCCAGAGCAACCAGCAGTGGAACTCGCCGGCAGCGACGCCTCCGGCGACCACACCGCCGCCGAGCGGGGCCGGCCCGTGCGACATCTACGCCTCCGGCGGCACGCCCTGCGTCGCCGCCCACAGCACGGTGCGCGCGCTCTACGGTGCCTACAACGGCAACCTCTACCAGGTGCGGCGCTCGTCCGACAACACCACCCGAAACATCGCCGTGCTGAACGCGGGCGGCGCCGCCGACGCGGCGACGCAGGACTCGTTCTGCGCCGGCACCGCCTGTGTCATCACCGTCGTCTACGACCAGTCGGGCCGCGGAAACGACATGTGGTACCAGGGATCGACCGTGGTGCCCGGCTCCACCCAGAGCCGCCCGGCGACCGCGACCACCGAGTCGCTGACCGTCGGCGGTAGCAAGGCCTACTCGCTCTACATCAACCCCGGCAACAGCTACTGGCGCGACGGCCACCTGACCGGTGTGCCGACCGGCAGTGCCCCCGAAGGCATGTACATGGTGACCAGCGGCACGCACGTCAACGGCGGCTGCTGCTTCGACTACGGCAACAGCGAGACCACCCGGTCGGCCGACGCGGCCGGAGCGATGGACGCCATCAACTTCAGCACCCAGTGCTGGTTCGGTGGCTGCGCCGGCACCGGCCCCTGGGTGCAGGCCGACCTCGAATGGGGCCTCTACCCCGGCGGCAGCCAGTCGTGGAACCCGAACCAGCGCGCCTTCAACAGCAAGTTCGTCACGGCGACGCTCAAGAACAACGGGACGTCCCGCTTCGCCATCAAGGGCAGCAACGCCCAGTCCGGCAGCCTCTTCACGCTCTACGACGGCTCGCTCCCGCCCGGGTACAGCCCCATGAAGAAGCAGGGTGCCATCATCCTGGGCAGCGGCGGCGACTGCTGCAAACCCGGCGGTGGCGCCAACCTCAGCGCCGGCACCTTCTACGAAGGGGCGATGGTCGCCGGCTATCCCTCCGACGCGACGGAGAACGCGGTGCAGGCCAACGTCGTCGTGGCCGGCTACCGCTGACCCCCGTTAGCGGGGCGGCCCCGGCATCGGGGCCGCCCCGCCCGGCGGTATGGCGAGCTCGCGTCGCGGGTCAGGTGGCCGGACCGTACAACCGGGCGACGTCGGGCGAGTCGAGCCAGCCGCTGTAGGTGGGCTTCTGCGGCCAGCCTTCCGGGGAGTCCTGCCACTCCTCCTGCCGCCCGTAGGGCAACACATCGACCAGGGCGAACGTGTAGGTGAGTTGCTCGACTCCGCGGCCGGTCGTGTGCCAGGTGCGGTAGACCGTCTCGCCGTCGCGCAGGAAGACGTTTAGCGCGAACCCGCCACCGGGCGGTGCGTCGACGTCAGCCCCGAACGAGCTGCCGGCGGTGGAGTACCACGTCATCGTGTTGCCGACGCGTTCGGCATAGGCGAGGGCGGCCTCGATCGGACCCTGGGTGACGATCACGAAGCGGGCGTCGTAGTTGTCGAGGAAGCCCAGCCGGGTGAACGACGAGGTGAAGCTGGTGCAGCCGCCGCACTGCCACTCGGCGTCCGGGTCGGGGTCCCACATGTGGTTGTAGACGATCAGCTGCGACTTGCCGTCGAAGATGTCGACGAGCCGGACCGGTCCTTCGGCCCCGACCAGGGTGTATTCGGGCATCCTCACCATGGGCAACCTTCGCCGCTGGGCGGCGATCGCGTCGAGCTCCCTGGTGGCCGCCTTCTCGCGGGCACGCAGCTCGTCAAGTTCCTTACGCCAGGTCGCGTAGTCGACGACGGGCGGATAGGCCATGATCACCATCTCCTTCAGAGGCATCTCCACCCTATGACCGCTCCGGGCACGGAAACTCATCGGACCGCCACGTTAGCGTCGCTGTCGGGCCATCCATTGCCAGATGTGGGTCCGGCCGACGCTCGGGTCGTTGCGGGCTACGTAGATCCACGACCAGTGGCCGGGGAACTGGTAGCCGCCCCAGATGACGTGGTCGTACAGGCTCACGAGGGAGCGGGGGATGAGGTTGTGCGCGTGGATGGTGTTGGGCTCCGGGGGCACCGTCGTGTCGTCGAGCGAGGTGACGAGCCAGGTCGGAGTGCTGATCCGCCGTAGCTCGGCGTCGGTGATCATGGTTGGGCCGCCCGGCTGCAGGGACGCGACGACGCCGCAGATCGGCACCGACGCGGCGAACAGGTCGGGGTAGACGGTCGTCATCTTCATGCTCATGTAGCCGCCGTTGCTGCAGCCAGCGACGTAGATACGTTCAGGATCGATGGGGTACCCGCCGACGAGGTCACGGATGATCTCGCGGATGAGCGGGGCGAAGCGGGGGCCGTCTTCCAGCCAGTAGGAGGTGCTCTGCGGCGCGACGACATAGGCGCCGGCGAAGACCCGCTGTGCCTGCGGGGTGGCGAAGCCGAGCGCACCGCGGTTGGCGCGCAGCGTGGTCTCGTTGTCGTAGTAGCCGTCGGGCAGGGAGGCACCCTCACCTCCGCCGTGCAGCCAGACCACCAGCGGGTGCCGGCCGTGTCCGGCGGGCGAGTACAGCCGGTACTTCATGCCCGAGCCGGACACGTGGTAGCTGAACGCGTCGACCTCGGGGTTGGCCAGCCGGCCCTGGACGAAGCGCGTGATGGTGACCGGGCGGCCGTGGCGCAGCGCGATCGGGGCGTGTTGCGTGATGGTGTAGACGAGGTCGAGGCGCACGTTGCGGCCCTTGCTCAGGATGTAGCCGAGCGTGCCGCCGCCGAGCTGGCCCTCACCGTGGCTCAGCTCGAGCACGATGTTTCCGCGATGGTCGAGCCTGGCCGCGGTAACCGAACGGTCCAGGTCGTACTCGCTGAAGATCTGATCCCCAGGGGCGACCGGAATCGGGCTGGTGGCCTTTGCGTGCACGCCGAAGGTGCCGGTCGTCAGGCTGGCCGGGTCGATCGGGCCGAGCCGGGCGGTGTCGAGGGTGACCGAGGTGACCTGCTCACCGCCGTCGAGCACTTCGGCGTTGAGGACGAACCTCACGCTGGTGACTGGGCGGCCGCCGCCATGGGCGGCGGCGACACCTGGCAAGGTCAGGCTGGCGGCGGCGCCGGCACCCGCGGCAAGTACGGTGCGACGCCTGATGGACATGGCCATGCGAGCTCCTGTCTCGATCTCGCCGGTCGGGCGGCGACCATGGACCGCGGGATGGATGTAGGACCTGAGACTGCCCCGCGCCGTGCCCGGACACCGGGTTTCGTCGCGTCCACGGCCCGTCCGATGTCGTCGACGATGTGCCGGATCCCGACATCGAGGATGACAGAGATGTTGACCAATGTGAAGCGGGCACCGCCGCGAGCCGGCTACAGAGCCCGACCACGGCGCGCTTCGCGGGTGTTGGAGGCGGGCGGGCTGCGCCCTTGGGCCGGGGTTGAGGTCAGCGTTTGTCCACAATGTCCTGGTCCGCCAAGCCTGCGCCGACCGAGCCGGGCGGGTCTCGGTCGCGGGCAGTAGCCGCCGCCGTGGGTAACGGGAGCCAGCTTCGCGATCTAGAACGGTTATGGCGCTATATCGACCCTAACCGTTCTAGATTCACACCCACAGCCCCGAAGCTGATTACGCTACGTTACCGGCGGTGCGGCGGCACTGCGCATTTCGACTATTTCGGGCTGCCGCGATGTCCGTCGTGGTCCAGACCGCCGCTCCCCCGTGGCCGCACCCGTCCGCGGCTGGCCACGCGCCAAAGGATCCCCGCGCACACAAGGTCCGGGCAGGGCCGGCGTAGCCGGCTGGGGTGAGATTGCCCAG
>Ga0081539_10001050_pt1 | contig 50568 bp, 42 predicted proteins | sample TabmetS4T2R2_FD_71023 | JGI IMG/M metagenome (GOLD analysis project Ga0081539, IMG submission 71023) | Tabebuia heterophylla rhizosphere microbial communities from the University of Puerto Rico - S4T2R2 | ecosystem: Host-associated > Plants > Roots > Rhizosphere ... | reverse complement strand
AACCCTGAAAGGGTTCGGCGGTTGGCGAACCCTTTCAGGGTTTGCTCGCTACTGGGTGCTTTACCCAGGGTTGTCGCTGTGCTCCAACCCTGGGCTGAAATTAGCGAACGCCTTCGGCGTTAGTTGCGAACGCCCTTGGCATTATTTGCGTGGGCCGCCGACGTCTTCGATGATCACGTCGGCGGCTTTTTCACTGATCATGTAGATTGCCGAGACGATGAAGTAGCCGGGGATCTTGGGAAACACGGAGGCGTCAACCACGCGCAGGCCCTCAACTCCACGCACGCGGAAGCGACTGTCCAACACCGCCATCGGATCATTGTCAGCACCGATCTTGCACGTGCAAGAGGCGTGATGGCCCCACGCTTCATCCTGAATAAACTGTTTGAGTTTGTTCGTATCGAGATAGTCCTGGCCCGGCACGAGCTCCGTGTGTTTGCCGACGTACCGATTCATCTCTCTTACAAACCCAACGCCCTGCACCACTGCATCGAGATCGTCGCCCTTCGTATCGTTGCCTTCTGAGAAATAGTGGAAATCGATCATGGGCCACTTACGCGGATCGTTCGATTGCAAGGTGACCCGGCCCGCAGAGTTGTTTGTATAGGCCTTGAGCACGGCCCACGTAAAGCGCGTGCGTAGTCGCTCAAACTCTTTCGAGTAACCGGGCTTGTAACCCTTGAAATATCCGGGCAGAGCAAAGACGTAGAGATCAGGCTCTTTTAACTCCGGAGACGATCGCAATAGGATCCCCAGCAACGCGCCATTCGTCGTGTAGATCCCGGTGCCCGATTCCCACATCGTGAAGTAAGGATCCGTCGGCCCGCCATTTTCCGGCGGAGCAAAGGTTGCCCCTTCCAGCAATGCAAAGGGCTTCTCAAACTCTGCGATCACTCCGACCTCATAACGATCCTGCAAGTTCTCACCGACGCCGGGCAGATCGACAACGACGTCGATATTAAACTTGTTCAGCTCTTCGGCTGGTCCAACACCCGAAAGCTTCAGTATCTGCGGTGTGTTGAAAGCGCCCGCACAGACGATAACTTCACGTGACGCAAACACCTGACGCTTCACGGGCTCGCTTACGTTACCATTGCGCGCTTCCGGATCAGCTTCATAGAGATGTTTACCCTCCAAAATCTCCACACCGATAGCTCGCTTGTTCTCGAAGAGAATTCTTGACGCAAGCGAGTGAAGCTGGATCGTGAGATTGTCAGGAAACTCCTGTTTCGTTTTCAGCAGGAAGTCACGCGGTCCATTTCGTTTGCCCTTTGAGACTGCGAGCGGCGTGAACGCAAGACCTTCGCGCGCATCGATATTGCCGCGCACGTCGTTCGGATCAAGCCTCGTGAGAATACTCAACAGCGGATTACCGCGCCGACCTTTCAGCGTCTCTTTGACTGCTTTGACGAGGATGCGAACGATCTTCCAGTCCTTCAACACGAGTCGTGGATCGGCCTCGCTCGTGGAGAGCCAGCCTTCGAATCCATGACCGTGACGCCAATCGCGCCAATCTTTGCGGCCATGACGCAAGGCGATAAACGACCACGCCAAACCTCTCAAGTAGTATTTAAGACTGCCAGGCTTCGGCACGTAGCCGCAGTTCTCGAGACGCGTGAAGTACGTGTTCATGTTGTCAGCACGCCACGTCGAATCTCCGGTGAGCTGAGCGATGTAGTCCCAATCACTATTCTGCGGAGTGACCGTGATCATCGCGTTGTGCGCCGTGCAACCGCCAAGCGTGCCGGCACGCGGATACCAAACCCTCGGCTGGCCATCGACCTCGACGATCTTTGAATCCTTCGATTGGAGTTCAGGATTTTCGTAATGCCGCACGAAGTAATCCCACTGGCAGTGCGGATACTCGGTCGACAGTCCATGGAAGATCGGCACTTCATACATCAGGCGGCCGAGATCGCCGAGTTCCTTGTCGGCACACGGATCGCCGCCCGCTTCCAAAAGCAATACCTTGAATCCGGCGCGAGCGAGACGAGCGGCGAGCGGGCCACCGCCTGCACCCGATCCGACCACGATGTAGTCATACTGTGCGGTGCTCATGTTTGCCTCTTCAGAACGTTTTCAAAAACTCGATCAGGTCGCGTCTCTGTTGCTCGGTTAATGGTGAGTCGTCGCCGTAACGACCGGTGCCGAAATAGTGACCGCGATTGACGACGTAATCGGGACACTTGCTCAAAGCGATCAGGCTGTCAGCGAGTGGCGCGAAAGTCTGCTTCACCTGATTCTCATCAGCATTCTGCGGCAGCGCTTTTAGTCTGTCCTTGATCTCCTTCACGAGTCCGAGCAGGCGCCAGTCGTATCGCACGCGTTCCCAGAAACCCAGACCTTCAGGGCGCAGGTTGAGGCTGGCGAGCAGTCCGACCGGAGTGTCCTTCGGAATTGGTCCAATAACGACGCCACCATCAGCGCTGAAGATGCTCGGGAAGAGAACGTCGCCGAAGCCTTCGACGAGGTTTGGCACGTAGCCCGGCATTACATTGATCGACGATTGCTTCGTGGTGCGATCGATCACGCCGACGTCCAAGCCCTTGGCCGCAAGGATCGGATCCTTGTCGCGCTCACGCAGCAGGAGCATCTGCTCGATCGAGGCCTGGAACGACTCCATGCGTTTGTCGACTGACGGTTCCCACATGAATGGTCCAACTGAGTTGTTCAGTAAGAACGGAGCGGTGGACCAGAGGCTGATCAGCGAAGCGGGACGTGTGTAGCCGCGCCCACCGCCGGGCATCTCGTACGTTCGTTCTTCACCCGTAACCGGGTGCACGACCTTGATGCTGCCGACGGACGGTAAATCTTTGTAAGTATCTGAGGAGAAGTTGTCCCAGATGTTGTCTCTGATCGCGTTTGTTGCGAGCGGGCTGCAAGCATTCGTTTGCAGCAATGTCACGGGCACGCGATGTTCGGCGGAGAGATAATTCCCGTCGAGGAAGTCAGCCGCATTCACGATGGCTTCCATCTTCGTTTTGAACTCGTCCGTCTTGGTCCAATTCCAGTATTCATCCCAACACTTCAAGTAGTTTGGTCCCGAGCAACCATTGGTGGCGAAGATCTGCTTGGGAGCGTCGGGCGTGGGCAGCTTGCTCGAGTGACAACGCGCGCACGTGTCGGCAAAAACTTTTTTACCGTTGGTAAGTTGCTCTGGCGAAGCCTTCAGGTAATTGGAGCCGCCCGGTGCGTCAGCGAGCTTGTGTGGTGTCGCTGCTTTCAGAAAGAAGAGCGCCATGTCGACTGTCTGCGCTTCCGTTGCTTCCCAGTAGCTCGAGTTCTTGCGCGCGACGGCGATTTCGATCGGCGAAACTGTTTTGCCGCCGACGAGTGGATTGAAGTGCAGCAGCCATTCTTCACTAAATAGTCCAATGTTCAGGTAGACGCGATTCAGCGCGCCGAGTGCGCCGACCGAATCTGCACCGTCTTTAAGAACACGCGGCGAGTAAACCGTCGCCGGCTTCACGAAGAACTGCGCGAGGGGATTGTCCGGCGGCACGTAGTCGTTCAGTTGTTTGTTATCGATGCTGCCTGGTCCAAGCGTCTCTTTGCCAAAACGCTTCGCTTCTTCAAGACGTGGGCCAAGACTGTAGATCGCATTCATCGTGCGCGGGTTGTTGATGTTGTCTGAGGAGACGAGCGAAGTGTCGAGTGAGCCCGGCCGCGACGTATGGAACATCTGGAACGTGTAACTCTCTTCGTTTGAGCGCCAGTCGAAGATGCGATCGATCCAGAAATACTGTGCGCCGACACTGTTGTTCAGGTTCTTCCATTCGGGCTTCTCAGGATCGGCCGGTGGTCGCACTGGATCCGGACCGACGTGGCAAAATGCGCACGACATACCGACACGATATGGGCGCACCAGTTTCGGGTCGTAGTAGTAGCTCGGATCGCTGTAGAAGCGCTCCGGATCCCATTTGCGCGCGGCCTCGGCGTCGAAGGCCGGGTTAGGGAAGAGACGCAGGCCGACGATGCCCGTTGCGTAACCGTAGTACGAACCAACCGGCATCGTCTGTGGCAGATGTTGATTAGGTTGACCGGCGGGCAGTGGCTGACCGCGCGAGCCGATGCGCACGCCGGGATACTTCTGTTCGTTTTCAAATGGATCGGGAGGGCAGTCGGCCTTGCGCTTGTCGAGCCAGAGTCCAAAGCGGTTCGGATCCGGGCCGGTAGGTTGTTCGAAGCACGGCTCGTTGACGAGTCCGAGATAGTACCAGCGGTTGTCGCGTTTGAACTTCAACTTCTCGCCCGGGTGCTGTTTGGGATCGATGTCATTCGGATATGACGAGAGAGTTTTCAGCAGGTCGAGTGCGCCGAGGCTTCTGGTGCCGATGGTGTCCCAGAAGCGATCGTTGCCGCCGGTCCAGATGACCCACGTGTTGCGGCCTTTTACTTCCGCAGGCGTAAGCGGGACGGCGCCGTCCATGTCGTGGAAGTAGTCTTCATCGGCGGCGATGAAGTCGGTTGCAGGACGGTTGGCCTGTCGTGCTTCATCGAGCACGGTGCCGGGTTTCGGTCCTTTATGTACGAAGAGGCGGTAGGCGATGAAGGCAGCGACGGCAACAACTAAGAGAAGGACGATGATGCCGAGGATTCTTAGTCTTTTTCGTGGCACGGGGGTCTGCTCCTTTTTTTATATATGTGCGTTTGTGCCGTTTTGTTTCTCTTAACTCGTCATCGGACACAGTCAGTACCACCCGCGGTAGCGGGTGGGTGCGTAGCTCTTCGGCGCCGCATGGCTGCGCACCCACCCGCTACCGCGGGTGGTACTGACTGTGTCCAAGTTAGATTATTTATTTCTCCAATCAACGATGCACGTGAAAATTTTCGTAGTGTGGATTGATGGCAGCGGCCATTTGCAGGTAATGATCGGCCTTGCCGTTTGGACTGAAAGCCTTGTGAATCAGGCCGGCCAGGCGAAACAGGCGCGCGTCTTTCACACCTGAGGCGAGCGACTCGTTGATCAACTCGAGTGCTTTCGCAAACTCACCCGCGCGATACAACGCTGACGCCATTGCCGCGAGCGTTGCAAAGTTTCTCCTGAGCTCGAGATCTTTTTGTGCCCACTTCACGGCTTCGGCGCCGTTCTCGAATACATCGGCGTAGAGATCCGCGAGGTGGTGGTAGTAGTGCACTTCGCCTCGTTGCGCTGATTCGAGAAACGCGGTTTCCGCACGTTTGAGAACGTCGTTGGCTTCTTCGAGTTTACCTGTAGACAGGTAAAGCTCACCGAGCGCCTGCTGAAAGTCCGGGCGCGGTACGCGTGCGATCACTTTTTGGTACATCGCCTCGGCTTCATCGTTCTTTCCTTCTGCGCCGAGCAGCTCAGCGAAGTGTTCCTGCACCATCCAGTGACCGGAGTAAGCACGTTCCGCGCGTTGATAATGCTCGCGCGCTTTCTCGTAGTGGCCCTGCGTGAGATCGACCACGCCTCGTTGCAGCTCGACCCACGAGTAGTGGCGCATCTCTTTCGCCGTCAGCTCATCGACTGCTTCGTCATACAAACTATCCGCACGCTCGAAGTCGCCCATTTTGAAATTGAAGTATGCGAGGCGGGCGAGCGCATCCCACGATCGTTCGTCTTCTATCAGGGATTCATAACCAGTTTTCGCAGCGTCATAACGACCTTGCTGAAAATCCAGATCGGCTTTGAGCGCTCGGCCCTGTGGGCTTTCGAGGAGATCTGTCGAAGCGTGCAGATCCTGTTCAACGTCGTCGAGGCGGTGCACTTTGAAGTGGATGTTGGCTTTGAGAAAGTAAAGATCGCCGTCACGGCCGAGGTGTTCGATCGCATGGTCCAAGGTCTTCTCGGCGACGTTGAGCTCATCCAGGTTTCCCGTCAGCGAAGCGCGTTGATACTGAAGGTACGCGAGCTTCGTTATCTTCACACGATCCACCGGAAGCTGTAGCGCGTTGTCTGCGATCTCCGCGATGCCCTGATCGATTCGCTCGAGGTCAGTATCGAAATTGGTTTTGTTGCTCATCTAATTACGTTTGAAGGTACGCCGAAGGCGTTCGCTAATTTCAGCCCAGGGTTGGAGCGCAGCGACAACCCTGGGATTACGAAAGAATTTCACATTAACCCTGAAAGGGTTTGGCAGTTGGCGAACCCTTTCAGGGTTCATCACCTGTTTTATGTTCTGTCCCAGGGTTGTCGCTGCGCTCCAACCCTGGGATTACGAAAGAATTTCACATTAACCCTGAAAGGGTTCGGCGGTTGGCGAACCCTTTCAGGGTTCATCACCTGTTTTATGTTCTGTCCCAGGGTTGTCGCTGCGCTCCAACCCTGGGCTTACGAAAGAATTTCACATTAACCCTGAAAGGGTTCGGCGGTTGGCGAACCCTTTCAGGGTTCATCACCTGTTTTATGTTCTGTCCCAGGGTTGTCGCTGCGCTCCAACCCTGGGCTGAAATTAGCCAACGCCTTCGGCGTTACACCCGTGTGGCTGCAATAGCCAACGCCTCGGCGTTGAAAACTCGTGCTGAATTAGCGAACGCCTGTGGCGTAAAACTCTCGCTACCAGGGTTCTGCCAGATAAGGGAAGTCGGTAAGAAATTCTTTGTCGTTTTTCTGCGGGTTCGGCACCGTCTTCGGTTCGATCTTCGATGCCGCCCACAACGATGGATCGTTGAGTAATTCGATGTGGTACTTCTTCCCGTTCAATGTCGCCGTATGATCGAGAAACATCGATAGGAATCGCGTCGCCACCTGATCTTCAGGTCGCCGTCCGTACGGCCACGTTCCGGTCGTGTCCATATCAATCGCGCAGACATTCGGCACGAAGATCTCAACCGGACGACGCAGTGGGATGTCCAGGGCCTTAGGGTTCCACGAGTCATCGGGCATGTTCAGGTGCTGGAAGAGAGTCTTCTTCACGCGCGGAAATGCCGCACTCACGAGATGGTACGTTTTGTGAACCGACACGGGCGAGTTGTCGTGATTGAAAGACGTCTGCAAACCGAGCGCGCTGATCGACGGACCGAAGCCCCAACCGAGGTGCGCCAGTCGCTTGATGAAGTGAGGCGCGAGCCAGAAGTTGTTCGCGCCGAGCTGGCGATTGTCCTCACGCTCACTTAAAGCAGCGTCGGCGAAAGGCTGACCATCCGTATCGACGAGTTTGTATTTCTTCAACTCGTCGTCGAGCTTGTGCGACTCGAGCAGCGCGAACGGATGCTCCAGCCAGAACGGATCATCGGGAATCGTTTCGATCTTGTCCGCGGCTTTCAGCACCCAACTCTCACCCCAACAGTTCACGATTCGATCGTGATTCGGATTCGTGGTGAGAAAAGCCATCGGAATCTCGAGGATGATGGCATTGATGTTGATGCCCGCCTGACAGTCTCTGCCGTCGTACACAAAAATGTAGTTTCCATTTTCGTCCTTGGCAAACTTGTCACCGTTCCAGGTCAGGTCGTCTGGCAGCTCTCGCTTGTTGCCGTGGTATCCCCATTCAGGATCATTCGGATCACGATTGAACAGGTGATTGCCTTCGAGCTGGATCAGGGTCTTGGGAATCTTCAGCTCGCGGCAGTTCGTCATGGTGTGAGGCACGTGATAGAACTGCGGCGCGTAGTTGATCGAACGGAAGAAGCCGGTCAGATCGTTGAAGAAGGCATCGTCACGACCGCCAATGTAAGTTTTGATCGAGTGACCGTCAGGCGTGTTGATCGAAGTCACCTTGTTGGTGTCGACCACAGTCGAGAAGCTGCCGCCGTGAAAGTCGATGAACTTAACGGTCGCGCGCTGGTTCTGATCGACAGTGACGCGAATCTCGGCAGCCTTCGACGGTCCGAGAAACTTTTCTTTGAGCGCGTCGAAGTAGCGCAGCAGTCCCGGCAGCGAATGATCGTCTTCACCCACGCCACCCACGCGCGGAGCAGGTGCGATCTGAATGCGATAAAGCATGTCAGTATCAAAAACACCTGTCTCGGGAACGGAAGCAAAGGTGAGCGCCATGACGACTTTCTCACCGCCGTCGGTGTCGGCACTCGGGAAGCCGAAGAAGTCGTAGAGGTCGGCAGCACTAACGTCTATGTCTGAGAAGATTGAATTGACTGCGTTTGGATCATTATGGTCAGCCATGACTGCCCTTTCTGACACGCTGTGTCGGGCGACTGTTAACAGATGATTTCAGTAAATCGTGAGATCGAGGAACTCGTTGCACCCTTAGGATTTGTTGGCTCGCTGAAGTCGCGGCGCATTCTATCAGCCACGTCCGAGGGCGTCAATAAAATGCTCTCCTCTGCGTTGTCTCTGCGCCCTCTGCGTCTCTGCGGTTTACATGTTCCTGCGGGTAAGTTCACCGCAGAGACGCAGAGGACGCAGAGACAACGCAGAGATGATTCTCAATCTTTAAAGTATTTGGTGTTCGTCGAGTGCCAGGAAGTCAGAGAGTCGGTGGTAACCTAACGCCTTTGCGATCCGGTCGAGCACCTCAAGGGAGGCGGTCGCTTTGTGAGGCATTAACTCCTGGGTTCCTTTAGGACCGACTGGCAAATAGCGATCGTAGCGTTGGTGCGCGCCGCTTCGCCCTGGAAGCCATGAGCTAACTGAACGGCGCGGTCAAAGTCTTTGTTAGCGATCTCGCTGAAGATTCCCTTCATTTCGAACTCGGGGATGTAATCGAATCTGTTGTTAAGCACCTGTTGCTTGCTGTTTATGGTGAGAGGAAGCGAGCCATCCTCACCCGTGAACGCCTCCGCCGAGTTGGCGGCTTTAACAACTTCATAGAGAGTCTCCCAAACTCGTGCTGGTTCGACTAGTGACAGTGCATTGGTAACGGCCAGCAATGCTCGCGGGCGTTCCTGGCTGCTCTCGATACGTCGAGTTTCAGAGGTAGCTTGATCGAGCAGCGACAGCGATCTCTCGCGATCGACAGCAGCAAGCAGTTTCGCAGACTGTGTGAGGATCCAAACCCGTTGAATGTGTGATAGCTCAGTACTGCGCGCGAGTTCTAATGCTGTTTCTACACTCTTCTTCTTTACGGCCCTGACAGCCAGTCCCCAGTCGATCCATCGTTGGGCCTGTTTTCGAAATTCGCTATCGGCAATCTTGCTAACATAATTGCGAGCATTCTGATCGCCTTTGCTCAATGATATCAACGCCAATTTGAAGTAGATAGCGTCTCGTTCATCTGATGTGTTGACTCGTTCGACTTGATCCAGCAGGGGCTGCTCTTGCTCCGTCAGTGTCTTCTCCGGTGCAATGCCGCGATCTGCCCACTCTGTTTCAGCTTCGCGCACTCTGTTGCTGACGAGTGAATTCAGTGCTTCGTATTGAGCCCGCATATTGTCAATTAGTGGTTCGGGAGCATGTTGCGCGAACAATGGCATCAGTCTCCTGATGACCATAAACTTGCCCGGAACGCCGGTAGTAGTGTTGTCTTGATCAGGTGGCGGCAGCGGTCGCAGCAAAACGGCAGAGGCGGTCTGAAAAAACAACAGTCGGAGTTGAGGGGTGACATTCGCAGGAGGAAAAGTAGTCCTCGTCCACGATGCATCAGCGGCTCCTTCCCGGTTGAATACCACATACATGCGCGGCGTGAAGAGATACGAAGCCAACAACGATACTGTGTTTGCATCAGAGAGGGGATTGCTGCCGGTCTGTCGAAGCATGCGGGTATAACGTGAGTCTGCGGCAACCGGATCTTTCTCGCGCAGGATTGTGAGGAAATCAAGCGTTGACATGGTGACATTGCCCAGGACGGGGTCAGCGAATTCCAACGCTCGCTGAACATCTCCGGCGCGGAGCAGTGTTTCAGCAAGATCCAGCCGTTGTTGGAGTGCGGTGGGCAAATCCCATAGGCCTGTTTCAGAAGGCGGCTTCGACTTGGTTTCTTCCTGCGCTTTCAGTTTCTGAAGAAAATCCTCTGCCAAAGTGCGGTCGCGCTTTGCGACTAAAACCAGGACCTCTTTGCGGGCGTTTGACGATGCTTCGCCGAGTGAATCGTTGGTACTGGCATCCGCGGTTTCGGCAGCTTCCCAACTCTTGACGAAAAGTGAGCGACTCTGTTCTGAGTCAGTTTCCCACAAGGCCTCTGCTATGCGAGCCAGCGCGCGCGCGCGTAGTCTTTGATCTCGAAAACTGCGTGCTTCGCTTGCTAAAGTAATTAACAGAGATTGTGCCTGTTTCCTCCGTTCGGCTGCGAGAATATCGGCAGCTGTCTTGCTACGATTTACGGTTTTGCTCGGACTGTCGCTTTTCGAACCCGCGGTTCCTGTAGTCTGCGCAGATGCAGATAAGCTGAAGCCCATCAACACACAAGCTAGCAACAGCCCGCGCGACAAACATTGGAGCACAAATCCAGTCCCGTTCATCGAATTATTAGGCTTAATCGAGGAGTTCGTCTTCGGGCCCCTGCTTACACTTGCCGCCATTGAGACAGCTAGCCGAATAGGTACAGCTATCTCCTTGTTGGGTTCCGGAGCAACTGTAGAGTTTTCCATTGGAGCATTCCACCACGATGGATGGACAGCTTGCTTCGGCCACCAGGGGCGAAAGCAGAGCAGTGAGTACTATTGAGATTGGTAGTAAGGATCGAATTCTTCGGGACTTCATTGTGAGACCTCCGTTGACGTGTAAAAGTGGATTGAGGAGCAACTGTCGATAGAGCTAGCGGGCGAAGACGCGTTCCATCGGCAGCGGCAGATTAAACGGCGACCGCACAGTATTACAAAGCCATTTGGGCGTCAAGGGAATTGGGAATTGGAAATTATTAAGCAGTGACGGGCGGCCGAGGCCGCCCGTACCGTTGTTATTAGAACACGATGGTCCAGCCGGGGTTGGACGCCTGTGCTTTGGTGTAGACACGCCGTCAACCTTCAATCCGGTTTCGTCAAGAATCGAGATGATGCCGCCTTTGTTCGACAAGGCGAGTGGCTTCTCGACGCAAGCTCAGAGGGTGAGAGCGCAGACTGGACGCTAATGGCGATGCGGTAGTCGGTAGTGTCGTCGACTACATAAACCTGGTAATGCGGCTCAAGCCCGCGCTTGGCCTGACCTCGATGGCCTTGCCTTTCAAAATCCCGTAGTTCTTTAGAGGCATATATTTCTCCTGGTGGATGGCTCAATGTGGATGGCTCAATGTGTGGCAGAATGCAGTGCGCGTGAGATTAGCGGGTTTCAGCCCTGAGCCGGCTAAAGTGTGATGCGAACCATGAACAGTTGTTCCGACGCGCTATGAACCTCAATTAACCCGCTCACGTCTTATCTGTAAATGACTAAATTTTGTAGAAACGTTTCAAACGTTGCGATATAAAAATCGCGAACATAGCTCCTGGCAATCTCGTTAAGCTCAATGTCGATCTTCGCTTCGAGAACATGAGAAATCCGCACTCAGTCCTCGCTGAATCCCACAGCTGCGGCCTTTTTCAAAAAGGAAACCATGAGAAACCTTATTTCCCTCCTGCTTACTATTGTGACGTTTGCTTCAGTGGCTGTTGCGCAAAGCAAGAAAGACAAAATCGAAATCGGCATTCAGTCAACATCACTGACGCTCTTTTACCCAGATGGTCCGTTCGACGACACCCAGATTGGAGTCGGCGGCCGGGTCACTTACAACTTCAACCGGTCCATCGCCGCAGAAGCTGAGATCAACTTCTTTCCGCAGAAGCAAATCATCCTCACCGCCGATGGGAATGCGATCCAGGCTCAATTCGGCGTGAAGGTTGGCAAGCGCTTCGATAAGTTCGGGCTGTTTGGAAAGGTCCGTCCCGGGTTTCTAAGTGTGGACCGGGTCGGCTCTTACATACCGGGGACCAACTTCGAGGTCAAGATCGAACGGGAAACTTTCTTCACGATTGATGCGGGAGGCGTCCTGGAATTGTATCCGTCCAAACGAATGGTGGTGCGATTCGAAGCTGGTGATACAGTTATCAGACAGCCGGCGCGGTTTGGATCGACTTCCTTCTTAAGTCCAACTGTGGAACTCCTCCGGCCGGCGAAGTTCAATCACAATTTTCAGTTTACTGCGGGGGTCGCATTTCGTTTGGGAGACTTTCCGGATCAGGAGCCGGACGTCACAACCTCAAACAGCGGGCAAGATCAAACCAAACGATTTGAAGTCGGAGTGCAGTTTACTTCGCTACTAGTTAAAGATTTGGATTTGCCAAGCCAGGTAAGTCTGCCACGTAACCACAGCGAGCCCGGGTTCGGCGGCAGGTTCACTTTCAACCTGACTGACAATATCGCCTTCGAAGCAGAGGGGAACTATTTCACTCGCGAGCAGTTTGCGTTTCCAAATGGAGGCCACATCTTTCAGGGACAGTTTGGCGCGAAGGTTGGAAAGAAGTTTGATCGATGGGGCCTGTTTGGCAAAGCGAGGCCGGGCTTTGTCGGGTTTACTCGAGTCCTGGAAAATCCCAGCGTAGCCGTCCCGTTCAATAGCGCTCTTCTTGTAAGGAGCTACTATCCTTCACTCGATGTGGGCGGAGTGGTGGAGTTTTACATCTCGCCGCGTTGGATGGCGCGCTTTGATGTAGGCGATACGATGATACATTACCGTGAGATTCGCATCGATTTCTTTCCGACACCGTTTATAGTGCAACCAGCAGAGACGCGGCATAATCTTCAAATCTCGTCGGGAATCGGTTTTCGTTTCTAGCCATTCCTACTGATAAATTGAACTACAGACCCGAGGACGCGCGATCAATGACCCCATTAACCGATGACTCGCCGAAGAGCCGCGAAGAGTTTGAGCAGAAATTCCTGATGAACGCTACGACGTGCGAATGGAAACCACATCCGCTTTATAGTGTGTTCACCCAATACGATCAGGACTATTACCTGGACCAGGCGCAAGCTTTCCTGTGCAAGTACAAGTGTTTTTATGCCGTGTCCAAAACAATAGCTCCCAAAAAGATCATTGAATTGGGTACCTGTGCCGGATCGAGTGCTGATGCGTACCTGAGCGCCGCTCCCGAAGCCGAATACCTCGGCGTTGACGTATTCAACGTGAACACACGGCAAGACGACCACTCGCCCTGGGACCCGTACGACATTGCGCGGCGCTTGCTCGAGTCGAGAGGGTTCAGGAATTATCAACTGCTCAAAGCTAATTTGAGGAGCTTGTCGGCGCTGCCCTGTGATGCTGACTTCGTGATTGTCGATGCGGCTCACGATTTCGATAACGCCTACGCCGATCTGAAGCTTGCGATGACGGCGAATCCGACTTTTATTTTTGTCGACGACTCTGACGATACAAACTGCGCCAAGCCCGCTGTCGACCAATTCTTATCGCAGGATTTGAACGGTGCGGTTGATTACACGGTCCACATCGCGTACATGGGCGGTGGTCTGGTGATCAAATTGAAGACTCCGGCCTCGTCGCCATGGAGTTAGCTGATGGAAAGAGAGCGCCAACGGCGCGGAATATGATAGCCAGGGGCAAGTGCGAAGCGCGTCGCCCCTGGTTAGCAGGAGCCCACGAGATTGAGGCCTGAAAGGCCGATATACTTACACGGAAATTTCGCCCTTTCAGGGCTCGAACACGTCGGGTGTTTCTTACCAGGGGCGACGCGCTCCGCTTCGCTGCGCGCTTGCCTCTGGCTATCATATCCCGCGCCGTTGGCGCTCTCATCTTGGTAGTGTCTCAGTTTAAATTACGCGCAGGCATTGGTAGTGGGGTAATTTGCTTGACCTCTCGACGCGAACTATCGCAGCTTGACTAACGAAAGGATCACACATGAGAGCGTTTATCATTCGTCCATTCGGCAAGAAAAAGGATGGCAAGGGAGACGAGATCGACTTCGATGCAGTCGCGCGAGATCTGATCGATCCGGCACTGACAGCCGTTGGCGCCGAAGGCCGCGAGACTCTCGACATCGTTCAGTCAGGCAATATCCGCACAGACATGTTTCGCAGATTGCTGACTGCGGATCTGGTAGTCGCCGATCTCTCTATTCACAACGCCAACGTCTTTTACGAGCTTGGTATTCGTCACGCATTGCGCGACCACGGCACTCTCATGTTGCGTTGTGATGGTGACTCCTTCCCGTTTGACCTGCAAACAGATCGTTATTTCACGTATGACAAGAAGGATCCTAAAGCCAGTGTCGCTAAACTTACTGAGTCGCTGGAAGCTATCAATGCGCAAATCAAGACGAACTACTCTGCTAAGGACAGTCCGGTCTTCACGTCTCTTCCAAACTTAACGGAGCCTGACCCGTCGCTCTTCAACCCTGTCCCCGAAGACTTCGGCGAGGAAGTCTCAAGAGCAAAAGCACGCCGATGGGCTGGTGATCTCACGCTCTTCTCAAACGAGGTTAAGGGTTTCGAGTGGGAAGTGAAAGGGTGGCGCGTGGTCGGAAAAGCCCAGTTTGATATCAAAGCCATGATGGGCGCAAAAACCACCTGGGAGAAAGTTCGAGACCTCGAGCCTCAGGATCTGGAGGCGAATCTAATGCTCGGAACTATCTACGAGCGATTGGGCGATCTTGACCGTTCCACTGATGCGCTCACGCGAGCGCTCAACAATAACAAGATCAAGCAGAACGAGCGCGCTGAAGCATTTTCACTACTCGCACGCAACTCCAAAACACGTTGGCGTCAGAATTGGGAGATCCGGGCGGCGTCAGAACGAGCAACCGAAGCGTTGCGCTCACCACACCTGCAAGAGTCGTTTCAGAACTACGAGCGAGCGTTTGACGAAGATCTCAATCACTTTTATTCGGGCCTCAATGCGCTCGCTATGATGAAGGTGATGATCGAGCTGGCGAAGAAATTTCCGGACGAGTGGGCCGCACAATTTCCGAGTGACGATGAAGCCGCGCAGGAGCTGAAAAAGCACGAGGCGCATGCGACTCAGCTCGTGTCAGCAGTGCAGCTCTCATTGAAAGCCAATTCAAAACGGCTGGAGCGTGAAGACAAGAAAGATATCTGGGCCGACATCAGCGCCGTCGACTTGATGTGCATTACTACAAATGCGCCGGCCAGAGTAGCAGCGGCTTATCGGAGGTTGGCGTTGACGCCCGGCTTCAATGTCGAGTCTATCACTAAGCAACTTGCGATCTATCGCGATCTCGGAGTGTTGGATTGCAACCTTGCTGAAGTGTTCAAAGTTCTAACCGAGCCGCCTCCTTTACCGGAGCCCGGCGCCGCACCTGCAGCCAAACCGGAACACAAACGCGTGCTCGTATTCGCCGGTCACATGATTGATGCGCCCGATCGAAAGGAGCCGCGTTTTCCCGCCGACAAGGAAAAAGTCGCTCGTGAAAAGATCAAGGAAATAATTGTGAAGGAGATGGAGAGTGGCGCGGGTGTGTCGTGCGGATATGCCGGAGCAGCCAGCGGTGGCGACATTCTTTTCATGGAAGTCTGCGCGGATCTCAATATCCCAACACGGCTGTATCTCGCAATCCCGCCCGCGAAGTACATTAACTCTTCAGTGATCAAGGCGGGTGGGGATTGGCTCGAGCGTTTCTGGGACATTCACAACCGGCACGAGCAGAACAAACAACTGCGCATTCTTAGTGAAGTGGAAGAGGTGAAGAGCGATAAGGATTACATCCCGGCGTGGCTGCGGTCGAAGCCCGAATACGGCATCTGGCAGCGCAATAATCTCTGGATGCTCTTCAATGCGTTAGCGGAAGCGTGCGACGAGAAGAGCGGTGATCCGAATCTCACTTTGATCGCACTCTGGGATGGAGCCGGTGGTGATGGCCCAGGCGGTACTGGGGATCTGGTCGACAAGGTGAAGACGATTGGCGCGCGTCACCGGATCATTGATACGAAAGCGCTGTTTGGTTTGTAAGCGGGTTTGAGGCTTGGGCTGAACCTCACCGAGCACCGATACAATGAGGGCCACACGTCACTGGGCCACAGCCAATCAGAATCCCATTGCGGTAGTGGCAGAGTTTGCAGCAAGGAAAACCGGTCTCTTTCGTTTTCGTTGGGGTTCGCGGTCTAGAGGTTTCACCGACCGTGGTTTTGACGCTCGAGGGTCTCGGCGAGCGCCCCTCAACAATATTTAATGCTTGCGCCTCGAGCTGAACGCCGGCACTTCGACGCGCGGCTTTGGAATCGATGACCAGATGAGTGCCCGCATTTCTAAAGAATTGTCCAACCTTGACGGAGTTTGTCCAAGGTCGTTGACCAGTTTCATTGATGTAGATGAAGCAGATGTATCCGTTCCGCTCTAAGACATAACGAACCGTTTTTGCGGTTTCTATATCCGCCTTCGAAAACGAAATAAAAACACGCTGAGCTTTGTTAGCATTCTTCCATCGTTGCTCAAATGCCGTTTGCCGGGGGTTCGTGTCGACAATCTGACCATCGTTCACAGCGACTAAGGCCGCTTCTTGAAACGCTCCTGCATTAAACAATTCACTAAATTTCTGTGAACCCAACGAAGTGTTGTTAGTGATTGGAAAGCCGCGCAACGGCGCAAGCGTAGGTCGGGAAGGGGTTACATTGCTCGTCGACCATTGTGTTCGTACCGAGACACCGGTCCCTTTGAAGTCAGGAATAACCGAACGAAGAAGATCTTCCTGCGCAAAGGCGCTTAGGCCCAGCGTCAGTACAATAAGGAAAAGAACCGATACACGGTTAAATAGCCAGGTAACGCTGCCTTTGCGGTTTAGTACTCTGGAAGCTTTGATTAAAGATTGTGGCTGAGGTTGTGCGGATTGTTTATTCATGATGAGCGCTCTCTGAAGGTGGTCGAACTGGTTGAATTGCGAAGCCACAGGAAGGCTAAAGGTAGCGCGAGTTTGCGAGGACGCAGAGGCTCGTGGGAGTTAGCCTTGACCTGAGAACGGCGGAACGTTATTCGTGTACACAAGAAAAGTCAACGTTTGGATCGTGGCCAAATATAATTGACGACTCGTTGAACGCTCTGTAGACTGGCGCCATTCCCCGCAGTGTTCTATTTCTCCCCATATTTTAGATCCAAGGAGCGTTTACAATGTTCCGACCATTGTTGTGTGTGGCTGTCTGTCTGTTTGTGTTCAGTACGGTTAAGGCCGATACGTTTACGTTGACCAGTGGGAGCGCCGCCACTGGCTTCGATCTTTTTAGCCTTAACGCTTCCGGTCAGAATATTACGATTCAAGCCGCCGCTGGAGGTTCGCCTGGCAACTTAACGTTCGCGACTTGCACGCCATCGCCATGTGCAGCGGGATCGGTCCTGAATGTCGGTGGAGCTTTCAATGCGACTCAATTAAACATTGGGTTCGCCCGGGCGACAGTCACCATCAACGGCACAACTTTCACTAATGTCTTCTTAACTGGTACGTTGAATTTCACCGGCTCTGTTGTGTTGCCGCAGGATTTTGTGAACGACCATCCGGTGACCGTTCCGTTTACAATGACGGGACAACTGCAAGGGTGCCTGAATGAACACAAGTGCGAGACAATGATAGCAATGGCTTCTTTCATGAGTCGTCCCGATTTAATGAAGTAATCCAACCCCGTCTGAAAGTCCCGTTCCTTCGAGGTGAACTGCTCGCTACCGAACTACTTCTATCCACACCACGTTCGAGCTGAGTGATCCACTCTCTCTTCCAAGGAATGGCTTAAGCTCAACCTCTGCGGTAGAGAATGGAGAAGTATACTCGACTGAAATGGAGTACTTCCCGGGTCGAGTCAAGTTCAGAAATTTGAGTGACGCGGGGAAGCTAGCTCCAAGAAAGTGATCCGGGCCTAGCTTTACAAAAGCACTTCTATCATCTGGAGAATCATATGTCTGAGCGTCGGGAGCAAACTCCGGCTCTATCTGCTTTCCTGAGACATCGCGCAGTTGCAGGCTTAAGCTTGCCGAAATACCCCAATCAAGAGTTCTGAATACATAGACCGGTTTGTTAGTCGGATTGCTCAATATTACTTGAAGTTTTAAATCATCACTCGATTTATACCGGCGCTTGTCAACTACAAGAAACAGTTCCAAACCGTGCGTCTTTTCCGAATCAGTCACGACTACTTTTGGTTGCTGAGCATGTCCGGTCTCACTCGCCGCACTGACAATAATTCCAAAAGCCAACACGAGAGCTAATACTTTCATAGCATTTGTTCCTTCCATTTACTTTATTGACTCTTTTTCTTTGGCGTCGTAGTTGGGTGCCACGGTCCGTGACCTTCTTTGGCATCTTTTTTGAAAGCCTCGATGATCCTCTGGCTCATCCCTAATTTTTCGAGAATCGGCCAAGTAAAAGCGCTCGCTTGTTTTTCCATCTCCATCCTGTTGGTTGGACTACCTTGTCTTATCTGATACGCATGGGCTGCCTCATGAATAAAAGCGGCGGGCAGGGTCTCAGGATCCCCAGTTTCAGTATAACGCGGAGTCATCATAAAGGTTGATCCGGACATACCGGGATACGGGATGTCAGTCCTAACTTCAATGGCCTTCATGCTGTTGATGACTCCTATCTGGTCAGGTGTCAACAGATCTCGACCGGAGTTTATCTTTGCGATCGCATTATCGATGTTTTGCTTGATCTTCGCTTGCGCCTTCTTCAGAGCCTTCCCGTTCAATTTTTGCTTTCCATCCTCGGATTTGAAATTGTCTGAGATCTTCACCTTGATCTTTTGCCCCAGAAGCTCAGTCTCATATTCCATCAATCCATCAGGGTCAACGTATTTCAGTGGATTATTGAGGGCGTAAGCATAGTGGTTCCAATGCTGGGGTTGAGCTATGTACTTTAAAAAGAGAGCATCCGCTTCCTCGGAATCACGAGTTTCTTGCCGCTCAAGGTTGATGTCGAACGGATCTGCCCCTGTGAACCTTCCCTGCATGCTTGCGTAATACCGCGCATCGAAGTAATCCAGCCCCGTCTCAACGTCCCGTTCCTTTGACGTAAACTTCTGCCTCAAACCATCGGAACTGCCAGGGAAGCCCATGGCTGTGGTGCGGCCGCCGACGCCTGCAGAAAGCTCCTCGCCGAAGGGCATGTAGTCGTGACGACTCACCAGACTAGCAGAGGAATTCGTTACCACACGAGGTGAACCGAGATTATCCGCGGTGGTGTAGCGCGTGCCGTTGGGGTTTACGGCGGTTGGCTCAATCGTGGCGAGAAGACCATGGGCTCCGTAAATGTATTCCTTCAGCAACGTGCCGCTAGCACCGCTGAACTCTGCGATCAGTTGTCCCCCAATGCTGTACACATACCGCAGGTTCTCACCAACTAACTTGCGTACACGCTGCCCCTCACCGTCATAGATATAGGCGGGTACGGAGTCCACATTCGTAATCTTGTTTTCAGCGTCATAGCTATACGAATGCAAACCGTCATTCAGCAGGTTCCCGGCGGCATCGTAGCTCCTGCCGGTGATGCGATTATTCGCAGTGTTGAAATAGAGACTCTGACTGCCGCCTCCCAGATCGATCCAGCGGTTGCCGTAACGGTCATAGGCATTAGTTTGTGACCAACTCGAGCCGCTCTCACTTGACGTGGTGAGACGATTCAAAGTGTCGTAAGCAAAAGTTTGTGTATAGCTAAGCCCGCCACCATTGTAAGTGTGAGTGAGCACATTGCCGTTGTTGTTGGTGGTGCCGTAGCCGTAGCCGAGTGAAACGATCGAGGTGGGATTACCGGAAGTGCCGAGCTTGATCTCTGTAGCTTGCAGCCGATCGTTGTAATTGACGGCGTGAATCAGACCATTGCCATACGTTTCGGTTTTCAAACCATTGTGAGCGGCGTACTGAATGCTCGCCAAGCTGGCGCCTGGGCCATAACTGGTTGCGGTGCTGCTCAGCGCACTCAACCGTCCGGCCACATCATTGGTATAAGTTACGACGCGTCGATCACTCGCCCCCGGCACTGACGGATAAGTCAGCGTTTGCGGAGAACTATTCGCGTAGTACGTCGCCTCAACCAGATAGTTAACGGAGTCTGTGCGTTGATACTGGCGGACCACGCGGCCCATCTGATCATAACCACGATACGTGCCGGCGCTGCTGCCACTGCCGTAGGTGACGGCGACCAGCCGTCTGGTTGAGTAACCGCGGTCGAAAGTGGGAGCGCCACTGGGTAATGGTTGGGCGTCGTAGAAATAGCTGATGGCCGGCGTGCCCGGACTATTGATGTAACGCTTGGAAGTCACACGATTGATCGCATCGTAAGCAAGCGAGGTAGTAATCGAGTTCGCGTCGACCTTCGTAATCAAATTGCCGTTCGCGTCGTAGTCATAAGTGACCGTGCCGCTCTCGGGATTTGTAGCGGAGGTCAGACGTTTCAAGGAGTTGTAGACAAACGTTCTGGTCTGCACTCCCTGACTGACGCCAGTTAGATTATCGAGCACATCATAAGAATAAGCAGTTGGTTGTTGCGGACTGCTGGCAGCTCCAAGACTGTTACCGCTATTGGGTTCATCCACTCGTATTAGACGACCTAAACCATCCGAGAGGCTGCGACGCAGCTTTCCCGCTTGATCCGTAACGGTCACGGCATTTCCGCTGTAGGCAGTGGTTACGACTGCACTGTCCGGCGTTGTGAGAGATATAACGCGGCCAAGTGAATCAAAAACAGTTGTGGTCCAAACCGCAGTCTCGCTTAAATACGGGCGATATGGATTCGAAACTTTGTGTCCCCGCCCGAGCGCATCGTACTGCTGGTCCGTGCGAATGAAATTCGAGCCCGCTTCGTACAGTCTCGTCTCAACGCTGCGACCGAATCCGTCGTAAACTACCTCGCTAATCAAACCGTTGTCGTTATTGTTATCGCGATCGCTTTTGGTTCTAACGACACGTCCCGTGTCATCGTACTCAAAAGTAGTTTGATTCTCGGCGCCGGTGCCGCGGGCTCGTCTGATCTGTGTAGGTCGTTCCAGGCTGTCATTGTAAGCGCCACTCGCGACAATGCCATTTGGATCTTCTCCATTCACAGGTTTACCCACATAGTAGTCAAACTGAGCAAACGAGATATGACCGGCAGCGTTAGTGACCTTCGTGGCAAATGCGTAGCTCTTTTGAGTGCCTAATTCTAACGGCGCGGTAGTGCCTTGAGCCTCGCCGTCCGGTGCGCCATACCGATCGGTAAAGTCAAAGAGCGTTTCATAGCCGCGTGCATCAGTGGTTTTTACAACATTGCCCGCCACGTCATACTGAACATAGGAATGAAGTTGGGTGCTGGTAGAAAGTATCCAACCTGTGCTGCGAGTCAGATTCCCTCTAGTGAAATATAGAGTAGTAAAGCCCGAGTCGTGACCGGAGATGTCTGACCTCGGCTCAAGCGGCTGACTGGCATAGTTGTCGTACTCGAACGTGGTCCGTGCCTTTTCAATACCAGCGCCGTCGAATACCTGTGTCTGCGTAGGCAGACTGCGGATGTGAATATTCGTGGACGTGTAGTCAGTGCTGTTGACTGGATTAATCTTCAGGTAATCGGTATGCGTGCGCCGCACGAGAGCGCCCGGAGCGCCGCTGCCAAAGTCGTATTCATAAACATCAGAACGATTGTTAAAGGGCACCATGTCGTCATAACTGAAAGTCTGTTTTGAGACTTGGTTCGTATCGACGAGAGTGTTTGTGGTTTCACTCAACCGCGGATCGTTGGGCGGGGCTAGATCAGAGCTGCCGGACCACCAGCTGACTGCAGCTCGTTGCTGCCAGGTGTTTGTCGATCTGGAGAGAATCGTGGTGCCGTTACTTGCGAACTGCTCGGTCTGGTATTCGCGACCTTCTTTCCACCCCGGATACTCAATGGGAGAAATCCCGAAAGACAACTTTGGACTGCCATGGAAATAATGTTTACTGCGGGTCAGCAGCGTGCCGGAGTTGTTTAGCTGGTCCACCATCACATACCCGAGGTTTGTTGCATAAGTCTCCGGCCGGCTATAGGTCGTGCGGCTCGAGTAGGTCGATCCTGTACCACCATCAGGGTAAAGCCGACGCTCAATTACCCGCCGGTAAACAACCCATGAACCTTCAAAGCCCACGCCCACCGCACCACTGGTATAACCATCAGAAACGCCTGCCGCGTAGTCATACTCGATTGCTCCTCCCGTTGGCAGCACTACGCGGGCAACTTCTCCATACTGGTTGTATTTAATTTGATACTGTTTGTTGTTTGGTAAGGTAATAGATGAGACGACGCTGGGGTTGTGTTGGCTAACGCTGGACCCATCCAGTTCCGGGAACAGCGATTTATAGGTACGCGTCGACGAATAATCAGACCGCAACGCATTTGCCAGCGACAAGTAGTTGATCTTGATGGTTCGCTCCAGCCCTCCAAAGCCCTTGTATGTAATCTGATCGAACGTCCCAGGTCCGGTGTTGCGCGAGATCGTGATCTGCCGGTTAAGAGAATCGGTGATACTTTGAACCCGATTATTGCCGTCATACGTAAAACTCAACTGGTTACCATTGCGATCTCGTATCAAGGTTACCAGCCCGTTTTCAACGCGAAATCTTGTTCCATCCCGAAGCCACAAGTAGCCGGATGGGTAAATCTCGGAAGGCGCCGGCGCAATGACTTGATCGTAAATAGGCGCGTCAGAAATAAAGGTTGCCGCTGAGCCGTCACTGGAAACAAAAGTAGTTCCGCGTGAGGGGGGATTCGAATAATTACACGTCTGATTATTGGCAGGTTGGCCCGACCTTAGTTGATCTCTTAACTCATATTCGGTTCCATCGGGTGCGGTAAAAGTAAGTCGAGTCAATGTAAGGACAAAGATGTTCGTGTTATCAGGGCACGTCATCGTGTCAAAACCCATTTGCCTTCCAGCCACAGTCCCTGCACTGTATTTGCGCTCGTTATTTTCCCACCAGCTTTGTATTGGCAGGTATTTGTGGATAACACCGCCTCCGAACTGCGGAATGGTGAGGTCACTTACACGCCACTTTCCCTCGATCGGTAACATCACCGGGGCTTGCGCTCCACCACGACCGGCGACACCTAGCAGAGATAGCTGAAAACTCAAATTACCGTTGTACAGATTTACATTATCGAAGCCGCTAAGAGCATAAGATCCCGCTGGCGTGCCTGGCTGCAATGCGAGAGGTGTGCTGCCATCAGTCGCACTCGTCGATTGCGCCGCAACAGCAAAGCTGAGCAGACCGGTCAGTAGTAGAGCTTTGAAAAGTGTGAGAGCGTCATGTCGCATAAGGTACTCCGCTGAAGTAAGCGCACCGACGTTCGACTACGGCAAAATAGCTATCTGACAGCGCAACTCAGAATTGCCTGCGTCCTGCAAGACGTAAGTACCTGGAGGGAGGTCTATCACGTCGTGCCACTCCGATTTCTTTCGATTTAAGTTGCTGGCTCGCAGTCGTTCGCCATTTATCCGTTGCAGGACCAGCGAAGAAGTCTCTTTACCGCTCCGATCGTCAATAAACAGGACGAAAGGACCTTTTGGCCTGGTGATTTCGGATGGCTCAAAACCGGCGGGTCGCAATGTAATGAGCTCGACCTCCAGTTGAGTTGGGACAGGTTGGAAGGATGCACCTGTACTTAGAGAGAAATAGACGAGAACCAGCACGATGAAGGTGAAGCCAACGGGGACTGCAAACACATATCTAATTTTCATCGGTTGCACCTACAGAGAGTTTTACCGTAAGCCTCATAAGAGACACTGAGTTCAACTGAGCGACACGGAGCGGAAAAGCTTAGTTGCGCGACTTTGCGAGGAGTCGCAGTTGTCTGAAGGTCGTGGGGGAACTTATGCGCCTGAATGTACTCCTGGCATGGACCAGTGTCAAAGAAATTACAGACGGAACAGTGAACTTATCTGCAGGCAGGTAAACCGCTGAGACGCAGAGGACGCAGAGACGGAGTATGAAATAGTGATGCAGTTTCAATTCACGCGCCTCCTTGGAGTGCGGCGGCCTGGCGCCGCTTTGGGATCGATGATGCGCGATCGAGGCCAAAGCGGCGCCAGGCCGCCGCACTCCAAGGAGGCGCACTCTAAACCCTGTGTTATATTGCGAATGACGCATGTCCGCATCTCTTTCGGTCGTCATTCCCGCTTACAACGAGTCAGCCCGGTTGGGGAACTCCCTAAGGGCCGTAGTGGATTACCTGCGCCAAAACTTCCCCGACGGCGAGCTGATCGTCGTCGACGACGGCTCGTCCGACGAAACCGCCGAGCTTGCGCGAAAGGTCCTCCAGGAGTCGGGCGACCTGCGCACGTCCGTCATCACTTATAAATCGAATCTCGGCAAAGGCAGGGCTGTCCGCCTCGGACTACTCGCTGCACGTGGCGACGTGGCGCTCTTTTCCGACGCCGATCTCTCCACACCGATCACGGAAGCGCCGAAGCTGATCGAGCCGATCGTAAACGGACCGTTTGACGTCACTTTCGGATCGCGCGCGTTGGATCGCGGGCTGATCGGAGTGCATCAATCATGGCGTCGCGAGCAGGGCGGACGCGTCTTCAATCTCGTCGTTCGGCTCGCTACGGGCCTGCCGTTCTGGGACACGCAATGCGGGTTCAAAGCGTTTCGCATGAGCACGTGCCGTCCGCTGATCGAAGCGGCGACAGTCGATCGGTTTGGGTTTGATGTGGAGCTGTTATTTCTCGCGTTTCGCGCGGGTTTGCATTTGAAAGAGATTCCGGTACGTTGGGACCACAACGAGGGCAGCAAGGTGACTTTGTTTACCGACAGCTTCAAGATGGTGAACGAAGTGAACCTAATCCGGCAGCAGGCGCGCCGCGGGGTTTACGACACGGCAATCCGCGCTGTGCATGATCTCAAAAGGTCATAGGCCCTATAATTGAAGCCATGACAGCTCGACTCAACATCAACATCGATCACGTCGCTACCGTCCGGCAGGCGCGTCGCGCGCCGGAGCCGAGCGTGATCGCCGCCGCTATGGCGTGCGAGCAAGCCGGCGCCGACGGCATCACGGTCCACCTGCGCGGCGACCGCCGTCACATCCAGGATCTCGACATCGAGATCCTGCGCAAGTCAGTCACGACTTATCTGAATCTCGAGATGGCTGCGACTGAAGAGATGCTCGGCATCGCGCTGAAAGGTAAACCCGACGCCGTCACACTCGTCGCGGAAAATCCCAACGAGATCACGACCGAGGGCGGTCTTGACGTGAAAGCAAACCTCGCCATCGTGCGCGCCACTGTTTCAAAGATACGTTCAGGCAACATGCTCGCCAGCCTGTTTATCGACCCTGACCCGGAACAGATTAAGGCTGCGCACAACGTCGGCGCACAACAGGTGGAGTTGTGCACCGCCGCTTACTCGGAAGCGACACTCGGCGCGCGCGGGATTCACGGCGAAGGTGCCGCGCATGCGGCGCACGAGTTACGAAGGTTGAGAGACGCGGCGGAGCTGGCGATGCAGTATGGATTGAACGTCGCCGCCGGACACGGGCTGACTTACCGGAACGTCGGCGCGGTCGCACAGATCAAGCAGATCACGGAGTTCAACATCGGACACAACATTGTCGCGCGTGCGATTTTTGTAGGATTGGACAGCGCGGTAAGAGAAATGATCCGTGTAATCCGCGGTTAATTAACCACGGATCGCACGGATCAAAAAACGGATTTCACTCGGCTGTCTCGGCGAGCACTGATACCTGATCGTCGCGTACCTCAACAAACCCGCCCGACACGTTCAAAGACGAGCTCTTCCCATCCTGCACGTACGTCAGCACACCAGTTTGCAATTGCGAGATCAGCGGCGTGTGTCCCGGGAGGATTCCCAGCTCACCACCGAGTCCGGGCACCGTCACCATATCGACCGGCTCAGCCAGAACACGTCGCTCCGGCGTCACCACTTCGAGTTGAATTTTGTCCGCCATAGTTACTGAGCGATCGTCTTCGCCTTCTCGATTGCTTCCTCGATCGTGCCGACCATGTAGAACGCCTGCTCCGGCAGATCGTCGTGCTTGCCGTCAACCAGCTCGCGGAAACCGCGGACCGTGTCTTCGAGTTTGACGTACTTGCCTTCGAGACCCGTGAACTGCGCCGCCACGAAGAACGGTTGCGAGAAGAACTTCTGAATCTTGCGCGCGCGCGAAACGATCAGCTTGTCTTCGTCCGAAAGCTCGTCGAGACCGAGAATCGCGATGATGTCCTGTAGATCTTTGTAACGCTGCAACACGCGCTTCACGTCCTGCGCGGTGTCGTAGTGTTCCTGACCGATGACGCGCGGGTCGAGAATGCGCGACGATGAAGCGAGTGGATCCACCGCCGGGTAAATTCCGAGCTCGACGATTTGTCGCGAGAGCGCGGTGACGGCGTCGAGGTGCGCGAAGGTCGTTGCCGGCGCCGGATCGGTGTAGTCGTCAGCAGGCACGTAAACCGCTTGAATCGACGTGACTGACCCCGTCTTAGTCGACGTGATGCGCTCCTGCATTTCGCCCATCTCCGTCGCGAGGTTCGGCTGGTAACCTACCGCGGAAGGCATACGTCCGAGCAGTGCCGACACTTCCGAGCCGGCCTGTGTAAAGCGGAAGATGTTATCGATAAAGAGCAGCACGTCGAGTCCCTGATCGCGGAAATACTCGGCGACCGTCAGACCGGAAAGCGCGACGCGCAGGCGGGCTCCGGGCGGCTCGGTCATCTGGCCGTAAATCAGCGCCACCTTTGATTGTCCGATCGCCTTCATGTCGACCTTCGTCAAGTCGAACAGGCCGGTGTCGTGGAAGTTCTTATTGAACGCATCACCAAACTGGATAACCTGCGACTCAACCATTTCGCGCAGCAGGTCGTTGCCCTCGCGCGTACGCTCGCCGACGCCGGCGAACACCGAAAAGCCCGAGCGCGCTTTCGCGATGTTGTTGATCAACTCCATCACGATAACGGTCTTGCCGACGCCCGCGCCGCCGAACAGTCCGATCTTGCCGCCGCGCAGGAACGGCTGAATCAGGTCGATGACCTTGATGCCCGTCTCGAACATCTGCAACTCGGTCGACTGTTCTTCAAACGTCGGTGCGTGACGATGAATCGGGTAACGCTTGTCGTGCTTCACGGGGCCGAGCGTGTCGACCGGCTCACCGATAACGTTGAGCACGCGGCCGAGTGTTCCCTCGCCCACCGGCATCGTGATCGGGCCCCCAGTGTCGATGGCCATCATGCCGCGGACCATGCCGTCGGTCGGAGTCATCGAAACGGTTCGCACGCGGCCTTCGCCGAGGTGCTGCTGCACTTCCGCGATCACGTCGATTGGGACAGGCACGTCGAACCCTTCCGAGGTGACTCGCAGCGCCTGGTAAATCGGCGGCAAGTAGCCTCCCTGAAACTCGACGTCGAGCACCGGGCCGATGATCTGGACGACTTTACCGACGTGATTCCCGTCGGCGCTGAGGTTTCCATTAGGCGTAGCCATACTGTCTATAACTCCGAATAAACTGGCAGGATTAAAAGCCAGACAAGATAGCACAGCGCTCTAATCCGAGCAAAATCCACCACAGTTTTCAGGCGCCTCCTTGGAGTGCGGCGGCCTGGCGCCGCTTTGTTATTGGTGATGCGCGATTGAGGCCAAAGCGGCGCCAGGCCGCCGCACTCCAGGGAGGCGCCTGAAACTGTGGCTGTTTTTATTGAAACCTTACTTGTACTAGCATCGTAGTACAACTAGAGATGAGCCAGATTTTCTCATTGAGCCCTTCGCACCCCATGCCGCTCTACGCGCAGTTGACGCGGGCGATTCGCTTCGCGATCGCCACCGGGCGGCTACGGGTCGGGGAACAGTTGCCCACCGTCCGGCAGTTAGCTGTCGAGCTGCGCGTTAACGCCAACACGGTGGCAAAGGTCTACACCGAGCTCGAACGCTCGGGAATCCTCGAAACACGAAGAGGCGTGGGAACGTTTGTCAGCGCCCGCCATCTCGACGGCAATCATCACGAGGAACACGAGAAGCACCTGACCGAGCTGGTCGATCGCTTTCTGGAAGAAGCAGGTGCGATGGGTTTCTCGCTTGACGATTTGCTGGACCAACTTAAGAGCCGGCGCAAGAAGGAGCCTAACTAAAATGTCTACGAGTCTGATTCAAACCAGGAGCAATGTACCCGCCACCGAGATGCCACGCGTCAACGTGATATCAGCGGTAGCTTTGGTCACACCGATCTTACTCGGCGCCCTCGCCACCTGGTTAACATTCAATCCCGTGGGTGTGATCGTTGGATTGATTCTGGGATTACTGCTTTCACAGGCGCCGAAAGTCGCGCGACAGTGGGAACGCGCCGTTGTCCTGCGGTTGGGTAGATACGTCGGTTTGCGTGGTCCAGGTTTGTTCTGGATCATTCCGTTTGTCGATTCGATTTCAGCGTGGGTGGACCAGCGCGTGATCACGACGAGTTTCGCTGCTGAAGAAACACTGACGTCAGATACTGTTCCGGTCAATGTTGACGCCGTGCTCTTCTGGATGGTCTACGATCCTGAGAAAGCGGCACTCGAAGTTCAAAACTATCCGCAGGCCGTGAGCTGGGCCGCACAGACTGCACTACGCGACATCATCGGCCGAACGTCACTGACAGATCTGTTGCGTGGACGTGAGCGGATCGAAGAAGAGCTGCAGCAACTGATCGACGAGCGCTCGAACCCCTGGGGCGTGACTGTGCAATCAGTCGAGATGCGCGACGTGATCATTCCGGCGGCGCTGCAGGATGCGATGTCACGCGAGGCGCAGGCCGCGCGCGAGAAACAGGCGCGCATCATCCTCGGCCAGGCGGAAGTCGAGATCGCACACTCGTTCGAGACGGCTGCTCGGTCTTATCGAGACAATCCGACAGCGCTGCATTTGAGAGCGATGAACATGTTGTATGAAGGCTTGAAGGAGAAGGGCGCGTTGATGCTCGTGCCGAGCAGCGCAGTGGAATCAATGGGCATGGGCGGCTTGCTTGGCGCGGCCGCGCTCCGGCAACAAACACTCACGGGAAGTGAAGAAGTGCCCGAGTAAGAACTTTTGAGCCGCGGATAAACGCAGATGAACGCCGATCAGAACTGTTCTTGTCTGATCGGCGTTCATTCGCGTTTATCCGCGGCTAATGATTTTCCGGGTCGATGCGGATCTTCATCCGCTGTAAAACCTGCAAATCCTCTTCAGTGAGGTCGAGGCTCGCGGCTTCCGCCGCACTCTCATCGTCTCCAGCGTGAGGCCGCAGCCCGATTTCCAGCCGGAGCGTCAATTCCATCTCATAACCCGCCTCACGCAGGCGCTCAATCGCGTCCGCCACCTGCTTCGAGTTCTCCACTGACTCGTTAATCGCAGTGCCGATTTCGCGAACTATCTCTTTTGCGTCGTCATCGATTTCCATTCGCTGTTATGCTACGCCAGTCGCCGAAGATTGCCAACTCCCAATCGGCAATTCGCAATCGGCAATGATAGACTTGGCCCCTATGTTCGGAACGATCGGAATCCTGACTGGCGGCGGTGACGCACCGGGCCTCAACGCCGTGATTCGCGCTGTCGTGAAGACTGCCACTTGCGAGTACGGCATGCGCGTGATCGGAATCGAAGACGGCTTCGAAGGTTTACTCGGCGCCACCCGCACTCGCTCGCTTTCATCCGGCGACGTGCGCGGACTGCTGCCGCGTGGCGGCACGATTCTCGGCACACGCAACCGCGGCAGATTTGTCGAAACAGCGTGCGGTGATTCTGAGCGCGATGCGGAGAGTGTCTATAAGGAAGCGATCGACAACATGAAGATCGTCGGTATCGACGCTCTTGTGGTCCTTGGTGGTGAAGGCACACTCACAATCGCAAACGAGTTTGACAAGCGCGGCGTTCCGGTCTGCGGTGTGCCGAAGACGATCGACAACGATCTCGCGTGCACGGAGCTGACGTTCGGCTTCGTCACTGCACTCGACATCGCCACCGAAGCACTCGATCGTTTGCACACAACTGCCGAGTCACACGATCGCGTCATGATCCTGGAAGTGATGGGCCGTCACGCCGGCTGGATCGCGCTGCACTCCGGTATCGCGGGCGGCGCCGATGTAATCCTGATCCCGGAGATTCCCTTTTCCCGCGAGGCAGTTGCGGATAAGATTCGCCAGCGCGATCTGAGTGGATCAAATTTTAGTATCATCGTCGTCGCAGAAGGCGCGAAAGAGATCGGCCACGAGTTGGTTTATCAGGACAAGGGTGATGAAAAACATGCACCGCGACTCGGCGGCATCGGCATCCACCTGCAACACGATCTCGAAGATTTAACGGGACGCGAAACACGTTGCGTCGTGCTCGGACACCTGCAACGAGGCGGCCGGCCCAACGCTTTCGATCGAATGCTGGCGACGAATTATGGATCGTGTGCGGTGCGTGCAATCGCAAGTGAGAAGAGTGGCGTAATGGTTGCTTTACAGGCGGGCGATGTGGTGACGGTCCCATTGACAGAAGCAATCAAGGGAATTAAGACTGTGCCTCCTAACGGACAGTTAGTCAGGACGGCCCGTGATACAGGTATTTCCTTTGGCGCTCCTGACGAGGCCAGTTATCATAAGCAACAATAGTTATGTCTCAACAAGGAATAAAAGAGAAACTCCAGGGCGAGCTCGACGAGCTGGAAACTGAGCTGCGCATCCACCTGCCAAAAGAGATCAAGCGAGCGCTCGAGTTTGGCGACTTGCGCGAGAACTCCGAATACCGCGCCGCGCTCGACCGCCAGAACGTCGTTAAGGCGCGGATCGTGGAGCTACGGCAGCGGATCAGTGAGATTGCCTCGATCGATCCGAACAAAGTGCCGCGTGATAAGGCGTCGTACGGCTCGACGCTCGTCTTGTTTGACGGTGAAAAAGATGAAGAAGTGACTTACCGCCTCGTAACGCCCGAGGAAAGCGACCCGGCGCAGGGGTTGATCTCGACGACGTCGCCTGTCGGACGGAGTCTGATGGGCAAGACGGAAGGCGACGAGGTGACGGTGCGTACGCCAGCGGGCGCACGCACGTTCGAGATCAGGCAGTTGCGTACGCTACACGACGAACTGGAAGCTGAACATTAAGCTTTGTCCACAGATTACACAGATGGCGCAGAAATCTGTGTCATCTGTGTAATCTGTGGACAATAAAGTACGTTAATTCACAACCCGGCGAGGAGAAACGAACCTAACACATGTTCGGGGCAAGTATCGGACGTGCAGCACAGCGAATCATTGATGCGATAGTTCGCTGGCTCGCTCTTGGTCATATCAATCCCAATATACTGACCGTTATCGGCGTCTCTTTGAACGTCGGTTGCGGTCTTCTCTTTGGGTTGGGCTGGTTCTTCTCGGCCGGCATCGCGCTGATTGTCGCGAATCTGTTTGACATGCTCGACGGGCAAGTGGCCCGTTTGTCGGGCCGGGTCACGAGATTTGGCGGCTTTCTTGACTCTTCATTGGACCGCCTGTCAGACATGGTGGTCTTTGTGGGCCTGATGGTCTTTTATGCGCGGCCCGAGTATCACTCAACTCTTAACGTTTTTCTTGCCGGCGCCGGACTAATGGGCTCGGTTATGGTAAGCTACGCCAGCGCCCGGGCCGAGAGCCTGATTCCCAAGTGTGACGTAGGCTTTCTGAGGCGCCCAGAACGGGTGGTACTCTTTATTATCGGTGCGCTCAGTACTCATCCAGGTTCTACTAATTACTTTGCCAATCGGATGCCGGCTGTGTTGTGGGTACTTGCGGTCGGATCTTATTGGACCTTCGCCCACCGCATGTACCACACGTGGCGCGAGCTGACCAAGGCAGACACAAAAACAGCGAACGTTGACGCCAAGGATTCGTATTCACAGGCCGGTGCAAGCAAAGAGCGGCCGAAGCGCGCTGAAGTTCCGATTTAATAGGTCGCATTGGTCCAATAGGACCTATTTTTGATTCTTTGAGGTAAACGCTTGACTATCTGTCCGTGCTGCGGCTTCAAATTCCACGGCGCATTGAGCAGTGGTTGTAAACAATGTGGTGCTCGTGCCGTCGGTGAGCCGCTCCCGAAACCAGCCCTGGAACTCCCCTCCTATGGCCGCGCTTTAGTACTGGCAGTCAGCGGTTCGTTGGTGGTCCTTGTTTTTGTTACGCAAACTCTGCTCGCGTTCATTCAACGCTTCTCAGGCAAATACGGGTTCTGGACCTGGGTGGCTGCGGGTGAGACAGCAGCGTGGCGGTTGAAGTGGGTTTCGATCCCGCTGCTCTTCGCGATTCTTTGGATCGGCCGGAGGCTTTACCGGTCCATACTGCTCCAGCCCACGCGATTCTGTGGTCTCGAATACGCGCGTCAAGGTCTGCTCGCGTCGTCTGTTGTTACACTCCTGATCGCTCTGCTGATCGGCATTACCGTTCCCGCGCGAATGCAACAACGCCGGCTCTCACATGAAGCCGCGATACGTGCACAAGGCTACGCGATCGAGCAGGCGCTGACCGAGTACAAAATCAAATACAAATCTTACCCGGCGGACCTGAGAGATCTGCTGGACCGCATTCCCGATCGCGACGGCACGCTGACGGCCGCCATCCTGAATCTTGATCCGACTACGTACAAACCCATCGGCGCTGATGTGGCGGCCAATGCAACTGAAAAGGTGCGCCCGCCGCGCGGCTCAGCCATTCGTAAGGCGTCGTTTTCACCTGCTACCGACGATACTCCGTTGGGTGGCGTCACGTTCACAAACTACGCGCTCGTGCTTCCCGGCGAGGACAAGATCACCGGGACTGACGATGACTGGATCGTCCGTGACGGCATGATTATGAAGCTGTCCGACACTGCAAAGGGCGGCGTCGGACGCTCGGTCTCTGCGGGAGTCCTGCGACCATAGCGACTTCAATGTCGTTTCTCGACCGTTTCCGTAAACGTACCGAAGATGAAGCCTCACGAATCGCGCGTCTCTCGAAGACCGGGCGCATGACGGATGGCAATATCATCGACGCCGTTTCCGATAACGACGGCCGCATCCTCGAGGTGACCTACACCTATGAGCTTGCGGGAGTGCTTTACGAATCCTCCCAGCCGCTCAGCCTGCAACAGCAACAACGCCCCCTCGACTACGCCCCCGGCAAACAGATCGTCGTGCGTTACGATCCACGCCGCCCCGCAAACTCGATCGTGGTGTAACTGACGCACGGGTGGCCACGGAGGGCCACCCCAACAGTTGTAGTCAATCACGCACCATCAAGGAAGGCGCTTGATGAGCCACAACTGTAGGGGCGGCCCTCCGTGGCCGCCCGTGCGTGCGATTCACCCTTTTGACTAAATTCGACGTACCAAGTACAAAACACACGTCATGTTTCGCAAAGTTCTGATCGCTAACCGAGGCGAAATCGCCGTCCGCATCATTCGTACCTGTCGCGAGCTGGGCGTCAGGGCGGTGGCGATCTATTCGGAACCGGACATCGAGAGCTTGCACGTGCGCATGGCTGATGAAGCGATGCTGGTTGGACCCGCCGCATCGGCGCAGAGCTACTTAAACATCGACGCCGTCGTTGCCGCCGCAAAGAAAGTCAACGCCGAAGCGGTTCATCCAGGTTATGGTTTTCTCGCCGAGAGCGCTGAGTTCGCACGCGCTGTTACGGCAGCCGGTTTGACGTTCATTGGTCCATCCGCCGAGGCGATGGAAGTTATGGGATCAAAGACGAGCGCGCGTCGTGCGGCAGTCGCAGCCGGCGTGCCGATCGTTCCGGGAACAGTCGAGCCGTTAACGTCATTCGCCGAAGCGAGTGCGACCGCGGAGAAGTTCGGCTATCCCGTGATGTTGAAAGCGGCGGCTGGCGGCGGCGGCAAAGGCATGCGACTCGTCACCTCCAGCGCTGAGCTACGTTCCGCATTCGAAACCGCGCAAACCGAAGCTGCCGCGGCTTTCGGCGACTCGTCGCTCTACCTGGAAAAAGCAGTCGAGCGACCGCGGCATATCGAGATACAGATCTTCGGCGACAACGAAGGCAACGTGGTCCATCTCGGCGAGCGTGAGTGTTCCATTCAACGTCGCCATCAAAAAGTGATCGAAGAGTGTCCCTCGCCGATCAACGATCCGGACCTGCGCCGTCGCATGGGTGAAGCGGCTGTGAAGATCGGACGCGCGGTGAACTACACGGGTGCAGGCACGGTCGAGTTTCTCCTCGCAGACGCCACACACGATTTCTACTTCCTCGAAATGAACACGCGTCTACAGGTCGAGCATCCCGTGACGGAGCTCGTGACTGGCCGCGATCTGGTGCGCGAACAGTTTCTGGTTGCGACTGGCGAGCGCCTCTCGTTCACGCAGGAAGACATCGACTGGCGTGGACACGCGATCGAATGCCGCATCTACGCGGAGGATCCGGCAAACAATTTCTTTCCCAGTCCGGGAACGATCACGTATCTCAAGGAACCAGCCGGGCCGGGGATCAGGATCGATAGCGGCGTCACGCGTCTCTCGGAGGTTTCGATTCACTACGATCCGATGATCGCGAAGCTCGCTGTCTGGGGACGCACGCGCGCCGAAGCGATCGATCGACTGAAGCGCGCGCTCGATGAGTACGAAGTGTCGGGCATCACGACGACCTTGCCGTTCTTCCGTGAAGTCGTGCGCGATGAAGAGTTTGTTTCCGCACGACTCGATACGGGCTTTATCGCTCGCTTCAATGAGCGCCGCGCGTTGCAGGGCGTTGAGACAAAACAGATCGAAAGCGATCTCGCCGCGATTGCAGCGGGACTGAGTTATGCGCTGCGGCAACAATCTTCCGCGCAGACTACAACTCACACAAACAATCGCTGGAAAATGGCTGGCCGGAACGCCGGCTTGCGCGTGCAGCCGCCGATCACTTCCTCGAAATGGAGGAAGTCGTGAAGCTAAAAGCCATCGTTGGCGATCGCGAAGAAGATCTGCTGCTGAAGCTCGAGGACGGGCGAGTGCTCGCGGAGATTGGCGACCGCGTCTATACGCTCGACGTGCGCGAGACTGAGCTGGACGGCTACCTGTTATTCCTCAACACGAACGTGCACGAGTGTCGTGTCGCTGAGCGCACCGGCTCGAAAGATACTTTTGACGTGACTCTTCACGGGCGCAGTTATGAAGTGACGATCGTCGATCCGAAACGACTGCGCAGTGGGCAGAATTCTGATCGACATCATCACGGCGTCGCAGAGATCCTCGCGCCGATGCCGGGCAAGGTTGTGCGTGTGCAGCTTGAGGCGGGCGCGAATGTTGAGAAGGGTGCAGGCGTCGTGGTTGTCGAGGCGATGAAGATGCAGAACGAGATGAAGTCGCCACGCGCGGGTGTGGTGGTGTCGATCAACGTGAAGCCCGGTGACACCGTGAACGCCGGCGATGTGTTGGCTGTGATTGAATGATTTGCCACAAAGGCACAAAAAGCACAAACGATTTTTGACTGAGCGGCTCATTTTCGGTTTTCTCTTTTGTGCTTTTTGTGCCTTTTTGTGGCTGAAAAAATATGCGCATACTACTTTGGGACATTGATGGGACGCTGATCCATTCGGCGCGGCCTGGTGGCTATAAGGAATATACGATTCCCGCGCTCGAAGAAGTCTTCGGCACTTCGGGACGGCTCGCAGATCTGCACGTGTCGGGCATGACCGACTTGCAGATTGTGATTGAGGCGCTGAGTGACGCGGGTATCAGTCAGGAAGAGATCCTGGCCCAAGCCGAAGTGCTCGTCGCACGTTTGACGGAAGAGGCGAGACGAGTAACTGGTAACGGCGTTAAGTTTTTCGAAGTCTTGCCAGGCGTGCGCGAGACATTGGAAGCGCTCGACGCGCACCCACGCTACAAGTCAGCGCTCGTGACCGGCAACATCAAGCCGATGGCCGCGCTAAAGATGGAACTGGTGGGGTTGGCTCAGTTCTTCACGCTTCCTGGTGCGTTTGGCGACGAGTCACACAATCGACGCGATCTTCCGGCACGCGCGGCTGAACGAATTCGAAAGCATCTGCAGATGGATCTCGCACCCGAACAATTCATCGTGATCGGCGACACACCCAACGATATCGACTGCGCGCGTCACTTCGGTGCGCGTGCGGTGGCGGTGGGGACGGGAAGGTTTTATTCGCGCGAAGAGATACTGGCGTGTGAGCCTGATGCGCTGTTGGCTGATCTTTCCGATGTCCAGTTGGTGCTCGATACGTTGGACAATCTTTAGACAAGATTGACAAGATGTACGACAGGATTTACATGATTAATCCTGAAAAATCTTGTAAATCCTGTCTAAATGCGATGAAAGCCTTTGAGTATGTCGCGGGTGTGGAGGCGCAGGATCACCGGACGGCCGTGGGGACAGGTTGTCGGTGAAGATGTTTGTAGCAATCGATCGATGAGCCAGCGCATCTTCTCAGGCGCGAGCGGCATGTTGACTTTGATTGCTGCGTGACACGCAAGCGAGGCTGCGACTTCATCGCGCAGCGTTTCGCGTGCGGTGCTTTTCTTCTCCGCATCGACTGTTTCCAATAATTCGAAAAGCATGTTGCGCGCTTCGCTGCCGGGAAGATCTGCGGGGACGGCCCTGATCGCTACGGTGCGACCGGATAGTCTCATCAACTCAAAGCCATACTTCTCCAACTCCGGTACGAGATCGTCAAAGACTGCCGCCTGTGCGGGCGTGAGATCGAAGGTTTCAGGGACGAGCAGTTGCTGTGACTCAGTACGCCGCTCCGCTTCCAGGGCACGATACTTGTCGAAGAGTATGCGCTCGTGCGCGACGTGCTGATCGATCAGGAGCAGGCCTTCGTCGTCAGTGGCGATAATGAAGCTCTCTTGGAGTTGGCCGAGGGGGCGGATGTTGGTGGAGAGCGTCTCGGGTGTTACTTCGCGAGCAATTTTCTCCGCTGAGTTCAACGGAGGAAGGGCCGCGGATTTTACGGATGGTGAAGAGATTGGCGCTGATCGGAGCATGGCTTCGATGTCGCGCGCGATCTCGTCGCCGGATGGTTCGGCAGGCGGTCGTGGTGGCGCCGGTAGCGGTGGGGGAGGGACGAATTCGATTCGGGGTTGGGGAGTTATAGAACTAACTGCCGCAGTCGCTGTCATGATTGGTTGTTCTTGCTGAGGAGCGTAGCTGGCACTGGCCAGCGCTGCGCGCACTGACTCGCGAACCGTATCAGCGACGGCAGCCGAGCGACGAAAGCGCACTTCCGTCTTTGCGGGATGAACGTTCACGTCGACTTCTTCGAGTGGAGTTTCGATGAATAGCAGCGCCGCCGGGTAAACGCCGTGCGGCAGAATCGATCGATAAGCTTCAGAAAGCGCGCGGCCAATCATGCGATCGCGTACGAAACGTCGATTCACGAATAGGTACTGCGAGTCGCGCGAGGTGCGCCGGTCTCGCGGCGCAGAGACGAAACCGCTGACGCGCACAAACTGCGGCTCGCGGCTATCACCGGCATCCACTTCGAGCAGGTTCTTCAAAAACTCTTCACCAAAGATCTGGTAAGCACGCTCGCGCAGATCCTTCGCGGGCGCCGTGCGCACCACTTCCCTGCCGTTGTTTACAAACGTGAACGCGATTTCGGGATGGGCGAGGGCGTAGTGCGTCACGAGGTTCGTGAGGTGATAAGTTTCAGTCGCTTCGGATCGTAAGAACTTTCGGCGTGCGGGAATGTTGAAAAAGAGATCGCGGACAATGAGTGTGGTGCCGCGCGGGTGTGCCGCATCTTTGACGGCGCGCATGCGACCACCGTCGATCGTGACGCGCGTCGCGGCATTCGCGCCTTCGGTGCACGTCGTCAGCTCAACCTTCGCAACCGAAGCGATCGACGCGAGCGCTTCACCACGAAAGCCGAGCGTACCGATCGCCGCGAGATCATCTGTCTCGCGAATCTTCGACGTGGCGTGTCGTTCAAAAGCGAGGATCGCATCGTCGCGCACCATGCCTTCGCCGTCGTCCGAGACTTTCAACAGGCGACGCCCGCCGGCTTCGATCTCGATGGTGATGCGCGTGGCGCCGGCGTCGATCGAATTCTCAACGAGCTCTTTCGCAACTGACGCCGGACGCTCGACAACTTCACCGGCGGCGATCTGGTTAGCGACGTGGTCTGCGAGGACGCGAATTTTGGACATTCTGCTTGGTATTGGTCCTATAGGACCGATAGACCTATAGATAGACTATTTGATGTTCGTTCGAGCCAAGATTGATAGCGTTGAAGATCCACTCGATCACGTAAGTGCCGTGGCGGGCCAGCAGCGATGTGATGTTGATGTGGCGCTCCTGTAGATCCTTGTTCGGATAGAGCTGATCGAACGCGCGCTGCAACTGCCGGTGCGCGGCTTCATCGCGCGTCATCTGCGCGCGCACGAAACGCTGCTTCAACCCTTCGAGCTGGTAGTTGATCTTCTTGCGTCCGGTCTCGAGCGCATCGGCGAGCGTCGGATCGATCGCCTGAAGCTCCTGGCGCAAACGATCGAGCTCATGGTTCATATTCTGTTCCGTAGCCGCGAAGAGCTTCGCACTGTCAGCGGCAAGATGCTCCTCGACCACGCGTTTGATCACCGGCTCGAGTCCCTCGAAGAAATCCGCGAGCGTCAGGTTATATCTCTCGAGCACGCGACCGGTGTGACGCTCGATCATCGTCAAACTCGAACGCGGCAGGATCGGCGTCGCGGGACGATCGAGCACGCGATAGACCTCGGCGGTCTGCGCAAAGTATGCGATCTCGGCAGCACCGCCGTAGTAAGCGATCGTCGGCAGAAGGTAATCCTGGACCACCGCGCGCAAAGTCACATTCGGACTGAACCGCTCCGGGTGCTCCTGCGCGAGGGCGGCAAGCTCTTCCGCAGTGTATTCCTGATCGGCAGCTTTCGTTCTGTACTTTCCACTCTCAACACGCACGACTGCGTGTCGCCGACTTTGCTCATCGTGCAAAAACAACGGAAACGAATTCGCCGTCGCGAGCACCTGCGCGTGATAACCCGCGCGCTCCAGCTCGGCACTGCGTTGTTCGAGCGCCGCAGCAATCTCCGGCGCGCGGCGCGCGGCTTCGGAATAAAGCGGCGCCGCGATCTGCTTCAACTCCGGATCGAGTGGATCTAAAAAGATCAGACCATAACGTCCGAGCAGCGCAGTCATCATCGTCGCGAAGCTCTCAACGTAGCCGCGACCCGGCTGCCATGCACTCTTCACAAGCGCCTTCATGTCAGCCGCGAATTCCGATGCAGGCAACAACTCGAACAACTCGTTCACCACCGCATCGATCGACTCGTCAAGCTTTACCTGTCCGACCGGTTGTCCTTCGCGATGCAAATCGCTCGAGACGGCGACGCTCTTGAGCTGGCAGTCGCGACCGATGAACTCCGCTTTGGCGACTTCAGCAAAGTCGTGATCTTCGGCGGCGATCCAGAACACAGGCACGGCTTTCGTGTTTCGTTGTTGCAAACAGCCGGCGAGTTTCACCGCGGAGAGTGCTTTGTAAACCGTGTAGAGTGGACCAGTGAACAATCCCGCCTGCTGGCCGGAAACCACCGCAATGCAGTCCGCCTCACGCAACAACTCGATGTTCTTGAGCGTCTCTTCGCCTGCTCCCCAACGTCTGTTCATCGCCGCGAGTGCATCGCACACACGAGCGCGATCGACTCGATACGCACCCAAGACTTCAGGCACGCGTTGCTGCAATTCGTGATGAAAGCGAACGGCTGAAGGATAAAAGTTGCGTAGCGCTACGGGGTCTTTCAGGTAATCGAGGAATAGGCGTGACTGGTGCGGAATTCGATCGAAGGGAAGCGACTCGACGCGCAGTCCTGATTCTTCGGGGGTGCTATAACAAGCGGCTTCGGCTGTACTCAAAATGATTGGTGCTCCTGCGCGGGCATTTTACAGGATTTACAAGATTTACAGAATTCGCAGGATGAATCATGCCGATCTTGCAAATCCTGTAATCCTGTCCAGCAGGCCGTGGATTTCGGCGCGGGCATTGTCATCCGGCGCGCGCAAAGGCGCACGCACCGCGCCACCACGATACCCGGCGAGATCGAGTGCCGCCTTCAACCCGCCAATGCCATACTTCGTCGTCACCGCCAGCGCGAGTGGCGTGAGCTGCTTCTGCAATCTCTCCGCGCGGTCGAGATCCTGTGCGCCAAACGCGCGAAATATCTCGACACAAACATCCGGCACGACACATCCCACTGCGAGAATTCCGCCCGTCGCACCAGCACGCAACGCTTCGAGCAACACAGTTCCGTTCCCCGTCATCACCGCAAAGTCATTCGGGCAAAGCTCAACTGTACGTCGAAATCCCGCAACGTCATTCGAACTGTCTTTCACGCCGATGATGTTTGGATGTTCACTCAACCGCGCCACAGTCTCTGGTTCGATCTTGATTCCGGTGAGCGGCGGCATGCTGTACAGCAGCACCGGCACGGGCGCTTCATCGGCTACAGCCGTGTAGTAATCAACGAGCGTCTCCTGCGTGATCGCGGGTCGATAGAAATAAGGCGTGATGACGAGCACGGCTTCGGCGCCCGCGCGCGCGGCGTTCTTGATCTCTTTGATGGTGCCGATGGTGCTCTGTTGTCCTGCACCAACGATCAAGACGGAGTCACTCGCCGCACGCGAGGCTTCGATCACTTCGAGATACTCACGCTCATCGAGATGCACGCGCTCGCCTGTCGAGCCGAGGACAACGAAGCCAATCACGCCGCGTGCGCTCCACTCTTTGATGTTCGAGGTGATGGCGCTTGTGGATATCTGACCGTCGGGATCGAACGGTGTCGTGGTGGGAAGAAGAATTCCTTTTAGATCGATCATGAATACCTCGCTCTTACAACCACTGTTGGAAACAGTCAGTACCACCCGCTACCGCGGGTGGTACTGACCCGATCCAAGTTTCTAATGAAACAGATCTCTCACTCCAATCGCGAAGAATATATTCCCGCGACCTTCGCCCGGGCCACGCTTCACGTTCCACGCATAGCCGAGCGTGAAATGCGCCGTCGTGGCGAGCTCAAAACGAATGCCCGCGCCGGGGCCGTAACGCGTGCCGCCAAACGGGCCGATCTTCGCGACATCAAACACAAACACCGGACTGATCGAATAGATGTTCACATCGTTAAAGAGCGTGTTGAGCGTGCGGCGCGTGAACGCCAGGTCGGCAGTCGCCCGCTTTTGCGCGCGTTCCGCATCAATCTGACCAAACTCAGCCGTCATCGCCTTTCGCAACGTCTCAACGCGGCTCGTCAGCGCAGTGATGTTCGCATCATGCAGCGCGCCATTCAAATCCACTTCGCACGCCTGGTTAACTTTCAGTAGTTGAATCTCATCCGGATCGTCTGACAGCACCGACGAGATCAAGCCAAACGGATCTGCACCCTGCGGCGTGATCGCGCTGTTGATGCGCCGCAGCGCACCGTTCACGGCACGAGTGCAGGCTTTGAATTGATCAGCGAATTGATCCCCATGTGATGTCTCGGTGGCTGCAACAGCAGTCTTCAGATCGTTGAGCGCAGTTTGCATCGCGGGCAGTTGCGACACGACGTTGTTGTAGTGCGGATCCTTCGACGAGTAATAATTTTGTAGCGTGCTGGTGACTGTCGTGATCGCGCCTTCGAGCTCTGATTTGAAATCGTCATCGGTCGTGAGCTCTTCCGGCACGAGCGTCGCGCGCCAGACTCCGTAAGCTGCCGTCAGGTTATAACTGAAAAAGTCTCTGCCGCCCGCGCCCTCGTCAGTCTGAAAAAACCTGTTACCGGGAATCGCGCGAATCACGGGGTTCGCCCTGATCTGCCAATCATCATTCGCGATCAGAAACTCCTCGTTGCGCCCGCCGAAAAACCGCTCGGGCAGTGGCACCGTTCCCGGCACGCGCAGGCGCCCGAGCGTGAAACGCGACTCCACGTCGAGCAGGTGATGATTGCCGAGCGAGTACCAGAACTGGTGCCGCGCATCGAGAATGTGCTTGTGCCAGTCAACGCGCGCGGCTGCTCCAACTGAGCCGAGCTCCAGACCGTATGATGCGGAGAAGATGTGACTCCGAAAACGCGAATCCATCGCGCCGTAGAGTTTGACCATGCCGAACCCGGCATTCGGAACCGTGTCGGGCGCGAGGATCAAACTGCCAAGCTCCGTCTGGCGATTGCCACCCTCAACCGAGCCACCGAAGCGCAGGCTCACGTTGCCATTAAATAAAGGCTTCGTCACACCCGAGAAGTTCGCAGTCAAATGACCGCCGCGAATGTCGCCCGCGCCGGTCGGCAGTGAGTAATGCGCGAAGTCGAGCATCCACTCGGCGTGGGCCAGCCAGCCGCCGCCCGCTTCCACTTCGGAATCGTACGCACCTTCGAGCGCAGCGACGACGTTGTGCATTCGCGGCGAGGCTTCGCCCTGAATGCTTGCGGATTTCAAAGGCAGCTTCCAAAACTTGCGCGGCCTGAACTCGAAACGCCCGCCACCGGAAAGCAGGTTCGTAGAGTCGTAACTCGCAATCGGAGTAAAGTGAAACGGACTCGCGGCCACTACTGTCGTTTGCCCCGCGGGATCCTGCGGCGTCTCGCGTTCTTTCACGCGCTCTTCCGGACGAGCACTCAACACGGGTCTGATCTGCGTCGAGTAGATGCGATAGATCAGATCGACATTTCCGTTCATGCAATTCGCGACGGTAACGAACTCGAGCCGGAACTTGACGCGCGCGTCGCTCGTGTCAGGCAGGAAGTTTTCGTTCTCGATGATCTCGAGGGCTTTGTCCGCGGCGTCGCTGTAGGTGAACGGCTTGTCTTTGATGAGCGCGGTGATCTGAGCGGCGGCGCGTTTCTGTCGCGCCTTCACCCACGGGAGGAAGTCAAACGGGTCGTCCATGCGAATGTTTCTGACTGTAAAACCTGCCTTCTCGAGATCGATGCCTTCACACGAGCCGGCAACCTGGTCCTGTTCGATGACTTTAGGTTTCTCGGTCTGGGCAAGGCAGACGGCGGCGACGCAACTTAACAGAAGAACTACTCTCGCAGCGGCCCAAAGGCGCAACGGGAATTTCGATCTCATAAAATTTTCTTTGTGCCGTTGCGCCGCTGCGCCGCTGCGGGAGATAAAACTTACTTCTTCTTCAACGTGTTCTGAACGGTTTGCTGCGCGTCTTCCTGATCGATCTCGCCGTCTTCCGCTGCCTTAGCGTCGTCGGCTGCTGGTCCAAGTGCGTGTGCGCTCTGGCCGGCTGTCAGGCCCTTCGCGGCCTTCTCCGCCTTTGCGTTCAGCGCCTTGTCGACTTCGACGTCGAGCGTGACGATTGCGTCACCATAAGGATCGGTTTTCTTGGCCCGCTCAAAGAGTTGAAAATTGATCGTCCAGGTTACGGTGGTTCCCGAGGTGGCATCCTTCTCGAGTCCGAAGATAACGCGTCGAAGCCCGTTCGGAGTGTTCAGCTCGAAGTGAACCTTCATTTTGATAACGGTTGCCTTTGTTGCCATTACTTGCTCCTTATACTTCCGGGGTTAGCATACTATTAGAGACAACTGTAGGGGTGGCCCTCCGTGGCCACCCGTGCGTAAGCCTCTCAACCATGGGAGGCCACGGCGGGCCACCCCTACAGTGGTTGCCGAGATTAACGAAGAACTAAACATTATTCCCTCGGCTGGCCCTGGCCGCTTTGCGTTTCAATATTTTGCGTGCCGCTCTTCTGCCGCAGAAGGTTCTTGATGCCGAAGAGCGACTCCAACGCGTCCTGCCAGAAAGGCGCGCCGGCACTCAACAACATCACCATTATGGCCCAACCGACGAGCGTCGTTACATCGCTTTTCCGACTCTGCCACCACTGTTGCGGCGTTTGATTGTGCCACGATCGTCTTTGGACAGCGAGTCGAGCACTGCGTTTCCAAAGAGTGTCTTGCGGCCGATCAGTTTGAACTGATCGAGGACTTTGTTTTTGAAGACATCGGCGGCGGTCTCAGGTATGTTGAGCTTCATCCCGAGAACTCTTTTTATGGTTGTCAAAATTGCGGTCACGCGTGAGCTCGGCGGCGCGGGTGCAGCGGGAGCTTGTACGCCCACAACCTGGTCGTAAAGATCTTTCAGCGAGCCTTCGATCTGGCGTGACTTCATTTTGAATATTTTCTTGAACAAGGTTTGAATCGCCTGCACGAGAAGACTGAGGACAAGCAGCAGAATGACGAGGGCGATTACCGTGTTGAGGATACCGAGATCCATAAGCACTCCTTTGGGGGAAAGGTTTCGCTGACATTCGTGCCACAAAAAAGCACAAAACAGTCCGAACGATCAATATGAATGTTTGTCTCCTTTGCGCGAAACTGTTTTAATTTCGACTAAAAACACCATGACAGACTATCGCTTTCTCCAACTCGACGTGTTCACCGACCGCGCTTTCTGTGGCAATCCGCTCGCAGTGTTCCCCGAAGCCGAGGGAATACCCGACGAGCAAATGGGCAAGATCGCGCGTGAGATGAATCTTTCTGAAACCGTCTTCGTGCTCAAACCGGAATCAGACGAAGCACTGCGACGACTGCGTATCTTCACGCCCGCTCGCGAGATCCCGTTTGCCGGTCATCCGATTGTCGGCACGTGGGCCATACTCGCGCGCGAAGGTGTGGTGCCGCTTCCTGACGGTGGCAATGGCTGGCAACACATCTTTCACGAAGTCGGGATCGGTGTGTTGCCGATCGAGATTGAATTTAAAGACGGTGAGCCGGTGCAGGTGGTGATGACGCAGGGCAAGTTCGAAGTCATCAGCGAGATCGACGATGCGCACGAACAAGCCGAAGTCGCACGCGCCCTCGGTCTCTCGCGCGACGATCTCGACGAGAGTTTGCCGATACAGGTGATCACGACGGGCTTGTCGTGTCTCGCGGTTCCGATTCGCTCGCTCGCAGACTTACGAGACATTCGCGTCAACACGTCGCTGCTTACGGAGATCTACACCCATCACGGCGGCACTGGTTGTCATGCGTTCACGCGCGAGACGATCGAGGTCGGCGCTGCTCGCGCACACGCGCGCTTCTTCGCTCCCGCTGACAACATCCCGGAAGATCCGGCAACGGGCAGCGCGTGCGGCGCGTTGGGCGGATATCTGATTCATCACGGTGCGTTGAGTCTGGAACCGGAGGATGGCAGGTATAAATTCGTGATCGAACAGGGCGACTTTATCAATCGTCCGAGCCGGATCCATCTCGACGTGAAAGGTGAAGCAGGACGCGTCGAGGAAGTGAAGGTTGGTGGCTCGGCCGTGCTCGTCGCGCGTGGCAAAGTAATGCTCTGATGCTTGATCTCATGATTATCGGTGCTGGTCCGGCTGGTTTGTCTGCCGCGGAAGCGGCGGCGCAGGCGGGTCTTGATTATCTCGTGATCGAGAAAGGCACGATCGCGAATACGATTCGACAGTATCCCGTTGGCCGCACGATGTTCTCCACGCCCAACGAAGTGGAGATGCATCCGGGCGCGCTGCGTCCCGTGCGTGAAAAGCCGACGCGCGAAGAGACACTGTCTCACTACATCCACTTCGTCCTCGATCGCGATCTTAAAATCAACACCGGCGAAGCAGTCGTTTCAGTGAACGGGAACGTAGACGAGGGCTTTGTTATCAAAACAGACCGCGCTGAGTACAAGGCGCGACGTGTGTTGTTTGCGATTGGAGCGATGGAGCACCCGCGGCGTTTGCATGTGCCCGGTGAAGATTTGCCGAAGGTGCATCATCTCTTCGTTGAGCCTTACGCGTACGTTCGCAGAGACGCGCTCGTCGTCGGCGGTGGCAACAGTGCTGCCGAAGCGGCGTTGTTTTTGTCGGAAGAAGGTGCGCGCACAACGCTCGCCATCTGGCGTGAAGATTGGGAGAACCGCGACCCGAAAGCGGGCGCGATGAAGCACTGGGTGCGTACGCCGCTCGAAGCGGAAGTCGAAGCTGGACGGTTGAAGGTTGTCCTTTATCAACACGTCGATGAGATCCGTGCAGAGGATGTGACGCTGACGACTGAAGCTGGCGAGTCGATGACGATGCCGAATAATGTCGTGTTTGTCCTCGTCGGCAGCGATGCTGATCTGACGATATTAAAACAACTCGGCGTCGAGACTGAGCAGGGAAAGATTGCTGAAGTTCCGGTTTACGATCCGGAAACTTTTGAGACGAACGTGCGTGGGATATATGTCGCGGGGCACTTCACGCATGCGCGTCATATCAAAGCCGCGATCGATGTGCCGCGTCGCATAGTTCCACTGATCGTGAAGGATCTCAGAGGTTAGTTAGACAGGATTGACAAGATGTTTCAGGATTTACAAGAAAAATCCTGTCAATCATGAAAACATCTTGTTAATCCTGTCTACAACTACCTTCCGAGGAGGACGCCGATGATTCGTCTTGCGTTACTAATCTCCCTACTCGCATGCCTGTCATCGCCAGTTCACGCGCAAAAGAAATCCACGTCCGTTCTCTGCACACGCGATATCGCGGTGGACACAACCAGACTGAGTTGCCGGATCTCGCCGAGGCGGTGGCGAGATCGAAAGACAAGTTGTTTGCGTTGTTGACTCCGAATGTCCAACGAAACGCGGGCCGTACGATCGAGAACGACAACCCACCGCCGCGGTCGTTTGACGAACAAGTCGAAGCGGCGGAAAAGATAACTGACGTCGGACGGCGCGAACAGGCGTTAACGTTTGCCGTGACCGGATCGTCGAAGGATCAACCTGTCGATAAGGTGGTCAGCGTTATCGATAAGATTTCCGAATCGGGCATTCGCGACTCGTTGAGCAACTGGTTCTATTACTTTCGCACGCTCGCGCTCATCACGGCGAAAGAGCTTTCCGAAGCGAGAAAGTATGCCGGCAAGGTGACGGAGCTAGACCAGCGCGCGTACCTGTTCACACGCATCGCAGTGCTTCGACGCTAAGCCGATCAGAGCACCAAAGACAGTTAAACCATATCAGTTCTGTGCCTCTTGTGCTTTTGTGGCTAATTAACCTTTGTGCTCAATCTCGCGGCGAGCGACGCCCGTCTGGTGCGCTGCGGCCTCGACTTCCTTCGCGACTGCTTCCGCCACCCGCTTATCAAATACTGACGGAACGATGTATTCCGGATGCAGCTCGCTATCGCTGATGATCCCCGCGATCGCATTCGCCGCCGCCAGCTTCATCTCTTCATTGATCCGCGCCGCACGACACGCGAGTGCCCCGCGAAAGATCCCCGGAAAGCTCAGCACGTTATTGATCTGATTCGGATAGTCAGAGCGACCAGTCGCCATCACCGCGACATACGGCGCGGCATCCTCCGGCATGATCTCCGGCACCGGATTCGCCATCGCAAACACGATCGGCTTCTCCGCCATCCGCTGCACGTCTTCCGCATCGATCACACCCGGCACTGACAACCCGAAAAACACGTCCGCGCCTTTGATGACTTCGTGTACAGTTCCCTGCTCTTCCTGCGGGTTCGTGTTCTGCGCGTACCAGTCTTTCATCCAGTTCATGTTCTCCCTGCGCCCGCGATACAGCGCCCCCGTCTGATCGCAACCGACGATGTTCTTCACACCCGCAGCCATGATGATCTTCGTGCACGCAACACCGGCAGCGCCGACGCCATTCACCACGACCTTCACATCGCTCATCTGCTTGCCGACGAGCTTGAGCGCATTGATCAAGGCCGCGAGCACGACGACGGCCGTGCCGTGCTGATCGTCGTGAAACACCGGAATGTCGAGCTCTTCCCTGAGTCGCTCTTCGATCTGGAAACAACGTGGCGCCGAGATGTCTTCGAGATTGATGCCACCGAACACGGTCGAAATCCCTTTCACGGTGCGCACGATCTCGTCCGGGTCTTTCGTGTTAAGACAGATCGGAAACGCATCGACGCCCCCGAACTCTTTGAACAACATCGCCTTTCCTTCCATCACCGGCAAGGCTGCTGCTGGTCCAATGTCGCCGAGACCAAGCACCGCTGTTCCGTCTGTCACGATTGCGACGGTGTTTTTCTTGATCGTAAGCGTGAAAACTTTGTCCGGCTCTTTCGCAATCGCGTCGCAGATACGCGCAACGCCGGGCGTGTAGGCCATCGAGAGATCGGCCCGTGTCTTCAACGGCACTTTCGAGACGACTTCGATCTTGCCGCCGAGGTGCATCAGGAACGTCGGATCGGAGACTTGCATCAGCTCGACGCCGTCAACGTCTTTGACAGCTTCGACGATCTGCTCGCCGTGCGTGCTCGAGATGGAGCTGACGGTGATGTCGCGGATGATGTAGTCGTTGCCGACGGTGACGATATCGATGGCGCCGATGTCGCCCCCCGCGCGTCCGATGGCGGTGGTCAATTCACCAAGCGATCCGGCACGTGAAGAAAGCCTGACGCGCAAGGTCAAACTGTAACTCGCGCTGGGTGTGGGTTGCATATGATTACTAACCACAGATTACACGGATTACTAAAATCAGCTTAAATCGGATTTGAGAATCCGTGTAATCTGTGGCTGCTCTTTCGTTAGTTTTAAAGACCGTTGACCGAGGAGACGATATAACTCGCGAGCATCTGCCAATTCTTTTCTCTTCAATGCTGCGAGATGAAGTTTCACAGTCTCCACATCGCCACGCGAAAACGTCCCCGTCAGCGATTCCTCCGGTGTTTTAGTTTCCAGATTTCGCACGGTGCTCGCAATCAGCGGCGACAAAACCGCGCGCGCCGTTTTCCGATCGAGCCCACATTCCGCGAGCATCTCCAGCGCCACATCAAACAAAGCGACAACATTCCCCGACACCATCACCGCCGCCGCGTGGTAAAGCGGTTTGTCTTCAGCTCGGATCGAAAAGCTCTTCCCACCAAGCTCCCTCACTATCTCTTGCCCCAACCGCAACGCACTGCTGTCCCCCTCAACACTCCAAAACGCACCGTCCAGAGATGCATCATGAACCGCGCTCACTGACATCAACGGATGAATCGATCCCGTATACCACCCTTTTTCTTTTAACGGCTTCAGAACCTCACTCGACAGCGCCCCACTCGTATGCAACGCCGTCATGTGCCGATCCGCGTTAATCTCGCTCAACTCACGCGCCACCGGAGCGATCTGATCATCCGGCACAGTAATCAGAAACAGATCCGCGTTAATCAGCGTCCGCAGTTCTTTTGCAGCCAAAACCTGCACACCCGCGTCCAAGAGATTTGCCGCTTTGCGCGCGCTTTTCACGCTGCGCGCGACGAGGGACCGGATCGAGTAACCTCTTTCGGCAAGTGCAACGGCAAGCGTCGTCCCGAGTCGCCCCGTGCCGATGATCGAGACGTCAGACTTCTGCTTCCTTTTCGTGTCGCGCATAGGTATATTGAGGGCGTTAATAGGCGCGAAGAAACCTAATCCTCCTGGCCAGGAAGTTATGATCGGCCACACAACCAAGTCGCCGAACCTGTGCATCATAGACTGCGCGTCTGATTTAGCGAAAGAACGTCAGCGTCCCCTGCCCTCAGGTCAACGACTATTTTTGGAGGTTTTTTTGAGATGAACAACTTCTCCCGTGCCACGAGTGCTTTTGTCTTAACCGCGTCGCTACTAATGAGCTCCGTGGCTGCGGTCGCACAAACGCCGGCGACCAAACCGGCGGACGACGCTCAAAAGACCACCCAGACACAGTCTGAGCAGAAGGGTCCAGCGGATCAAAAACAGGCCGAGAAAAAGACTACTCCGGCACCGGTCCCTGTTAAGACGAACAACAAGGCGCTTTCGACCAACGAAGATCCAAACCAGATCGGCAAACGAAACATTAACAAGGGCATCATCGCCAAGATGAGCGGCTCCACTGAGAAGGAAGTTCGGCTTGGACGTGAGCTCGCCGCGGAAGTCGACCGCCAGGCGAAATTCGTCGACGACCCGACGATCACCGAGTACGTGAACCGCGTCGGCCAGAACATCGTCCTGCACTCCGACTCGAAGGTCCCGTTCACGATCAAGGTCATCGACTCCGATGAAGTCAACGCGTTTGCGCTGCCAGGCGGCTTCTTTTACGTGAATAAAGGATTGATCCTCGCGGCTGACAACGAAGCTGAGCTGGCAGGCGTGATGGCTCACGAGATTGCGCACGTGGCGGCGCGGCACGCGGTTGAGAACCAGACCAAGGCCAGCCTGCTCGAGTACGGCGCGATCGCGGGCTCGATCTTCCTCGGCGGCATTCCGGGACTGGTTTACCGGAACACCGCCAGCCTCGGACTTCTCAGTATCTTCATGAAGTTCAGCCGCGGCGCGGAAGAGGAAGCGGACAAGCTGGGCGTGCAATACATGTACGCCGCTGGTTACGACCCCGGCGCAATGGCCACGATGTTTGAGAAGCTCGAAGCCAAGAACAAGAAGAAACCGGGTCTCATCGCACGTGCTTTCGCATCGCACCCGGCGCCGCCGGACCGCAGGGCTTCAGCGCTCGCCCTCGCAGCACGGTTCCCGGAGCACGAGGAATATGTGGTCAGCAGCTCCGAGTTTCAGCGTGCGAAGGGACGGTTGTTGAAACTTTCAAACGCGCGTGCCTCGACGGCCGGAGCGATTGCAGCGGGTGACGACAGTGGCGCGCCCGGACGTCCGACCTTGAAACGTCGTCAACCGACACCGGATGAGACGACCACGACTCCGGAAGGCGAGCAGCAGCAGAAAGAAGCTCCGCCGAAGTTGAAGAAAACCGACACGGAGAAAACAAAAACCCCCGACAAGCCCTAACGGTTTGTGGTAATTTAGAACGCGAGGCCCTTCGGCATCCCGGAGGGCCTTTTCATCTGAGTCTAGTTGAGAGCTTCGTATCGGGCGCCTCTTTGGAGTGGGGCGGCCCGGGGGCGCCTTTTTTTTGTTGATTGGCGGGCCATAACCAAACCGGGGCCCGGCCCCCGCCCCCCAAAAAGGC
>Ga0081539_10001049_pt1 | contig 50615 bp, 33 predicted proteins | sample TabmetS4T2R2_FD_71023 | JGI IMG/M metagenome (GOLD analysis project Ga0081539, IMG submission 71023) | Tabebuia heterophylla rhizosphere microbial communities from the University of Puerto Rico - S4T2R2 | ecosystem: Host-associated > Plants > Roots > Rhizosphere ... | reverse complement strand
GAGAGGCCGCATTGCCGATTTCTATCCTTCGAGTTATGACGGTTTTTTGAAAGCCCCTGCGCCCGTTGTCGAACTGGCCGCGCCCCAGATCGTGCTGCTGGCAGACAAAATGGACGCCGGTTTGCGCGACGTCCATTTACGAATAACCTCGCCTCGTCTGGCCCAGGGGATTTCTATCTTCGTCGATGTCGATGCTGAGATCTTCGGGGCGGAGATCAACGGAAAGAAGCTTGTTACTACCTCGAACTCGCGATCGCCGGTCGGCGCCAAATACCGTTGGGCGGTAAATTACTCGGCGTTACCAGCCGATGGCATCGAACTGGCCCTCAAATTCAAACCGGCTCAACCTCTTAAGATCACAGCCGTAGATCGTTCGAACGGACTGCCGATGTTATCCACACCTCTCCAGGCGCGCCCGGACGACACCATCGCCGCGCCCTCGCCATACAGTGATGTGACGTTGGTGACCAAGGTCTACACCTTTTGACCAACATGCGTCCTGAGGTTTTCGGTGCCTGATAACTCAGTTCTTTGAATTTCAGCGCGCGGGGTGCGCGCTGAAACCTACTTGATAACTATCAGGCTAAATAATTCTGTTTCCAGAGTAATGAGTAAGTCCCTCGCAACGAACATGGTTAATGCCCTGCAGATACATTCTCATTCTTTGTTCCGGTCTGGTTAACGTATGATTTATACCGTGGACGCTTCCGAGCCTGCCCGTGAATCTTTACGATTCCGGGTCGCTGGTTTGAATAGTTGTTCCTTTTTCTCAGAATTTTCCTCTCGCCATTTCTGATCTCATCTACAACCGGTGCGACCGGCGCGTCCCCGGCCGCTTTGAGTGTATCCTGCGGCATCCTAAAATATTTCATAATGACAAATATTGTCGTCGCATTGAGGATACTCACACAGAAAGTGACAACAGCCTTGAAACTCGTAGCATCTATCCCACCGGCGCCCCGCTCGCTGATGTTGCCGGCGATCATCGATCCAATGGCCATCAACAACACCACCGAAACCAGCAGCGGCGGCCATTTCACTACCCATGATGGAATCGACGTTGCCGTTCCCATCGTGAGGTCCTGGTCGCTTGTATACCAACGAAAAATGGTAATCAATTGACCTACCAAGAGAGGGATAATGATCTGAAGAGTGTCCATTCCCGACTTTCTATCAATCGGCAAAAACCAGGTCTCAGAGAAGATCAAAATATAAGCTCCCAGCAGAGCCGTGAATGCCAGGAAATATTTTCCGAGCCAATTCCTCACCTGTCCTACCTTCATCATACTTTCCTCCTTGCTTCAACCTTTAACTTACAGCAGTTGCTATTGAGGGTGCCTTTTAATACAACACAGGTGTTTTCCACCACCGTCTGAAAAGCGCTGGCGACGGCCTTTCGATATTCCTCCCATTGCGCTTCGGTTGGCTCTTTGAATTCTCCTTTTTTGCCGACTCCGATAGTCAGCGACTGGCCGATCTCTACATAAATATATTGCTCTCGGTCCGGCGCGCTAAAGCCGATGCCGGGTAAGTTATCGCTCTCAACCCACCACCTGATGTGATAGGTCGAGCATTCATAGTACGGTCCGGCAAAACCTTCGAGGACGAGGCTTTTTTCATAGGTTCGCTCAAGCCTGATCTCATCCTGTGGCATCCGGCCTTTCGATCGATCCGTCGCGGAGATTGGACGATCCTTGAAGACCTTATGGATTTGCCCTTTAAACACGCCCATCAATCTTTTTAGAAATATGGGGTTATTCTTGACCTTCGAAATATCAAAAGCCCCTACGGTCAAATGCATCGAGTAACCTGAAGCAAGCGGTCGCCTGTTGAAGGAAGTAGCTTGCGAGTCGTTTAATTGTTCCTCGGTCTTGTCCGGCGCTGTTGGTTTAGAGGGCTCAAGCCTCTGTTGATCCTGGTCGAATTCTTCATTAGGAATCCCGCCATAAATATTTAGACTCAGCACCGCAACGGCAATCCAGGCCAACCACTCCCCGAATACTGTCGTATAAAATGTCTTCATCTATGATTCCTCTCATTCGGCGCGGTATGAATAGACAATAATTGGTAGCCTTACTTGGAGGGCACAAGCAGAAAGGCTGAAGATTACATAAGGAAATAACGTCGGCATCTCTTTTAGGTTCCGAGTTTATTATTTCATATATTACTTTGCGTGACTGTATCAGCTTTGCGTCACTCAGCATTATCAAGTTTTTGGTGTACCGCATAGAAAGGATGAAGGTGGAAGGGGAAGGAGGAGGAAGAAAGGACGAGGAATGAAAGATGAAGGATGAAGGGCGGAGCTTTATTTGTTTATTTTTCTAATTTTCATATTTTTTGCATTGATCCTCCCCCTCATCTTTAAAGAAGGGAAGAGCGTAATCTTATTTATTAAAAATTAGAATGTTTTCTTCCTCTTCCCCTCTTCCCCATTTTTCTTCCTCATCCTCCCTGATCCTTTTCGTCCTCTCATTTCGCGTTAGGGATTGGAGGGGGGTAAATCATGATCAAACGAGTATTGACAGCGACCGTGATGGCGCTGGTCATCATCGGCGCCCACGATCGGGCGTTTCGTGCGAGCGCGCAATCCGGCGATAGCGAATTCCCGGAACAATTGATCAGCGAGTGGGAGACGAGCCGCGCATCGAATGTCGGCTACGTCAATCCGAACAACGGTTCTTATGCTCCGCCGACAGCGAACGACTCTTGCGGATCGGCAAGCGCGAAGGGTGGCTCACGAGGTTGTGCGATCGCGGACCGTTCCAGGTGATCGAGTGCTGGATTGAGAACCGTCAAATGATTGAATTTGCGACGCCCGAGATGACGCGGCAATACGTCAACTTATTCACCGACATTGAAGCGTTGCGGGCGCTGTTGGAACAGATGCGGAATCGAAATTGATCGAACATCGAGTGCTGGGGGAGAGAATTGAAGCGTGCAAAACTTCACAGAGATTTCTCGCGATTTTTGCACATTCAGAAGACGGTTTCGAGTTTCGGGTTGAAGCTGTCACTGACTCGAAACTCGAAACGCAAAACTTAAAACTCAAAAAAGGACATTCCAGATAACGATGATTGAAAGCATTCAACCGAGAGGCCTCTGGCTCAAATGGATTTTCGCCAACGGCTTTGGTCTTGCAATTGGCGGCATGTGGCACGGATTCATCGGCCACGGCCTGACGGGCGAGCATCAATTTTGGCTGACGCTGCCGCAATTCATGATGCATACCATTGGATTCATCGTCCTCGGGATGGTCGCTCTGTCGATCCAGGGGGCTGTCTTGAAACCGCTCGCTCGCGCCGGCTACCGGCAGCTATTGATCAAAAGCGCGATCATCTGCATGGCATTTTGGATCGGCTACTATAGCGGTGGTATTCCCGTTGATATTATCTGCGGCTTTGCGGCTCTCGGAGTTATTAACGGGTTGGGGTTGCGCGGCAAGGTTGCGAACTGGCGGCGATGGATGTTGGCGAGCAGCATCGGTTTTACCCTCGCCAGTGGGATTGTCATCGCGGCCACTTTGCCGATCTACAAGGTATTGCTCGCGGCTTTCGGCGGCGGGCTCTTCGGTCACGTGACTCTCTGGACCTACATCGGCTTCGTCGGCGGAATCGCAGCGGGCTTTTTGACGGCCCCATTTCTGGCGAAATCATTGCAATATGACCTTGATACCGATGCCAATGCTTTGGCTGATCATTCATCTCAGCTGATGAACTCATTACTCAATTGGCCCGCTGATCGTCATTGATCGCAAACTCACATTACTTCCTCACCTGCAACGGGGCTCCGGATAGGGAAAGGCCCGATCAGATGCAGAACTGGGCTTGAACACGCGGCTCTGCGCTGATTGTCGCCGACCAGGCTTGTCCGGATGCCCCGAATGTAAATTTCCATCCAAGCATTTCGCGGCGTCGCTCCGCGACGCGACGCGCTCTGGCGCGCACTCTATATCAAGTTCAAAGAATTTAAGTTACATGCTACTTAGTAGTTTGTAACTTAAGTTATTTGAATTATAGCGCGCTGAAGTTTGGAGATTTGAATCGGATGATTAATGCTCAAGCTCCTCGTCGCGTAGCGACGCCTTGAATTTAGGCCGGCTTTTCAAAGCCGGTAACTCGCGCAACGCGCCACGAGTCGCGTCGCGACGGTTGAATCAACCTCACGAATAACGTGTATCGGATTCGATCCCATGTTTATTGTTTTTCAATCGTCGCGACGCGACTTGGCTCTGCTCGTAACAGGTTGCAGGCGTTGAAACGCCTGCCTAAATTCAAGGCGTCGCTACGCGACGACGCGAAATGCTCTAGCGCACACTCTATCTCAATTTCAAACAACTTATATTACAGACTACTTAGAGATGGGGCACATGAGCAAGACCATCTGGTTTCAATAGGGTTAATGTCTATGCCGTTCCACGCCATTAGTAGAGTACATGTATCAGGTTGAGGCCGCATCGTGTGCCGTCCAATAGACTGTCGCGGATCCATTATCACCAAAAGTGCGGATGTCCCGAATCTAAATTTCCATTTATAGCCGGCTACCTTTCCGGTTGCGATTGACTCCACAGGTGTAAATAATTATCAATGGATGTCATTTCCGGTGGACATGGAAATGCAGAAATCGAACCAAAACCCAACAAATTTTGGTTGAGGGGACGCCGTGGCACGCGAAATCTCGCAATTGCTTCAAGCCTGGAGTAGCGGTGATCAATCAGCGCTCGATCAGCTCATGCCGCTGGTCTATCACGAGCTGCGCCGGTTGGCGTCCCGTTATTTGCGCCGGCAATCACCGTATAACAGTTTACAACCGACGGCTGTCGTCCACGAAGCCTATCTGCGGCTCTTGGGACAGCGCGAGGTCCATTTTGAGAACCGTGTGCAATTCTTCGGTCTGGCGGCGCAATTGATTCGCACTATTCTGGTCGATCATGCGCGGAACCGGGGCGCGGCCAAACGCGGAGGCGGATGGCGCAAAGTCGAGCTGAATGAGGATGTAAAGGTTGTGCAAGGGAAATCGGTCGATCTGATTGCGCTGAACAATGCGCTCCTCAACCTGGCGCAACTCGATATGCAACAAAGCCGGATTGTCGAACTGCGATATTTTGGCGGGTTGACGATCGAAGAGACCGCGAGCTTTTTGAAAATCTCTCCGGCGACGGTCAAACGCAATTGGAATATGGCTCGTGCCTGGTTGCATCGCGAGATCAGTGGAGCCTCAAGTTCATGAACTCTGAAGAGCGGACCAAATATTGCGTGCTCCTCCCGTTCTCGCAAATGGTTGGCCCTCTTTCGTTCGATTGAATTCAAGGATTTCTCAAGAGCCCTCAGTAAGCTTGCCGCCATACCTCTGAACCTTGGGGAAATAATACTGAAAGCCTAGAGGATTCTATCGTATGAGGCTGCTCTCGTTCGCCGAGGTCATCGCGCCGGTATCCGTTCGCTCATTCTTTGATCTCTATTGGGAGAAGCGCTTTTGGCATGTGGAGCGCAACGCTCCGGGATACTATGATCCGATCCTCAGTTCGCGTTGTCTGGATGACTACCTTCAATCGCACCAGATTGCTGCTGCATTCATGAACGTGATTCGCGGGGGAGAACCGGTTCCGCCTGCGCAGTGGGCGGAATACGTCGATGCGCCCTCGGGCGAGTCGGTGCGAATGGCTTCCCTCCACAAGCTCTTCTATTTGCTGAGTTGTGGCGCGACGATCGCGTTCTATGGCCTGCATCAGGCTATTCCATCTCTCGCACAATTCTGCGATCAAGTCACTGAGGAGCTTGGAATGCGCTCCCAAGTGAACGTTTATCTGACGCCGCCGCATAGTCAGGGGGTTGCGCCTCATTACGATACGCACGATGTGATGGTTCTGCAGATCTCCGGGCGCAAGCGTTGGCGGCTGTATGATTCGCCCATTGAATTGCCTTCACCGTCTGAGCCGTTTGACTCAAACGGTTTTACCCTGCCTGCGCCAAGCCATGAGTTTGAACTGCTGGAAGGCGATGCCCTCTATTTACCGCGCGGCGTAATTCACGACGCGATGACGACCGAGAGGACGTCGATTCATGTGGCGTTGGGGATTCGGCCACGTTACTGGTTCGAACTGATGGGAGGCCTGATGGCCCACATGCGGGCAGACCCGGTGTGGCGCAAGGCGTTGCCTCATCGGCACAGCTCTGAGGCAGAGGTGAATCGGACCATCGGTGATTTTAAGCAGAAACTGACGTCAATGATCGAGTCGCTCGATTTCGAGAGCTTGATCGAGAAACGAAAGAAGATCGATGTCAAAGAGAAAGGTTATGTGTCGTCGCCCATGACTGATTGGCTGCGTGCGGAGCAGGTGAGACCGGATTCGCGTCTCTGCCGCCGGACTGAGGTTGAGTTCGAGCTTGAGCGAGATTCAACATCTACGATCGTCCGTACTGCTCATCAGCGAATTAATATCCCCGCGTTTCTGGAGCCGGCCCTCGAGATGTTTCTGCAAGATCGGCCATTCATCGTGCATGAGCTGCGAGGTTTATTATCGCTATCACAAAAGGTCGAACTGGCGGCGCAGTTCGTGCGTGCAGGTTTGTGGATGACGCAGATCTGATTACTAACAGTTTTCCGTTTTCGCCCGACTACGATCGACGCTATGCCGCCCAACACGCCAGGGCACGGGCGATTTTGAATGAACTCCCTCCTCACGATCCGGTGCGAGCCATTGTGGATCTCGAGCGATTACAGCGCCTGCTCGATCGGGCCACTCCGGGCGAGGCCAGGCATGTTGTGCCCGCGGGCATCTACCTCATTTTCTTCCTGCGGCAGTTTGCCGACCTCCGTCAATCGTCTCCCTGAACGTGCAGGATCGTGATCAGGCTTCTCATCTGCAACTCGCGAGCGACCGCCCGCTACCGGCATTGTTGCCTGGTGACCCGGTCTTTCCGGAACCGGATGCGGCACGATATGATTTTGACGCCGTCTGCAACGTGCCCGCCGGCTCGTTTACTTTTAAGCGCGGCGAAGACCAGGCGCAGTTTGAAGTTGAAGGGGATACATGATTACCTTGACCACGGATTTCGGAGCAGAGGATAGCTTTGTCGGCGAAATGAAAGGCGTTATCTTGAGCATCAATGCCGATGTTCAGCTGGTCGATTTGTGGCATGGCGTTCGTCCTCAAAATATTCGCGAAGCAGCTTTCGTTTTTTACACCGCATATCATTACTTTCCGGCTGGTACTATCCACCTTGTGGCAGTAGACCCAGGGGCCGGAAACATCCACAAGCCGATTGCAATCAGGGCAGAGGGGCACGTTTTTATTGGCCCGGATAACGGAGTCTTTAGTTATATTTTAGAAGCCGGCAAATCATCGAGGTCCGAGGCCTCTCAACCTCCACAAATTATTCATCTGGTTAACCGGAAGTATTGGCGAGAGACCATCAGCTCTACCTTTCGCGGCCGCGACATTTTCGCTCCGGTAGCCGCCCATCTGTCACGAGGCGTGTTATTCGAGGAGTTGGGTGACCCTCTTGATAACGTCATAACTTTTAGCATGTCGGAACCGGAAATTCGGTCAAAGGGCACAATAATTGGGCACGTCCTTTATCTCGACAGGTTCGGTAACATCATTACCGATGTTAAAGAGAACCTTCTGGATCCGGAAAGTGATGCTTTGATTGAGGCCGGAGGACGCCGGATGAGGGGCGTTCGCCGCCACTATTCCGATGTCTCTCCGGGCGAGCTTGTCGCCTTAATCGGCAGCAGTGGGTATCTCGAGATCTCGATCAGGGAAGGCAGCGCTGCCGCGCTCCTGAACCCGCGGATCGGCGACGAAATCCTGATCACAAGCATCAGTAATTGACGAATCCCAAGACGCTGTTTAACACGGTCAGATGCCGAACTTCATCGGTCAACGCCTGTGCCCCAAAGTTAAGGACATCTCTGTTCTGAATGTTGGCCGCCAACGTCGCGTAAGCATCGACCGCTCCTTTCTCCAATCGCCGCGCCAGGCGCAAGACATCCCTCTCGGTCTGAATGTGTCCAAAGCGATATCTCTTTTCCGGCTCGATTGGTTCCCCGCCGAGAGTGCGAATCGCGCCGCTGATTCCGTCACGGTGATATTTATGATCGCTTTGGAAAGCGACTGCGATCTTGCCCGCCGCTTCAGAGAGCAGCTTACTTTCAACGCCGGCCTGATAAGCGGCGATCGCTTCGTGCTCCAGATACAATGCTGCTGTCAAAATTCCCGCGTCTCCATCTACCGATTGCCCCAGGACCGGTCTCAGCCGGCCGTTCAAGAGGTACCCGACCGCGCCCGCTCCAGCGGCGGCGGCCAAATATTTAAGCACTGCTCTGCGCGATGGGCCGCCGCTGACCAGAGCTTTCAACTCTTCCGTATTCATTCTTCCTCCTTGACTACGATTGCTAAACCTTCAACCGCTCGGTCACCGAAAGGCCCAACAACTGTCTAAACACTGTGGTGTGGCGCACCTCATCGACGAGGATCGGTACCGCCGCGTTGATGATCTCGGTGCTCTGAAGCCGGTAGGCATTGGCCAGATAAGCTCCCGCCGCGCCGGTTTCGAGCGCATGCGCCAGTTTGAGAATATCGGCGGCGGAAGTGAGCGCCCCAAAATCGTAGCGGCTCTTTGGCTCGACGGGAGTACCGCCAAAGCGCTTGATGTATTTCAAGAGCACGTCCCGATGTTGCCGGTGATCGTTTCTAAAACTGATGGCGATTTTGAGTTGATCGGTTGAGAGCAACTTGCTTTCGGCGCCCAGGTTGTAAGCCGCAATGGCCTGGTGCTCCAGGCCCAGGGCGATGTTGAGGATCGCCACATCATCGGCGAACTTCTGGTCTCTCTTGACGGAGGCTTTGACCTGCTCCGGCGTGCTCGCCGCTAACGGAATCCCAATCAACTGCCACAACCCTCGATGCGAAAATCTCTGTTCATCTCGCTGACTAAACATACTCTGACGCTCCTGCCCGCGCGGATCTAGCGGAAATGAGGTTCTGCCCAATCCGCGCGGGTGAGAAAGAGGTTCCTGCCGGTTCACACGGCTCTAGAAATGGAATCCCTGTTTGAAGGAAAACGTTTGGAAGGGTCCGCCGTTGTGGCCCTCGATCTTGTTCGCACGATAGTCCACGCCGAAAGACATGCGAGGGCTCATGCGAAACTCGATTCCGCCGCCGAAGTTGATGCCGAAGCGAGCGTCGCCTTGACCTTGTCCAACTCCGCGCTCTCGCAGCTCGGGGGCGGCCGGTACCAATCCGGCGACCTGGCGATCGGCCAACAGCGTATTGAGCAGATTGGCGACCGCGCTGGACGAGACGTATCGGTTGGCATTGAAATCGGTGAGAGTTTGTGTGCTGAGCGAGACGTAGGCGCCGAGACCGATCACTCCATAGGGACGAAATCTGGAGCGGTCGAATGAGGTCATCGTATATTTAAATGCGACCGGAACGACCGAGAGGACGGTCATGCGCTCTCGCGCTTTGTTCGTCACCGGCAGTGGCGAGAAGAGGTTATTGACGCCGGGCGGCGTTCCCAACGCATTGTTGAGAGCGCTATTGACCAATGCGATAACGCTCGAAGTCGTCTGCACTTCGGTATTGGTCCGTTGCAAGCCGACCATAATTTCATACGACAATTTACCGCCCGGAACTTTCTTCATTGGGAGATCGATATATCCGCCGGCAAACATCCCGTTGTTTGCGCGAAACGGATTCTGCGCGCCGCCGACGAGCAGACCGATCTGCGCGCCGATCTGACCGATATCCGGCAACAGCTCTCGCGGCGTGACATCCGCTCCGCTGGCCCGTACAGAGCTGGGGTTAGACGCGCTTGGCTCGGCAGACGCTTTGGCGGGAGTCACTTCAGCGGGAATAGCGGCGGCAACCATGGGAGAATGGTTGGCTGCGGCATTTGCAGCTTGAGTCCGAACGCTTTCGGACGGCACTGTCGAGCGGATTGGTTGATTGGCCACGATCGTTTCCAACATCGACTCCAACCTCTTAACTCGCTCTTGCAGTTCATCGATCTCTAACTGCTGAGCCTTGATTCGAGCTTGTAGAAGATCGGATGAAGCATTTGTCCCGCCGTCTTCATGGCGCGCCGGAGTGGGTGAGGCGACATTCTTGGACAGTTGAAGGCCCTCGTTTGTTTGTCCATAGGCGGCGTGACCGGAGATTGTGAACAGGATCAACACCGTTCCGGCAATCAACCCCACCTTTAAATTTTTAATCATGATTCCTCCTTATAACAATCAAATATCTCGATCGGGAAAGCCCAGTTGAGTCTTAACCAGCGCTCTTCTATTGCATTACTCCGGAATGGCTCGCGACGCAAAACTCCACACAAATATCTGATCGCAGAGATATCAACAAAAGCTCGGCGAGTGTGATCAATAGCTGTTTGCACGGGGTAATCTTGTGACCCAGGTCTCATCAAGCGCCTGAAGACGGGCAGATCTCGATGTCTGAGCCAAGGCTTGAGAAGCTTTGATCTCCAATAACATGTAGTGATTGAGACTGGCTATGACGCGCTGAAGGTGGCGGCGCCTCGGGGCTGTCTGAGTCTTCCGAACAATCTCTTAAGAGCAACTCGGCCAGGTAGCTGGGCATATGGTGAGGTTCCTGCCGAACGCTTCCATTATTTGGAATCCAGGATAGCCTGTCAATAACTTTAATAACTTTAATTATAAATCATCGAAGTAATAACTTCGTTGCATTCGAATGGTACTACAAAACAGTAATGTACTAATCGATCCGGCCCTGTCCCAAAAACACGGCACTGTATGCGATCGCTATCTTTGCGCTCCTGTTTGCATAGGAATGTTTCTGATCGCCGCGAAAGACGACCACGTCGCCCGCGGCAAGTTCGTATTTCTCTCCTGAAACTACCAACTCTACCTGGCCCGATTCGCAGGCCAGGTACTCCCTTGTTCCGAGGCGATGTGGAATTCCGATCATCTGGGAACCGGGGGGCAGCTCCAACCGGTCGAGTTCCAATCCTTGAAGATGATCAGGCAACAGCTTTCTGATGAGCACTCCCCCGCGTTGCTTCCGAGGGATGGAAGCCGCTCGATAGAGTTTGGCCTGGGCTTTCGGCGGGCTGATCAATTCTTCCACCGGCACTTGCAACGCGGCGGCTACTTTGGCCAACACCACGACCGTCGGATTGGCAGTGCCGGACTCCAAATTGGACCAGGTCGGCCGCGGTACGCCCGAAAGGTGCGCGAGCTGTTCCTGCGTCAGGTTGCGACTCTGTCGCAAATGCCGGATGTTCTGTGCGATGTAGCGCGCGATCGGGTTTTCCATAGCGGATATTTCATTATCATTCCGATAATCTATTGTCAAATGAGACGGTATATCAGCAAGCGGAGTGTATGATCCTGAATGAGAAGAAGGAGGGAGTTATTGATGTTCGATTTCAACGGAAAATCCATCCTCGTCACCGGCGCGAGCCGAGGCCTGGGCCGTGCCCTGGCGGTCCGCCTGGCCGCCGAGGGCGCAAAAGTTGTGATGGTCGCGCGCCATCGCTCAGAACTCGACGATGCCGTCAATGAGATCAGAATGAATGGTGGAATCACATTTGGAGTCGTCGCCGATGTCGGCGATAAAGAGAGCGTCTATCCAATCGTGGGACAGGCGGCGGCCCTGGCAGGACCGATCGACATTCTGATCAATAACGCCAGCACGCTGGGGCCGGTCCCCTTGCGCCTGATTCCTGACACCGATTGTGAAGATTTTGAGCGGGCGCTTCAGGTCAACACGATCGGTCCGTTCAGACTCATCAAGGCGGTCGTCGGCTCAATGGTTCTGCGACAGACCGGGGTCATCGTCAATATCTCTTCCGACGCGGCGGTTGAGCCTTATCCGGCGTGGGGTGTATACGGCGCATCCAAGGCCGCCCTCGATCACCTGACCAGGATTGCGGCGTTGGAGCTGGCAGACACCAGCGTTCGTACTTTCAGTGTAGATCCGGGAGAGATGGACACGCGAATGCATGCCGACGCCATACCGGATGCCGACCCCGGCAGTTTGCAGAGCCCCGCCGTAATCGCGGAAAAGATCGTGATGATGATTCGGCACTCCGATCGGATTGCCAATGGTTCGAGGCTGATCGCCTCAGATTGGGAAGCGTCTTATGAAAGCAGCGCGCACTCCTCGCAACGATAAAATGAAGGTCAGATTGCTGGTCGTCAACGAAGACGGAATGCAAGACAGTTCGATCGAGCATTTGCCGGACCATCTGCGGCCGGGGGATTTGCTGGTGGTCAATGACGCGGCCACACTGCCGGCCTCGCTGTTCGGGCGTGACGGCAAGAACAACCAGGTGGAAATTCGTCTCACGACACAGTTGGACGAGCGGGTCTGGCAGGCAGTCGCTTTCGGCCCCGGAGATTGGCGCTTGCCGACTGAAACAAGACCCTCACCGCCTCATTTCGAGAAAGGTGAGGAGATCATGATCTCCGCGGAGTTCCGGGCCACGGTTCGCAGCGAGGACCATTTGTCGGGGAGATTGCTCAATCTTGAATTCAATCTATCGGGCGAAGAGCTGTGGCGCAGTCTCTATCGGTATGGCAGGCCGGTGCAGTATTCGTATCTCAATGAAGAGCTCAAGCTCTGGTCGGTGCAAAATGTCTATAGCAGCCGCCCCTGGGCAGTCGAGATGCCCAGCGCCGGGCACGCCCTCAGTTGGCAACTCTTGCTCAAGCTTATCAGAAGAGGCATCGAGATCGTTCCACTCACCCACGGCGCGGGATTGTCATCGACCGGAGATTCGAAGATCGATCAGGAGCTGCCGCTCGCGGAAAGATTCGAAATTCCCCCGATCACGCAAGAGGCCGTCAGGCGGACGATCAACGGCGGCGGCCGCGTGATCGCGGTCGGCACATCGGTCGTCCACGCCCTTGAAAGCGACGGCTCCGGTCTCAGTGAATTTACCGATCTGAAGCTCGGCCCGGGATACGAACGCAAAGCGGTGAGCGGCCTGCTCACCGGCACGCACGATGTCTCGGAGAGCCATTACCAATTGCTGCGGGCTTTTCTGCCGGAAGATGTTCTAGTTGAGGTCAGCCAACATCTGGAGCAGCAGCATTACCTGACGCACGAATTCGGCGACCTGTGTTTGATCTCGGCCGGATGAAGGTTAGAAGCGGCCGGTTAGATCGACCTCTACTTGCCAACTTGCTCAACAAGCCCGGAGCACCGACGAGACCCCCTCAGGTCTTTTTCTTCTGCTTTTTGGGCGGAGGTGTTTTGGGGGGACGAGGCGAGAGCGCCTGAATCATCGACTCTATCACTTTGATATAAGCATCGAGATCGGCATTGCGGTCCCACGCCTGCTGCAAAATAAATCCCTGGAACAATGCGATCACGGCTCGGGCCAAAGCATCGGGGTCTAAATCGTGCGACAACTCGCCTTTTTGCTGGGCCTTTACGATGAGTTCGGCCAGCATCTTGCGCGGGACGTTTACACCGCGGCGGATGAGCGGCAGAACCTCCGGATTCCGTAATGCCTCGGCCCATAACTGAATGCCCAGGCGCCGTCGCCGTTGTTCCTGAGGATCAGCCAGCGGGCTAAAAAAATCACGAATCAGATTACGCCAGGGCACGCCTTGCTTGCCCTGTTTCTGTGTCGCCGCGATCAGCTCCCGCTCGCGCGCATGCCGTTCGTCGGCGATGGCCGCGATGATCTCGTCCTTACTTTTGAAGTAGAGATAGATCGCGCCGGGACTGAGGCCGGACTGCTGCACGATGTCTTGCATTGTTGCCCGATGAAAACCTTCACGCGAGAAGCACTCGATGGCGGCATCCATGATCTGCTGCCGCCGTGAATCGAGGTGCTCCTGAGTTACCTTTGGCATCGCGGTGATCCCTCCTCCACTTCGTCATCCGATGGCGTCCGCCAGCGCCGCTCGATAAAACTCATAACCATTCAATCGAATCCCTCCCGACTTCAGGTAACGAGTGCGATATTCCAGGGAACCAATATCAACAGATAACTCGAGGCCGCGGGTTTTCAGATAGCCGGGCAACTCGACCGGATCGAATCCGAAAGTCCATTCTTCCCCGGCCCTCCGGAGAGTGCGAGACAGCGCTCGTGATCCGGCAATACCGGCCGCATCTTGGAGGATCTCACGATGCACATATGTGAAGAGGATCCGGCTGCCCGGCGCGGAAGCCCCGACGAATCGTAACGTCGCGTCCACTGCCTGATCTGTCAGGTAATTCGTTACTCCCTCCCAAATATAGAAGGTGCGCAGAGCCGAATCAAACCCCGCAGCCTGGAGCGACACCGGCAACGCCTGCCGGTTGAAGTCGGTCTCGACCAGGACGACATGGGACGGCAACGATCCGAGCGCCCGTTCAAGACACCTCCGTTTGACGGCCAGGGTCGCAGGGTGATCGACTTCAAAGACGCGCGCCCGTTCGATCTCTGGGATGCGGTAGGCCCGGCAATCGAAACCGGCCCCCAAAATCACCACCTGGCCGATCCCATTCCGCAAGGAATCGACCAACAGGTCATCGATTAAACGTGTGCGCGCGACGCCGGACGACCTCGCCCCAGGCCATTTCAAATCGATCAGCCGGGGGATGGCCGCGCTCAAAATGGGAGCGCGGGTGAGAGATGCAACGACTCTCAATGCCGGGCGGAGGAACTCCCCCGCGAACGGGTCATGAAAAAGACGTGTCTCGGGGCGGCGGAAAGACTCAATCGCCCGAAAAAGCGCCATGTATTCGGCCGTTCGACTAGCCGCTGGCGGTCTCATTTTTGATTCTCCGAAGAAAAACGAACGTTCATTCTTTTATCTTATCGAGAGCTGATCGTGTCTGTCAATCGACAGGGCCGGGAATCGTTCGGCGGCCGAAGCCAGCGTCCAACCCGATCATCATCGATACCGCCATTCACCTGTGGACAGGCCAACGGAAGAGGAGTATCTTTTTGGTATGTCCAATGGAAAGAAGACAGAAGCAGAGCGATCGGAGGTCCTTCAGGGGACGCTCGATCTAATGGTCTTGAAGGTTCTCGATGTGCTGGGACCGCAGCACGGTTATGGCATCGCCCGCCGGATCGAGCAGGTCAGCGAGCAGGTCCTGCAATTGAATGAAGGCACGGTCTATACCTCGCTCTTGCGGTTGCAGCAACGGGGATGGATCGCTTCAGACTGGGGAACATCGGAGAATAACCGCAAGGCGAAATACTATTCGATGACGAAGAGCGGTCGTAAACAGCTTGTGCGTGAGACCGAGAATTGGGAACGGATTGCCGGGGTGATCGGACGCCTGTTGCGCCTGGAGGGCCAGGAATAGCGGTGGCCGATTTCAAGCGGCCACCTTCTACAGCAATTTTTAGTTGAGTGATTAGTCATCTGTCACTTAAGTCATTTAGATTATAGTGTGGAAGCGCGCGCTGAAGTTTGGACATTTGAATCGGATGACTAAATGCTCAAACTCCTCGTCGCTCCGCGACGACGCGAAAAGCTCTGGCGCGCGCTCCGCGCGCTAACAACCAAATAACTTAGTTTACGGGATCTTAGCTCCCAGCAATTTTCTGCCCCCTGATCCCTGATCCTTTATTTATCAGTATCGGGGGACCAGAGGTCAGGGACGGTCTTTGGGTTATCCAGAACAGCGAAGTGAAAAATGCTGGATTAAGGTGCGTTGGGGCCAACATCGGCGGTTGTGAGCAGCCGCCGGACCACGGCAGCGGTCGAAAATTCATCCGCTCCGATGTCGGGTGTGCTCCGCGATTGGCCATCGATATCGACGGTGATGAACGGGTAGAACGTCGCATTAGCGGCGTTGATGGCCGGGCTGCCCGAAGTCAGCTTGAAGATGCCGTCGCTCATTGCCAGCAGTGGATTGACCTGCCGGAACTGGCTCGCGGGCAGCGACGCCCCGAGTGTCCCATTCGCGATATTGTTCGAGAAGGTCGTATTCCCAGCCTGTGACGCGTCGAGCAGCGTCGCCGAACCACTCAGGATGTTGTTGGCAAAGACGCAATCCTGTGGAAGCAGCGGCCTGCTGCTCCATCCGATGATCACCGGCCGATTGTTGATCGTGACGAAGGTGTTGTGGGCCACTCGCGCCCGCACGACCTGGGCATGGGTGAATCCGGTCTGATCGTAAAAATTGCCGTTCCCGATGTTGAACGGATAGTCGGTCATGTTCTCGACATAGTTGTTATAGACAGTATGGTCTCTCTCGTGAATACGGATTCCCGTGGCCCCGCCACGGATGAAGTTTCCGATGATCTGGCTCTGATTTCCGGAACGAGAGACGATGCCGCCCGCCGAGTTCAAAATCGTATTGTAACGAATGGTATTGCCTGAAGACTTGATCGAGACGGTCTCCGGATCGCCATCGCAGTGCACGAACAGATTGGATTCAACGATGCTGGCGGTGTTCTGATAATCGCCGGTGATGCCGAGCCCGCCGAGGACGATCGCCTCCGCTGTTCCGCTCGCCATGTCGTGGAAATAGTTATGGTCGATCTGGGTGTTGCGCGCGATGTTGGGATTGACCGGACCATTACCTTCAGACCACGGTCCGCGGTCTCGCAGCGGATCGGGTGTGACTCCGGCGATCTCCCGTTGGCCGCGGACGAAGATGTAATGGACATTATCGACCGTGTTGGGACCGAACTCGTTATGATCGATGCGGTTGAGATTGCTGTTGCCGCCCACCATGATCCATTGCGTGCCGGTGGCTTGCCCGGTCAGCCTGAAAGTGTTGCGGGTAATGCGGCAGTTATCGCCACCGTCGATCCAGACGCCAACGGGGAACGATTCTCCGTCAACCGTCTGCGTGCTGCCGGAGGTGGTCATCGTCAATCCCTCGATCGTGACAAATGAGGTATGGTTGAGTCTGATGATTCCGGAAGAGATTGTCGCCCCGCCGCGATTCGCGGCTCTGATCACGATTGGAGCATTCGAGGCGCCATCGCGCGAGATGGTGAACCCCGCATAGCTGCCGTTGGCCAGCACGATGCAATCGCCGGGCAGCGCATTTGATACCGCCGAACTCAGCGAAGAGTTACTGTTGACAGAAACGGTGCGCCCGCATCCACTCGGCATCCCCCCGATTGTGAAGTTGCACGTCGTGAGCGAACCCGCAGTAGAACTGACAAATGTCCCCCAGTTATCCAGACTCGAAACCGTGTTCTGCTCGGTTCTAAACGCAAAGTTGGAACCGAGCGTCTGTTCCGTGCCTCCTGCCGGCGTGACGAAGATCGAATAAGTATGGGCCGTCACATTGACCGCCAATCGGAAATGATACGTCACGCCGCCCGAGTAGTTGACGGTCGTGGTTGACGCGTATGCTCCCCCGTTGCGCGCAACTATTTGTCCATTATTGCTGAATGCGATCAGACACGCGAAGCCGGGGAAAGCCGTCTGCGCTCCACGCGATAATCCGACCACTCCATTGATTCCAGCCGCCGACGGCGTCGCGTCGAACTCTGCCGTGAAGGCCCCCGCCTGCGAGGCGAACGCCGTGTTTTGCGCCGCTCCGCCCGGCGCCGCAGTCACGCATGCTGCCTGTGAGTTGACGGACGAGATCCTCAATAAAGAGATGCCGGCTATTCCCACTGAAAGGACCAGCGCAATTAACGCCTCTTTCCTCAGTAATTTTCGGATCATTATGATATCCCCCTTTGAAAGATGAGGCCGATGACGATTGCTCATTGCAATTACAGAACTACAAAGCGAGGTGACTGTGATAGAAGCCCTCTTAAGACAAGTCAATATACTTACTGTAAATTAACTTGTAAGTTAACTGGTTAATCCATTGCTCGCCGAGCATGAGATGCGATTCAGGTTAGTCATAACTTAAGGAAACTTGGGTCAAGGTTCCAGCCGGTTCAAATCCGGTTTTGGAAGTTATTGATAAGGCAGGTGAATGAGCTCGGGCCACGATGAATAGGCACATTTAGATGTTTCCAATGCCTTTGATGGAGATCACTTCAAGCATCTTTTTCGATTACCAGATTATCCGCAGGTTGGCTCGATCTTTCCTCGTCTTCTGCGGAAGGTGACCGGAGATACTGTACCAGTTTCCGGCCGAGGATAACGATGACAATGATGCCGATCAGAATCCAGGCGAGGCTTCCAAGCAGGTCGCTCAACGCCTGCACACGGTCGCTGAAGAATTTACCGAGCAGGACATACAAGACCACCCATAATATTTCGCCGATCGCATCAAAGAACAGGAAGCGCGGCCAGGAATAGTTAGTGAGGCCGCTCGTCAGGTTGAGCCAGGGGCCGAGCGGAGTTAACAACCAGCGGCTGAGGAAGATGCCGATTCCGCCCCAGCGTTTTGACCATTCCGCGGCCTGCTCCAGCTTGATTTTGCCGCCATCCCATTTGGCGATAGTTTGTACAACGCGGTGGCCGCCCCACCGTCCGAGCAAGTAACCGAGATTGTCTCCCGCGATCGCGCCGGCGCTCGCCGCAAAGATCGTCCACCCCAGGTTCAAATCTCCCTGCGCAACGAAAGATCCGACGGCAATCAGCATGAGGGTCGCAGGCATGGGAATGCCGACAGAACCGATCATCAAGACGACGAACAACACCGGCAGGCCGTACACCCCCAGCAAGCTAAGCAGGTAATCGCTTAAACTCATGGCCGCTTGTCTCCTGGGGGCGGTGGAGGCGGTGGTGGCGGAAAGACCAGTCGTGATTGGGTGATGGCGTTTTGCAGATCGTCAATCAGGACTTTAACGTCACGATGTTGCTGGCGGGCGATCTCGCGGAGCGGACGCCGGTCGCGCGGCGGGCCGGGCGGCAGCCCAATGGCTTGATAGAGCACGTCCGGCGGCACACGATAAGAATGCGCGATATGCGGCACGCTCATCCATGGGCGGATCGTCTCGTCGCGATGATGCCGCCAATAGACCGCGCGCCGCACAGTCCTGGTGCCGACGACGCCGACCATGACGATCGACAGCACAAAGACTGCGAGCACGGCCCATTGCTGCCACTTAAAACGTCTCATACATTCTTTGCCGCATCATCCGTCTCATCCCTGCCCCCTGATATTTATAAAAAGTATCAGGGGGCAGGGATCAGTTTCGGTTCAATCCTGAATACCGAAGTGAAAGATGCTATAAAAGTAGAGCATCCCGGCGTCCAAGATTCAAATACCCGGATCTCGACCACAGGTTCGGTCAGGTCACAGCTCTTTCATCAGGACCGGTTGAACCGGCGGCTCAATTTCGGCCGTTTCTCTTCTTGAACCATGTCATTGCTCTCCACGCGAGCAGGAGCGGCCAGGTCGTCAGGACGGCGCCGAGAGCAAAAGCGGTGTTGCCGTGACCGAAGAGCATCTGTTGCACTTCGTTGAGCGCCGCACGGTCGTTGATCAAGTAGGTCCAGGTCGATGAAGGCCCGCGCAATCCGGCCCGATCAATCTCGATCCCGTCTTTCGTGATCGAGCTCGTTGCGAATGTCTCCACAATTCGTTCCTCGATCGTCTGATGTAATTGGTGGAAGGCTTCGGCGGTCCTCTTGTGGAACTCATAGAGCGGGTCCATCCGCCCCAATCGCACCAGGTGGATCTCTTCCCGCAATTGAGCGATCAATGCCAGATGATCGATCCAACACTGGTCGATGTGATGCAGGGTGATGATGCGTTCGGCCTGCTGCACGATCTCTCGACCGAACTGCCCGCACAATTGATCATAGCGTTCCGGCATCCGGACGGCACAGATTCCATTCTCGGCCGCGCCCGTCAACACCGCCAGGCGCCATTCATGCAGCGCCTGACGTTGTTTCTCGATCGTCACGGAGTAGCTCCGCAGGGTCTTGCGGATCTCGTAATTTTGCCCTTCCACAATCCGCTGCAACCGTTCCACCTCGCGGCGGATCGCCGGATGATCGAGCGGATCTTCCTGACGAGCGGAACGGAACTCCTCTGGAATCAGCCGATCGACGCCGAAACGCACCATCAGATCATCTTCCAGACTGACAAAGAACCGCGATGATCCAGGGTCTCCCTGTCTTCCCGCTCGCCCGCGAAGTTGATCGTCGATCCGCCGGCTCTCGTGCCGATTGATACCGATGACATAGAGCCCGCCAAGCCGGACGATCCTTTCGCGATCTTCTTCCCTTGCTCCTCCCAATCTGATATCGGTGCCGCGGCCCGCCATATTGGTCGAGATCGTCACAGCCCCGAAGACGCCGGCCTGGGCTATCGTCTCGGCTTCGGCCTCGTCATTCTTAGCGTTGAGGACTTGGCATTCAATCCCGGCCGCTCGCAGCCTCTCTGCCAGTAACTCAGACTCTTCGACGCTGCTGGTGCCCACCAGAACTGGCTGCCCGGTCTTGTGGATCCTGGCGATCTCATCGATGACCGCGGCATCTTTCGCTGCCCGATGCGTGAAGATCAAATCCGGCAGGTCTGCTCGAATGCACGTTCGGTTGGGTGGAACCGGCACGACCTTCAATCCATAAAAGGTCTCCAACTCCTCTGCCGCCGTCCGCGCGGTCGCCGTCATTCCGCTGAGTTTCGGATAGTGTCCCAGAAAATGTTGGAGCGTGATCGAACCGAGGATGCGGCCACCGGGTTGAACGGCCAATCCCTCCTTGGCTTCCAGAGCCGCTTGCAGACCATCGGGCCACCGCCGGTCAGAGGTGACTCGCCCGGTGAATTCGTCCACCAACTCGATCCTTCCGCCGCGGACGATGTAGTCTATATCTCGATGCAACAGCGCCCGCGCGTGGAGCGCCTGGTTGACCTCAGTCAGCAGCAGGTAGTTATTTTCGGCATACAGATCACCGCATCCCAATGCTTCTTCGATCCGATCAACGCCTCGCTCGGTGAGCGCAGCGTTCCGCCTGTTTTCATCGGTATTCCAGTCTTCGTCCTCCTTGAGCTCGCCGACCACTTCAGCGATCCGGTGAGGACTGGTCTCCGAACTCGGCCGCTCGCCGGCGATCACCAGTGGAACCCGCGCCTCGTCGATGAGAATGGAATCAGCCTCATCGACAATCGCATAGTTGAATGGGCGCTGGATCAATCCATGAGGGGCGCGGCACAGATTCACCCGCAAGAAATCGAAACCTGCCTCTTTGGCCGTGGCATAGGTGATCTCCGCCGCATATGCCGCGCGCCTCTGATCGATTCCCAGTCCTTCCTGGATGACCCCGACATTCAATCCCAAAAAGCGATAGATCGGCCCCATCCACGCGGCATCTCGTCTCGCCAGATACTCATTGAAAGTCAGAATGTGGACCCCGCGTCCGGTTAAAGCATTCAAAAAGGCCGGAAGCACCGCCGCCAGAGTTTTACCTTCTCCGGTCTGCATCTCAGCCAGAGTGCCCCGGTGTAACGCGATTCCCGCCAGGACCTGGACGTCGAATGGCCGCATTCCCAGGACGCGATCGGCCACTTCTCTCACCAGGGCGAATGCCTCGATCAGCAGGTCGTCTAAAGCCGCGCCACGTTGCGCCCGTTCTTTCAAAGAGGCAGCGGCCTGCCGCAGCCCTTCGTCGGTCGCTCCCGCGAGGCTCTCTCCCAAAAGATTTATCTGCTGCAAGACTTGATGGTAGGAGCTCAAGTCAAATTCGATCGACTCGACCCCGCGCCATTTTTGCAGTCGTTGTCTCCATTTCTTGGCATCCATCTGCTTCACGATATCACATGAAGAGTGAACAAAAACTGACCCCTGACCCTGACCCCTGATCCCAGATACTTTTTAATAAATATCAGGGACCAGGGATCAGGGATCAGGGGTCAGAAAATGGCTCGGTGAATGGGGTTCCGGCTCGACAACTTCCTAGTCGGCTATTTTTCCGCTGCTCCCTTTCCCGACGCGCGGCCCGCGGTTATCGCGCGCCGGCGCGTGATCGAGATTGGCGACGCGGCGCCCCGCGTCACAAACCAACTGTCCGATGCGCGCCATCTTCTCGAAGTTGATCTTCTCGACGCTGTCGGTGTTATGGTGATAATCGCCATGCAGCCCGGTCGTCAAGAAGACGATCGGAATCCCTTTTGCCGCATAACTGTAATGGTCGCTCCGGTAATAGACCTGTTCGAGATCGGTCGGATCGTTCAATTCGAAATCGAGCTTGAGCGGTTGTTTCATGCTCGAATTCGCATCGACCGTGATGTTATGCAGTTCAGTGCTGATGCGATCGGAACCGACGAGATAAACGGTGTTTCCTTCTTCGGTTTTGTCGTCGCGATTGCGCCCGACCATATCCATATTGAAATTGGCGACGATCTGATCGATCGAGACGGACGGATAATCGGCGTAGTAACGCGATCCCAGCAGCCCGCGTTCTTCGCCCGCGTACCAGAGAAAGATGAGCGAACGTTTCGTCTTCGGCCCGGAAGCGAAAGCTTTCGCGATGCCGAGCAAGGTGGCCGTTCCGGATCCATCATCGTCCGCGCCGTTCCAGATGCGGTCTTCGATCGCTCCAGCCTTGACGGGGCCGACGGCGTCCTGCCGCCGGGGGCCGTCCGGCGATTGGACGATTTCGCCTTCAGCATAGCCGACGTGGTCATAGTGCGCGCCGAAGGTGACATAAGTACTCTTCAATTGAGGGTCGGCGCCTTCGAGCATGCCGACCACGTTGCGCGTGAACCGCGTGCGCACGACCTGATAGTCGGCATCGAGATTGAAAGTCAGTTTGACTCCTTTGAGGCTGAAAGTCGGCAGTGGTTCCTGCTTCGCGGCCTTCTCTTTCAACTCGGCATACTTGACGTCAGCGCCGCTGAAAAGAAATTCAAGTAATTGATCTCCTGCCGAAACCAGTGGCGGCACCGGTCGATCCAATCGCTGGACGGTGGTGAAATCCCCCGGATCGGCGGAACGGCCGCCCTGTCTGCCGCCTGATCCGGCGGACAGAACTTGAGTGATCGGGCCGATGCTGGCCACGGCCTGCTGTTGTTCGGTGGCGTAACGGCCGCGGCCAAACAGGGCACGCCGGAATTGCGGCCCCAGGCCTTTCGGCCCGTTGCCGCCGAGGTAGACGACAGCTTTGTCTTTCACCGTTTTGCCCGCGTAATCATTGTGATTGGCGGTCGGAAGATCGAGACCATAGCCGAGGAACTCGATCTGATCGACGACGACGCTGCGCTTACCGCCGACATTTGGAGGAAAGGTGATGCCCTCGCCGGCCTTGAACGTCCGGGTATTGCCGTTGACTTCGATCGTCAGCGTCGAATTATTGGCGCTTTTGACGCTCAAGACCTGCACGCGCTGAAAATACGATCCATGATCGCCGCCGGGTTTGACACCCAGCGAGCGCAATTGCTCGGCCAGATAAGCGGCGGCCAATCCCAATCCCTCCGAGAAGGTGGCGCGGCCTTCAAGCTCGTCCGAAGCCAGATATGTGAGCCACCGTTGCAAGTCGCCGGCCTGCACTCGGGCCTTTTCATTGCTCCGATTTTGTGCCGGAGCCGCATTGAAGACGAGGCTCCAGATCAGCAACAGCACGAGCGTTCTTGTCGTCTGACGAGAGAGCATGGTTGTCTCCTCCTGATTGGTAAATGAATGGAATTCGAAATGAGAAGAGCGAACGCGAAGGACGCGGGCTATACAAAAATCGCGAGACTCTTTGATCAAGCCCTTTCGTGTCTTTTGTATAGTTCGCGTCTTCGCATTCTTTTCACTATTCGATGACGCGATGCCCTGCGTGACGGTTACCAAAAAGTTCAGACAGATCATGAGATCTCCGGCGGAGCGATGCGGGTTGATTTGATCGGCGATCGAGAAGGAGAGCGTATCTACTGAATTCGGCTATTTCCAGTCTGGGATGGCGAGCGTCCCCAGTCATTGTCAGACCTGAGACGATCATCGGATGAAGCTTTTAATTAAAGGCAGGAGATCAAGCGAAAATATCGAGCGTCTGTTGATCGATGTCTCGCGCGACCTTCAACACTTTCGCGCTCGCGGCGGCCTGAATCTTGGCTTCGCTCAATTGAACGACCGCTGACGAGATATCGATCGTGTCCACCGGGGTATCGGTATCGGACGGGGTGACGCTCTCCGCAATGGCCGCCGCCGTGGCGCCGATGCGATCGTAGGCCGATGAGATGGCGGCGCCCGCGATTGCAGTAATATCCATAAACACCTCCTCGGGATCTTATCGGCGATCAGAGTGATAACTTAAGGCGAAAACCAACATTTTTTTCACGATTCTACTGACTTCTCAAGTCATCACCGATTTCGCGGCCTTTCAGAAACAGAAGAAGCGAAAAACATTTTGTCCGTAAGTCACCGGTGACGAGCAGAGAAGAGAGAAGAGAGCGTTGGTGACGAATTGACGAGATCGAGAGAGCATTGCAGTGTTCCTTTCGTAAACAAGATGATTAAGCTGATTAAGCCGGCGCTCTGCTTGAGATAAGATGACGAAGTCTCGGCAATGCATCCTTAGCACATGGCGCACATCGGCACACATAGGTCGCGAAGGCCGTATGGTTACTGCCTTGCCATCACTTGCCGGTGATGACGGGGCTTAAACTTGATGAGGAGTAGCAACTATCTGACGACGGTTGTAAATTAGTAGGGTTGGCAGCCTAGCTTGATTTGACGCTGTTAGTAATTGCAAACGCGATGCCATGGCGAGATGAACCGCAGTCCCTGCCGCAAATCCTTCTTTTCATAGCTTTTGAAGAAAAGCCTCGAAGCGCGGGTGTGATTGGCCAGGATCAATTTTCTGAGATTCAGTCCGAATCCTGGACTTGAGATAGATCACGAGACGTGAACGGCATGCTATCGAATATTTTCTCAGCCTCTTGATCTTCATCCTCTCTCTTTTGCGCGTTACCTCGTGGAAATCAGAGAAGACTTCGCCACGATGGAGATGACGGTCATGATTCGGAATCGGGCCTCAGCCGCCCGATTCCGAAAGGTTCTTTCCATTACCTTCCCACATCTGTTTGGGGAATGGCCGATCGACAACCTTCTGCGCGTTCGGATCAAAGAGCTTCGTTCTACCTTCCCGATAGGCTTGCACTCCGAGTTTGATCGCGACCAGCACCTGATAGCCGAGTTCGGCGGGCAGATTGGGCTGTTTCCTTGAGCGCACGCACGCGAAGAAATTGGCCGTGTGTGGCGAGCGGGCATCACGAAGCGTGCCGACCGGAGGCAATTCGTAGATTTTCGGCTCGGGCGCCTGCCGTCTCCTGGTCTCGGTCTCGCGGCCAAGATATTCCGGCACCACCTGAAGCTGGCCGCGCTCAAAGAGGATCGTGCCTTTGTGACCGTAAATCGCGGTCCGGTGATTCCGGTTCGCTGCCGCATTGGCCATTGTGCCGGAGAGGTCGATGTAGAAATTCGGATACTCGACGATCGTCACGTAAGTGTCGGGCACTTCTCGATCCTTCTGCACATAGATACCGCCATTGGCATTGACGGCAATCGGAAACTGCGCGCCCATCGCGTACACGAGCGGGGCCAGGCTGTGATAGAAGAGATCGGTCGCGATGCCGCCGGAATAGTCCCAATATTTTCTAAAACGAAAATATCTCTCGGCGCTGAATGGACGGTTGGGAGCAGGACCGAGCCATCGCTTCCAGTCGATGGTCTGCGGCGTGCCCTCCGGTTCGATGCGATAGTTCCACTCGCCGGTCGTGGAATTACGCGCCGAGGTGGCCTGCGCCCACAGTAATTCTCCGATCTCGCCCTGCTCGATCGATTCGCGCGCCTTTTGCGTGCCCGCGTCGGACAGGCCATGAGCGCCGACCTGGAGAATGCGGTTGTACTTCTTCGTCGCTTCCACGACTCGCCGCGCCTCTTCGATCGTGTGGGTCATCGGTTTTTCGAGATAGACGTCTTTGCCCGCTGCCAGGGCATCCAGCGCAATTTGCCCGTGCCAGTGGTCAGGCACGGCGATCAACACCGCATCGACGTCGCGGCGGGCCAGCAGCTCCAAATAATCGTGATGGACATCCTTGTCGGTGAGCTTGGCGATCTCTTTTGCCCTCTGTTTGCGCACAGTATAGAGATCGCTTACTGCCGTCATCTGGATATCTTTGTCCTCTTCGCTCTGCGACACGAACGCGCGCAGGTGAACGGTCCCCATGCCGCCCATTCCGATCATGCCGACGTTGATCCGGTCATTGGCTCCGACCACGCGCGCGGCGGAGCGTGCAGAGATGCCGGGCTTGATCGATCGCGGAGTTTCTGCGGCAAGCGCGGCAGGCCCCAGCGCGGCAGTGGCGCAAGACACCTGGGCCAGAAATTTTCGGCGCGTCGGGCGATCTGATTTCTTACTCATCGCTGTCTCCTTGGTTTTCTTGAAAAGAGGGCGCGGGCAGCCGCGGCAGATCGTTCGAAACTGCCGCAGCCGCCTTGCCGGAAAGGTCAGAAGCTGAGCCTCAGTCCGAACTGAATCTCGCGCGCGCCGATGGTTTGCGGATTGGTGATCATGCCGAAGGTCGCGCTGTCGAAGTTCGTGGTGATGCCACCCAGCCGGTGACGATTGAAGACGTTGAACGCCGCCACTCGAAATTCGAGGAGGCGTTTTTCACTGCCCAGGCCGATGTTCTTGAGCAAGGAGAAGTCTTCGCTCAAGAGGGAGGGTTCGCGGAGCTGCGAGATGCGGCGCGGCGTATTTCCGTACTCCATATTGGCCGGGCGACGGAATGCCGCCGGATTGATATACGGATATTTCCCGGGATTGTCCGGATCGAACTGCGGGTTCTTCAACGGCTGGCCGGGCACGAAGCTCGGACGCGCCTGTCCACCTGCGCCGAAGAAATTCTGGCCCGAGGTGATCGAGAGAGCCCGGCCGCTGACATAGCGGTGGACGCCCGAGACCCGCCAATTACCGAGCAACCCGTTGACGATCGGATGCGACTGGGTGAGCCATCTCTTGCCGCGTCCGAATGGAAGTTCGTAAACATACATGGCCGCCACGTTGTGCGGAGTGTCCTGAATTCCGACCGCCTTGTCGAGCGCGCGGTTGTACTGGTTTTGTCCCTTGTCATCGCCGCGATTGGCGTCTTCGCCGTCCGTGTTCGAGATCAGCTTCGCAAAGGTGTACGAAGCCATCAAGAAGATCCCGCGTGAAAAGCGATGTTCAAAGCTGGTCTCCAGGGCGTTGTAAGTCATGTGCCCGTCGTTCATTCCGCCGGCATTGATATTGATGTCGTTATATTGCGGAAAGGGGCGCAACGCCTGTTGAAGCTGGCGATTGGTCGGATAACCGGGATAAGGCAGCGTGAATCCCGTTGCGATGACCAGTGGATCGTCCAACCGCCGACCGAGCAGCGTTCCGTAGATGGCCCAGTACTTAGGATCTAGTTGATTGAGACTCTGTTTTCGCGAGAGCAATTTGACGCCCATGTTTTCGTGGAAGCTCGCGCGAAAGACAGTATTGGCGGTGAAGCTATGCTCGATTGTCAGGTTGTAGTCCATGAAATATGGCGCGCGGCCGGTCTTCGGAAACATGTAGAACGGCCCGCCATAGAGCTGAATAGTCGGGTCGATCTTCGGCGGCTTGTTGGCTTGCACGAGGTCGGCGAAGGTGTTGAAACCATCTCTCACTCGGTATGAGATGCCATTGGAGAGAAAACTGCCGAGCGCGCCGAATCCTCCCGCAAATCCCTGGACTCCGTTATCGGCATTGCCGTCTTCACGCGACGGCTGGTAGTAGATCGCGCCGCCGGCGCGGATGACGGTCCTCTCAGTCAGCAGGTAAGCGAAGCCGATCCGAGGTCCGAAGGCGTTCTTGCGCGTTTCACCAAAGCGATCCTTACCGCTGCGGCCCGGACCGTCACCGGCAAATTCTATCGCGCCCGGCAGACCGCCGGCAGCGGGGTTGGGCAAGGTCGGATTGAAGTTACTATTTTGATGCCTCGTCTCTTCCTTTGGAATCGAGAGGTCATAACGGAGGCCGAGATTCAATGTCAGCTTATTGCTCAGCTTGAAATCGTCCTGAACAAACCAGGCATAGTAAGGGAAAGCGAATTCGATATCACCGCTGTAATTGAAACTGCCTCCGCTCGCCAGTCCGAGGAGAAAGGCGGCGTAGTTCGACCCGGTGACTCCGCTCACTCCGGGGTTCCCGGTGCCGGCGGCCGAGAAACTGACCGTCCCCTGACAATTATTACAATCGATCCGGCGGTATCGTCCCTTGAGGTACTCGAAACCGAACTTCACATTGTGTTTTCCTTTGATCCACGCCAATTGCTCATTGATGCTGAAGGTTTTGCTGCGCGAATCGGTATCGACGTGCGTGCCGTAAGAGAGAAACTCGGTGTCATAGCGAGTCATCTTTCCGGGCTTGGGTCCAAAGGTCGTTCCCGGAATCTGAACGGCCTGCCGGTACGCATCGTCCACATTATTGATGTTGTCCGGGTTCTCAATAATGTTGCGCTGATTGAAACCGACCGTCAGGTGATGAATCAAATTGGGCTTGATCACATAGTCATGATTGATGCGCTGATAGTTGATTCTGACATCGCTCGCCCAGTTTTGACTGGGAATTCCGATCACCGGCCCGATCTTGCCGATTCCAGGGCTCCAAAAGCGGCTGAGCAAAACGCTGACCCGGTTCTTGTCGGAGAAGACATAATCTCCCTTGATCGAATAGACGTTCGGATTGCTTGCCGGGTTATCCATATTGCGAGTGTTGTTGAATGCCTTGGTCGGATCGTCGGGCTGTGGCAGCTTGGATTGAAGGATCTTGGCGATCGGACTGATCCGTTCGGGGCAGATGACGTTGAGGACGCCGTTGCATTGCAGTCGCGGTCTGGCAAAGGCATCAGTGATGATATTGCCGTTGGCATCGATCGGATCGTAGAGCGGAATCATGTTGCCGTTGGCATCGGTATATTTGCGAAAGTCGCCGTTGCGAAATTCATTGATTGGAACAGTGATGAGATTCGACGGACGGCCGCCTTTGTAATCGGCCTGTTCCACCGAGAAGAAGAAGAACGCCTTGTTGCGGCCGTCGAAGACTTTAGGAATGTAGATCGGGCCGCCGATGCTGCCGCCCGGAGTAGTTTGCCGGTTGATCGACCGCGCTCCCGGCCCGAAAGTGGATCCGCGAGCATTGAACGCTTCGTTACGCAGGAACATAAAGGCGCTGCCGTGAAGTTCGTTCGTTCCGGATTTGGTCGCGAAGTTGATGACGCCGTTTGAAGTCCGGCCGAACTCGGCGGAATAACCGCTGCTCTGCACCTTGAACTCTTGAAGTCCCTCGACGCTCACTCCGACAAAGCCCGGATCGTTCCGGCGCTCGCTCTGGGCTTCAGCTCCGTCCAGCAGCTCGCTTTGACCATCCAGCAGTCCGCCGCCGATGCGTGGGTTACCCTGATCGCCGATGACGCCCGGCGTCAGGATGATGAAGGCCATCGTGCTTCTCAATCCGCCGCCGATGAAGAGAGGCAGATCCTGGATGGCCTGAGTCGGCACGACCTTGCCGAGATTGGCCCCCTCTGTCGAGAGTAACGGTGTGGCGGCCGTGACCTCTACTGTTTGTTCGATCCCGCCAACGGTCAACTGGATATCCAGGCGGACGGTCGTGTTCACGTTGACCACCACCTTGGATGCCTCGGCTCGATGAAAGCCGGTCTTCTCGGTGATGACGGAGTAAGTGCCGACGGGAAGGTAGAGAAAGTTATATAAGCCGTCTGAGCCGGTCGTGACACTCTGGGTCAGACCCGTATTTAAATTCTTGGCCGTCACCTGAGCGGCTGGTACAACCGCTCCCGTGGAATCTGTGACGGCGCCGATAATAGTGCCTCGATCTTGAGCAAGAGCCGTTCCTGAAACTGTAAGTAACAGAATCAGACACGCGAAGTATCTCGACATTGGTGACCTCCTAGCTGTCAATGTAAGTAGTTGATACAGACAACATGGGGACAGAGATACCCGCTGTCCCCGATTAGCTCGAGCGTTTTTAATCTAATTTTTAAAGGTAGGTATACTTCCTGATTGTCCAGACGCTCCGGCTGGTAAATTGGTTACCCAATTGAGATGTCGCGAAAAAAAGATTTAGGCAGGCTTCTTGGAGTGGATCAAAACTACACGGATTTAAGAGACTATTACTGATCTGTTAAGTCGTATACCTTAAGTTTGGACATTTGAATCGGATGACTAAATGCGCAAACTCCTCGTTGCTCCGCGACGAGAAGAAGTTCAGGGTTTTTCGATACCGGGGAATCGTTGTTCGTTGAAGATCAATTATATCTGCTTATATTACTTGACTATAACAATGGGGTTGCGCATCCCTTGACATTTATAGAGGAAAGCAATAGCTTGGCCAATCCTATCGGTTTTACAACAGTATTATCAGTACGCATAACCCCAAAGATCCAAAGAAGAGTTTGAGACAGCAGGTAAGGTAACGAAGCAGACGAAAGTCCCCGCGATTTTTCTCGTCTGATCGGGTACTTTTATCTGCATTATATTCGTTCTTTGTCTCATCATCGATCGGCAGTGGCCGATCAAATCCGATCCTACATAACGTCCATTGAGAATAACTATGACACTCAGAAGGATTGCGTCCATCCTGAGCATCTTGCTCTTTTGTGTGGCGGTTCCCGAGCTGGTCAAGCCGTCGAAAGCGTCTTTCATGCAGCAAACTGCCTTGCCGCCATCTCTCATGGAGAACCTGGGGCGTGGCATCGTGGCAGTGCGATCGACAAGCACAGAGGTCTTCGTCAGCTGGCGCTTGTTGGGGACCGATCCCCCGGATACCACCTTCAATCTCTACCGCTCGACGGGCGGAGCCGCGCCGGTGCTTCTCAATTCGGCGCCGATCGCCGAGACGACCTACTTTGTCGATAGAGCAGCAGACCTGACGCAAGTGAATGCCTATTTCGTGCGGCCGATTGTCTTCGGGCTGGAGCAAGCGCCCAGCGCGCCTTTCACGCTGCCGGCCGCGGCTCCGGTCCAACAGTACCTGCGACTTCCGTTGCAAGTACCGCCGGGAGGCACGACGCCGGTGGGCGAGGCTTACACTTATAGCCCGAACGATTGCAGCGTCGGCGATCTCGATGGTGACGGCGAGTACGAGATCATTGTGAAGTGGGACCCCTCGAATTCGAAGGACAATTCGCAATCCGGCTATACCGGCAATGTCTACCTTGATGCATATAAGCTGGACGGAACGCGCCTCTGGCGCATCGATCTCGGACGCAATATTCGCGCCGGCGCACACTACACACAGTTTCAGGTCTATGATTTCGACGGCGACGGAAAGGCGGAGGTCGTCTGTAAGACCGCCGATGGAACAATCGACGGGGCCGGCGTCGTGATCGGAGACCCGGGGGCCGATTATCGCAACAGCTCTGGCTATGTTCTCGCCGGACCCGAGTTTCTGACCGTCTTTAATGGCCTGACCGGCGCGGCGCTCGCTACCGTGAACTATGTCGTCCCGCGCGGCACCGTCGGCAACTGGGGCGATACTTATGGTAATCGTGTGGATCGGTTCCTGGCGGGTGTGGCGTACCTTGACGGCCAGCGGCCGAGCTTCATTATGTGCCGTGGTTACTATACGCGTACTGTCATCGCCGCGTGGAACTGGCGTAACGGCGCGCTCACCAACATCTGGACGTTCGACACCGGCGACACCGGCACTTCGAATCCGTATGCCGCGTGGCGCGGCCAGGGCAATCACAACCTTAGCATCGGCGACGTTGATGGTGACGGCAAGGACGAAATCATGTACGGCTCCTGTGCGATTGATGACGATGGCACCGGACTCTTCTCAACCGGGTTGGCTCATGGTGATGCTCTTCATATGACCGACATGGATCCGGACCGTCCGGGGCTGGAGGTCTTTCAGCCGCACGAGAGCCCGACCAGTTACGGTCCCAATGCGGCCGAGTTTCGCGACGCGCGCACGGGCGCATTGATCTTCGGCGTGCAGGCTTCGGGCGATATCGGCCGGGGCCTCGCGCTTGACGTCGATCCGCGTTACCGCGGTTACGAGATGTGGGCATCCGGCGGCACGGGCGGCATGTACACGGCTCAACAATTCACTCCCAATGCCGTGCTTGGGCCGCGCGGAGTACAGATCTCGGCAACGAAGCCATCGATCAATTTCGGGGTCTGGTGGGACGGCGATCTGTTGCGCGAGTTGCTCGACGGCACGTCGATCACCAAATGGAATTGGCTGGCGGGAAATACCACTGTACTGCTTTCTGATTCCGGAATTGCCTCAAATAATGGGACCAAGGCCACGCAGTGTCTCAGCGCAGACATCCTCGGTGATTGGCGCGAAGAGGTCATCTGGCGCGAATCGGGAAATGCGGCCCTGCGGATCTATACGACCACCATCCCGACCACATATCGTTTCTACACGCTGATGCATGACCGGCAATATCGTGAAGCCATTGCGTGGCAGAATACCGCTTACAATCAGCCGCCGCATCCGAGCTTCTTCTTTGGCGATGGAATGGCGCCGCCGCCGACTCCGAACATCGTCACCAGTCTGAGCACGTTGCTCGGACCTGCCGCACCGGTCTTCACGGCTATCGATTCCGATGCGGGGGCTTCTGCCGGCGATTTTGTCACCAACGATCCGACGCTCGTCTTACACGGGACGGCAGCACCCAATACGACGGTGACGGTGACGCGGTTCGGCGTCGGTGCGATCGGCACCGCCATCGCCGACAGCGGCGGCAATTGGGCTTTCGATTATACGGGGACGTCATTACCCAACGGCGTAGCGCTCTTCACGGCGACGGCGACCAATGCCAGCAATCAAACCGGCGCACCGACTGCGCCGCCGTTCCGTGTGACCGTCGATCTTGTTCCTCCTGCTGCTCCGACGATCGCGAACATTGCCGATACAGGGACGCTGGTCTTCACTGGCACGGCCGAGCCGGGCAGCACCGTCGGCGTCACACTGACCGGCACGGGTGTTATCGGCGCCGCAGTGGCGAGCGCTTCCGGCGACTGGACGCTGGCATATTCCGGGGCGCCGCTCGTTCCCGGCAGCCATTCTTTCACCGCGACGGCTTCGGATCTTGCGGGCAACACCGGACCGGCGTCTGCAGCTTCGACAATCGACACGACGATCGCGACTCCGGTCATCACCTCGATCACCAATGATACCGGTTCTTCGCCGACCGACGGGATCACGTCCGACAACACTCTGGTTTTAGGCGGTACCGCGCCGGCCGGACAGACCATTACGGTCAAGAGGCTGGGCGGCGCGACACTCGGCACGACGGCCAGCGATGGGACGGGCCATTGGAGCTTCAGTTACGAAAGCACAGTGTTGACCGACGGTGCTTATGTGTTCGTCGCATCGGCCAGTAACGGCGGCGCCGGCGCGAGTCCATCGTCGCCCGCTTTTCCGGTCAAGATCGATACGCTTGCTCCGACGGTGACCTCGATCAATCGACAGAACCCGACCGCAGCGGGCAGCAGCGCCGACACCATCACGTTCCGCGTGACGTTCAAAGAGCCGGTGATCGGCGTCGATGGCTCGGATTTCACGCCGCTCTTTTCCGGAGGCCTTTCCGGAGCGATCTCGGGCGTGGTCCCGGCCGGAGATGGCGTTTTCGATGTGACGATCGGACCACTTTCCGGTGAAGGAACCGTCAGGCTCGATGTCAATGCGAGCGGCACGGGTATCGCCGATATCGCGGGCAATGGATTGAACGGCGGTTTCAATTCAGGACAGGTCTATGCGCGTTCGCTTGTCGGTAACGGCATCTGGATTCAGAACGCATCGGAAGGTTTGTGGAGCGCCAATTCGAATTGGCTGAACGGTATCGTCGGCGCCGGTATCGGCAACACCGCCGATTTCTCTTCGATCGAACTGGTCGATGATCTGACGGTTCATCTCGATTCACCGCGCACAGTCGGCAATCTCGTCTTTGGCGATACCGATGTCGCTTCGCCGGGCAGTTGGACCGTCGATAACGGAGGTAATGCCGGTAACCTTATCACTCTGGCCGTTGCCGCCGGCAATCCGACGGTGACGGTCAATGCTCTAGGCATTGACGCCGCGACGACCATCGACGCCTCGCTTGCCGGCAATCAGGGGTTGACCAAACTTGGCGCTGGTCCACTCGTGTTGACCAGGCCGTCGGCGCTGACAGGTCTTCTCACGATCAACGGCGGCGTGCTCCGGATGGGAGGAGGCTCGTCACTCAACATCGGCAACAACGCCGTCAATCTGGGGGCGAACTCGCAATTCAATATCGCCGGAGGAACATTCACCACTGGTGGTCTCGTCACCGCGGTGACGAGCGCGGTCGTGATTGACAGCGGGTTGGCAACATTGAACAGCTTCCGCACAAACTCCGACTTCGGTGGAACCTTGCGCATCAATGGCGGGACGTTGACCGTCGGCAATGTGGATATCCGGCGTAACAGCGCGGCGAATCCCGATTTCACGTCCGGATTCATTGTTGCCGGAGGCGGGGCCAATGTTTCCACGATTGGTCTCGGCACGGCCAATTCCACCGGCGCCATGTCGATCGAAGGCGGTTCGCTGACCGTGACCGGCGCCATCACCGTCGGCAATCAAACCACCGGCGGGCGCGGTGGGGCGATGCGCGTTCTCAACGGGACACTGATCTCGACCGACGTTGCGAACGGCATCGTGCTGTGCCGCACTCAAGGGAGCAACGCGAACAATGTGGCTTCAGCGACCTTCACCGGCGGCGTGAGCGCGGTCGAGAAATTCACCCTCGGGTTCGATTCCACCGTCACGGCGGGATCGTCAACTATCACAATCAATGGAGGCATGCTCTATCTTGGGAGCGGTGGGATCGTCAAGAACGGCGCCGCGGGCCTTGCCACGAACCTCAACTTCAGTTCCGGCCTTCTGGGCGCAAAGGCCGATTGGAGCACGAACTTGCCGATCACGTTCCCGAATAACGGCAACATCGTGATCAAAGCCGCTGATACGGCGGACGCCGCACATCGCATCACGCTTAACGGATCGATCTCAGGCGGCGGAGGATTCACCAAAACAGGCGGCGGGCGATTGGCGCTCGGCGCTGCAAACACTTTCAGCGGCGCGGTCGCGGTCAATGGCGGCACGCTGGATGTGGACGGCAGTGTGGCCGCCGGAGGTGATGTGTCGGTCAATTTCGGCGGCACTCTCGCCGGAGACGGCACAATCGGCCGGGCCGTCGCGTTGAACCCTGGCGGCGCCGTGCAGCCGGGCGGCAGCGCGCCTGGCTCAGCTCTCACCGCGGCATCGCTTACGTGGAATGCCGGAGGCACGATGGCATTCACTCTTGACGGCTCCGCCAATCAGCTAGCGCTGACCGGCGCGTTTACGAAAGGGACCGCGGGGCCGCATCACTTCGTCTTCACGAGCGGACCCGGCCTCGCCATCGGCAATACCTATCCGCTGATCACCTTTGGCTCGACCGACTTCACCGCGTCGGATTTTAGCTTCAGCGGCCTGCCGCCCGGCTTGGGCGGCGCGTTCAAGATAACGTCGAACAGCATCATCTTTGAGGTCTTCGGTCTGCCGGTGATCCTCACTCAGCCGGAGAGCGTGAACGTGTTGATGGGCGGTACGGCGACCTTCTCCGTCATCGCGAACAACTCACCGATGGTGAGCTACCAGTGGTTCAAGGATGGCGCCGAGATCGCGGGCGCGACTGGCGCCAGTCTCACGATCACCAATGTTCAGGCCGCCAATATCGGGCAGTACAAGGTCATTGTCAGCAATGGCGTCGGAAGCGTGACCAGCAATGTTGCCACTCTCTCGATCGCCGCGGTGGCTCTCGTCAATCATGGGCCGTCCATCAACAGCAGCATCCTGGAAGGCTCTGTTCAGCAAATGCTCGGCGAAAGCATCGCGTACAATAGTGGAGCGTCCGTCGGTGATAACCTGTTTGTGCCCGGCACGCCGAATGTGATCTTGAACGGCTCGCCTAACTACGGTGGGACGATCGACGGCAGCGGCAACACATCACCGTCGAATTACACTGTAATACTCAATAGCGGCACGACGCTCGGGCATGTCGTCCGCCGGACAGATCCAGTCCCGCTGCCGACGGTCAACGCACCGACCGCGCCCACCGGCACACGCAACGTGGTCCTCAACAATTCGAGCGAGAGCGTGGGCGATTGGTCCACAGTGCGGAACCTCACGCTCAACAGCAATGTCGGCCAGATCGCGGTCCCTGCCGGCGCATACGGCGATTTCACGGCCAATAGCGGCAGCGGGTTCACATTGGGTGTCGCGGGGGCGGCATTTCCCTCGGTCTACCATTTCCAACGTCTCACGCTCAATGGCCAGACAGAGATCCGGTTGGCCGGCCCGGTCATCGTCGTCGTCGCCAATGGTTTCAATGTCAACGGCGTGATCGGCAATTCAGTCAATCCGGAATGGCTCACACTCAATATTTACTCCGGTGGTCTGACGCTCAACAGCGGCGCCAATGTCACAGGTTATATCACTGCTCCGACCGGGTCGGTGATGATCAACGGCGGCGGTCAGATCGTCGGTGGGATCGCTTGCGACCGTCTCACCATCAACGGCAACAGCAAGGTGCGAGTGTTGGGAGTGATTATTGAGAAGGCGATGTGAGAGGAAACGAACGAACCCGGCGGCTGGAGACAAAAAGTGATAACGTTCAGTCTCCAGGCCGCCGGGGCGATGTTGGCTTCAGACGATACAAGCAGTTATTGATCTCGGAGCGCTGCCATCGGGTCGATCTTCATCGCCCGTAGCGCCGGCATCCAGCAGGAAACCAGTGCCACGCAAAGTAAGAGCAATGCAATCGCTCCATACGTCAAGGGGTCGGTCGCGCTGACGCCGAAGAGCAGCGTCTTCAGCCAGCGAGTCAAGGCCCACGACGCGATGAGGCCGATCGCCACGCCGCTGCCGGTCAAGATCAGGCCCTGCCCGACGATCAATTTGAGAATATCCCGCCGTTGGGCGCCGAGCGCCATGCGGACGCCGATATCACGGGTGCGCTGACTGACTCCGTACGAGATGACGCCATAAATTCCAATACTGGCCAGCACCAGCGCGATGACGGCGAACGCGCCGAGCAGCACCAGATTGAACCGGCGTGGCGCCAACCATTGTGTGACAATCTCATCCATTGTCCGCACGGCATGGATCGTCTGGTCTTTATTGATCGCCCAGATCTGGCTTTTAACCGCCGCAATCGAACTCAATGGATCGCCGGTCGTCCGGATGAAGAGCACACGCGGTCTGGCCCAAAGGGGATGGTCCTGAGTGAACGGCCGGTAGAATTCTGGAAACGGCGCGGCATCCAATCCCGCTTGACGCACATCGCCGACAACACCGACAACCGTCAACCAGGGCGCGTTCGATACGCGTCCGCCGACCCTGAAGTGTTTGCCCACCGGATCTTCATCGCCCCAATAGCGGCGCGCCATTGCTTGATTGATCACCGCAACTGCGGGCGCTTGCGTGTTGTCTTGCGCCGACAGCGAGCGGCCTTTGAGCAGCGGAATACTCAGAGTGCGGAAATAGTCAGGGCTGAGGACGCGATAGTTAGCGATTTGAGGTTGGCCAGGCGGTGGATCGGGTTTGCCTTCAATAAAGAACGAGGACCGCATGCCCGGCGTCACAATGGGCGCGGCATTGACGATGCAGGCGGCTTCCACACCCGGCATCGACTGTATTCGCTCGATCACTTCTTGATAGAAGTTTACGCGGCGCGTCAAATCCTGCGCCCTGCTGTCCGAAAGCTCGACTCTCAATGTCAGCAAGCCTTCAGGGTTGAATCCGGCATCGACATTCTGCAACCGAATGAAGCTGCGAATGAGCAACCCCGCGCCGACCAGCAACACGAGCGACAAGGCGATTTCGGAGATCACCAATAATCCGCGCAGGCGTTGCCCGCGCGCGCTCGCAAAACCGCGTCCGCTCTCCTTGATGATGTGATGTAGATCCGGTTTGGAAATTTGCAGCGCCGGCGCCAGGCCAAAGATCACGCCGGTCAGGCAAGAGACGCCCAGTGTGAATCCGAGCACGCGCCAATCCAAACTGACCTCGCTCAAGCGTGGGATGGCGCTCGGCCCCGTGGGACTGATCAGCTTTAACGCCTTGATGCCCCACACCGCGAGCAGCAACCCAACCGTGCCGCCGCAAATCGAGAGCAACGTGCTTTCAGTCAACAACTGCCGCACTAATCGCCTGCGTCCGGCGCCTAGAGCGGCGCGGACGGCCAGCTCTTTCTCGCGCACCGCCGCGCGCGCCAGCAGCAGGTTGGCGACGTTCACGCAGGCAATCAGCAGGACGAAAGCCACCGCGCCCAGCAAGACAATCAACGCCTGCTTGAAACCGGTTACCAGGCTCTCTTGCAATGAGACCATGGTGAAGCCGAGATCGGTATTGCTCGCCGGGTAAGCCCGCGTCAGATTGCTCGCAATCACATCCAATTCGCTTTGCGCTGCCGTCAGCGCTACGCCGGGATTGAGCCGCGCGATGCCGCTCAGGTAGAAGGATCCGCGGTCGTTCACGCTACTGGCGGGGAGGGCAAGCGGCGCCCAGAGTTCGGTCTCTTTGGTCGGGAAATCGAAGCCGGGCGGCATGACGCCGACGACCGTATAGCTTTGATCATCGAGCGTGAGCGTTTGGCCGATGAGATCGGCCCGCGCCCCGAATCGCCGCTCCCATAGCCCATGGCTCAAGATCGCGACGCGCGGCGCTCCTTCGCGGTCGTCCTCTTCGGTGAAGGTGCGCCCGGCCACGGGTGACACTCTGAGCAGGGAAAAGAGCGTGGCCGAAACAATCTGACTCTGCAATCGTTCCGGCTCGCCCGCACCGGTCAGGTTGAAATCGCGCGAGGTGAAGGCAGCGATTTGCTCAAAAGACTTGCTCTGCCGGCGAAGTTCTAAATAACTGGCAGGAGTCAGTTCAAAAGCCCCTGGCCGTTTCGTGCTCTGATGCGAGACGAGTGCCAGGCGCTCGGCCTCCGGATATGGCAGCGGGCGCAGCCAAACGGCATTGACGACGCTAAAGATCATCGTGTTGGCGCCGATCCCCAGCGCCAGCGTTAAGATGGCAACGATCGCAAAGACTGGCGTCTTAAATAACAGACGCGCACCATAACAGAGATCCTGCCACAGGCTCTCCAATGACCTCCATCCCCACATTGCGCGACTCTCCTCTCTGGCCAGGGCGACGCTGCCAAATGCCCGCTGCGCCGCGTACCGCGCCTCTTCAGGCGAAAATCCGGCCTCGATCTTCTCTCGGGCCTCCAACTCCAGGTGAGTACGGATCTCTTCCTCCGCCTCCCGCTCGGCGCGCCTTCGGTCGAGTTTCCGGACAAGGTATCTCAGTTCGTGCCACCAGCTCATCGCTAGATCTCTTCCCGATTCGGGTTGAGAATGCGGGCGATCGCATCGGTCAATCGCTCCCACTTACTGGTCTCGGCAACAAGCATCTTGCGCCCGGCCGCCGTTAAACGGTAGAACCTGGCGCGCCGGTTGTTCTCGGAAGTGCCCCATTTGGCGGTGACCAGTCCGCGCCGCTCCAACCGCTGCAATGCCGGATAGAGCGAGCCGTGGTCCACTCGCAGCACGTCCTGTGAAGTGTGCTCAATCGACTTCGCGATGGCATGTCCATGCCGCGGGCCAAAGAGCAGAGTCCGCAGGATCAGCATATCGAGCGTCCCCTGCAGCATATCGATCGTTTCATCTTTTTGTTTGCTCATAAAAACTCTCCAGTGGAAAATCTACTGGAGTATCAGGCTACATTGGTAGAATGTCAATGAGAGGCGGGGCATTGCCCATTACCCGACGATAATATTTATCCCACGAGCCTTGACACTTTCCAGGGATCGGTTTGTAGTTTTCAGCGCTGCGACTGAAAACAAGAAGACTGAAAACGGCTTTTGAGGAGATTTATGAACACACTTTGGCAAGACCTGCGTTATGGCGCGCGCATGATGATGAAAGCGCCAGGCTTTGCGTTGATCGCCATGGTCACGCTGGCGCTGAGCATCGGCGCGAATACGGCGATCTTCAGCGTGGTTGACGCGGTGCTGCTGAAACCCTTGCCTTATGCCAATCCGGACCGGCTGGTCTGGGTGAGTGAATTCTTTCCGAATAACCGGGGCGAGATGACAGGCAGCCCCGACTTCATCGAGTGGCGCAGACAGACCGGAGGGTTCGAGCAACTCGCCGCTTTTTCCGCCAACTCCGTCAATTTGACGGGAAGCGGAGAGCCGGAACGGCTGGTCTCTGTTCAGGCGACAGCGAACCTGTTCCCGGCGCTCGGGGTGGCGCCCATCGTCGGTCGCGCTTTCACCTCGGAAGAGGATCGTCCCGGCGGCGCGCTCGTCGCCGTCTTGAGCCATGGCATCTGGCAACGGCGGTTCGGCGCGGACCCGAAGATCGTGGGGCAAATGCTGACGCTGGATGGTGAGCGGCGGCAGGTCATCGGAGTCATGCCCGCCGGCTTTCAGTATCAACGCGAAGCCGATGTCTGGGTACCGTTGGCCATTGATGAAACTGAACACTTGAAACGGGAACGATGGATCAATGTCAGCGTGATCGGGCGGCTGAAACCTGGCGTGACGGCTGAACAGGCACGGACCGATTTAAATCTCATCGCGCGGAGGATTGAACAGGAGAACCCGAAACAGACGCGGGGCGCGCAGGTGAACGTCGTCCCGCTTGACGAAAAGGTCGTTGGCAGCCTGCGGACGTCCTTGTGGGTGCTGCTCGGAGCAGTCACGTTCGTGCTGCTGATCGCGTGCGGCAACGTCGCGAATCTCTTGCTGGCTCGATCGACGGCGAGGCAAAAAGAGATGGCGATTCGCGCCGCGTTAGGTGCAAGCCGGCTGCGCTTGATCCGGCAATTGTTGATCGAGGGGCTGTTGCTCTCATTGCTCGCAGGCGTCATGGGATTGCTTATTGCGGTGGCGGGCGTCAAGGCGTTGACCACATTCAGTCCCGACAATCTGGCGCGTGTCGATGAGAGCGGCATCGATGGAGGAGTGTTGGGATTCACGTTGATCGTCTCCATCTTGACCGGCCTCATCGCGGGGCTCATTCCGGCGCTGCAAACCTCGCATGTCAATCTCAATGAAGCTTTGAAAGAAGGCGGACGCAACGCGGCGGGCAGCGGAGGGAGAGGCGCGCGGAGGGTCTTGCCGGCGCTCGTGATTGGCGAACTTGCGTTGACGGTGGTGCTGCTGACCGGTGCGGGATTGTTGATGAAGAGCTTTTTGCGGCTGCGCGCGGTCGAGCCGGGCTATGATCCGAAGAATCTGTTCACGGCAGTCATTCAACTCAGTGATTCGAAATATCCGAACCATTCGCCGCAGCAGGTGCGTTTTTACCGCGAACTACTCCCGCGCCTTGAGGCGTTGCCCGGCGTGCGGTCTGTCGCAATCGGCAACTCTCTTCCGCTTACTCAAAAGGGCGTGCGCGGCGTGCTGACGATCGAGGGGCGTCCGCTGGCGTCCGTCTCGGAGAAGCCCTGGGTCGAAATCAGCGAAGTCAGCAAGGATTACCTGCGCACTATGGGCGTCAAATTGCTGGCGGGGCGCTGGTTCACCGAGCAAGATGACGAAAACGCGCCCATCGCGGTGATCATCAACGAAACGCTCGTGCGCCGCCATTTTCCCGGCGAAGATCCGATCGGCAAACGCCTGATCTTCAATTATCCGGCCGCCCACACGGAGACCATCGTCGGCGTCGTGGCGGACATGAAGCGTTACGGACTGGATGCCGACGCAAGGCCCGAGTTGTTCCGCCCCTACCTTCAGCAATCGCTCCTTCTGTCGCATATGAAACTGGTGATTCGAACCACCGGTGATCCGCTCGATTTGACCTCTGCCGTGCGGAACGCCGTCCTATCAGTCGATCCCGATCAGCCGATCTATAACGTTATGACGATGGAGCAGCGACTGGCCGATTCACTCGCGCCGCGGCGTTTTCAGACCTTCTTATTCGGCCTCTTCGCGGCCGTGGCGCTCGTCATCGCCATGGTCGGAGTTTACGGCGTCCTCTCTTATCTCGTCAGTCAGCGTTTGCACGAAGTCGGCATTCGCTTGGCTTTGGGCGCACAGCCCCTCGATGTCTTGAAGCTGATCTTAAGGCAAGGAATGGGTGTCATTCTAATTGGCGTGGTGATTGGCCTGGCCGCATCGTTCGGGCTGACGCGCATCATGAAGAGTCTGTTGTTTGGCGTGAGCGCAACTGATCCGACGACGTTTGCGGCGATTGCTTTGCTGCTGGCCGCCGTGGCGCTCGGAGCCTGCTACCTGCCGGCGCGCCGCGCAACGAAAGTAGATCCGATGATCGTGCTCAAATCCGACTGATGTCAATTCAAGAAAACTTAAGGGCGCCCGGAAAGATATCGCCTTGCGACTTCGTTCGTTAAGCCCCACGAGTCTACCGGTTCATCGCCCCTATCAAGGCCAAGATTGGTCAGTACAATGACCGTCAATTTGTCATCCGGGAAACGAGTATATTCTGTTCCTGTATAGCCACCGTGAAAAATTGTCCTGTGGCCATCCTCCTCACCAAGCTCCCAGCCAAATCCGTACGGATAAAAGCTACCATTTTTCAGTTTCACAGGAGTCCACATGACTAAGAGGATAAATTCTTTGACAACTTTTCCTGTGGCAAGTGCATTGTCCCATTTCACTAGATCTCTGACTGTCGAGAATACGCCGTAATGAGAGGGAAGCTCAACTTGGGCGACGCGTCTGATATTGACGATTTGATCATCATGGATGGTGTAGCCGGCGGCACGGTTTTTCAAGACCGCCCATTGATCATCAACGGAAGTAGACGTCATCCCAAGCGGCTTGAAGAACCGCTCCGCTAAAAAGTCCTTGTAACGCTGACCACTGGCTTTTTCAATGATCATGCCAAGTAAGAAATAACCGACATCGCTGTACTGGTATTTTGCTCCAGGCGCGAAACTGATCGGATCTTCTGTCGCCGATTTGAACATCTCCGCAGTTGTGTAATCTCTCTTGTCGGGCAGGGACGCGAATCCGTCATGCAGGCCGGGTAAACCCGCAGTGTGAGTTAAGAGATGACGTACCGTTATCCCGTTCCATTTGCGCGGAGAGCGCGGGAGGTACTTCATAATTGGATGGTCCAACATGATCTTGCCCTCCTCTACCAGTTTCATAATCGCGGTTGCAGTGAACTGCTTGGTCACCGAGGCAAGCTCAAACACTGTATCCGGAGTAACTGGCACATCGTGTTCGAGGTTAGCGGAACCATACCCTTGCATTTTGGCGATCTCGCCATTTTTGATGACCACGAGAGCAAGCCCCGGAATACGGCGCTTCTTCATTTCAGTTCGAATATATTCATCGGTGGTGGCGGCAGCGAGCGCCGGATCAGGATCCTTGAATCTGGCCTCTTCGATTGGGACGTTGTGTCTGATTTCATCGAACTTGGCGATGAATGGGCCTGCTCCCGATGATGTACGGAGGCTAAAGGGCAGTTTAACTCCGTCCACCTCTCGATAATCATCGAAAAATGTCTCGTTGAGTCGGACAAGTAATCCGGTTTGTACATCGAAGTACCATCTTTCGGAATTGCCTTCCGCCGGCGTCGCTTCAATCACATAAACCGCGCGTCCACCAACCTTCTGCTCTCCTTTGAGCGTCATCTTCGGATAGAGTTCCTTGAGCTTGATCTCCCGATAAAACTCGGCATTGCGGCTTTTCGCCGTCAGTTCCGCGTCACTCGGCCTGCGGTGGCTGGTGCTGGTCAGATTGAACTCCCAGGCTATTACACCATCAAAACCAGTCAATAACTCGAAGCGCGCACCATTCTTGGTTTGTCCCTGAAGGGTCGTCCTCAGCTTGTTTGGCGCCATTGCTTCATATTCAATGCTACCAATGACTCCGGCTCCCGGAATTTCAAACGTCCCCTTAATCACGCGGGTTATCAGCTTTTTATTGGCTGCCTCGCCGCCGATGGCTTCCACATATTTATCGAGTATCTGCTCGATGGTCGGGATCGATCGAGATGATTTCGCACTGTGGGTTGTTTGCGGCGACTTGCGTCGAACTCCCTGCGCCATCGGAGTGGTGATTACAACCAGGCTCAAAAATATGATGATGAGGCTTCGCTTCATACACTCTTTTCCTCCGAAGAAATTTCGAGGAGGGTGTTAAACGGTTGAGACGAAAAGCGTGACAAAGAGTACAGATTATGCACTTGTTAAGGCAGGATTAGTACTTTGAAACCTATGTTCTTTGAATTTTAGCGCGCGGAGCGCGCGCCAGGGTAAAGACAAGGTTCTGATGCTCGCGCGCGCTTCGCGCACCGAATCGCATCGACGACCGTCGCGTCAAATAACTGAGCTATCAAAGTGCTAGTCGTGTCGCAATGCAGACATCGGGTCTATGCGCGCGGCGCGGCGCGCAGGCAGATAACCGGCCATCGCCGCTACAGCGATCATAACCATCGTGGCCATTGCGATCGTCAACGGATCGTTGGCATTGAGTCCGAACAGCAGCCCCTTGATCAATCGCATCGCGGCCAGCGCTGCCGGCAGTCCGAGGGCGATACCGATGAAGACCAGCAACAACGTTTCGCGCAGCGTCATCCACAAGATGTCGCCCGGTTGCGCCCCGAGCGCCATCCGAACGCCGATCTCGCGTGTCCGCCGAGCAGTGGTATAGGCCATCACGCCGTAAAGACCGAGCGCGGCCAGCAGCAGCGCGAAGAGGCTGAAGAAGCTTGCGAGTAACGCGATCAGTCGCTCTCGGCTGATCGATTCGTCAATCTGGTCGGCGAAGGTTTTGACGTTGAAGACCGGCAGATTTGGATCCAGACTGTGGACCTCGCGGCGAACAGCTGTTACCAGAGCGCCCGCATCTCCCGTTGCGCGTATGCACAATCTCTGTCTTCCTTGATGAAATTCTTTTTCGGCATAATAGATTGTCCGTGACATCGTCTCCTTGAGGGTATCCACCCTGGCGTCTCCGGCCACGCCAACGATCTCCAGGTCTTTAAAGGGGCCGATCGAAAGGCGCTTGCCCAGCGGGCTTTCACTCCCGAAGAAAAATCGCGCAAAACTGTTGTTGACGATGATGGTTCTGGGAGTTCCCACCGAATCCTGCGCGGTGAAGTCGCGCCCCTGGAGTAATGGAATCCCGAAGGTGGCAAAGAATTGTGGAGTGATTCCGTTGATGAGTGTGGTCGGCTTTTCGTTGCGGGGCTGATGACCCGGAACTTCGACCTCTCCCTCTCTCTCCATGCCGTTAAATGGGAGGAAAGACATGTGAGTGATTGACTTCACGCCCGGCAGCGCCGTCACGCGCTCGTGCAATTGAGTATAGAAATTTTGCTGCTGCTCGATTTTGTAACCGCTCCTATCGAGCGCGATCTCCATGGTTACGATTTGATCCGTTGTGTAACCGTGATCCACCGCTTTCAGATTTTGCAGGCTGCGCACAAACAGCCCGCCACCGACCAGTAAGACGAGTGACAGCGCTACCTGGAGGATCACCAGCAACCGGCGCAACTCCCACCTCCGCCCGCTCCGCGCCACGCCGATGGTGTCATTTTTAAGCGCCGGAATCAGATCGAAGCGCGTCGCCTGCAAAGCTGGAGCCAGACCGAACAGCAGCCCCGTCAAAACCGTGACTCCTAGCGTGAAGCCGAGCATCCGTAGATCGAGTTTAATTTCGAGCGATGCCTCTTGCGGCAGGAAGGCGAGCATCGCGTCCGTTCCCCAGCGGGCGAGCGCCAGCCCCAGCAGACCGCCCATTCCGGAGAGCAAAAAACCTTCGGTCAACAATTGGCGCACTAGTCTGAAACGCCCCGCGCCCATCGCTATGCGTACCGCGATCTCTTTCTGTCGAGTCGCCGCCCGCGCGAGCATCAGATTCGCGACGTTGAGACAGGCGATCAGCAACACCACTCCAACCAGGCACATCAGCAAGATCAACGATTGTGTATATTGGCTTCGGAGGTTCGCGGCTCCTCCCATTCGTATGTCTGAGACACCCGTCTTGGCGGAACGGAGTTGAATCCGTTGCACATTGGGATGGTGATCGGCGGGTGAATCGGTTTTGAGCGTTCGGAGAATGCTTTGATGAAGGGATTCGATGGCAACTTGCGCCTGCTCAAGGCTGACTCCCGGTTTTAGGCGCGCCATGACCGGCGTGCTGTCGATGTAATCCAGCATCTGCCTCTTCATCATCATCGGAACACGAATGTCAGGCGCGGCGCCGACTTCCACATCACGGAAGCCCCGTGCGGCGACTCCGAGAATGGTGAAGGGATAGTTGTTAATGTTGATCTTCTTGCCGACGATGTTCGGATCGGAGTCAAACCGCCTTTGCCAGAAATCATAGCTGATTACCGTCACGAGATGCGCGCCCGGCGTCTGGTCATCGGCTTCACTAAACACACGGCCAAGATGAGGATTCACGCCCAAAGCGGTAAAGAAATTGCCGGAGACCAACTCTCCTGACACGCGATCGGCCTGATTGCCGTCACTCACCGTCAACTCGATCCCATGAAAAGTGAACATCCCGGCGAAGACCGAATTATTCTCGCTCAACTCCCGATAGACCGAATCGGGATACGCATACCTCAGGCCCTCTAGCATGACCAATTGCTCGGGGTGCTCGACGGACAGCGTCTTCAACAACAGCGCATCGAGGAGGCTGAAGATCGCCGTATTCGCGCCAATGCCCAACGCCAATGAAATTACCGCGACCAGCGTCACGGTCTTGCTTTTGAGCAGCATTCGCACGCCGTAACGTACATCCTGCAACAGATCGCTCAGCCATCTCATTTTGTGAACATCACGGCACTTCTCTTTCACTTGCTCCGGACCGCCAAGGGCGAGACGGGCTAGCCGCCGCGCCTCTTCGGGGCTCTGGCCTTGCGCAATCAGATCATTCGCATGCTGATCCAGATGAAAGCGCAATTCCTTGTTGAGTTGCTCTTCACTCGCCCTGCGACTGAACAGGCGACGAAACGTGCGGTGCCACCAGGTCATTGGATGCCTCCCTCGAATTAGCAATACCTTGGTCTTCTACATATTATATTGACACGCATAGGAGGTCAATGCATCCAGCTTTGAATCGCCGGACTGCCCGCCGACACCGATTTCACATCCGCCTGGTTATGTGCATCTATATCAAGATCCAGGTGTTTCTGTTTGACCCGCTCGATTTTGAGACCTTCTCTTCCCAGAAACGAACACCTCTGAGCGCCGCAGCTCGCGCAGTATTCAATCAACTCGAATGTTTCTCGTATTTAGTCTGGAAAGCTATCTGGCACGGCCTTTGATCATTATACTTGCAAGTATAGAACTATATTCTGTTTACCGCTTGGAGGGGGAGAGGGATGATGAGCATTTGGCAAGACCTGCGCTACGGGATCCGCTTGATCCGCAACCAGTCCGGTTTTACCGCCGTCGTGGCGCTCTCGATGGCGCTGGCGATCAGCGCCAATACCACCGTCTTCAGTTGGATTCAGACCGTCTTGCTCCATCCGCTGCCCGGCGTTGAGCGCGAGGCGCAGTTCGTCGCAATCGAGACCGTCACTCCCTCCGGCGAGTACATCGATTCTTCATATCCGGACTATCGTGACTATCGCGATCAGGCCAAACTGTTCGATGGCTTGATCGTTTTTCAGGACCGGCCGCTCAGCATGGGCGATGATCGGCAGACGGAGCGCGTGTGGGCAGAACTGGTCTCGGGAAACTTCTTCGATGTTCTTGGCGTCAAGCCTGCCGTCGGACGCTTCTTTCTTCCTCAAGAGCAGGCTGAGAAGCCAGGCGCGTTTCCAGTAGCCGTCATCGGTCATGGATTGTGGCAGCGACGGTTCAATGCCGATCCCGGCATCGTCGGCAAGACCATCAAGCTCAACCGGCAGACATTCACCGTAATTGGGATTGCTCCGGCGGATTTCAAGGGAACAATCGTTGGCCTCACCTATGATGTCTGGGTGCCGCTGATGATGCAGGCGCAACTGACCGGGGTCGGCAATTGGCTCGAAAGTCGCAGCTCGCGGCCCTTGAAGATCATGGGGCGGCTCAAGCCGGGCGTCACAAGCGAAGCAGCGCGGGCCGAAATCCAAACCATCGCGCGTCAACTGGCGCAATCTTATCCGAGGACCAATCAAGTTCTCAGCGCCACAGTCTTGCCGATCTGGAGCGCGCCCTATGGAGCACAGAGCGTTCTTTCCAAACTTCTCCTGATCCTGATGGGCGTGGGTTTCGTCGTGTTGCTGATCGTTTGCGCCAACGTCGCCAACCTCTTGCTGGCACGGGCGTCGGCGCGGCGCAAAGAGATCAGCATCAGATTGGCGGTCGGAGCGAACCGTGGCCGGTTGATTCGCCAGCTGGTGACGGAGAGCTTGTTACTGTCCTTGTTGGGCAGTTTCTTCGGCGTGGTCCTGGCCTTTTGGATGACCGACTTCTTAAGGCTCTTCATCCCATCAACCGACCTGCCCGTATTGCTGAACTCACAGATCAACGGCCAGGCCCTCGGTTTTACGCTCGCGCTCTCGGTCTTTGCCGGATTGCTTTTTGGATTGGCCCCGGCGTTTCAAGTCACGAATTTGGATCTCTATGAATCCCTCAAAGAGGGCGGCCGAAGCGCGACGGCGGGGACGAGGTCGCGGCGGCTGCGCGGCTCGCTCGTGGTGGCAGAGGTCGCGCTGGCAATGGTGGCGCTGGTCGGAGCGGGACTCTTCGTGAAGAGCTTTGAAAATGCGAAGCGGATCAATCCGGGGTTCGATGCGGAGAATGTCCTGCTCGTCGGAATGGACCTTTCGTCGAGCGGGTATGACCGCGATCGGGGAAAGGCTTTCTACCGGCAGCTGCGCGGCCGCCTCGAAGCGTTGCCCGGCGTGAAGTCGGTCAGTTATGCCGAAGACGTTCCGCTCGGTTTCGATGGCGGCTCGTGGGAAGACACCCAGATCGAGGGCTACACTCCGCGTCCGAACGAAGATATGAAGCTTTATCGTAATCTCGTCGCGCCGGGCTATTTCGAACTGATGCGAATTCAGCTCCTCCAAGGACGCGATTTCGCCGAATCGGACGATGAGCATGCGCCGTCCGCCGTGATCGTCAATGAGACTTTCATCCGGCGGTTCTTGCCTGGCCAAAATCCTATTGGCAGACAGATCAGAGGCTGGGGAAGGCCGTTGACGATTGTCGGAGTAGTTAAAGACATTAAGTATCGCACTCTCGGCGAGAGTCCGCAGCCATATATGTATGTGCCGTTTCAGCAGTTTTACCACGCAGACACTGGGACCGCGATCCATCTCAGGACGACGGGCGCGCCCGAAAGCATGCTGCCGGCGGTGCGCAACGAAATCCGTGCATTGGATGCCAGCGTCTCGATCTTTGTCGCGACCCCACTCCATGAATATATCGGCGCTTCCGTCTTCGCCCAAAAGATTGCGGCGACGCTCTTGAGCTTGCTCGGCGTGCTGGCCCTGGTGCTGGCGGTCGTCGGCATCTACAGCGTGATGTCGTATGCGGTCGCGCAGCGCACGCAAGAATTCGGCATTCGGATGGCGTTAGGGGCGCAAGCCGGGGACGTCTTGAAACTCGTGATCAAGCAAGGAATGGTCCTGGCGCTCACGGGTGTGGCGATCGGATTGGTGGCGTCACTCGCTCTGGCACGACTGTTGGGAACCATGCTCCTCGACGTGCGCCCGACCGATCCGCTGACCTTCACCGTCATCCCGGTGTTGCTCACGACGGCGGCGCTCCTGGCCTGTTATATTCCGGCGCGGCGCGCGACGAAGATCTATCCGACGACTGCCCTCAGAACAGATTGAGATCAATCCCTTTTATGCGAGACATCCGAGATCTTGCTGCCATTCCGCAGAGGTGGAATAAATATGTCTACGTTGCTCAATAACCCACTAAGGTCTGTCGATCCTGATGGTCTAGCCGAAATCCCCCAATGGTCCAAATTAGATGAAGTCCGGCGGCAGGATCTCGCTAAAAGACTTGGCCCTGATGCCGAAAAGAGATGGAATGGCTGGAATCATGACCAAAGGCAGCGTGTACTGAATGCCAGCGCAGTACTCATTGAAGCCGGAGTATGGGCAAACGTTACCAGCATAACATTTGGGGACCTCAAGAAAAAAAGAAACTGGTTCTCTAAAAACACGGCGTCCTTTACTCCCAATCAAAAAGGATGGTTTCTTGCAATCGCCACGAATAGTGATATTGGCCCAACACTCAAAACAAACGGTTGGAAGAATAGATGGAATCCAAATCATCCGGAAAACCAAACGAACTGGATGCAGCCCGGCAATGGCATTGTTCTGCACCTCGGACAGCTTATTCCGCCTGACGATAAATACTCATGGATACACTGGGACAGGGGCGGTGGTAGAATTACGAGCCGTGAACATTTTGAAGAATGGAGAACCGGTAAGGGAGGCGCATCAAATGATGATGTGACACGTGCTATCGGGCAGACAGAAGCCGGCAGATACTTAATGGGAATATCGGAGAGCATGGACAAGCTTCTAACTCAGCCCACAAAGGAATGTGTGACCATTGAAGAGGGGATTGTTGAGATGAGGCAAGGAGTGACCACCACAAGGTCACATCCCATTATGCCTCAGTGAATGGTCGGGAATTTTCCTTCCAGCGTCTGCTCCTTCATCTAGGACTTGAGGAAGCAGAGCGCCACTTCCGCATCGATTGAGGCAGGCTTACAACGCGGCATTCGGCCAGCTCTATTATCCAGGCGGAGGAAGCGGATACGCTTCGCCGCGCTACATCCAATTCGGAATCAA
>Ga0081539_10001048_pt1 | contig 50625 bp, 39 predicted proteins | sample TabmetS4T2R2_FD_71023 | JGI IMG/M metagenome (GOLD analysis project Ga0081539, IMG submission 71023) | Tabebuia heterophylla rhizosphere microbial communities from the University of Puerto Rico - S4T2R2 | ecosystem: Host-associated > Plants > Roots > Rhizosphere ... | reverse complement strand
AATTCGGCGGCAATATAGGTGGGCCGATCTTAAAAGACCGAACCTTTTTCTTCGGGAGCTATGAAGGCACCCGCAATGCCGCCGGTCGCGCGGCATCTTTCCAGGTCGAAACCCCGCAGTTGCGCGATTACGTCAATCGCACCGCGCCGAACAGTATCGCCAATCAACTTCTCGCTAAATTTGCCGCGCCCGCTCCGCAACAGGTTGGTTCATGCACGTCGGCAAGCAATAACTGCCTGAATGTCGGTAACGGAAATTTGATCCCGACCAATGGGACGTTGTTCACGACGATCAATGACTACGTCCGGTACAACCAGGTCTTGGGACGAATCGACCATTCATTCAATAACGGCAAGGATAAAATTTACGGGCGCTATATTTTTGAAAACCAGCGCGACCAGAGCGGCGCGACCAGCGGTGCGGTCTCTCAGTCCGGCCTTGGGCGCGTGCTGCGAGGTGAGCGCGGCGCATTTGAGGGAAGGTTTTCAAATACGAACCTGGGGTATACGAAAGTTTTGAACAGGGCTGTGAATGATCTGCGGTTCGCGATTCAAACGATCTATACCAATCGTGGGAATGACGATGCCATTGTGCCGCAGATCACGGTGACCGGATTCACCGCGGGCTGGGGCGACTTTTTCAACTCCGCCACGAAGATTCGCACTTATGAGGTGCGCGACGTCATGACGATCGATCGCGGCCGTCACGCGTTGCGCGTGGGAGGCGAATTCCGTCGCCTGTTCAAAGGGCTGTCGATTGCGCCACCGGATGCGGGGACATATACCTTCACGAGCATCGCCAGCTTCGTTGCCGATCAACCGTTCAGACAGACATTGACGGTGAATCCGAATACGGGCAAGCCGACGAACTTCCCGCGTTATTTCGCGCAATTCGAGACGGGATTTTTCTTTCAGGACGACTGGAAGATCAGTTCGAAACTCAATGCGAATTTGGGAATACGTCATGATTATTTCGGTGATGTCCACGAACGAGAAGGGCGTCTGTCTTCGCTCGTCTTCGGCTCCGGCAACTCATTTCGTGAACGATTGGCGAATGCCAGCTTGACGCGTGTCGAGCGGCTTTACACGCCTGAAAAAACGAACTTCTCGCCACGCATTGGCCTCGCGTACGATCCCTTTGGCGACGGCAAATCGTCGATTCGCGCGGGCTTCAGCCTCGCGTATCAACCGCATCACGGCCAATCGATCTCCGGCGCGCGCGCGTTACCGCCCGATGCCCTGCAGGGAGTCGTCCAGCCTTCAAACAAGATCGGCACGACGATTCTGTATAACATTCCCGTGCCCTTCAATCCCGATTTTGCGCGCGGTTTGAACCCACAAGGCGGTGTTAATACGCCGGCCGGGCAGAACGCGATTCGTCCGACAGGTTTTGTCGTCAATCCGACGATCAAGACCCAGTACAGTGAAAGCTGGTTTTTGAACCTTCAGCGCGAATTCTGGGACGGTTGGATAGTCGAGGCCGGATATACCGGAACGAGAGGCGTCAATCTGGAGCGGATTGACGATGTGAATCGCTTCGCGGGCGACCTGCTCGACGGCAAAGAAGATCGCATCAATCCAAACTTCAGCACGCTGTTGTTCGTGACGAACGGCGTCAATTCGATCTATCACGCGATGACCTGGGAGGTCCGCCGTAATTTCTCAAAGCAGTTTTCACTGCAGGCAAATTACCGGTGGTCGAAATGGTTGGATACTTCATCCGATACTTCGACCGGACAATTTGCCGACAACTCCGAACCCGGCAAAGGCGCGGTCAACATCGATTGTTTACGTTGCGAACGGGGGCCTTCGCTCTTTGACATTCCGCACCGCTTCTCAGCTCAGTTGTTATGGGTTCCAACGTGGAAGAACGGCAATAAATGGCTCTCTTCCGTGATGAACGGCTGGCAGGTGGCGACGATTTTCACGAGACAATCGGGACGCCCGTTTTCCGTGTGGAATGGCGCGGCTTCGACCGCGGGCGGCGATTACAACCGTGATGGCGGCGGCGGCGCGGTGGGCGGCGGTTTTTATGATCGTCCGAATGCTCCGGCGCCGGGCACAATCAAGGAGTCATTCGGCAGAAAGGATTTTCTGAACGGGCTCTTTCCCGCCGGCGTTTTTTCGGCTCCGGCTCCCGGCCAATCCGGCACGCTCGGCAGAAACACGTTCCGCGGGCCGAAGTATTCGACCGTAGATTTGTCGCTCGCGCGCAGTTTCAGAGTGCTGGAAGGCAAGCAGATACAGGTCCGCTTTGAAGCCTTTAACGCGGTCAACAATGTGAACCTCTATTTGCCGAACGCCGATATATCATTGAACAATTTCGGCAAATCCACGCAGGCATTCGAAGCGCGCGTCTTGCAGATCGGCGCGCGGTTTATTTTTTAGTGACCTGTACGGCGGCCTGGAGAGGCTGTTGTACCGCACCATTCCCGGGGACTTATGAAACTGTTTATGGCATTGTTGCTGATCCTCGCTGTTTTGTTCATGCCCTCTTTCGCGTCATCTTTGGGAGAGGATAAAACTTCTTTGACTTCACTGGAGGCGCTGAATCAAGCGGCAAAACAGAAACTCAAGGCGCAGCCGAATGTACCGCTGGCTGATGAAAATGGTGATATTTGCAACGGCGCCGATGTGCTGGAGCCGGGCAGAATTCCGAATTATGTCCGCGGCCTGGCCTTACTCCCCGACTCAGCGAAGCCATTGGCTGCGGCCTTCAAAGCCTATCTTTATGGCGGCACGATTGCGCCGGAGACCAAAATGGCGATGGGGCTGCGGATCGCGCAGATTTACGGCAGCGCCTATCCGGCAGTTCATTTACAACGATTGCTGCGCGCTTCGGACAGAGGGCGGACGTTGCTCGCGCAGTTGCAGGCCAACAACCTCACCTCGATGTCCGCGAGCGAGCAAGCAGCGGTGCGTTATGCTGAACTGCTGACTCGTGACATTCTTGGGGTCGGCGAGACGGAGTTTCAAAAGACGCGCGCTTCCTTCAATGATTCACAGATTGTCGAATTGACGATGACGACCTGTTTCTTCAACTATTTCCTTCGTTATTGCGAAGGCGCCAATCTGCCCGTCGAGAAATGGGCTTTGGATGAACCCGTCGCGAAAGTTGCCGCCATAAAATTTGAACTGCCGCCGGCGCGGGTCGCCCTGGTCTCCGATGATGAGATGAAGGCAGTCACCGAGACATTGAATGCGGCGAAGACGCCAACCAACAACTGGAATATCGGGATTGCCAATTCGCAGCGAGCGTTCATGCTCGTGCCCGGAATCACCCAGATGTGGCGGGCATACACGACGACGACTCGTAACTACGAGAGCGTCAACCGCGAGATCAAGTTGCACGTCTCGTTCGCCATCTCAATGGCGAACGGCTGTCGCTACTGTACGCTGCATCAAGTATTGGGATTGCGGCGGCTCAACGTTGATCCGGCCAAGCTGGTGGCGATGGTGAAAGACGATTCTGCGCTGACACCGCGTGAACGAACGGCGGTCGAATTCGCTCGCAAAATCACTCGTGACCCGGCGAAACTGACGAAAGATGATTACGCCGCGCTGGTCTCTGAATTCAAGGAGCAGGGCGCATTAGAAGTATTGTTGCAATGTTGCAATTTCGCATATATGAATCGCTTCACCGATGGATTGCGCCTTCCTTCAGAAGACGAGGCGATCAAAACTTATCAGGAGACCTACGGCAGCAGTTTCGAAGTGGTCCGTAAACCGAAAAGCTAACCAAACCCTGAACGGGGGAGATTGAAATGACCTGGATTCGCACCGTCCCCATGGAAGAAGCCGGCGAGAGGTTACGCCGGCTGATGGAGCAGCAGCGTGCCTTGTATCCGGTTGAATATGCCACGCCGGTTTCGCCCGGCGGCGACAGCATCGTCTCGTCACATACGTTGATGCCGGATGCGCTCTATCACATCTTTGCGGCGTTCGGAGAAATGATGTCACCGAATTTGCCATTGAACCGAGCGCAGCACGAGATGATCGCGACCATGGTTTCGGTCGAAAACCGGTGTTTTTACTGAATCGAGTCGCACGCAGAGTTTCTGCGTATGGTGACACTGGACAATTCGCTGATCGCCGCTCTGCGCGAGGATTATACGAAAGCTCCGCTGACTGATGCGGATCGTGCGATGTTGGACTATGTGGTGCAATTGACCAGGGACGCGACTCGGCTCACGCCGCAGGATCATGACAAATTGCGAGCGGTCGGTTTTGACGACCTGGCTATCCTCCAAATTACATTGATTGCATCCTGGTTCAATTACATCAACCGCGTTGCCGATTCATTGGGCGTCGGGCGAGGGAAGCGAGAAGACTGGTATCCACCAGGATAATTTACATCGATTTACCACTCCTACATTAGAATAAAGATCAACTCCGATTATGAAGTTCCCGGGCCGGTAACACCGGTTCGGGAACATTTTTGCACCCTCTCTTCAGCCAGATCCTCGCGACAACCGCATTTTTTAGGTGAGTGATCAGGTTCCGGCCAATTTTCTGATCCCTGATCTCTGATCCTTTAATATTCGTGTTTGTATTATTAATAATCCTCCTGGCCGCGATCTCTTCCGGAGCAGGCTTCGGGATAAAAAAAATCTTGCCTGAATGTCGATTTTGGGGCTCACCGCTCGACTAAGTGAGGGAAGACGATCGTATGAAATACATGTCTCAACAACCTGACAACGATTTAAGGGGAATGAAAGATGATCTTTAAACCAGATTTGTTCCTTCGCGATCTGAAAGTTGCGATCCGCTCGCTTGCACGCGCCAAAGGTTTGACCGTCACGGTGGTGCTCACGCTGGCGCTTGGCATTGGCGCCAACGCGGCCATTTTCAGCGTAGTTCGTGGCGTGCTGTTGCGGCCCCTCGTCAACCGCGACGAAGACCGGTTGATCTATATCCGCCAGAGCGCGCGGGGCATCGGCGCCGAGGATGTGGCATTTTCGGTGCCTGAAATCCAGGATCTGCGCGAACGCGTTAAAACGCTGAGCGCTATCGGCGACTTCTCCACTATCGGCTTTACCATGGTCGGCCTCGGCGACCCGCGCGAGGTTCGGGCGGGCGTTGTCGGTGGCTCGTATTTTCAGGTCATGGGATTGCGTCCGGTGATCGGCCGTCTGCTCGACGACCGAGATGACGGCCCGAATGCGGCCGGCGCGGCAGTGTTGACCTATCGTTTCTGGACGACGGCATTTAAGAGCGATCCGTCCGTGCTGGGTAAAACCGTGAGGCTCGGCACTCGTTCAGCCACCATTGTTGGAGTGCTGGAACCGTCGGTACCGTATCCGGCGGAGACCGAAATCATCGCCAACGTCGTGACCAGCCCGCATCATTTATCGGCAACGATGGTGACCGGGCGTGTCCATCGGATGACAGAACTCTTTGGCCGGCTCGCGCCCGGCGCAGATCTCGAATCGGCTCGTGCTGAGTTGCGCACCATCCACGCCGTCATGGTTAAGGATCATCCCGAATCATATTCGGAGAAAGCCGATTTCCGGATTGATGCTGTGCGGCTGCGCGACCAGATCACATCGCGGGCGAAAACTGTCTTGCTGGTGTTGCTGGGGGCATCGGCGCTCGTCTTCATCATTGCATGCTCGAACGTCGCCAATCTGATTTTGGCCCGAACGGTTCGGCGCGAGGGCGAATTGGCGGTTCGTGCGGCACTCGGCGCAAGTCCAGGCGCGTTGCGGCGCATGCTGCTCGCCGAAACCCTCTTGCTCTGCAGCGCCGGCGCGGCGCTCGGCGTGCTGAGCGCGCGGCCGATGGTTGCGATCCTTGCTCGCTACACCTCCCGTTTCTCGGTCCGCGCGCTCGATCTGACGGTCGATTCCAGCATGCTCTGGGTCGGGGCAGCGCTGGCGGTCATCGCGGCAGTGCTTTTGGCGTTTGTCCCACGGTTGCCGTTGGCCAACACGTCAAATGGATTCAACCTATCTAACAGCAGCCTGCGGATTACGGGCAGCACCAATCGCCGGCTGCGGATCTTTGCCATGACGCAGATCGCCGCATCCTTTGTGCTGCTGGCCGGCGCGAGCATGCTGCTCAAGACATTGCTCGCACTGCAAGCGGCGCAGACCGGGTTCGACACGCGCCATGTGCTCGCGTTGAATGTGCCGGTCATGGCCTACGGAAAGACGCCCGATCAAATCTTGGGTTTCTACAAAGAGACGATACGACGTATTGGTGAGTTGCCGGGTGTTAACCGCGTCGCCGTCGGCAATGCCATTCCGTGGCGGGATGCGGGCAATTTCGGCCCGGGATTCGATTTCTCGGTAGATGGCCATGTCCGCGCACCGGGCGAAGAAGATCCGCGGGCGCGGTTCAGGACGATCTCGCCCGGGTTTTTCGCAGCCCTCGGCGTCCCAATGATCGCCGGACGTGATTTCAACGATGCCGACCGTCAAGGCAGTGAATCGGTCGTCATCGTCAGCCAGAGCGTGGCGCAGCGGATGTTTCCCAATCAAGATGCGGTCAACCATCATCTCATGTGGACCGATCCGGTCATGAAGTTCATTCCTGTCAGCACCGCGCCGCGGCGCATCATTGGCGTTGTGGCGGATGTCGATGACGAAAACGTGGTGCCGGGGCCGGCCATGAGCGTCTATCACCCATTCGAGCAACAGGAGCTCTGGGGAGGACGTTTATTTGTTCATACGAACACGGATCCATATGCGCTGGTCGCGCCGATCAAGCGTATCATCCGCGACTTGTCTGTTGATCAGCCGGTTGAAGGTGCGGCGACGCTCGAAGACATCCGCGCAGAAGTACTGACGCCGGATCGGCTCAACACCTTGGTGTTTGGCGGATTCGCTGCCCTCGCTCTGGCGATCTCCGTCGTCGGCATTGCGGGCGTGCTTGCCTTCTCGGTCAGCGGGCGTACTCGTGAATTCGGAATCCGCCTTGCTCTTGGCGCCCATCCACGCAAGATTCTCACGAACGTGCTCGTTGAAGGAATAGTGATTGCGGTGATTGGCGTTGCGGCGGGCGCCGCCGTGGGCTTTGCGTTCTCGCGCCTGATTGGCAGCTACGTTCAAGAGGTGCAAGTGCCCGGGCTTCTGCCGTTGGTTGGGTCAATCATCGTCATTCTCGGCGCCACGATCGTCGCGTCGGTGCTCCCGGCGGCGCGTGCCGCACGCGTCAACGTCATGCAGGCGTTGAGATCCGATTGATCAACATCCTTAATGTTAATGTTCTTGAGGCTGAAAAGACGGATCATCGATCTCTCTCTTCAGCCTCAATCGGAAATTTCCAGCATGCGCCGAATGATCTTTCCTCCTGCCGTGGGGCCGGTAAAAGCCGTACTTCCTCAAGACTGAAGTCCCTGGTGCTGACCCGCCAGAACGGTCTCTCGCAGGCACGCGGCCTCGAGGCGCAAACGCTGACAGATTACAATAAGGCGATCGCCGCGTTGCAAATGGCGATCTCGACGACCTTATCCGACAACAGCATCGAAATCCAATCCGGCAAATGAGGGAAGTAGTTAATCCCTCGCTCACTTTTCAGGCGTGAGATCAAGTTTCGACGCTCAGCGTTTGCAGGCCACAGACCTTCCCGGAATGATCTTTCCCGAGCATGTAGATCTCCACCTCGATTTCCCCAACTCGATAGCCTTTCAAGTCCTCCAGCTCCTCCGTCAATGCCTTACGCAAAGTCTTCACCTGATCCTCACTCCCCTCGTTGCTCTCCCGTAACGTCTTGAAAAATTTTTCGGGCGTGATCTCTTGCGCCGGGGTTTCGGTCTCCTCCCCGAGCAGCGCTAGAAACTGTGTAGCTGAAGCGGGCGGCCATTGCCGCACCGCCTTCTTATCCAACTCGGAATATGTCAGCGGCGCATCTGTTTCGCTCAGATACAGCAGCCCATCGGTCAACTCCTCCAACTTGTGTTTATCCATACTTACCTCTTAGTTTATTTCTTGGCGAGATCGGCAATGATGGGAGAGTTTCTGAATAAACGATAACCGGTTCGCCGCTCAATTTCAGCAACAGTAGTCTGATAGTCTTGCCAGCGGTTGTCTTTAATGCCTTCCTGATTGGGGATCAGAATTGCAAAAACCTGTGCTCCTTCCACACCCTCAGGGAAGTGTTTGCCACGTTCCAATGCGACGATCGCCTTCCAGGTGACCTCCGGAACGGTGATACTGCGGAAACTGGTCTGCTCGCCTGCCCCGCCGGCAATGACGTAGACCTCACGGCCGGACTGAGCGAGCGATCGCTCAAACCGTTCCGCCTTCTCCCACGGACCACGATTGTTGTCGGGAGCCTGTGGGATGATATTCAGCATTGTGAAGATCGCTCGATTGTTTTCGGGCGTATCGCTCCTATCCTTCGACGGGCAAAGGTGCCCCCGATCAAAACTGGACCCGGTGTAATCTCGCGGTGACGGCGTGTCGATTTCGGGGTCAGCATAAAACTGACTGCGCTCAGTATCGGAAATATCTGATGCCACGAGCCGCCAGGCTACCCAGTTCGCAATCCGCTTACCGGAGTTCCACGAGGCGGCAAATTGGGGGCGCACAACAAGGAGATTATTCGGATCGTTTGCGGCGTTACTCGGATTCCCAAACGGTAGATTGGGTGAAATCGGTGTCTGGCCGGCGCCTCGCGGTGACGGCGCAGATCGCGAAGTGTCTCGATTCCGGCAGGCTCCTCCTGCCAGAGAAATCAAGATGATTGCTACCAGGATCAGTCTACGAGGGAGCATCATGAATCGGCTTGATCGTTTCATCAAAAGTCTCCTGTCCAGTTCATGCCACGTCAAATCAGGATCAAATCCAACGGCGGCCCGGTCCTCATGATCTTAATCATAATCCTTTTTCAAATTTCGGTTAATGGCCAACAGTTTTCTATTCTGCGACCGAAGACCGAAAAAAGATCTCAAGTTTGAGTTTGATTGAGCCGATAGATCTGGCAGTTAACCGTTTTTCTTCTGGCGGCCATGGGACAGATGGTGGTTGGGTATCATGGCCGCCCTTTTTTACGATGGTAAATAATGATGAAGCGCCCTTAAAGAATCGTATCACATCATTGAGATCAATAATTTTTGTGGTCTGTTTGATCACGACTGGTCTCAAGTTCAAGAATCACTTAGCCGATAGATATAGCAGTTAACCTTTTTCTTCTGGCGGTCATAATTGTTAAACGTGAGAGTGAAATTATGACCGCCTATTTTCGTTCCTGGTCTCTTTGATGAAGGTGCGACGATTTATCGGTCTGATGGCGAGGCGGGATCGGAAGATCAATTTTTTTGAATCTTCGGATAATTCTCAAAGATCCAATGTTGTGAAGCGGCCTTGATCAATTCGTGGTGAATGCCGAAGTCATAGGTGAATAGTGTGAGCTTGCGGCCCGCGGTCTGAGTGATCAATTGAACAGCCGGCAGAAAATCGATATCGCCGGAAGAGATGACAATATCGTCGCCTTGCGCCGCCCTCCAGACGGCAGTCGATGCGAGTGCGACATCGACCTGCTTTTGGCTGCCGCCTTCCATTTCGTACAGATTGACGATAAATCCGGCTTGCTGAATAGTATGGTAGAACTGCATCAAGCCTTTGACGATGCCGTATCTTTTGTCAACGCTGTTAAAAACGATGGCTGAGCAATGATCCTTGAGCTCGTCCTCAATGAATTGTTTGCCGGCAATATAATCCAGCTTGAACCGGCCTCTGCTGGCTTTGGTGATATAGCCCATATCTATTAACCACGTAATCATTAGATCCTTCGCTCCTTGATATTTCCTACCAATAGCAATGAAATGATAGCGAGACTGTCATAGATCCAGGCCGGAAGACCTCTCGACTGATAGTAATCAGGCAACTACCATTCGGCCCAGCGAATATAGTAGAGGAAGTAAGGGTCGGTGATATATAACATCAAGCTGTTGAGATCCCATTCCATCACGACATCATTTTCAAGCTGCTGCAATTGAATCATATATATTCTGTCGAGGATGGTTTGAATATAATTCGCACTCGGGACATTATCCACCAGCTTATCCATCCGGGTTCTGATCAGAGAGTAGGGAAGGTCGAGCACCGGCTCTCCTCGAGAGATAGCTTTCAAGATGAGTTTGTAAAGATCGCCGGATTGACCATTTTCAAAAGAGTAGAGTTTTCTTTTCGTTGCCGCTCTGCGATCGGACAGAATGATTTGTAATGTCGATTGGCAATTTGCCAACCTGACTGTGTCCCTGAAGACGGCTTCGATCTGTTGCTGATTAAGCCTCAGTTCCAACCTCGGATCCTGACTTTTTTCGATGCCATTGTTTCGACATAGCTGTAAACAGAGGGCTTGCATTAATTGCGGCGACTGGCAGCTTTCGCTGATCAGTCGTTTAATGAGCGGCTCTTCCATTTGAATGTTGAGGCAGTTATCAAAGCCCTTCAGCGCTATTTCGCGAAGTTCATCCGGGGTCCACGGCGGAATATCGATACAATAAAGTCTTCCGCGCAGATCCGGATTGACTCGGATCGCGTCATCCGCACGATGCGAAACCGAGATCAGAATGATGGAGTTGCCCAGATATGCGGCCTCCTTGAATTGTTGAACCAAGACCCTTCGCGTCCCCGGTTCGATGTAATGAAAGTCATCGACGACCAGAGGAATCTTCTTGTTGCGAAGGTAATCAAGGATTGCAGGTCCGTCGGGACCATCATAAGTTAGTGAGCGTTCATTACTTTTCTCTGATTCTATTTTGCCTTGTGCGCCGGCCTCGCCTTCAGCAAAAAACAAGATCCCGGCTTTTCCCTTGGCATCGATCTGAGTTCCCAAAACCCGGCTGGATGAATCTTTTTTACTTTCGCTGACCGGCAAGTTCAATTTGGAGCGCAAGCGTTGCCAGAAGATCGCCTCTGACGTGATTCCGCCTCCAGACACTTTGATCATTTTTTTCCCGACAACCTTCTCACATAAGACCGTTTTGCCGGATTTGGACGGTCCAACAAGTGAACAGATCAGGCCCGGAGTATCAACGGCCTCCAATAGAGATGTTTCGAGTTTCCTCTGGTCCCTCTCGAAGTAAGTAACGGTGGGAATCGATCCGGGAGTGAATACTTCAGTTATCATCATTGCTTCTAACTATCTCCAGATTGCATTCAATACTGTACAGGGCAGCTGGGTCGGCCGGGGGGTGGTTGCTGAGAATTCTATCCGAGGGCCACACTAAATAATAATTAAAACATTTCGCGATAGCAACGCTATTTTTTGAGCTCTCGGCCGGGGACCATGGTGGAAGAACCGGCCGATGCTCGGAAAAGCTAAATCGATAGGATCGCGCCGGGCGATCAATTACCGATGTTCTTCTTTGGTTCTATTGGGTAATGAATTGCGAAGCTGTTTGATCGCGAGCTCGGCTTGTTGCTTAACATTTTCGTTCTTCTCTGTCGAGAGTAACTTTTCCAGAGAATCGACCGCTCTTTTATCCCCCAACTCACCGAGTGAGAGCGACGCCCCGGTGCGGACGGTCGGGTCGGGATCGGAGAGCATACCGATCAGTGGATCAACGGCGCGTTTATCTCCCAATCTGCCCAGTGCGACGGTGGCGCTTGAGCGGACGAATGTATGGGTATCGCGAAGCATCCTGATGATCGCGTCAAACGCTTTGGGATCACCCATATTGCCCAATGCTGCAACGGCGCTTTCGCGGTCTTCATTGAGCGGCGATTCAAGGGTCGCGATCAATGCTTCACGCGCCTGATCACCTCCGAGCATCCCCAGCGCCAATGAAGCGCTGCGCCGGTCGCGAGCTTGCTTGCTCTTTAACAACTTGATCAGCGGATCGACCGCCTTGGCCGATCCCGCCTCACCTAATGCCAATGCTGCATCGGCTCTCACATTCTGGTCGGGGTCTTCGATCAAAGGGATCAAGAGATCAACGGCGGCAGGATTGTCGATCTTGCCGATCTCCTCGATGGCGGATCGGCGGACCTCTGGATCCTTGTCTTTGAGCTGTGCGGCATATTTATTGAGGTTGGATTTCTCTTGCGCATTGATCGTGAAGCAGGCCGAAGCCATCACGGCCACGCAGAAGAGGCTGCGGATAGAGATTTTGATTCGCATAGGCGTCCTCGCTTTCATCAGGTCTCCCGGCGGATGGACTGAGACCTCGACGAAAATCAATGAATGGTCTGACGATTTCAGTTAAAATTGCTCTGGACGGATTACTTTATTTAACCGGCATTTGCGAAACAAAATAGGTAATGATCGAAATGAATAAGACTGCGAGTATCGTAATGGTCAACATGAAGCGGCCAGGCATCAGCCCGTTGTTACTCGAATCGCCCGCTTCGATTAAAGCTTCAGGCACCTGAGATTGGTCTGTCACTGACGGCAGCGTTCCGGATCCGTTGTCTGATCTATTGGAAGCAGCGCCGGCACGTGATTCTGGTTGGGAAGTCATCCGGGACGATCTCAACCCGGACGTTCCACCCGTCGCGTGCGCATTGGCGCGCCTCTTTTTTCCGTCTTTATTCTTCCCCGATTTCATAGCCAGTTGATTTTACGGAAATAGAAATAGAGGGCGAGAGCGATCACGAGCATTGAGACGAGCGCTCCGACATAGCCATAATGCCAGCCCAGTTCGGGCATATACTGAAAATTCATTCCGTAAATTCCCGCGACTAATGTCACCGACATCAGAATCGCGGAGATCGAGGTCAAACGTTTCATGATGACGTTCATCCGATTGCCCGAGACCGAGAGATACGCTTCCATCGTCGAGCCGACGATATCCCGTAAAGCGTCGATCATATCGGCGACGCGGATGAGATGATCGTAAACGTCCTGGAAGTAGATCATCGTTTCACGCGAAAAGATCGGTTGCTCGCGTCTGAGCAGCGTGTTGAAGACATCACGTAACGGCACGGCCACACGGCGCAGGGCCAATAATTGTTTTTTGATCAGGAAAATTTCCTGCAACGCCGTCGGCTGAAAGTCTCCAAAGATCTGCTCCTCCAACTCTTCAAGCCGGTCGGACATCGTATCCAGAATCGGCAAATACTCGTCAACGATCGAATCGATCAACAGATAGGTGAGCAATCCGGTCCCGCGCTCAGCCAGGTCCGTCCATTCGCGCCAGAGCCTCTCGGCCGTTTGAATCGCGCGAATCGGGCTTCGATGGACAGTCACCAGATAATTTTTTCCGAGGAAAATATTGAGCTCGCGTAAATCCAGCCGGCATTGCTCATCGAGTTCAGCTTCGTAGAGCACGATGAAGTAATAACCATGGTATTCATCGATCTTGGGACGCTGATGACCCTTTTGACAGTCTTCGATCGCTAATTGGTGAAAGCCGAATTCGCGCGCCAGATCAGTGAAATCCTGACCGGTCGGGTCCGAGACATCGACCCAGACGATGTTCGGCTGCTTTGAACATAGCTCGTCGATGCGGTCAGGATCGCTGACTTGCGTAAATGATTTAGAAGAACGATCAAGAACCAGTGTCCGAATCATGAGAAGGAAAAAGAATGAAGTAGGCAAGGAGGAGGAAGAAAGGGATGAATGATGAGGGTCGAAGAGGAAGAAAATCTTTATTTTTTATCAAAGAAAAAGTTCCGCCCTTCATCCCTCATCCTTCATCTTTTCTTTTTCCTCCTTCATCCTTCTCTTCTTTCATTCGTTCGACGAATTGATCACGCTTCCACCACCGAGGAGATCGTTGATGGCGCGCAGCCTGATCTTTTTGACGTCATTGATGGCGCGTTCGGTCGATGCGCGATAATCGTATGGTAAATCGTGGATCACCGCCTCGAGCAGACGTGTTTGTTTGAATATTGCCTGTTCGATCTTTTTCAGACAGGTATTACGGTCTTTGACCTGAGAACTCGGCAGTTTGCGCGTATAATCGTCGAGATATCTGATCAGCGCGGCATAGACGTCGACATCCTGGACGGCCGCCTGAAACCGGCTCTCCCGGGCGTGTTGAGAGGCGTCATTGACGCGGGCATCTGAAATTTTCAGCGTCGCATCAACGCGTTGCTTCGGACGCTCTTCTTTGAGGATAGTCTGCGTTTCTGCTTCGCTCAATTCTTCCGGTAGTAGACGATCATTCACCTGTCGCGCCTGAATGTGATTTAGTGCCGGCGGCGGCGCAAAAGTCAGAAGTAAAATGAAGATCGTTATTCCCAACATAGCTATAACTCTTTTTTGTGGCTATTCCAATAATTCTTCTACAGCGAGGAGGGAGGATCACAGGGCGCCAATAAAATAACATCCCGAGCTATGTCCAGGCCAGGCCGCGCCCGCGGTTCATGGCCGCCACTACGACTGCTTGTTGGCCTGCGTCTCAGCCAAATCACCGATCACCGGCAGTTTGTACTTATTTCCCTGATAGGCCTGGTACATCAACCATCCGGTGCCGCCGAGCGCAAGGAGTCTCAGGCCGGTCGCAAGCAAGCTGAAGAGAAAACCGGGCAACATGAACAAGAGCACGCCCAGAATGATGTTCAGCCCCAATAAGGCGACAAAGAAAAAGATCGACTGATAGGCGTGGAATCGGACGAACGAATCTTTGTTATACGGCGTCAGCACCAGGAAGAGAATGCCGGTAATGAACGACAAGGGATAAGTGAGCATTCCCGCGACATTCGGCTTCAGATCCGCATTCGCCGCCGGCGATTGATAGGGTGCCTGGTAAGGCGATTGATAAGGCGCCTGCCCATAATTGGGTTGCTGTTGATAGCCCGGCGGAGTCTGGTAAGTGGTCGAAGGCTCTGGTCCTGGTTGGGCCGGTTGAGTCGGCATCAACCGGGCTCCGCATTTATTGCAAAACCTCGCCGTTTCGCCCACTGATGTTCCGCATTGTGTGCAGAATTTCGTCATTTGTATTTCTCCCTTGAGAGAGCGTTTGGGGATTAAGAGTCCGAATCAAAAGAAAGTTCCCGGGCGCACCTCGTTTGTTTCGGTTTCTCGGTTTCGTTAATCACTGACCCCTCTATTTTGCCTCTCGTTCGGCACTTTTAGAAGGTCTGTGCGACGGATTTTTAGAAAGATTGCCCCAGTCGGACGTGAAACGCTCCACTCCGTTGACGGAGGATGGAACCGGAGCTGGTCACGTAAAATGGCGGATCGATCAGAAACCCATAATCGACACCAATTGGCCCGAGCGGCGTATTAATTCGCAGGCCGAGACCGACGGTATTGGTCATATTGCTGAAATTAATGTCACTAACACGCCGGAAGACATTACCTAAATCATAGAAAGGCACCAGGCGCAGCCGCTGTGTCAGCGGATAGCGCAGTTCAAAATTAAAAATCGCGAGCGCATCACCGCCGATCGGCACGAGAGTTGGTAGATCACAAGGTCTAATTCCCGTGTTGCATGCTCTATTCACCGGGATCGTGCGAGGTTCCAGGATATCCTGTGGCCCGGCCGTCTCGAACCTGAAACCGCGGAGCGTCGTTGCTCCGCCCGAGAAGAAGCGTTCGCTGATCGGCAATCGCCTTTCACTCTCGTCAATTATTCCATCATTGTTCCTGTCGCTGAACCGGAACATTGCGGCGAGACCAAGACGTGCCGAGAACGCGAGAGTCGAATTACCGAGTAGGGGAAGATCGGGGGCGAGCGTTTTGTAATTTTGATAGGTGCTGAAGAATTTGTTGAACGATTCATTTCCACCGAGCAATCTGGAGGCGAGGGAATGATCGGCGCTGATCAAAGATCCTTTGGTCGGATTGAGCGCGTTATCGCGCGTATCGTGTGTCAATCCCAACGAGAACATGCCGAGCCGGATCGCACGTTCGTTGCGCGTCACTTCAGTATCGGGGAAGACGCTCTGGTCAATGCCGAACAGATTGGCCCGCTCCAGGTTGTAACGAAAACGCGACGAGGTGCGCTCGCCCAGCTTCCGTTCGGTTTGAATGAATGCCGCGAAACGCTGGAACCCGAATCCCTGTCCTTCATCACTATCCGCCAGCTCATTGTTTTTATCGATGATCCGCCGCCGGACAAACGGTTGAAGATTGGTATTACGGTTATAAAAGACTGAGACCGTCGTCGGCAATTTCCGGTCGAACGGACGGAGGTCGGTGAAAGAGAGTTGTGCGAATTGATCGCCGCGGCTTCCACGCAGCCGCAGGGCCAGCGAGTTGAGCGATCCACCGAGGTTGTTGTTGGCAATTTCAAACAGCCCGCGCATCCCGTCGTCGGTCGAGTATCCTAAGCCGTAAGTCAGCAACATCGGTTTAGCTTCGGTTAAATCGAGGATCACGCGATGTGCCGAACCATCGTCGCCGCCGGTCGTCTCGGCGCGCACCGTGACTTCGCGGAAAGCGTTGGTTGCATAGAGATCGCGCTGCGTCTGGCGGATCTTGGCCGGGGTCAAGAGATCGCCTTGTTTGAAATCGAGGAAACGACGAACCCAATTGGGTCCGGTTTTACTGAGGCCGTTGATCGTGATCTCGCTGACGAAAGCGCGCGAGCCCTCATCGATTTGATAGGTCAAGAGCACGCGCTCTTCATCGACATTGGCGAACTCCAAATCGACATTCGCCTCCAGAAAACCGCGTTGAGCATAGAGCTGTTTGATCTGTTGGATTCCCGACTGCGCGCGACTGAATGAAAATGCCTCGCCGGACTGGATCGGCACGGCCTCGCGCAATTCTCGCAACGATAGAATATTGTTGCCGCGGACGTTGACCCGGGCAATTTCTGATTGCAATCCTTCTTCGACCTCGAAGACGACGATCAGATCGTCGTTGTCGGGTTTGACGGCGAGCCGTGATTTAACCCGTGCATTTCGAAAGCCGATATCGAGGAGATAAAGGCGAATGGTCTCTTCATCGTTTTTGAGCCTGTCGTTGCTCGTCAGGCCGCGGACATAACCGCCGATGATCGGCAGGTCTTTGAGGAATGGAACGCCGCCGACCTCGCTTGCCAGTTGCGATTGCAAGTTGCTTTGAACGTCACGCAGTTTGAGCAGCTGGGTTCCCTCAATGCGAATCTCTTTGAGATCATAGATGGCGCCCGGCTCGATCTCGTAGAAGACTTGCAGGTTGTCGCCGCCGCAATTTTCCGGTTGACACCGGTAATGCACTTCAGAGAAGAAATATCCTTGCTCTTGCAGATATTCCTTTAAGCGCTTTTCTCCCAGGCGCGCCAGCGATCTGCTGAACCCCTGGGTCATGACCGGCAGCAATTCATGTAACTTCCTATTGCTGAGTTTAAAGTTAGGGACTTTGCTCACCTCGACATCCACGGACGGAAGTTTGGGACGAATCACGCTGTTGATGGCGTTCTTCTGATCGCCGCTGCCGGCCGCCGTCGGTTTGACGCCCGGCTCGAACCCGAGCGAAAAGCGTTTGCGACCGCGCAATTCAATGGTGAAAGCTCCATCGCTGACCCCTTGCCTGGCAAGGTTGCCGCCTTGCGTATAGGTGGCGAGCGCCGAGAAGCGGTTCGAGATTGTGTACTCTGCCAACGCGGTTTGATCTTGTTCGGTTGCCAGATTGGTCGAGTAACTCAAATAAATATTACGGGAAATTTGTTGACCAACGGTCAATCGGGCGGCCGGGTTCGCATTCGGACGAATGATGGGATCGATCTGAAAACGGCTCAGCCCGAGCAATTGCTCGGTCGGTCTGGAAATGAACCCCGACGAGAGGAGTGAGGCTGCCGCGCCGACGCCGGTTCGCAGCGGGTCCTGACTGGTCAGAGTTCCGGCTTCGGTTCTGCCGGTGGTAATGAGCGCGATGATCTCGTCCCGCACCAATTGCGGCTCCGAACTGAGCGTTAAATCGATATCATCGATGGGACCGATAAAACCGATCGTGATGCGATAACCGCTGATCTCACTCTCGGCCATCAGGTTGAGCTGCGGGGAGCCGCTGCCGGGCGAAAGGTCGAGTGTACCGGTGGAGATTTCATAGCGTTGTCCGCGGAAACGCACCGATCCGCCGTCGGTCACAATCCGGCCGGTCAGATTGGGATCGCTCAGCGTGCCGCTGATTGTTAACGCCGCTGATCCGACGGCATTGATCTGGTCGTTACGGACGATCATTGAGTCGCGCGCCTCAACTCGCACGTTGAGGTTGATCGGCGGAATTCCAAAGTTCTGACCGCCACCTGACGCGCCGAATCCGCTCAGCGAGAGACTACCCTTGCCGCTGCTGAAAAGATTGTCCAGATCGAAACCGGGCGAGTATTCTGCTTGAGGGACCGAGATCGTCCCGGTCAGCGATTGGCCTTGTGGCGTCCCCGTAAGCGCGAAATTGCCGCTGAGGTTGGCATTGACATTTTGATAATCGACCATCGCATTTTCAGCTTTGATCGTGTATTTCCATTCGCTCGGCTGGAGCCGTGCCAGCTTCATCATCCCATTCGCTTCAATCGTTCCGTCATTGATGTTGGCCTTAAAGTTATCGAGGTTAATCTGGTCACCGGAGAAGGTGATGTGACCGGTGCCTTGCGAAGCGAAGAACGGCAGGCCGTCGGATGAGAATCCGAATCCATTGATGTCTAATTTACCGTTTAAATTTGGCGCATCTGCCGTGCCGGTCAACTTTGTTTCAACTTTGACCAGGCCGTTGAGCAACAGATCGGACGTGATGGGCGGCAATTGGTTGAGGTAGATTGAGCCGTTCAGCGAGAAGTTCATTCCGGCGTCGCCGCGCAAACCGAAGGTACCGCCGAAATTGAGATTGATTCCATCGCCCGTAATGCGAGTCTCGCCGACTTTGATCTGCATGGCCTCGAGGGCGATGACGAGCGGCGTCTCGATCTTGATGGGCGTATTGATGAGTTGCAGCGAGGCCTTGCTCAGTGTCAGTCCACCGCTCAGACGATCGAATGTGGCATTGCCGCTGTCATCAACAGTCGATCCTTGAATGCTCAATCTGCCGCTGATCGTCCCCCCGACTGTCGAGACGAGGTGCGGTGCGAATATTTCAAAGAGCGGCGCCAGATTTTGATCGACCAATTCGCTTTCAATCTTGATGGGACGCCCGCTCTTGCGCAGCTCGATGCTGCCTTTCAGGACTTCGGGCTGGTCACTCGATGGTGAAGATTTGGTCGTTGAAAGAAGGCCGGTCACCAGTCCGAAATCTATTTGCCCGCCGGAAGTGGTTCGCGCGCCGAACTTCAATTGACCCGTCTCGCGTCCATTGATCTTGACATTCTTGCCCTGGGCGATCAGGAAGACCTGAAGGCTCTCCCAATCGAGATCGGGCTGTTTTCCGGTGATCACTTTGCCCGCGATGGTAAAGTCGGCGTCGGCGATGCCCTCGATTTGCGCCTCTTTCAATTCGAAGGCTTGCGCCACGCCTTGAAGCGAAATCCGATCAGACTTACCTTGAAGCTTGAATGAATAATCATCGAAGCTCATCTGGCCGCTCGCGAGCAGATGGCTTTGCGGCAGCTGAAATTCCAAACGATCGAGGATGGCATTCCGGCCCTCGAATTTGAAGTCGATCGCAGCCAGCTGTGCAGGCTGATCAGCGATCTTGCAATTGCTCAGATTGAATTGCGCGCTTCCGCTCAATGATTCGGGAAGGCCGGTCAAATGGGCTTCTCCCGTCATGTCGCCGGTAATGAACTGATTGGCATTGGGCAATCCGGCCGCGGCCAAGATCGCCTCGAGATTAATGTGATCGAGGGTTGCATCGAGTTTTCCACTATTGGCTTTCGGATCGAGCGGGGCGATTAAGTCGATCTTCATCGATCCGCCATTTGAAGAGACGACCTGGCCTTTCTCGACGCGGAGTTCCACCGGAGAGATGACCAGATGGCCGGACAGTTCGCCCAGGATTGCATCGCGTAATCCGGCAGTTGCCGCATAGATCTCCCCTTCGAAATTTGTCCTATCCGGCCGACCCAGGATCCGCCCGTCGAATTTGAACTCGCCGAGGAGTTGCGGTTCGTAGTCGGCGATGTATGGCTGCGCCGCATCGATCGATCTGGCAATCTGCAGAAGTTGCTCGGCCTGGGTCGATGTCAGGATCAGATGCAAATCCGATTCGCCGTCGACCGAGAGCGCGCCGGTTGCCGTCACTTGCGAGAGATCGGTTGAAAGCTGCAAGCGGTTGAAATTAAAGACACCATTCTGAGCGGTCGCGGCAGCTTCGCCGGTGACTGGAATTGCGTCCGATGCTTCGTTCGCTTTGCCGGTAAAGCGCGCGTTGATGACTCCGTTGATGCTTCGTGCATTGCCGCCGATGAAACTGATTTCCCCTTCTCCAGCGACTCTGCCCGCGAGCGGCAGTTCACCGGCCCTGGTTTGATCGGTTTTCGCGAAGAGTGCGATGATCTCTTTCGTGTACAGGTCTGTGAAGCTCGCTTTAGCCACTGAGTTTGAGCCCGCATCGAGCGGAAGTGTAAACTCCCCGAAAGCATTGCCTCCGAAAATGTCCCCCTTAACTTCAGTGAGCGCCAGTCCGACATTGTCGAAAGTGGCTTGCGTCGTGGCATTGTTGAAATTTACGCCACTGATGACGCCATCTTTGAGGCTGGCGTCGGTCTTCAATTCATAGCGAATGCCGCGCCCTGCCGAAGAGATGTCTGCTATCAGATCGGTGATCGTCAGGTTTGAGAGCTTGCTGTCGGGCCAGGCAATTTCGGTGGTAAAACCGTCGGTGGCGTTGGCCTGGACATGGCCATTTTTCAGATCGCCTTTGAGATTATTGATGGCAATCGCGCTGACTCGAACGTCGTCGATCTTCATCTCCTCGACGCGTACCTGGCCACTGGCGAAATTGATTTGATTCTCCTTCAGATCGAAGTTGATTCGTTCAATTTGTACATTGCTCAACTCGGCGGTTGCCACTGCCAGCCGGCCGGCATTCAATTCCCCCTTGAGACGGCAGGTTGCCACCTTGCCATCGATATGACCTTTGCTGGTCGCCGCACCTTTAATGGCCACTTCCGGCAGAAAAACGCGGGCTACCTCATCGAAATTGATGCGCGAGTCGAAATCAAGACTGTAACGCAGGTCTTTCCATTCTTCGATCCTGCCTTTGGCTTTCGCTTCGACGAGACTGGAGGTCAGATCCAACTGTTCAATCTCGGCGCCCGATTCAGAGGCGCGGACGGTGAGGCCGAGTTTGGTAATCTTCAACTCACGGTTTTCAAAACCGAGCCGGCCCACCGCGCTGTCGAGCCGTAAGCCAATGATCACCGGACTCTCGGATAACGGTTGTGCGCTGATCTTCAAATCCGTCAGATTGGCTTCGATCCGATGCATGCGATCTTTGATGTGAATCGCGCCGTCCGTCAGCGACGCGAGCAATCGTGAAGAATCGATTGATAGTGCTCCCGAGGTTGAAGGCGGGTTGTGCAGACCTTCCAGATTGGTGCGTCCTTGCTCATCAATTTCGAAGTGGAGATCGACGCCTTCGAGGTCGAGATTTTTGAGTAAAATTTCGCGAGTCAGTCGCCAGGCGTAAGGCTTGAGGATCTCGGCGGAGAGTTCGGCGCGCTTGATCGAGGCGATCAACTGACCGGTCTGATCGTTGTAAATTTTGAAATCCCGAATTCGCGCCGTTTGCTGACGCCATGAGAGTTCTGTTCCGCCAATTTCGCCCCGCAATCCACACTCTTTCAACTGTAATTTTATTTGTCCGACAAGATATCGTTGGAAACTGTCGGAACGGACATAGATCCAGATGCCAAGTCCGAGGAAGGAGATGAGAACAAGTAAGCCGACAACTGCAAAGATCAATCGCTTGGGAGTAAACCATCGCTTGCGCGACACTGGAGATGGAGACATAACTGTTGGTTCTGAAGGGGTTGAATTTATCATTTCAAAATAGACGAAATCAGGCTCAACAGGGGATCCGCATATTCTTTTACAAAGAGAGGGGAATGATCAAGTTATTCAACATTCTCTCGTTAATTCCATCCTACTTGAAATAGAATGAGCTGCAAGTTTAAAGTTGCATCCGGCAGTCGCTCAACTACTGAAAACTTTCAAATCCAGTATCGCAATGAAGCGGATAATTGTTGGCACGGCGGGCCATATTGATCATGGCAAGACCTCTCTCGTCAAATCTCTGACGGGCATCGATGCCGATCGCCTGAAAGAAGAGAAAGAACGAGGCATTACGATCGATATCGGATTTGCCGATTTGATGGTCGGCGACGTTCATTTCGGGTTTGTTGACGTGCCGGGGCACGAACGCTTCATCAAGAATATGTTGGCCGGCGCTCACGGGATCGATCTGGTGATGCTGGTTGTGGCGGCGGATGAGAGCGTCATGCCGCAGACGCGTGAGCATTTCGACATCTGTCGGCTGCTTGAAGTCCGGTCCGGACTTGTCGTCATCACCAAGACCGATCTGGTTGACGAGGAATTTTTGCAATTGGTTGAAAGTGAGGTTGTCGAGTTCATCGCCGGATCGTTTCTTGAGTCCGCTCCGATTTTGAGAGTCAGCTCACGGACTGGTGAGGGAATTGACGAATTAAAGAGGACCCTGGCAAGACTCGCGGGAAAGGTTGCCGAAAGGGATGAGAGCGCAATCGCCCGGCTCCCGATCGATCGTGTCTTTACGATCAAAGGATTCGGCACGGTCGTCACCGGAACCTTGATTTCAGGCCGGATTCGCGCCAGTGACGCGTTGGAAGTGCTTCCTTCGGCGAATCGTCAAACGCGTGCCCGCGGCCTCCAGGTTCACGGACATCCCACTCAGGAAGCGAGGGCCGGTGAACGCACTGCGATCAATTTGCAGGGAGTTGAAGTTGCTGAGATCGAACGCGGACAGGTGCTTGCTCCGGCGGAAAGATTGCAGGCGAGTTATCTGCTCGACGTCCAATTACGCCTGCTGAAATCAGCGCCGCGTCCACTGCGCACACGTTCTCGCGTGCACCTGCACAGCGGCACGGCGGAGGTTCTGGCACGCGTCGTGTTATTGGGGCAGTCCGAACTCGCCGCCGGATCAACGGGTTTTGCCCAGTTACGGCTTGAATCGCCGACGCTCGTTTTACCGGGCGACCATTTTATTATCCGCAGTTATTCGCCGACCGTGACTATTGGCGGCGGCGTCATCATCGACGCCCTGCCGATCAAGCATCGTCTGCGCGAAGGGGCGCAAGTCGTCGAGCGACTCGAAAAGCTCGCCGTTGCGGATGAAATTGAACGCATCGCTCAATTTGTCGAGATGGCCGGCGCGAGGGGCATGAATCGGACAGAGATCGCTGCGCGCAGCGGCTCATCCGACGAATCGATTAAGCACGCCGCCGAAGCGATGGAGAGATCGCGCCGCGCCATCGCGACCTCACGGAATCCATTGTTGCTCGTCGCTCGGCCGGCGTTTGAGGAGTTGGTGAAAAGTGTCCGGCTCTTGCTCAAAGAATTCCATCAGAAATCGCCGCTCGAGTCGGGGATCGGTCGCGAAGAGCTGCGCGAACGCATCTTCGCTCATCTGCCGAACGAAACGTTTCGGACGGTGATCGGTCACTTGATTGAGCGTCACGAAGTTGTGGCGGACAAAGACCTGTTGCGGCTGGCGACACATCGAGTCGCACTTTCCTCCGAAGAGCAGGCGGCGAAAGATCACCTGGCTTCGGTGTATGAGCAGGCCGCCTTGCAACCAATCTCGCTCGAAGAAGCGATTGCGCAATCAGGCCCGCAGTTTGGAATTGACGCCGGTCGCGCTCAACGATTTGCGCAGATGCTGATCAATAGCGGCGAGTTGGTACGAGTCTCCGATCTAATCTTTCATCGCAGCGCGCTTGAATCGCTGCGGGTCAAACTGCAACAGTTCAAAACCGAAAAAGGACCCCGCATTGACGTGGGCACATTCAAGGACTTGACCGGGGTTTCGCGCAAGTACGCGATCCCCTTACTTGAATATCTGGATCGCCAGCGGGTGACCCGACGTGTCGGCGATGCGCGCGAGATATTGTAATAAAGTACGCGAAATCTGATCTATCGAATCGCTGTCTCGAAACTCTCCCTGGTTTCGACTCTTTGGCTACTTCTGTATTCAACAAACAGTTCAACGGGAATTGTTTGTCATCTCTCCTCCCCCAAATTTGCAATGACGGAACCCATGGCCTCACGCTCTTTGGCCTAAAAATCCAGAAGGAGGATTTATGCGTAAGCTCGTTTTTCGCGCGCTCTGCGGTTTTGCGCTGTGCGGCATCATCGTTCTGTCGGTGAATCTTTCCGGCAAACATTTCGGTTTGGGGAGCAGAACTGTCTCCGCGCAAACAAATATTCAGCTCATTCCAGTCGTCAGTAATCTGTCATCGCCGCTCTACGTCACGCATTCACGTGACGGCAGCGGCCGGCTCTTTATTGTCGAGCAGATTGGCTTGATTTTGGTGCTCCCGCCGGGCGCGACTTCACCGCTCTCGACGCCATTCTTGGATGTTCGTTCGAAAATTTCGACCGGCGGAGAACGCGGTTTGCTCGGCCTGGCTTTCCACCCGCAGTACTCGACCAATCGCCGTTTCTTTGTCAACTACACGCGCGCAGGAGACGGCGCGACGGTCATCTCTGAATTCAGGGCCTCGGCCTCAAATCCCAATGTTGCGGAAGCGGATGAAAAGGTTATTCTGACGATCGCGCAACCATTCGCGAACCATAACGGCGGAATGGTCGAATTTGGACCTGACAACTTTCTCTATATTGGTATGGGCGACGGCGGGAGTGCGAACGATCCGGGCAATCGTGCTCAGAATGTCAATGAATTGCTGGGCAAAATGTTGCGAATCGATATCGATAATACTGACGGTACTGCGCCTTACTCATCGCCCGCGACCAATCCGTTCTTTGGAGCGACGCCGGGGCGCGATGAAATTTATGCGACGGGTTTGCGAAATCCCTTTCGCTGGTCGTTTGACCGGGCGACGGGACAACTTTATGCGGGTGATGTCGGACAGGACGTGATTGAAGAGATCGACATCATCACGCTCGGCGGCAATTATGGTTGGAGGGTTTTTGAAGGCTCTCGTTGCACCAACCTTGGGCCGACCTCCTGCACGGCCGGCGGATTTACCCCACCGATTACTGAATACAGCCATTCGAATTCGCGCTGTTCAGTGACGGGCGGCTACGTCTATCGCGGCTCACGATCCTCTTTACCGGTCGGCAGTTATGTCTTCGCCGACTTTTGCTCGGGGGAGATATTCCTATTAAATAACGGCTCGATGAGCCTTCTCATCGATACCGACAGCCAGATCTCGTCGTTTGGGGAAGATGAAGCGGGAGAGATTTATGTCGTGGGATTGGAGGGAAGAATATTTCGCATCGCCGCTCCGAGAGCCGTCATGACAGTTTCTGCGGCGAGCTATCAAAGTGATCCAATCGCGACCGAAGCGATTACCACTTCATTTGGGACGGATTTTTCAACTTCGACTCAGCCGGCCGAGCCCGGGCAACCATTGCCGACCACTCTGGCAGGCACTTCCGTGAGAGTGAAAGATGCGGCCGGAGCGGAGCGTTCGGCGCTGCTCTTTTATGTCTCTCCGACACAAGTCAACTATCAAATTCCACAGGGCACAGCGCCGGGAAATGCGACCATCACTTTTACCAATACCAATGGCGCGATTTCAGTCGGCACCGCCAACATCTCTAACATTGCGCCGGGATTGTTCAGCGCCAATTCCACGGGGCGGGGCGTCGCCGCAGCGATAGTGCGGCGTATCCACTCCGATGGATCAATGGTAGATGAGCCAGTCGTGCAGTTCGATCAGGGACTAAATCAATTCGTTCCTGTACCCATCGATCTCAGTTCCGAAACGGATCGAGTTTTTCTGGGCGTCTTCGGCACCGGATTCCGGTTCAATAGTTCGTTGTCAGCGGTGACGGCGACAATTGGGGGGACTGCCGCCGGAGTCTTATTCGCAGGAGCACAACCGGATTATATCGGTTTGGATCAGGCCAATATTGAATTGCCGCGCAGCTTGGCCGGACGCGGCGAAGTAGAGGTCGCGCTGACTGTGGACGGCCGACCGGCCAATATCGTCACCATCAACATCAAATAAGGACGAGGGAGGCAAGAAGGGGCGGGATGAAGGATGAAGGATGAGGGATGAAAGGCGAACCTTTTTCTTCATCCTCATCCCTCACTTCATCCCTCACTTCCTCATCCTTCGTCGATTTCATCCTTCCACCTTTTTGCCTCTTTCACCCCCCGTCTTTTCTTCCTCATCCTTTTCCTTTTCTCTTTCTGCCCTCCTGTTTTCCTTGATTATTTTTTACTAGAAGAAACGTTCGAATTAGAGTAAGCTTAGCCCGTTTAATGTATGGAGCGGGCGCTCAGCCCCGTGAAAGTGCTATCCCTCCATTTCCTACAGAAGTTACAAGGCAAGACAAAAGACGCCTTACCCTGCGGTGAATGTGCTGAAAACGGAATAGACGAATGCCTGGCGGGCAGGAATCGAGAGACCCTTCTGTGCCCTGGAAAGATTTCAGCAATGTACTGTATTGAATGTAGGGTGATAGTTCAGGATGAGAACGGATTCTGCTCCATGTGCGGAAGACGGCTATCATCGGATGAATCTGAAGACGGGCAGAGCAAAGAAGGACGAGCGCGGGTTCCAGGACGGGCGCGCCGGATCAACAAACGCCGGCTTATTGCCGGCTTCTCGATCGCAGCTTCGGCGGCTTCGGTGCTGATGATCTTCGCCCCTCAGATCAGTCAGCTGAGCGGAAGTTTCAAGACTTTTATCCCGAAGAGTGTAGTTCGAGTGACACTCGAACCCGTGCTTCATTTGGAGCGCGGTGGCTGCAAAATAGGACCTCAAGCTTTAACCGTTGGACCTGGAGAGTATTACCATTTTCCTTTCAACGTCGAACCTGCCTGGCGCAACGCACGGCTCACAGGAACATTCCTTGCGCAGGGTGGAGAAGGCAATAATGTTGACATCGACCTGATCGATGAAAATGGTTTTGTCAATTATCAAACCGGTCATCAGTTCCGCTGTTGGTATTCATCCGGGAGAATCGCAACTGACAGTGTCTCAGTCGCCTTGCCGCCCGGTAGATTCTATTTGATCGTCAGCAATAACAGGGCGACACGCGCACGCAAGTCGGTCACGATGAATCTCCAACTCGAGTATGAACGCCCTCATCAGCCAGAGCCTTGATCCAAATTCTTATTCAGCATGATTCATGTCAGCTGTCAGCGATGAGGTTGACAGCTTGTGAAATGATGTGCTAATTATCTCAGCTTAAACTAACCACAGCTTCTATCACGATAGCTGACTGTAGAATGAGACTTTCTGAACTAATAGGAAGAGAGGAGCGGAGGGCTCTGTCGTGGTCATCTTAGCACTGGCTGGAAATGTCTTGCAGATTGACGGCTCGTTTTTGTTCGTCTTTATTTCGGTGATCATCTTGATCCTCATCCTCAATCGGACGCTGTTCAAGCCGATCAATCAAGTCCTTGACGAACGCGAGCGATTGGGCGCCGGGCGGTTGGCGGAAGCCAAGCAGTTGCTCAATCGATACGAAGAGCGATTGAAGCAATATGAAGAGCAATTGCGCGCCGCGCGGGGCGAGGCGTATCAGCAGTTGGAGGCGCAGCGTCGCGAGTCGTTGGCGATGAGGCAAGAGATGTTGTTGAAGATGAAGGCCGAGATTTCCCAACAGATTGCCGGTGCGCAAGATGAAATTGCGCAGCAGGCTGAAGCCGCCAGGAAGAATCTTGAAGCCGAGGCTCGCGCCATGGCCGGTGTGATCTCTTCTCAAATTTTGCATCGTCCAGTCAGCGCCGGAGGGGATTGAGCCGCAATGACCAAAACTCATCAACTATACTCTTCAGCGATCTTTGTTCCTATATTATTCACTGACCTTCATCCGTTGTTCTTCTTAGAAAGTTTCTGGACCTCTCCGGCGGGTTTTCCGAAGGCCGTCAATCTCCTGCTTTTTCTCGGCATTCTCTTCTACCTGCTGCGCAAGCCGGCGCGCGAATTCTTCGCCAAGCGTCTGGCCGACGTCCGCGAGATCTTGGAGCGGGCGGCGCGCGAAAAAGAAGGAGCCATGGCGAGGATGGCGGAGCTCGATGCGCGATTCAATCGCCTGGACGCCGAGTTGGCGGAGATCAAGAAGCAGGCTCAAGATGAAGCCGTCGCCGAACGGGAGCGCGTGGAATTGGAGACCAAGCGTGACATCGATAAGTTTCGCGCCTCGGCCCAGCGCGAGATCGAGTCGGCGAAACAGATCGCCCTGGCCGATCTGCGCGAGTTTGCCGCCACGAAATCGGTCGAGCTTGCTGAACAGATTATTCGCCGAGAGTTGTCGCCCGAAGATGATGCGCGCCTGTTGCAGCGCGTCAGCGACCAGTTGGGCAGTGGAAAATAATTATGAGCTTATCGACGATTGCCAATCGCTATGCGCGCGCTCTGGCGGATGTCATTATTGAGCGCACTGAAACCAATGAAGTAGCCGCTGAATTGAATGGTGTCGCGGAACTCATGTCGCGGCATCCGCAACTGCGGGATGTTTTCGCCAGCCCGGTGCTTCCGATCGACCGTAAACGAGCGGTGCTGAACGAGCTGCTGGCGCAGCTCAAGCTGCGTCCCACCACCAGCAATTTCTTACAGCTCTTGCTCAATAATTCGCGTTTGCAGGATCTTGATCAGATGGCGCGCGCTCTCTCACGGGAGCTCGATTCGCGCACGAATGTCGTTTCGGCTGAGATCACGACTGCGCGCGAGATCAATGACGTCGAGAAGGGGACGCTGCGCGATAAACTGAAAGCCGCGACGGGGAAAGAGGTCAGATTGCGGTTCCGCATCGATCCGAACATTATCGGCGGCGTTGTCACGCGCATTGGCAGCGTGGTCTACGACGGTTCAATCAAAAATCAGTTGGCACAAATGAAGCAGAGATTAATTAGTCCCGAGTCCTGAAATCAGTTTTTCGAGCCCTTGTCAGGAAGCGACCTGGTTGCAATCAGGACTCGATCCCCAGGACTTTGAGAGGAGCGAATATGGTAGAAATCAGAGCAGATGAGATCAGTAAGATAATTCGACGGCAGATTGAGAACTTCGACGGGAGCATGACTGTCTCCGAGGTCGGGACGGTCATTAAAGTCGGCGACGGTATTGCGGAGATTTACGGCCTTGAAAAGGTGATGGCCGGCGAATTGCTGCAATTCGATAAAGGCGCATCGGGGCTCGCGCTCAACCTCGAAGAAGACAAGGTCGGTGCGGTGTTGTTGGGTGATTATCAGGGCATCAAAGAAGGCGACGTCGTTAAACGCACCAAGCGCATTATTGAAGTCCCGGCAGGTGAGGCCATGTTGGGCCGCGTGGTCAACGCGCTCGGCCAGCCCGCCGACGGCAAAGGTCCGATCACGGCCAATGCCTTTATGATGATTGAGCGCATCGCGCCCGGCATTGTCGATCGTCAGCCGGTGAAAGAGCCGATGCAGACTGGTCTCAAAGCGATCGATGCCATGGTGCCGATTGGCCGCGGCCAACGCGAACTGATCATCGGCGACCGCCAGACGGGTAAGACTGCGGTGGCCCTCGATACGATCATCAATCAGAAGGGCAAGGATGTCATCTGCGTTTATGTCGCCATCGGACAGAAAGCTTCGACGGTGGCGCAAGTGCAGGCGACGCTCGAAAAGTTTGACGCCATGAGTTATACGATCATTGTGTCGGCGTCGGCCTCCGAGCCGGCGGCAATGCAATATCTGGCGCCTTACGCCGGATGCGCAATAGGCGAATACTTTATGGATAAGGGATCTGCCGTGCTCTGCATCTATGACGATTTGTCGAAGCACGCGGCAGCCTATCGTGAGATCAGTCTCTTGCTGCGCCGCCCGCCGGGGCGCGAGGCTTATCCGGGCGATGTCTTCTATCTGCATTCTCGCTTGCTCGAGCGCGCCGCTAAATATAGTGACGAGCGGGGCGGAGGGTCTCTGACGGCGCTGCCGGTGATCGAAACACAGGCCGGAGACATCTCGGCCTATATCCCGACCAATGTGATCTCGATTACCGACGGCCAGATCTTCCTCGAATCCGATCTGTTCAACGCGGGCATTCGGCCGGCAATCAACGTGGGTAACTCGGTGAGCCGCGTCGGAGGTAACGCGCAGATCAAGGCGATGAAGCAGATCGCGGGCACCTTGCGGCTCGAACTCGCCCAGTATCGCGACCTCGCCGCCTTTGCGCAATTCGGGTCCGATCTCGACGCGGCGACGCAGAGACAGCTCGCGCGCGGGCAGCGGCTGACTGAGGTCCTCAAACAGGATCAGTATCAGCCGATGGATGTCGATAAACAGGTTGTCGTTATTTGGTCGGCGTCGAACGGCTATCTTGATGATGTGCCGGTCGAGAGAGTGCGCCATTTCGAGCTCGAATTGTTAAAGTACCTGGATGTTGTCGGCGAATCGTTGCTCTCTACGATTCGTAAAAAGAGACAGATCGATGACGAAGTGAAGAACATGCTTCGCTCCACACTGGAAGAGTTCAAGAAGCGCTACGGCGCACAGTCGGCCGGAGCAAAAGCCTAAAATAAGGGGGAAGAATGTCATCCTTCCTCCATTGATCTTATGCCAAACCTTCAAGACCTGAGACGGCGCGTCCGAGCCGTCAAGAACATGCGTCAGATCACGAAGGCCATGAAAATGGTGTCGGCGGCCAGATTGCGTCGTGCGCAAGAGCGCGTGACTGCGGCCCGACCGTACACGACCAAGATGATGCAGATTCTTGGTGGCGTGGCCCTTCGCGCATCCGATTATACGGACCCTTTACTGGTTGGCCATGGGCGAGAGGTTCAGCGCGAGCGGATCATCCTGGCGGTTGTGACTGCCGATAAAGGATTGTGCGGCGCATTCAATACCAACCTCATCAAAGCCGCGCAGGAGTTCCTCCGCCAGAATACCGACAAACATGTCGAGCTGGTATTGATTGGGCGCAAAGGCCATGACTTTTTCCGGCGGCGCGAGGTCAAAATCCGGCGTGAACATTTAAACATCACGGGGACCGGAAGGGTCAAGCACGCCGATGCTGTCGCCATTGGCCAACGATTGATTGAAGACTTTAAGTCCGAAGAGCAGCCGGTCGATCGCGTTTATTTGCTCTACAGTGAATTCAAATCCGCGCTTTCGCAGCGGCCCCTCATCGAACAATTGCTGCCGGTCGGTCAGATCGAAACGGCGGAATCGGAGCAACGTGAAACGCTCGTCGATTACCTCTATGAACAGCCGGCGTCGGTCATCTTCAGCGAATTGTTGCCCAGATTCGTTGAAAATAAGATCTATCACGCGCTGCTTGAATCGGTGGCATCCGAACTCGGCGCGCGGATGACGGCCATGGACTCGGCGTCAAAGAACGCGACGGAGGTGATCGACCGATTGACGCTCTATATGAATCGGATGCGCCAGGCCGCGATCACCCGCGAAATTATCGAGGTCGTCAGCGGCGCCGAAGCCCTTTAATAGTTCCTGGGCCTGGGTCTTGAGTGTTATGTCAAATATCGATTACTCCAACTCAAGACTCAGGCCTCGTCATTCGGCATTCTTCTATTGGTCTCCGGCCATCCTCTGGTTCGTCGCCATTTCATTCTTTTCAACCGATAATTTTTCCGGTGAAAATACCGGATCGATCTTGTGGGATATTTTTCATGGGATCTTTCCGAATCTGACTCAGGAACAATTTCAGCCGATTCATTTTCTGATCCGCAAGACAGCGCATTTCACCGAGTACGGCATTTTCGCCATGCTGTTGTTGAGGGGTTTTCGTTCCGGCGCAATCACCCGCTGGCGCTGGTCGTGGGCGGGCTCTTGCGTGTTGATCGTCGCGGCATATGCGTTATTGGATGAATATCATCAAACGTTCACCCGGATGCGTTCCGGTTCGATCTACGACTCGTTGATCGACATTTCCGGAGGCGTCACGGCTCTCTCATTACTATGGTTTGTGAGGCGAGAGAGGGGAAGTTAACTGTCCCCGTGTTCGATGTGAAGTGATCTGACGGGCGAGGTCACAATGCGCTGTCCGCCGGTGCAAATTTCAATGCGGAGCCCGACGCCGAGCCACCCCATTTTCAGCATGCAGCCTCCGAAGGTTGATCCGCTCACCGTTACTTCGATCGGTTCAGAGAAATAGCGTCCACCCTGAATCAACGCTTTCCCTGTCTCGGGCTCGAGCAGGAAAATGTAATAGTCATTGTTAAGTGTGCGGGCGCAGACGGTATCGAACGCGGTCAACGTGCGCAGGGCGACGCCATCCAATGTGGAGCTTAGTTCGGTAAAACCATCTAATGAACAGTAGCGTGGAATGTTTTGCAAACGTTCCTCCCAAATGATAACGGACTGTCCATCAGTCAGCCGGTACTCAATAAACCGATCCAGCAAACCGACACAACCAACGTGATGGCCGTGGTGGCCCTGATGGAAGACGTCCGATGGCCGCGCAGCGGTAGCGGCAACCGTTAAGCTCGTCTTAAGCGCTGATACAAGTTGTACCCTAGACCTTAAATACCGTCAAGGCGGATTTTATCGGTAATTTTTCATGAATATTTTTCCCTGGAGACCAAAAATGTTGGCAGTCAATGTTTTGTAGCATCTGCTAAAATATTTCATCTGAGTAATCAAGTTGGAGGCAGGCAGGATTCATGGCAAAAAATGGCGATAAACGACGGGAGAACCGACTCGTTGTAGGGGTGGCGCTCGGCGGGGGAATGGCCCGCGGGTGCGCCCATGTCGGAGTTCTGCGCGAGTTGGAGAAACATCAAATCCCGATTGATCTGATTGCCGGGACGAGTGTCGGCTCGCTCATTGGCGGGGCCTATGCTTCAGGTCTCACCCCGGATCAGATCGAAGCGATGGCCTTAAAGATTAGTTGGAATGACCTGGGACGCGTCACGATTTCGCGTCTCGGTTTTTATGATAGCCGGCGCACTGAGGATTATATCCGGTCGAATTTTCCGGTGACGGAATTTGAGCAGGCGCGAATTCCATTCGGCGCAGTCTCGACCGATTTGCAGACGGGAAGGATGATTGTTTTCACCGAAGGCAGCCTGCCACTCGCGATTCGCGCAAGCTGCGCGATGCCGATCTTTTATACTCCGGTCATTGTTAACGGCCGGATGATGGTTGATGGCGGTCTGGTCGGTCATATCCCCGCTTCGGTCGCGAGAATGATGGGCGCCGACGTTGTGATCGCGGTCGATGTCAACTCGCAGCATCTGCCCATCCCGCAACCGACTCACCTCTTCACCGTCATGTCACAGGCCCTTTCGATTATGGGGCGGACCACCGTCAGCTATCTCTACGCCGATGCCGACGTCATCATTCGCCCGGAGATCGAACGTGTTCGGCCCGATGATTTGTCAAAGGCCGCAGAGATGATCGCCGCGGGCGAAGAGGCGACGCGTCGCGTCATCCCCAAGATCAAACGGCTGCTCCAATCACGTAAACAAGGGCTCTTTAAACGGATCTTTTCCAAGCCTCAATATGACAAACGACGAGTGACGATGTTAAAGGAGAAATGATCATTGTCGGATCAGATCCTAATGGCTTTCAAATTGGGCCGAGTTTGTGATAAAACTCACCTGTTTCACGATCAGGCAAGCAACGCCTGCATTTGAAAATGCGCGCCCGTAGCTCAGTTGGATAGAGCGCCGGCCTTCGAAGCCGTAGGTCGCAGGTTCGAGCCCTGCCGGGCGCGCCATCAAACCGCCGTTACCTTTCAGTCTTTCAGGACGTTCTGATAACTGACCATCTCCTTGCGGCTTTCAATATTGGCCAGGTGGTTGTTGATGGCATGAATCTCTTTCTGAATAGCCGCGAGTTCCATCTTCAGTTCATACCTGAATTCTTCCATTTCGTTGGCGATTCTGCGCCGATCCTTCAGGACGATCAATAAAAGAGTGCTGATACCCAACACATAAGAAATAATCAGCAGAACGTTGGAGAAGTTCATTTCGTCCCTTTCTTCGATGTTTTCTCGGCGATTCTCAGTTTGAGAGGTGAGCAAAAGACTGGCAGTCTTTTGTTCTCCTCCAAACTGAGAATCGCTGATGTTTTCTTACTGTCTTTCTTCGATGTGCTGTTGTGCTTGATTGATGACGGCTAAGTCTTTTTTTGATCCATCATATTTATTGTTAGCTGAATGAAGTTAAAGACTTGATCGAGGTACGTGGTTCCGCCGCTCCCGAACAGATTGTGATCCCCGCCGGGGACGATGAGCAGCTTCTTTGGCTCGCTCGCCGCCTCGTAAAGCTTACGCCCTTGATCCATTGGAATGACCTCGTCGTGAGTGCCATGCGTGACCAGCAAAGGGCACCTAACGCCTGCAATTTTGCGCGTCGATTCGAAACGATTCTTGCCGACCCAATGCATCCAACGCGGCAACCATGGGAATGCGACCGCGCCCATATCGCTCGCCGAACTGAGGCCGGATTCGACGATTAATGCCCCGCACGGGCGGCGTGACGCGACGTCGATTGCCGCCGTTGTGCCGAGCGATTGGCCATAGAGCACGAGCCTCTCGACTTTCGCGCCGCGTTCGCGAACCAGAAAGTCATAAGCTGCCTCAGCATCGGCATAAAGCCCCACTTCACCGGTGATCTTCCCATCGCTGCGGCCATAGCCTCGATAGTCGAAGATCAAAACATCCAGGTTGTGTCGGGAAAAATGTTGTGCGATCCAGGCCACGTCGGTCAGATTGCCGCCGTTGCCGTGGCAATAGAGCATCGTCGCCAGGGCTGCCCGGTTCTGTGCCCGGACAAACCAACCATGGACGCGCTCGCCAGTCGCTACTTTGAGCCAGACCTCTTCACCATTCTCAGGCAGAGTCCACCCGTTGCCGGGGAGATAAGGCCGAGGGTGATAAGTCACCATGAACTCAAGCTGGCGAATGCCATAGAAAAATAGCAAGAAGATGAATGGTAGATAGATCGCGGCGCGAGTCATACGCGTTAACCGAAAGAAACGGAATTTTTTAAGCGGGGGATCAGCAAAGCTCATTTAAAAAACCGCAATTTTCGGGGCAAAATAGCATACGGATTAAATAATTGCCATAGTTGTGATGTTAAATCCGTCTGCTATTTTGCTTCGGTTAACCGCATCAGCGCGAGGCCGTCGTGCCGTTTGGCTTCAACCACTGGTCGAACCAATCGAGCACAGTCTTGTACCAGAGCTCGCTGTTCTGAGGTTTCAAAACCCAGTGCCCCTCATCCGGATAATAAAGGAGCTTGGAAGGCACGCCCCGCCGTTGCAGGGTGGTGAAGAGTTGCAATCCCTCACCAATCGGTACGCGGTAATCGAGTTCACCGTGGACGACGAGGGTCGGCGTCTTGAAGTTCTTGGCGGACAGATGCGGAGACCATTTCTGATAAAGCTGCGGGTTGTCCCAGGGGTTGCCTTTGAACTCCCATTCGGCGAACCAGAGCTCTTCGGTCACACCGTACATACTCGTCAGATTATAAACGCCGGCGTGAGACACCAGCGCTTTGAAGCGATCGGTGTGGCCCAAAATCCAGTTGACCATATATCCACCGTATGATCCGCCTGCGGCGCCGATCCGATTCGGATCGACGTAACCTTGTTTGATCACATAATCGGTCCCCTTCATCAGATCTTCGTAGACCGCGCCGCCCCAATCGCCGCTGATTTGTTCGGTGAGCGACTGGCCATAGCCGGTTGAACCGTGCGGGTTGATCAAGACCGTGACATAGCCACGCGCGGCCCACATTTGCGCGTTCCAACGATATCCCCAGTTATCGAGCCAGGCTCCCTGCGGCCCTCCGTGAATCAAGAGGACCATCGGATATTTCTTCGCCTTGTCGAATTGAGGCGGTTTGACGATGAACCCATGAATCTTAGATTTCATCCCGCCGACATATTCGAAGTCTTCCGCCGGATTGAGGTCGAGCTGCGCCAGCAGAGTGGCGTTGGTCTGCGTGAGCTGGGCCGTTCCGCTGCCGTCGGCATTGGCTTTGAAGATTTCGGCGGGCGTCGTCAAACTTGAGCGAGCAAAAGCCAGTGTTTTACCGTCGCCGGAGAGCGTGATGCCGTTGCTGGAGGTCTTGGCGATCAGTGGTTTGATTCCACCGTCGATCGAGGCGACTCCAATCAGCTCTCGCCCCTGATCTTCAGCCCCAATGAAGATCTGCCGACTGTCGGGCGACCAGACGAGTTCCCCTACCCAGCGGTCAAAACCGGTCGAGAGTTCTTTGATCGCTCCCGTCTTGCGGTCGTAGAGCATGAGGCGGAAACGGTCCGACTCATAGCCGTTGCGCGATTGCGAGCGATAAGCGATCCAGCGGCCGTCGGGCGAGTATCTCGGCGTGGTATCCGAGCCGGGATTGTTGGCGGTGACGCGCTTTGCCTCTCCACCATTGACGGAGACGGTAAACAGATCGTTATTGGTACTGATTGCTTCGACCTTCTCAGTGTTTCGCGCAAAGACCACTTCCTGCGAATCAGGCGAAAAGTCATAGGCGGTAGGATCACCCAGCGAAAACGGCGGGACATCATAATCGCCCGGCGTCAAGTCGCGCGGTTGGCCGCCATCGACCGCAATGATAAAGAGGTGTGAACGTTTGCCCCGCTTGAACGAATCCCAGTGGCGGAAAAGCAGGCGGTCGGCGGTCACGGCCTTGACCTTGCTTTTATCAGCGGCGGCGGCCTTCTCCTCATTGCATTTGAAGTCCTGGCACTCCGGATAAACATCCGTCGTGAAAGCGAACGCCTTTCCGTCGGGCGACCAGATAAAATCGGCCACTCCTTCAGGGACATTCGTTACTTTGCGTTGATTCGAGCCGTCGGCGTTGGCGACGAAGATTTGAGGCGCGCCGTCACGCGATGAAAGAAAGGCGATGAATTTACCGTCGCGCGACCAGCGCGGGCTCTCGTCGTTCTTTGGCGAGGTGATCAACTCTTGTGGCGCGCCGCCCGCCGTGGGCACAACCCAGATGCTGCGTTTACCACGGTTCTGCTCTTTATCGACAACATTGACGACATAACATACCTTCTGACCGTCGGGCGCAATTTGAGGATCGCCCACCCGTTTAATCGAGATCAGATCGTCGAATGCTAGCGGACGCTTCGATTGCGCCGCCACGCCGAGACTTAAAATAATCGTAATCAGCAACAGCGAAAACATTTTTACCGATGTTTTCATATTCCTCCATATTTCATTGAACAGCCGAATGATGGGGCTGAGAAGAGGATCCAAAACAATCAAGGGAAGTGAAACAGGAGAGAAATCACGCGCGGCCAATCTTTCACCTGTTTCAATGGTCCCATCCATTTCGGCTTCTCTTTTGAGTCTTAATTATTGGCTGCTTCCGGCAGCTTTGACCTCGCCTTTCGCCCGCCGTTTGTGCGCGTCGAACCAATCAAAGATCTCTTTGAAGGCGGGCGCGACGACATTGTTGTGATCACCGCCGGGGACTTCGTGGTACTTGACCTCGATCCCAAGCTCTTGCGCGTTTTTGACCATTCTGCGGGACTCTTCGACCGAGACGGTTGGATCCTTGTCGCCGTGGATGACCATCCATGAAAGATGCGAGATCGCGCGCAGTTTCATCATCACCGGTGGAGTGCCTCCGCCGGCGATCGGAGCAATCGCCGCGAAGAGATCGGGATGATTGACCGAGATCGACCAGGTCCCGTACCCGCCCATCGAATGCCCCATTAAATAAATCCGATCTTCATCGATCGCGTATTCGCGTCTGATCTCCTGGATGACATCGAGCACATCGCGTTCAGCAGACCCGAAATACATCGAGGTCGGCGCGCGCCCTTTTGGACAGGCGACAAGGTAACCGCGAGCTTCGGCGATCCGTTTAATCTCACCATTGCTGTAGCCGTTAAAGAAGCTGTTCTCATCACCGCCCATGCCATGCAAGGCGACGACAAGCGGCCATTTCTTCGAGATGTCTTTGTTGGGTGAATATCCCGCCGGCACATAGAAACGATAGGGTTGTAATGTGCCGTCGACTTCCGAGCGATATGACCAGTGGATGTCTCCGCGTTTTGACCGCAAGGGATTTTCTCCCTTAGCGATTTGGTCCAGGTCCGCGGAAGCCTTGGCCAATTCGTTTTTAATCTCTCCGGTCAAACCGATGGCGCCATCGTTGACCAGATCGATCATCGAGGCGGAGTATTCGATTGAGGGAAGCAACAACAACAATGATTGCTGATTGCGCATCTGGAGATCGGTCTTAAGCTGAGCTACGCGCTCCTTGAGCGCATTTGCTTGAGCATTTAACCCGCGCGCGATACGCACGTTGATGTTTTTGGTGAGCGGCTCGCCGTCTTTTGGCGCAAGTTTTAAAGAGATTTGATACGCTCCATCGGCAACATCGGGGACTTTGATCTCGAATGAGATGGGGCGCGTAAAATCCGGCTCGATCTCAGCCAGACTCTTCAACTCTTTCAATGTCTCCGGCTGATTTTCTTTCGTTTGTCGCAGCGACAGCGAACCGGTGAGTTTACCCGATAGTGGTTCGTCCAGGACAAAAATTTGCGAGACCTTGAGGCGGATCAGGTCGGCGGGATCCAGGATGAGGCGATCGGCCTTGAACTCCAACGCCGCAGCGAGGGCGTCGGCTGGCGTCCATCGCTGGTTTCGCATCAAGGCGAGGCCGTGCATGAAGTGTTTGAGCGCCTCGCCGTATTTCTTCTCACCGTTTGCGGCCCTGGCTTTAGCTTCAAGCTCTTCGATCTCTTTGCGTTTCTCTGCGCTCATTTGCGCAAGTGTGTTGTTCTTGACGGTCCGGAAGGCGACTGAAAGGCGTAACACCTGTCCGGCATCTTGCGCAAACGCAGGAATCGACGCAAATGCGAGCAGAGCGAACAGAATCGCGGCAGAGAAACGGAAGGGAGATTTCAGCATGATTTTGTCCTCGATCTTGGTTTGTATTAAAGGAACCCTATCGTACTCTTGCAACTGGCCTGTGGGCAAATGGGAAGGAGCAACGGTTTAATCTCAATTACCGGTCGAGCCGAAACCGCCCCCGGCTCGTTCTGTTTCACTTAACTCTTCGGACCAGACGAAAGTGCATCTCTCGGCGCGCTCAATGATCAGTTGCGCGATTCGATCGCCGACCTTAAAGCTCACGGTCTCGTCGCCGAGGTTGATGAGCGCCACTTTCAATTCTCCGCGATAATCGCTGTCGATTACTCCGGCTAGCGTGTCGATGCCATGGCGGACGGCCAGGCCGGAGCGGGGCGCGACGCGGCCATAGAAACCCACCGGAATCTCGATCGCGAGGCCGGTGGCGACCAGTTTTCTTTCTCCGGGCTGTAAGACGAATGCTTCGGCACAAGACAGATCGGCGCCGGCGGCCCAGTTGGTGCCGCGGTTGGGCAGACACGCTTCATCACGGAGCCGTTTGACTTTAACCTGCAAATGCCCGCTCCGGTTTGAATCTTGATCTGGGTTCATTTCAGTGGATGTCGTGAGAAGCGGATTGAATGGTCGCGGCGGCGATTTTGACGTCGGATTGGTTCTCTTGTGGTTGAGTGATCAAGGGAGAAGACCGCGGAAGTTTGACCGCAAATTCGCTGCCGACGCCAACCTCACTGTTGACGTAAGCCTCACCGCCATGAGCGCGCGTCAGATGCTTGACGATGGCGAGTCCGAGGCCGGTCCCTCCGGCTTCGCGCGAGCGCGCTCGATCCACCCGGTAAAAACGCTCGAAGACCCGAAGCAGATGTTCCGCCGGTATGCCCGGACCGGTATCACAGACTTTGATGACCTGGTAATGTTCGTCCTCGGTGTTCTCCGCATGAACCCTGACGCGGCCGCCCGGATAATTGAATTTAATGGCATTGTCTATCAGGTTGATCAGGATCTGTTCGAATCGATGCCGGTCAGCGGCGATCTGTAACGCTTGAGGGACTTGATTTTCGAGCAGCACGCCGTGTTTCGATGCCCTCGGAGCGAGCCCCAAAAAGACTTCATCGACCAGTTCGCACAATTGGAACCGCTCAACCGTCAATCGAACGGCCCCTGATTCAATGGCCGAGAGTTCGGAGATATCGTTGACCAGCGCCCGCATTCTTTCGGCGTTGCGGTGAATGGTGTTCAGGAAATGCAGGATATTATCGCTGTCGTTCAGCCCTCCATCGAGCAGCGTCTCGACATAGGCGGTGATCGCGGCGAGCGGAGTTCTCAGTTCATGCGAGACGTTCGAGAGAAACTCCTGTCTGATCCGTTCGAGCATTTCAAGCTTTGAGATGTCGATAAAGGCGCCGACTACGCCGTCGATCTGTCCGTCATTCAACCGCAACGGAGCCGCGTGTAAACGAAGCACGCCGCGGCTCTGTCCGGCGCTCTCGCCGGAACGCGTTTCAATGCGGGCCTCAGCCCGCTCGCCGGTTGCGAGTACGTGCGAGAACGCACGATGCACTTGCGGGTCGCGGCTGATGTCGATCAACCGTGTTGATGGCCTTTGCCCGACATTGAGCAATGTGCGGGCGGCATCATTGATCAGCAGGATATACGATTCGCGATCGGTGATCACCAGACCCTCGGCGACCGAAGAAACGATCGACCGCAGCAGGTTTTCGTCTCGCCCCGCTCTCGACAGCGCGTCGCGCAGACGCAGATTGGTCTGTTCCCGCTCAATCAGGATCTTGGTCTGTCGGCGCATGACATAATTGGCTGTCAGGACGGTGATCAGGCCGACTAAAAGTGTCGAGATGACGTGTGAAGTGAAGACACTCATCTCCGGATGGAGCACCGTCTTTGCGATCTCATAGATGGCGAAGAACGCGATCATCGCGAACGTGATGATGATGATTTTTCTTCCTTGCGTCATGATCGACAATCTTGAGTCCTCGGCCCGGAGAGAAAGTGCGGTGCACTCAGGAGCCGCTTCAGGTACTTACTCCCTCGCCGACCTCGACACATCCCCGGAAACGGTAACCAATTCCAATCACAGTCTCGATGCAACCGCCGCAAACGCCGAGTTTCTTGCGCAAACCGCTGATATGAACATCCAGGGTCCGGGCCTCTCCATAATATTCCAATCCCCAAACCTGATCGAGCAATTGCTCGCGCGGTACGACCCGCCCCTTGTTGCGCGAGAGAATCGCCAGGAGCGCGAACTCTTTGCGCGTCAGTTTGATGCTCTGTCTCTGACAAATGACGGCAAAATCGGCGTAATCGATTCGCAGAATACCGTCATCATACAGTTTTGGCGATTGCGATTCATAACCGGAGCGCCGCAACGCCGCGCGCACACGAGCGACCAATTCACGCATGCTGAATGGTTTGGTCATATAGTCGTCAGCGCCTAAATCGAGCCCGCGGACCTTGTCGCTCTCTTCAGTTCGGGCCGTCAGCATGATGACCGGCGTGCGCCGGGTGACCTCTTCAGTCCGAAAACGACGGCATAACTCAAAACCATTCATTCCGGGCAGGTTGAGATCCAGAATGATCAGATCCGGAGCCTGCACATTGTGATCGGTCGCACGCCGAATTTGTCCCGTGCCCAACGCAACATTGAGACCTTCTTCGCCCGTCAGGGCAATCTGCGTAGAGAAGGTGCCTTCGCGTTCCAGGTTGTAGCGAATGCCTTCGGCGATATCGGGGTCATCTTCGATAATGAGGATGTATGGTTTCATAGTCGATTGCGGATTGGGATTGCGGATTTTACCGGCAGCTTGACGCCATCAGCTTCAATCCGCAATCATTTGGCCAGCTGACTGTGCTTGATCACGAGCGCCTCTTTCATATAGACGATCAGTTCGCAAATGTCCGTGACATAGTCTCCGATGCGTTCGAGGTGTTTGGCCACGAGCAACAGGCGCGCGGCCCGGCCGGCAGCGGCCGAGTCCCGTGACATGCGATCAAGCAGATCATGAAAAATCCGATCATAGAGCCGGTCTATTTCGTCATCACGTTCAATGACCGCTCGTGCGGATTCGGCATCCGCCGCAGCAAAGGCATCGAGCGAGAGACGCAACATCTCACAGGCCATCCAACTCATCTTCGGCAGATCGAAATACGGTTTCAATTGCGGCTCGTCGTTAAGATAGATTGCCGCGCGCGCGATGTTGCAGGCGTGATCGGCGATTCTTTCAAGAATCGGGGTGATCTTGATCGCCGTCACAACCAATCGCAGATCGTGCGCCTCGGGCGATTGCAGTGCGAGGAGCCGAACACAGAGTTGATCGGATTCGAGCTCCAACGCATCCACTCGATCATCGTCGCGCAAGACCTGCGCGGCGAGGTCAGAGTCACGCTCGATCAGTGCCCGCGTCGCTTGATCGATCGCCCGTTCGACCTCACCCCCCATCAAGAGGACGTGATCGCGCAATTGATTGACAGCCGATTCCGGCAAATTTCTCATGCTCTCCTCTAAGTCGCTGCGAGGTGTGCCGTTGGCCTGCGTCTGCAGGCTGTGATTAATGTTGATCGGATAGAAATCTGCCATCTGAACCCTCGAAAGACAAGCTTGATGCCTTCAATTGGAATGATCGCCGGAGCGGCTCTCTACATTTCGAAGATCCAAGTTTAATCCGAGCAGTTTAATTGGGTATTAATTACGCATTAAGTCTGTGTAAGTTTAACCTATAGATGATCACTTTGCTGGAGTCCGGGAGTGATGATATCGCCCCAATCCATCTCAAAGATGATGAAGAGGCTTTTGACGGCTTCAACATCGTCGGTGATCAAACCGATTTCGCGGCGCCGATCCAACTCGACCTTGCGCAAACTTTGGCTGCCGAGAAAGACCTCATCGGCATCGCGAATGATTGCCTGCGCGTGCAAGCGGATGAGCGGCATTCTTCTGAGCCCGATGCCCGGCACTCTCTTGTGCATTTTACCGATGACCTTGATGTCTACTCCTGCTTTGGCGCGCGCTTCGAGATGACGAAGGATCTCGGGATCAAAGAGCCTGCCATCATAAATCAATAACTGTCTTTCAGCGCCGAGAATGAAATCGGAAAGTTTTTGGCGCGCGTTGACCGGGCTGACCACCAGATGATTGAACTCGTCGTTAATGCTAGCCCCGCGCGTATCGGCTTCAAACAACCGGACCGCTTCTTCAACGAGCAATGGGGTTTGCGTGATCACTCCGAAACTACGGCTATGATGAATATCAAGGAAGGTGTAGTTGAACGTGAGCAAGTAGAGTTCGCTGCGATCAATGATCATCATCTTGCCATGGTAACGCAATAGATCTTTGGCGGTGCGTGTGATCTTCACGCCGCGCTCTTTGAATCGTTCTTCGAGCTTCTTAATCTCCTTCAGATCTTCCCGATTGGTATAAGTGATGAGGGCATGGACTAAAACGCCTCGTGCTGCGGCTGCAACGAGCGCCTGCTCGATTTCGAGCCGATCGAGCCGATAGATAATCAGCTCTATTCGATCTTGCGCTTCCTTAATTCCCTTGAGCAACGGCTCGATCCCGTCGCGCGGTTGAATGATCACATTCATTCCGATCCCTCCACCCTTCATCCTTCATCCTTCATCCCTTTCTTTAAAGCGAGACCCGCGAAATTATCCGGTTTTTCGCGGGTCTTGCTGATTGATGGGCAGTGGCTTCGCACTATTTAGGGTTAGCGTAATTAAGCTTGACATAGCTGCCCGCGTCACCGACGACAAAGACAAAGCTCTGGCCCTTGATCGTTGTGCTGGTGATGCCCTCGGGCTTCATCTTTTCGTCGAGCGTCAAGAGTTTAACGGGCTTGGAATCAGGTTGGCCGTCCCATTCCCAGAGGATGAAATTGTTTTTAGGGACGTTTTCCGGAGCTCCGGAGATGATCAGGAAGTTTTTGATCCTGGTGTCATAAGTGATGTCACGGATGCCGTGACCTTCGAGCGGCAATAAAATTACGCGCGGATCGCCGATTTTGAGGTTCTCGCGCGCAAAAGCGCCGCGCGGGTCGCGGAACATCAGCGGGATCAGCACAGCCTGATTGCCGATCAGTGGCGAACGCAGTCCGAGAAGCAGCCTCCCGTAATTGGGATCCCAGGCAATGCCTTCGATATTGAGGCCGCCCTCGGCCCCCGGCGGAGCGCCAAGCGATGCAATGTCCAGGACATTCGAGAGCAGAAACGAGCGGAAGTTATTGATTATATCCGGTTGACCGCGCAACGATTGTGTTTCCTGGTTCAGATCGAAACGCACGAAAACGTTCTCCTCACCATCTTTCGGATCGGATTGCGACGTGAGGAGGTAGAAATATGAGTTGCCGTAAGTGATCGATTCCGAATCCTTAAAGTTGACTCCGAGGGGGATGGATTTGATTGAACCCTCTTGCTTCCCGTTTTCGTCGAGCTGCATCCAGAAGACTTCACCTTTACTGCCATCCGAAACAAAGAGCACGCCGTTGGTGCCGGGCACATGGGCGACCCCGGACGCCTCGTAAGTTCCGCCGAAAAGACCGGCCCCGAGTCTTTTCCAAGAATCGGACTGAGTCAGCTCCGTCCGATTGCCGGTTGCATCCGCATCGCCGCCCTGGCCGGAATTGATCGCTGAACTAGGTTTGATGTGAGAGCTGGATCCCGGAGTCCGATTGAGGAGGTAGATCGTCAGTCCAACCGTCAAGACCACTCCCAGAACTTGCGCGACGACACGGCTGATGCCGCCCACCCAGGCGGCCTTGATCCGGTTGGCCTCTTTCTTCTTTTTTTTCTTCTCTTTCTTCTCGTCCTCATCTTCGGCGGCTGCAGGTGCGGCAGTTGGCATCGGAACGATGCCGGACGGCGTGATCGACCATGAAACAGGATCAGTGCGGACTCCGGCCGGATAGGGATGGAGGGCTGCGCGACGGCGGACTTCCTCCAATGCCTCCAGTGAAAGACGCGCGGTCTTGTTCTCTGTGGTTTCAGCCGGGTTTCGAAATGTGAGTAGGACTTGTCCGAGCTGAATCTTATCGCCATGCTGGAGGGTCTGGGCATCATTGCCCAGACGATGTCCATTGATGAATGTGCCGTTGCTGCTGCCCAGATCGACGATGCTATAGCAACCGTCGCTCACCAGCACAATCGCGTGAGTGTTGCTCACCGTCGGATCGGAGACGACCAGCCGGTTGTGCGGGGCCTTTCCAATCTCGACTTCGGGTTGATTGAGCAATCCCTCGACCTTCTCGCCCGAAGGCATGACGCCGATCAGGCGCGGTGTGAAATAATTGTTCAATTGCGCCGTGATCTCGCTCGGCGTCGCCAATCGCAGCGAAGCCTTTTTATGAGTGATATTCTCGACTTCGTCGATCGCCACTTTATCGGTCGGATCCGCGATGGCGATCATCAACCGATCCATCGCTTGCCCGACGATCGGACAGATGAGTTTTTCTCGAAGAAAAGCCTGGTTCAGCAAGATCGCCGCCGAGACGTCAACCTCCATCGTTTTCAACTCGACCGGCGAGATGTTGAACGTCCGGCTCATCAAATCACGCAGGCCGATTTCAGTGACCAGCTTTTCTTCAAGCAGCGCGCGCGAGAGCCGGCGCCCCCTGGCGTCAGCCCCGCGCAAGCGTTGAATCTCACCCGGAGCAATCAGCCCAGACGAGACGAGCGCATTCGCCAGCACCTCCTCGGTGATCGCCGGAGCTTTAGGCGCGGGAGGCGGCGTGGGCGGCGGCGGCGGTTGATTCGAACCCAGCAGTTGCGTGCGAGGGATTGACAAAGTGTCACCCGCTTCCTTGATCCGGAAGGTGAGCGTACAGTGTCCCATCTTGATCAGATCGCCATGCTGTAAGGTGACCAGCCCCGCGACCCGCGAGTCGTTGAGAAAGGTCCCGTTGCGGCTGCCTAGATCGCTGAGCACATAGATGCCATCGACGATACTGATCATGGCATGTGTGCTGGAGACCGAAGCATCGGCGAGAATAATGTCATTCTGCGAGCCTTTGCCAAGCTTCGTTTCATCGCTGACCAGATCGCGTTCTATGACACTTCCGTCTCGCAGCAGAATGTGTAAACTCGCGTCCGGTTTTTGGGGCTTGTTTTCTTCCTGAGACGACACCATATTTGTTTTTGACGGTTGACCAGTGTTAAATGAATTGATCGAATTAACTTTCTCATTCAGCGTCTCCACACTCTCAATAGCCTGCCTCTCGCTCGAGTCTTTGGCAATCAATGCAGCAGAGATCGCGCGCAGATCCGAGCCACATTGATTGCAATACCGGCTATCTTCGCGCGGAATTGGAAATTTGCATTGAGGGCATACACTAGTCATGCCAATCATGGCAATAATTGCAGAATAAATCTTAATCCCACATTAAGGGCATAGATATTGGTTAAAATCTTTAATGACGTATGGATGCTAAATCAGTTTGAGGGCTAAATCAATGAAGGAGGGGGAATGAAGAAAGGGGGAAGGCGGAAGGATAGAGGAGGAGGAATAAGTGGTGAGCGGTGTAGTTTTATTATTTTTATCAAAAATAGATCGATGAGTTTCATCCTCTTCCCGCCTTCGTCGTTCCTTCTCCTTCATCCTTTTTTTGAACCTGCGGTAGGCTAAATCGTAATGTATAATCGCCTGGCTTCTCTGTCGAAGTGCAAATAGCAAATCTCTTGAGGAATAAAGAATGAAAAAGATGATCCTGGCTACAGTCTTTCTGGCACTATTTGCGCTTAGCGCCAAGGCGCAATCCACACCGGCGCCGCCCACGGTCAATTCAACTCTGGCGAGCGAAAAAGCGGATGATATTCGCCAGCGGACATTTGACCTTGTCTGGCGGACGGTGAGGGATAAGCATTTCGATCCGAATTACGGCGGAGTCGATTGGGAGGCAGTGCGCAAGCAGTATGCGACCAGAATGGCCGAGGTCAAAAGCGATGAAGAGCTGCATCGAATGCTCCAGCAAATGCTGGGCGAGCTGCGCCAATCGCACTTCAACATCATTCCGCCGGAAGTGGTGACTCCGGATGACGCCAAAGAGCCGCCGTCCGGAAGCATTGGAATCGACCTGCGAATGATTGGCGGCAACGCCGTGATTACTCGCGTCGACAGCGGATCGCGCGCCTCTGCGGCCGGGCTGCGGCCGGGATTCATTCTTGAGAAGATCGGCGAAAGTACGGTTGAAGAGATCGTTGATTCGATTAATAAGCGAGATGAACCGGAGGGGCGCAAGAATTTATCTAAGGTTCGCCGCGTTCTCTCATCTCTCAGCGGTGAGCCGGGCAGCTCGATCAAACTCTCTTACCTCGATCACAACGATTCGCGTCATGAAGCAGCGGTTGCCCGTGAAAGGTTGAAAGGTGAGCTTTCACCTTCCTTCGGGAATTTTCCACCACAGTACATGGAGTTTGAATCGAAGCGACTCCCAGATAATATCGGCTATCTCCGGTTTAATATCTTCATGGTGCCGATCATGGATAAAGTTCGCGCAGCAATTCGCGAGTTGAGCGATGCCAAGGGATTAATCTTCGATCTGCGTGGTAATCCGGGAGGAGTCGGGGCCATGGCTCCGGGGATTGCTGGTCTGCTGACCACCAAACAGGGCTCATTGGGCACGATGAGGATGCGAAGCAATCAGCTCAACTTTGCTTTTTACCCGCAAGCCAATCCGTACAATGGCCCGATTGTGATCTTGATTGACGGCGGCAGCGGTTCGACGAGCGAGATTTTTGCCGGTGGGATGCAAGAGATCGGCCGTGCCGTCATCGTCGGTGAACGTAGTGTCGGAGCTGCGTTACCATCGTATTTTCAGAAATTGCCAACAGGCGCCCTTTTTCAGTATGCCATTGCCGATTTCAAAACACCGAAGGGAATGTTGATCGAAGGCCGCGGCGTCATTCCTGATCTCGAAGTAAAGTTGGATCGCGCGTCATTGCTTGCGGGACGAGATGTGCAGCTCGACGCCGGGATCGAACAGTTGCGACAGAAGAGTCGCGCAGTCAAGTGACATGACTGGAAGAGGCCAAACAATGTGTTGTTTAAAACCAGAAAGGAAAAGTCGTGATGAAACGAATTGCAATGCTCTTGATCCTGTCACTAATGGTGACGATGGCCGTTGCCGCTCAAGAGAAACCGAAGACTGAAGCACCCAAGGATGCGCCCAAGAGTGATGCCAAACCGGCCGCAACTTCCTCTGCCTCACTGCCGGCCGTCGATGAAATCCTCGACAAATTTGTGAAAGCTATCGGCGGCAAAGAGAATATCCAGAAACTGACCTCGCGCACCACCAAGGGCACTTTTGAGATTGAAGCGATGAATATCACCGGTTCTTTGGAAAGCTATGCCAAGGCTCCGAACAAACAGGCCACGATCATCTCTGTTCCGAACCTCGGCACTTTTAACAATGTTTTTGATGGCACCAAGGGATGGGACGCCAATCCGATGAGCGGTCTGCGCGAACTTTCCGGCATCGAATTGGCCACGGCCAAGAGGGATGCCGATTTCTATATGCAGATCAATTTCAAAAAGAATTATTCGAAATTGGAAGTGAAAGGGAAAGAGAAAGTCGGAGGATCCGATGCCTATGTGGTCGAAGCCACGCCCGGCGAGGGGCCCCCGGAGAAATTCTACTTCGATATCAGTAGCGGGTTGCTCGTGCGGCACGATGCCGAGCGCGAAACGGCACAGGGCAAGATCCCTGCCGAAATCTATTTCGAAGATTATAAAGTCGTAGACGGCGTCAAAGTTGTGCACACCCTGAAACAGGTCACTCCGATGTTTGCGCTCACGATTAAATTTGCAGAGGTCAAACACAACACCGAGATTGACGAAAAAGTTTTTGACAAACCCGCGGGTAATTGATTAGATCGTGAATGATAATTAAAGAAAGGGTACTTCCGCTTACTGAAACGGAAGTACCCTGAGACACAGGACTAGGCACCTAATTGCTTGTCAGCATAATTGCGTTGTCTCAACTCTGCGTTAGCCCGACCTTAAGTTTATCTCAATTTTTAGCCATATTGGCTCCGGAACCGCATCGAAAAGCGCGCGCGCAAAGCCGCGACTCCAATCTCCCTCCCAGAAAAATTATAACTCATAACTAACACCGTTCTAACTCTGCCTAAACATCAGCCGTGTATCTTTTACCGTGAGCTAACCCGTAGGCTTGGGCGATTCAGTCAAATCTGATCTTTGGTCTGTTAATGGGGGACAAGACGAGGAGCAACAGATCAGTTGGTCGAGATTTGACTGAACCGTCCGGCTCTTTAAGAGACATCCCTAATTGCGTGTGAATCTTATGACTACTACTCAGACAATCAACGCCCCACTGATCCGCACCAACTCGCTTGAGGTCAAATTGGCATCGACATTCGCCGAGATCGACGCGGCCATGCGGTTGCGCTTCGAGGTCTTCAATCTGGAATTGCAGGAAGGCTTGCGGTCCTCGTACGAGAAAGGCTACGACTCCGATGCCTACGATGCCTCTTGCGACCATCTCATTGTCAAAGACCTGACATCTGACAAAGTCGTCGGTACATACCGATTGCTGCGCCAGAGCCGGGCGGCCATGCAGATCGGATTCTATTCCGAGAACGAATTCGACCTCAGTAATTTGAAGAGATTGCCCGGCGAATCTCTGGAACTCGGACGCTCCTGTATTGCCGGCACTCACCGGTCGTTCTCCACGATCAATCTCTTGTGGAGCGCAATCGGCAAATATGCCGCGCAGAATCAGATCAGCTACTTGTTCGGTTGTGGCAGCTTGCATTATGCTGACCTTGAAGAGGTCCAGCCGATCTATAGTTATCTGCGCGCGAATCACTTCGCGCCGGAGAAATATCGAGTCTGGCCCCTTGAATCTTGCCGCATGCAGGTGAATGATGGAGCCAACGACAAGGTCGACCGGCGCGAGGTCTCAAGCAAGCTTTCACCGATCTTGAAGGGTTATTTGCGGATGGGGGCAATGATTTGCGGAGAGCCGGCTTATGACGCGGAGTTCGGAACCGCGGACGTTCTGGTGTTACTGGAGATGGAAAGAATGAAGGAGAGTTACAAGCAACATTATGTAGTCGAAGCGCAGGGCCGGCGATGAAACGAATCGCGCGTCTGTTCGGCTTCGTGATTATTTGTCTGATCTCGCTGGCGGTCGCATTGATCGCCCAGCCGGTGTTGTTCTTCGCCTCGACTCGGAGGCGGCTGAGGTTCATGGCGTTAGTGGGACGAACCTGGGCGCGCGCTTTATTGCGGATGATGGGGATTAAAGTCGTCGCTGATGGATTGCTTCCCGAACATGACCTCAACCATTACCTGCTCGTCAGCAATCATCAAAGTTATCTCGACATCATCATTATCGCCTCGATCTTCCCGACCTCGTTTGTCGCCATGCAAGAGGTCAGGGATTGGCCGCTGCTCGGTTGGCTCGCGCGTCTGGGCGGCACGGTCTTCGTGAATCGTGAAGATACTCACAGCAGCGTCAGATGCGCTTATCGAGCCAGTCGTTTGTTACGCGATCAGATCACCATGCAGGTCTTTCCTGAAAGCAAGACCAATGATGGAACTCGGATCCAACCATTCAAGGCCCTCTTCTTTGCCTCGGCGCTCAGAGCACAAGCCCCGATCTTGCCGCTGACTCTCAATACTCGAGCCATCAATGGGCAAACGGTGGACGAGCTCAACCGTGACCGGGTTTGTTGGTACGGCGACATGGAATTTATGCCCCATTTTTGGGATTTCCTGACAGTAGATTCAGCCGAGTTTTCAGTGGTGATTCACGAATCGATCAGACCATTGCGAATGCAGGGCGCGCGGAGCATCGCTCAGGCCGCCGAACAAAAAGTGATCAGCGGGTTCGATCCCAACCGGGTTTCAGTTGCCCCTGTCGTGTGCCCCGCGGCACCCGCTCAATC
>Ga0081539_10001047_pt1 | contig 50655 bp, 44 predicted proteins | sample TabmetS4T2R2_FD_71023 | JGI IMG/M metagenome (GOLD analysis project Ga0081539, IMG submission 71023) | Tabebuia heterophylla rhizosphere microbial communities from the University of Puerto Rico - S4T2R2 | ecosystem: Host-associated > Plants > Roots > Rhizosphere ... | reverse complement strand
CGCTGTTGGGCTTGAAGGGTAGGTCCTCGTGAGCGCGCTCTGGGTTGCGATCGTGGCCGTCACGCTGGCGAGCGCGGCCATCAAGGCTGCGGGGCCGATACTGGCCGGAGGCCGGGAACTCTCCCCAGGGATGAACGCCGTAATCGCGTTGCTCACCCCCGCCCTGCTCACCGCTCTGGTGGTCACGGAAACCTTCGGCGAGGGTGGCCACCTGGCACTCGACGAAAGGACCCTCGGGGTAGGGGTGGCAGCGGTTGCGCTCGCGCTGAGGGCCCCGGTACTCCTCGCCGTAGTTCTCGCCGCGCTGGTCACAGCGCTAGCTCGGTACTTGGGTTGAGAAATTGGCTCTCGGATCAATGTTCGCCGTTGCGGCGACGTTCATACTTCTAGCCGCAAGGCCGGTGTCCGACTCCGAACGTACATCTCCTACGTCTATATCCGGCATTCTGCAAACTCAGCCTGTGGCGAGAGACGCCAGCGACCGTTCTGCCGTCAGGGTATCGGGAACGATCGCCGTATCTGTGGGCGCCGCGTGGTGACGTGGGCGGGATTCGAACACTGACAACCATGTCAGAGGGCCTGCTCGCCGAGTTACCACGCAGTAGAGAGAGTCCAGGAAATACGTCTGTAGGATGCTCTGGGGAATCCTGCTCTAATGCACCACAAGGCCGAGGCCACGCGGAATTGGCTACCGGCCTTATACTTCGTCTCTGACATGGAAGACTTCTACCCTCTAATCGATAGTTACGGCTACCTGATAATCTTCGTCGGCGTGATGCTCGGAACCACAGGCATACCTTTCCCGAGTGCGGTCATCCTCCTAGCTGCCGGGGCACTGGTTCAACAAGGCCAACTCGACTTCAGGGGCGCCATGGTGTTTGGCATTCTTGGAGCCATCATCGGCAACCAGATCGGCTACTGGGTGGGTCACAAAGGGGGACGCCCGTTCGTGTTGAAGTGGGGACGATTTGTGAAGCTTACCCCAGAGCGTCTGGAGAGAGTCGAACGATTCTTCGGGCGCCATGGCGGCAAAGCCGTCTTCGCCGCCCGTTTCTTCTCGGTCTCCCGCGTGCTCGAAGCGCTGGTAGCAGGCATAAGTCGCATGCGCTGGAATACGTTCTTCATCTACAGCGTCCTCGGCGGTGTGGCGTGGGTCGCGGTGGTTGTCTTGGCAGGGTACCTCGTCAGTAAATGGGCGCTTCCTCGGTAAAGGAGTGCTCCGGCTGACGGCCTTACGATGGCTCTCATGGAGATCTAGCGTCGGTCAGGTGGCCGCAGTGGCTAAAGAAGCCCACCGCACCTTCTGGCACGGCTACCGGGAAGCCGGTACCTGATCGAAGCGAAGCAACTCCGCTGCATCCAACCCTGGAAATCGGGCGATGATTTCGCGCAAAATCGCTGTGTAGTCACTCGCATCGCTTCCTCAAGACTACACACCACCTCGCGTACATATCGACTGCTGGCAAGATGCCCGTCGAATAGGTCACGATCAAGAGGTTCCAGAGAACGTCTGCCTTTCCCGGGCACTTCGCCATAGGCAGAGCTGTCTCGGATGCGGTGGTCGCCGGTACATGTCATCATGTGGAGGGTTGAGCATCGGTTAGCCTGCCGGTAACCCTGGCGGAAGGGAGGCCCTTCTCATGGCGGCAGAAGAAAACAAGGAGCTCGCGCTGAGTTTGATCGAAGCGCTCAACGCCCGCGACCTGAGCCTTTGGGCGCGTCACCTATCGGAAGACTACACTGCGGAACATCCCGGCGTGTCCATCCCTCTGGATAGGAACAGGAGCATCGCCTACCACCAGCGCTTCGTAACGGCCTTCCCAGGCATTCGCTTTGAGGTGCTCGGTATTCTCGCCGAGGGCGATCGCGTCCTCATCCAGTGGACCGGGAGCGGCACCCACAACGAACGGCTGGCCACCGTTACGGGACAGACCATCCCCCCGACGAGGCGGAGGGCAACGGTGTCGGGAGTGATGATCGCTGAGGTAAATGACGGCAAGATTGTACGCGGGTGGTTCTACTGGGACCAACTTACGCTCTTGGCCCAGCTGGGCATCACCGAACAGCCTGGACTCTTTTTGTCGCCTGAGGGCATCTAGAAGCTGCGTGTAAACAAGATGAGTACTGGTGAGGTCTTAGAAGATAGCGAGCGCATGCCATGCATGCTGGCGTTGCGGACAAAGGTGGCGGCCGCGGGCACGAGACAATGCTCCCGAACCTCCTTCGAGGTCAGAAGTGGCCACAGACAAGGTCGTAACCGAAGCGGATTGTTGCTGCCGCGTCGTACGCAGACGTATCTTTTCCCAGTATTTTCTTTGACGAACTCCAATCTTTACCTGGATGGCTCTGTTGGGGTCGACTTTCTTTGAGGACGACGCTGCTGTCGGCGTCCGATCTCCTATTGTCTGGCCCGAAGCAGCACGAGCAGCCGCAGAACCGAAACGTAGATCCAGATCAGGGAGAGCATTAGCCCTAATGCACCGTACCACTGCATGTACCCCGGCGCGCCCCCCGCCGCCGCCTTCTCGATAAACCCGAAATCGAGCGTGAGATTCAGCGCGCCCAAGATAACGATTAAGATGCTTATCCCAATGCCCAACGGTGTGGGAGCGTACAGGAACGAGAAATTTACACCGAGCAGGGATAGCAGCCAGACTACTATGTAGAGCAGCACAATACCGCCGGTCGCGGCTATGACCCCCGTCGCGAATCTTGACGTGACCTTGACGATACGGAGGCTGTAGAGCAAGTACACTGCAAGGAATATGCAGAGCGTGGTAACTAGGGCCTGCGAGACTATCCCCTCGAACCTCAGCTCGTAGTATCGGGAGGCGATACCCAGCAGCGAACCCTCGCCCAGAGCGTAAAGGACGGAGGTGATCGGTGCTGCCCTGTAAGCGAAGGCGCCCACGATAGCGACGATGAGCGTGACCAAGAAGGCGAGCCAGGTCCAGGCTGGGGTCAAGGCCTCCTGCCTTCCGCCTATGGTGACGATTTCCACCTGCGACCAGCCGAATGCGGCCGCGGCAACCACGATCACAAAGAGCAGGCCGGCGATGGCGTAGGTGCCGCTTGCGGTCATGCCGCGGGGCTCTGCGTCGGCCTCCTCGATCCCCCGCTCGAAGGAACGTTCGTTGAGTGCCGGATTTTCCAGGGCCATTGGTCACTCCTTGTTTCTTGGATTCTACGCTTAGCATGAGCCCCCGAGCGCCTATGCGGTCGAGGAGGCCATGGAGGTGGCGCTATTCAATAACGTCCCCTGAGGATCGTCTGTCCGCTGTTCGTCTCTATCCCTTCGAAGGCCGCAGCGTATCGTTCGCCAAGCTCCCTGGCCACGACTATCCCGTAGACCGAGCTTGCGCTCATAGGATCCCCTGTTCGCCAGCGATTTCCATTAGGTTCTCGGCAAGCGTAATGCGCAGCAGGATGATCTATCTTCATCCACTAGAGCATTTCCCCTAGGGGATTTTGGTCGAACGACCGCGCTAGCTGTTATTGCTACGGAAGTGTCTTGCGACGGCCTACTTAGTTCTGCAGGCCCTTTTGCTGCAATGTTCGGCTACGCGGGCTGTATCCTCAACTGCCGAGCGATGACTAGAGGTATCGATTGTGTGGTGAGGGCGCTCTGTTGGTGAGCGTATCAGCTTGGATGAAAGTAGTCTCCAGGGACCCAGCGTGGTTGTCCGAGGTCATCTACCTGTGCTGTGTTCGCCTTTACTTCGATGTCTTGCCCACGCCTCGCTTTCCATGACTCGAAGGCTGCGGCTATCTCAGAGGCCCGCCGAGAGAGGTCGACCCATTCGTGTCGCAATGTCGGCTGCGGATGCAACAGGGCATCCCCGAACTCGAGCAACTCGACTCCCACGTCAAGGTACGAAACGGACCCGTGCAAAGGCATATTGCCGCTCACAAGGTGCAGCGTCGGCAAGGACTCGCGCAGCGAACCGGCGTAGTGCGGTCCTCCTAGCGCTTCGGGATCGGTCACCTTCACAAAATCCGGTCGCATCTCGTGCGCGTGCCAGATCTCGGTTGGGCTCAGACCGCCCAGGATACACGACACGTCGGCCTCCTCACACGCCACAACCACATCAGGGGCGATTACCGGGGTGGCGATAAAATCGGCACCGATCGTGTCAGGCTCGCGAACTTGCGAAGAGCGCGTTATTGATCCTATGCCGACCAGAAGGTCCATCTCCTTGAGAGTCGGGATTAGCCAGCGGTTACCTCGAACGGCGAAGTAGCTCAACTCCACGGCCCGGAAACCTCCGTCCCACAGCGCTGCGGCCGCTTGCGCCAGATGCCTTTCGTCCATACGATGCAGGCTGGCCACCATGCCTGCGTCCCTGAGTGCCATTGCGGACTCGATCCTATTCAACGTCTTCAGATCCTCTCACTCCAGATGCTTGTTCCTGCGCCCTTCTAAGTCTCTGGTGCTTCGGTACCCCGTCCTTGCACTAAGCATCGCCAGTACCGGGCTGGTCCCTCGATTATTGTGGCTTGCCTAACTAAACCTTCGACAAATGTCGGATCAAGCTCTCTTTATACTCATAGAATGAGGTCGTTTAACGATCGTGCGCGCCTTCGGCGATTTGCCAAACCGAGGTTCGATTCCGGCCGCACGCTAGCTGTGCGAGTGGACAAGCCAATACTACGAGTCGAAAGGAGGTGAGGGGGCATCTTCTGCGAACTTGTACCCGGTGCTGCGTACGGTTTGTATGTAGCGGGGCTTCTTGGGTTCGGGTTCGATCTTCTCGCGGATATGCTGGATGTGCACCACTGTAGAATGACCATCGCCAAAGTAAGCGCCGTCCCAGAGCTGTTCCATAATCTGCTGGCGGCTGAAGACACGTCCCGGGTGCGCTGCGAGCAAGGTGAGGATCTCGAACTCGGTAGCGGTAAGGTAAACATTTTTCTCACCGGCCCATACCTGCCGACGCAACAGGTCGATGACTAGCCCCGAGAATTCCAGGCTCTTTTTCGACTCACCAACGTCCATGCGCCTCCGGCGTAGGTGGGCACGTACGCGGCTCACCAACTCCGCAGGGCTTACCGGCTTGGTGACGTAGTCGTCGGCACCCACCTCAAGTCCCACGACGACGTCTCTCTCAGCATCGCGCGCCGTGAAAACTATGATCGGTATGTTGCTCATCCTCCTAATGTCTTGGAGCACGGTGATACCGTCTATCCCTGGTAGCATTAAGTCAAGCACAACGAGCTCGGGGGTTCTGAACGAACGCAAGCGTTCTAAGGCGGACTCGCCGTCCCGGGCCTCATCCACCACCATTCCCTCGCGTTCGAGGGCGATCCTGACGATATCCCTTACTGCGGGATCGTCTTCAACCAGGAGTATCTGTGACACTTTCACCGACCTCGGGCAACGCGACCTTGATCGCCGTGCCGACACCTTCCTGCGAGCGTATGTAGATGCTGCCTCCCATGCGCTCGATGAGCTCTTTGCAGATGGACAGCCCGATGCCGAAACCCTCAGAGCTACCTCTCCCCCGATAGAACCGTTCGAAGATGTGGGGAAGGTCTTCGGGGTCTATGCCAACGCCCGTGTCCTCCACGGTAACGGTGGCTCCTCTCACAATCAGCCGGAGGAGCCCGCCCCGGCGGGAGTGCTGGATAGAGTTGCTGAGAAGCACCAGCAACACCTCCTGCAACCACTCCGAGTCCGCGCGGACGTAGGCGTCATTTCCTTCGACGGCCACGCCGAGGCCAGCGCTCTCCGCGAGCGGCTCCACCAGCTCGGCGGCATAGCCAGCGGCGTAGCGGAGGTTGAGTGACTCAATCTCGGGCTCCCTCTCTCCCCAGCCTATGCGCGCAAGGCGGAGCAAGACGTCCGACAGCCGCTTCATCCGCTGGCTTTCGGAAACGATGTGGTTGAGCAGGCGCTCTCGCAAGGCCGGATCCTCATCCCTGCCGGAGGCCAGCAGCTCTGCGGCACCGAGGATGACCGTGAGTGGCGTCTTGAGCTGATGGGCCGCGTTGGACAAGAAGCGCTGTTGGTTTGCCTCCAGCCGGTGTCCTTCCGAGAGGTCCTGCAAGACCACGAGCACCTCGTCCGCCTGAGGTCCGTCCAGGCGATCCAACCTGATCTGGAGTAAAGTCCCGCCGCAGTGTGCCCTGGCTTCTATGGCCTCCCCGGTCCGTAAGCACCGTTCCACCGCGTCCCGCAGGCTGAATCCTTCACAAAGATCCGGTAGTTTCGCACGTGAAGAGACCTCCGTCATTCCAAATAAAGCCCGTGCTGAGGTATTGGCGAAGCGAATCGATACCCCGGCCTCGATCACGAGTACGCCCTCTCCAAGGTTATCCAGAATGGCCTCCAGGTGACGATGCGCCCCTCGTTCCCTGGCAAGGAGCTGCTCGCGCTCTTCTTCGGCCAGTTTTCTCCTGGTCACGTCGCGCGCGATGGCCTCGATAGCCACCATGTTGCCTGACTCGTCGCGTACCGGCTTGTTGCGCTGCTCGATCCAGATCAGACGCCCGTCCCTGTGCCTGAGGCGTATCAGCAGGGGTAAGTTGGGCTCTTCAATTATGGCCTCGACCTTGGGCCGGTCTTCTGGATGTATCAGCCGGAAAGACAGCATAGGATCGTCGTAGAACTCGTCCGGGGCGTAGCCAGTGAGCTTCTGAACAGAGGGACTCACGTAGTCGTACCCGAGAGTCGAATCTAGCCGGTAACGGAAGATTACGTCCCTGGCGTTTTCGGCCAGAAGCCGGAAGCGCTCCTCGCTCTCACGCAGCTTCTGCTCGGCTAGCTTGCGTCCGGTCACGTCGCGCACGAGGCTCAGGATCTCTTCGGGACCACTGGCCACCAGGCGCGCCTCGAAGTCAAGCACGCCTTCGGGCATGGGGAGGCTGTACTCGATGTGTTGCGTCTCACCGGTATCGAGCGCCCTGGAGATACTTTCCAACATCAGTCCTGCCAGTTCCGGCGGCATTATCTCGCGCAGGTTGCGTCCGATGAACTCTTCGGGCGGGACGTACAGCTTTCCTTCGTCCCTGGCGCGGAAGTCCAGGTACTCGCCGTCGCGGCTGATGAGGAACATCAGGTCAGGGATGGCCTCGAGCATCGCTGTGTTTCTGGCCTCGCTCTCCAGGAGTCTTTCCTCAGCAAGCTTGCGCCTGGTGATGTCCTCGTGGGTGATCACAGCCCACCGCGCCTCGCCCATGCGAAGGCTACCAACCCACCCGGCGAACCAGCGCTGTTCCCCGCGAGTATGGCAAGGATAGTCCATGGTGAACTCCTGATGGTGTCCCAAGAGCACGGAACGAATCCCCTCCGCGAAGCGCGCAGCCTCCCGCGCGATGTCGCCCGCCTCCGCTTCGCAGGCCGCGAGGTAGTTGACGCCCTCCGTCGCGCTGGCGGCGATGCAAGTGGTCGCCGTGAACTTATGCCACGCCCTGTTCACGGCCATTATGGCTCCTGACTCGTCGACTATCGCCACACGTACTGGAAGATTGTCCAGCGCTGCGCCGAGGAGAAACTCGCGCTTGCCCATCGTCACATCCTCTTGGCCTGTCCCGCCTGGGATCAAACCCTTACCCCCACGCGACTTTTCTGCAAACGGGCCACCACCTTCGGCCATCAATTGCCATGTAATTGCTCCTGGATAGTATCTAATTCTGCACCTACTGCAAGCGCGGGATGCAGCATCCCATAATTTTCTCTACAGAGGGACCAGATCGAGGACGGCGTTCCTGCCATCACGCAAGCGCCACAAGTAGCATAGATCAACGAAACCTTATTGAATCTTTATTGATGGTTGACCAGGATGAGCCAATGATGATCTACATTGCTGGATATGAGAAAGGGTAGTTGGATAAATGGTGCGGCGCATGCACGTGAACCGGAAAAGTAGTTTCCGCCTTCAAGCCAAAAGACACGCGCCCTCGCGCAGGCTGTCTACGGGTGGTGCGTACCGTGGGTGTAAAAATCGAATAACAGCGCGATTCCTCGTACGTCGTTAAGAAGCCTCCTCCTCGGACATTGAGCGTGTGAGACTGAGGATTGAACAGAGGAGACTGCAATCCAGTCATCGAGTGACCCAACCTTCGATTCTTCGACCCTCGTCATCAAGCCCAAGTTGCGAGCGCCGCTACCTCGCCCCGAGGAGCTTGTGCGCCCACGGCTGCTCGAGTTCCTGGAGAGAGCCCCCGAGTACAAGATTTCCCTCATAAGCGCGCCGACCGGCTACGGTAAGACGACGCTCTTGGCCCAGTGGCGAGTAGCAGTAGAAACCAGCCTGCCCATCGGCTGGGTCTCTCTCGACGAGCAGGATAACGATCCGGTCAGGTTGTGGATTCATATCGTAGAGGCAGTGCGCCAGGTTGAGCTAGACGAGGACTTCGGTGCCGATGCTCTGACGGCACTTAGCAGCTTCGATCAGAATCTCACTCAGATCACGGTTCCCAAACTCATAAACGAGTTCGCCGGGTTGTCCCATCCGATGGTAGTTGTGCTCGATGATTACCAGTTCGTAACCGAGGATCGCTGCCAAGAGTCGATAGCATACCTACTTGAGCACGCCCCCGAGAACGTCCACCTCGTCGTCGCAACTCGCTCTGATCCGCTGCTGCCCTTGGGACGGCTCAGGGCGCGGGGAGAGATGAACGAGATCCGCACCGAGCAACTCGCCTTCTCCAAGGAGGAGGCGTCTTGCCTGTTGAATGACATGATGCAGCTGGATGTCAGCTCCGACGATCTCTCAGTACTGCTCGAGCGTACCGAAGGGTGGCCGGCGGGACTCTACCTCGCCGCCACCTCCCTGCGCAACAAGGAAGACAAACACGACTTCATTGCGTCGTTTGGGGGCAGCGATCGCTACGTAGTCGACCTTCTGGGGGAGGAGGTCATGGTGCGCCTTCCCGAGGAAATGAGAGAGTTTCTGCTGAAATCCTCGGTGCTAAGGAGGATGACGGGTCCCCTGTGCGACGCGGTGGTGGGTATGGAGGGTTCGGGCAATATACTGCGAGAGTTGGCTCGCTCCAACCTATTTGTGGTGTCCCTGGACTGGCAAGGGGAATGGTACCGCTACCACCAACTCTTCTCCGAGTTCCTGTTTTATGAGCTCATGAGCAGTCGCCCCCACCTGGTGCCTATTCTGCGTGAGCGAGCGAGTAGCTGGATGGAGGGTGCGGGTTTCATCGAGGGTGCGATCAGGTATGCCGTCACAGCCGAGAACTATGAACGCGCCGGCCTGTTGGTCGCACACCATTGGTACTCGTACGTGCTCACCGGTCAATTCAGGACTGTGGATTATTGGTTTGAGTCGCTACCCGATGAGCTGACTACGCGCGATCCAGCACTTCTCCTGGCAAAGGCATGGATCTATACCCTCTCTGGCCGGAGCGAGGAGGGTGAAAGGTTTCTGGACATCGCCGAGGGCTTTCCTTCTGAGGGACCTCTACCCGACGGAACTGCGTCGGTCGAGGCGGGCGTGGCCACCTTACGAGCTGTCTTCGGGATCGGCGGCGTCCAGAGCACTCTTGAGGCGGCTCAGCGCGCCGCGGAGCTTAATGCCGAGCGGATCTCGCCGCAGGACGCGTTGATAAGGTTCGGGCTGGGATCTAGCTTGTACCTCTCTGGAGAGACCTCGGCGGCTCGACAGGAGTTCGAATCAACTCTTGAATTGACCATATCTGGTCAACCGTTGTTGAGGATGGTTAGCCTATCTTACCTCTCGATTGTCGCAGCAGATGAGGGATATCTAGAGGAGGCTGAGTCACTCGCACGGGAGGCGTACGCGTTGGTTGGTCGGTTCGGGCTGCAGGGGATACCCCAATCCAGTTGGGCACCCATAGCGCTCGGTTATTTTCTCGCAAGACGTGGGGATCTGGTTCAGGCTCAAACGGCACTCGAAGAAGGTCTTTCGACAAGAAGGAGGTTGCCGGGTATGAGTCCCTGGCCCACCCTCTTCGGATTACTGGCGCTCGCTCCGGTGTGCGACAGCCTCGGAGACCGGAGCGGTGCTCGCGAGCTACTCGCCGAGGCGCGGACCATACTGCAGAAGATACCTGACGGAGGCATCTTCCCTGAACTCCTGAAGCGTCAGGAGCGCAGGCTTCGTAAGAACAAGCGGCGGGACGGCTCGCTAAACGGGGAGCTCACAGAGCGCGAGCTTGAAGTGCTCAGGCTCCTCATCGGCGAATCGACTACCCGGCAGATTGCGCAGAGCCTATACGTCGCCCCTAGCACGGTTCGAACCCAGGTCAAATCCATCTACCGTAAGTTAGGGGTTTCTTCGCGCACCGAAGCCGTGGAAGAGGCCACTATCAGGGGGCTCATCTAGCCCCGCAAACCCAAATCCCCTAGGGGAAACGTTCTAGTAGGTGAAGATAGACCATCCTGTCACGCGTTAGGCTTGATCGACATCTTGTAGAGCGGTGGCCAACAGGGGTCTAAATGACCATAAAAACGATTTACCGGATTGTGGTGGGGGGCGAGCTAAGCGAACGATACGCCAGAGCCTTCGAAGGAATGGAGATGGAGACCAGGAGCGGGCGGACCATCCTCACGGGGGAGGTTATTGACGATGCCCAACTCCACGGCATCCTCGACCGCATAAGCGCTCTGGGGCTCAGGCTGGTGAGTGTTGAGTCCTTGCCCGGAGAACGCTAAGACGACGCATCAAACTACCTACCGCGTGCCGCGTCTAGGCTAGAAAGGATCGAGAGCTTGGAGAGAGTAGCAAACGCCGACTGGAGTAGTTCCGGCTGGCCATCTCCCTGGGATCCGTAGAAAGCGCGAGAGGAGGTCAACAGGATGGGTTGTCTATTCGCCTTGTTCGGGGGGCTCTTCCCGCGACTGGGGCTATTCATCATCTGGGTAGCCAGGCCGGTCCTTGTCGACGCAGCCTTCAACACGTTCATTCTGCCGTTGCTAGGCATCATATTCCTCCCGTTCGCGACCCTGATCTACGTGGTCCTCTACATACCCGGCGTCGGGCTGAGCGGCTGGGGGTGGTTCTGGGTCATCCTCGCGGCGCTGCTCGACATCGGACACTGGGGGGCCAGCTACACCCAACGCGACCAGATCCCCGGGGTAGAGTGAAGGCGAACGCGGGCGAGCACCGCCCGGGCGTGGAGGCGAGAGGAATAACGTGACTCGACCAACAAACGGAGGTGTACGATGACGGAGAAGATAGGACCGGTCCAGCTCTTGGCGATCGGCTTCCCCCCGGACGCGGAGTTCGAGGGCAAGATCATGGACGAACTCGAAAGGCTGGAGAGCCACGAAACCATCCGCATCCTCGACCTTTTGTTCGTGGGCAAGGACGCCGAGACGGGCGATCTCCTCGCCTTCGACTACCAGGGGGAGGACCTGGGCGCGATCGTAGGAGCCTTGCTCGGCTTCGAGTTCGAGGATGACGGCGAGCTAGAGAACGGATCGGCCGAGAATGCCGAAGGCCACGCCTTCGGGCTCTCACGAAGCGAGATCCACGACATAGCGGCCTCTCTCCGCCCTGGCAGCTCCGCCGGCTTCGTGCTCATCGAGCACGTGTGGGCTCGGGATCTTAAGGGCGCGATCCGCGACGCGGGCGGCTTCCCGCTCGGTGAAGGCTTCCTCACGCCCGAGGCCCTCACCGACGTCGGTACCGAGCTCGTAGCTATTTCCGAAGCCATCGAGGAACTGGAGGCCAAGGAGGCGGGCGCCGGGGCGTAGGCAGAACCTAGCAAGACGGACGCACAGAAAGGAGAGGGCAGATGGGACTCATGGCGAATAGGGCTGCCGCCCGTATGCAGGCGCGGCAGACCTACAGGACGATGTCGCGAATGCAGCGCCGCCGCTCGTACGTACAGGACAGGATGGGGATGAAGGAGGACTTCAGCAGCCGCCAGGAGCAGCCGGCCGAGGCGGCGCCCGCTCCTGCTCCGGCCGCGCCCGAACCCGGGTACGTGGGGGAACTCGAACGGCTCTCCCAGCTAAGGGATCAGAGCATCATCACCAACGAGGATTTCGAGGCCAAGAAGAAGCAGCTCCTCGGTATCTGAGAACAGAGGAACGCGCCAAGGGCGAAGCCGATAGAGACCCGCCGCACAAAGGACAGCATCACCCTAGACCCAAGCGGCTCGCGCGTAGAACCAACCCGGCGGGCTCGAGATCGACACGAGGATCCCTAGTCGATCGGCCCCGAGGCTCCGTGCCTCCGAAGGTCGACCAGCGAAACGAAAGGAGAAAACCAATGTGCCGTTGGCTCGCCTACTCGGGGTCCCCTATTCTTCTCGAGGAACTCCTCTCCAAGCCCGCCCATTCCCTCATCGACCAGAGCCTCCACGCCCGTCTCGGCGTCGAGACTACCAACGGTGATGGCTTCGGGGTCGGTTGGTACGACGCGAACTTAAGCACGCCAGCAATCTTCCGAAGCATCGAGCCCGCATGGAACGACCGCAACCTTCGCGAGGTCGCCGGCCACGTCGCCTCACCGCTCTTCCTGGCGCACATCCGCGCCTCGACCGGGACACCAGTCCAGCAGACCAACTGCCACCCGTTCCGCTACGGGCGGTGGCTGTGGGTCCACAACGGCCTCGTGCGCGATTTTGTGCATCTCAAGCGCGAGCTTGTAATGGCGGTGGACGAATCGCTGTATTCCTCCATCGAGGGATCGACGGATTCTGAACTGCTGTTTTACCTGGCACTCACGCTTGGACTCGAAGACGACCCGCCGGGAGCGGTCGAGCGGCTGATCGGCCTGGTTGAGAAGGTTGGACGCAGCCACGGTACCGAGCAGCCCCTCCAGATGACGATCGCGACGACAGACGGAAGGAGCGTGTGGGCGTTTAGGTACTCGAGCGAAGGCAAGTCGCGCTCGCTGTACTTCAGTACCGACATTCGCACGTTGCGGGAGATGTACCCGGATCGCCCGCGCCTGCAGGAGGTATCCGACGAGACGCGCATCATCGTCTCAGAACCGCTCGTTGATCTTGCCGGGGCCTGGAACGAGGTGCCGGAGTCCAGCTATGGTGTCGTACGCGAAGGAGAGGACGAACTGCACGCGCTCAGGCCCCGGTGAAGTCTGCAGGCCGAATGGGGCTAAACAACCACATCCACGCGAAAGGACAATGCCATGGACCGTTACCCCGGCATCAGTGAGCACGGTCTGATCGGCGACCTGCAGACGGCAGCCCTGGTAAGTACCTAGATGAACTCCAACAGTTGGCTGATGAACATCATAGTCTACGTCGTGTTCATCTTGCCAATGCTCGCCTGACATCGAGATCGGTGGCGCCATGGGATCGCGGGAAACGAAAGGAGGCACTGCCTTGTCAGAACATCAGGATGTCCCTCGTGATGACTTCTCCCTCCCCGAATACGCAGAATCGCGTGGTGCGCGCCTCGACAGGATTCTCGCGCGGGCCAGCGACGCGCCGCTGCGCACGAAGAACCACCTCGAGCTGCTAGAGAACGGGCCGCGAACCTACGATGACTGGCTGGCGGCCATCTCCCGGGCCAAGCGTTGGATCCACCTCGACAACTACATCTTCCAGAACGACGCCACCGGTCAGCGGTTCGCCAGCGCCCTCTCCGAGAAGGCGCAAGAGGGCGTGCGCGTGCGGGTGTTGCACGACTGGTTCGGCTGCATGGACGTACCGCGCAGCTTCTGGCAGTCGCTCCGGGAAGCAGGCGTGGAGGTCAGGGCGGTCAACCCACCCACCTTGGGCACGCCGTTCGGGACGATCCGTCGCGATCACAGAAAGCTGATCGCCGTGGACGGGGAGTACGCCTCGACGGGAGGTGTCTGCATCTCCGACGGCTGGCTTGTCATCTCTCCTGAGACGGACCTACCGTACAGAGACACGGCCGTGAGCATCCACGGACCGGCGGTCGCCGACGTGGAGCGCGCCTTCGCCGAGGTCTGGGCCGAGACGGGTGAGCCCCTGTCCGGCGAAGAGGAACTTCCGCAACCGGAGCAGATACCCTCGGCCGGAGAGCAATCAGTGCGAGTAATAATCCAGGAGCCACGCAGAATGCGCACCTTGAGGTTGCTGCAGTTGCTCACGGCAGGGGTCGAGAAGCGGCTCTGGGTAACCGACGCCTACTTCCTGTCCATGCCGATCCTCACCCAGTCTCTGATGGCGGCTGCGAAAGACGGCGTAGACGTGCGCGTGCTCGTGCCGGCTACCAACGACCTGCCCTGGATCGGCACCCTCTCGCGTACCGGATACCGCCAGTTCCTGCAATCGGGGGTCAGGATCTTCGAGTATGGGGGGCCCATGATCCACGCCAAGACGGTGGTTGCGGACGGCTGGTGGTCGAAGGTGGGCTCAACAAACCTCAACGTCAGCAGCCTGTTCGCCAACTGGGAGATCGACCTCGTAGCCGAAGATCCCGGTTTCGCCACGCAGATGGAACGATTATTCGAAGATGACATCGCCAACGCCAGGGAGGTGCGGCTGATAAAGACAGGCCAGCGCCAGGAAGTGCGCCCCGAACGTCCCGTGGACACCGCGAACCGCGACGTGCGCCGGGGCGTCGTGGGCAGTGGTTCCGGTTCGGGGGGCACGGTCGCCAGGGTGGGGCTGGCCGCGCTTCAAAAGAGCGGCGCTCCCCTGCGCACGCACGAGCATGCGCTCGCTGCGGCTACCAGTGGCACACTGCTTGGGGCGTCATTGCTCGGACTCCGCTTCCCCCGGCTCGTCGCCCTACCCCTGGCGGCCGTGGGTGCTATCTTTGGCGGCCTCGGGCTGGTGCGCGCCGTCCGCTCGTCATTCTCCAGGTACGCATCGATGCCTGGCCCGGTCCTCCTGGGGTCGGACGGTAACGCGAAGGACGGTCCATCGAAGGAGTAGCAAAGTGCAAGCAGAAAACGAAGCAAGTCAGCACTTGGACCGGACCACAGTGCTCTCGAACCAGTTTCACGCGAGCCTGCGCGCGAGGGGCCTTCCAGAAGGGCTATCGTCCAAGCAGCGCCACGCTCTCGCAAGAGCAGAAGCGGCCCTGGCAATCTATGTGAGCTTTTTCTACGCGATCGATCCCTCCCAAAGGCGACTGGACCGCTGATGTGCACCGATATTTTGTCGCATGAACAGCGTCCACCCGCCTCGAAGGGAGAGAACGGAAAAAGCCGGTAAGGAACGCACAACGCAGCATACTCAGGAGGGTGTTTCGTGATGTCAATCCGTCAGCAGGATACGAGAAGGGTCTCAACTTACCATGAGCGGCGCCAATTCGGGCGCGCGGCGCGTCAGCGCGCACCGCGTGGCAGGCAAGCGATCTGGACGCCGTCGCCTGATCGGCCGGACCCGGTCGATCTGCTGGTGGCGCAGGCCAAGAACCGGGACCCCGACCTCTTGTCGATCCGCTACTCACGAATGAATTCTTCCCCTTTTTCGTTCATGCGCGGAGCGGCTATCGTCATGGCCAACGACCTGGCAGGCACGCCGCACACGGATATCCGGGTCCAGCTATGCGGCGACGCCCACCTTCTGAATTTCGGTACGTATGCTTCCCCGGAGCGGACGCTGCTATTCGACGTCAACGATTTCGACGAGACGCTGCCGGGTCCCTGGGAATGGGACGTGAAGCGCCTTGCTGCAAGTTTCGTTGTGGCCGGACGGGAGAACGGATTCGGCGACGCCGATTGCCGAAGCGCGGCGCGCGAGGTTGCGGCATCGTACCGGCGGCGATTGGCCGAGTATTCGGAGATGGGGGAACTCGAGGTCTGGTACTCGCGCGTGAGCGCCGATGATGTCTTTGATTTGATCGCTGACTCAAGGGCCACGAAGAAGGCGAAAAAGGCCATGAGAAAGGCGCGTGGCCGCGATAGCCTGCAGGCCCTCTCCAAGCTAACCAGGATCGTCGACGGTCGCCGGGTTTTCGCAGATGATCCCCCGCTCCTGGTTCGCGTCGTCGAGGAGGATCTGAGGAAACAGGTCCAAAGCATCCTGCAGATGTACGGACGCACCCTGCAAGACGACCGGCGTCACCTGCTCGACCGTTACCGCTTCGTCGACGTAGCAAGAAAGGTCGTGGGGTTGGGAAGCGTCGGTACGGGGGCCTACGTCGTGTTGCTCGAGGGCCGCGACGAAGATGACCCCCTGTTCCTCCAGGTCAAGGAGGCGGTCGTTTCGGTTCTGGAGCCCCATCTTCCCGGAAGCGCCTACAAGAACCACGGACACCGAGTTGTCGCAGGCCAGCGGCTGATGCAGGCTGCGAGCGATATCTTCCTCGGCTGGCTGCGCGGGCAGGGCGGCCGCGACTACTACTGGCGCCAGCTGCGAGACATGAAGGGCTCGGCGAAGGTAGAGCGCATGTCGCCCGACGAACTGAGCCTGTACGCGGCTCTCTGCGGCTGGGCGCTGGCCCGCGCGCACGCCCGCTCGGGAGACCGCATACAGATCTCGGCCTACCTGGGCAAAAGTGAGCGCTTCGACGAGGCGATCGCGGATTTCGCGGAGGTCTATGCCGATCAGACGGAGCGGGATCACACGGCACTTTCCGCAGCCGTGAAGTCTGGCAAAGTCCCGAGCGAAGCAGGCGCCTAAGAGATTCGGGAAGCCCAGTCAAGCGCGAGGAAGGAGCGTAGACCATCGAAGCTATCGCGGGAGAGCGGCAACCTCACAGGGAACGGTTTGGAGCCCAAGGTAGCAGATCCTCGGGATTTAGACCAGCGCTGAACGCGCGTAACAGAGGAAGTCACATGGCGCGAAGCGTGCATCCGTCCTGGTTTCCCGTACTCGTCCCGCTACTGCCTGTGGTCGGCAAAGAAGGAGAATACCAGTGAACGGCGCACGGCTCAGAGATCCCTACGAGATCCCACTCTACATCCTCAGCGTAATCGTCAACGTGCTTCTCGTCGCGCTCATCTTGGGCGGGGCATTGCTGCTTGGGTTCTTGAACGCTCTGGCGAACGAGCCTCTCTCCGGTCCCACGGTAGACGTGGTTCAAGCGGCCTTTGTTGCGCTGCTGCTTCTCGTGCCGGGCCTGATAGTGTATCGCCAACTCACCCGTGCGGGCATACGGGGATCGGCGGTGAGGCTTTCGCACCGGCAATTCCCCGACATCCACGCGGTGAAGGAGGACTTCGCTCATAGGCTAGGCCTGAAGAAGGAACCAGAGATCTACCTGATGTCGGGCAACGGTGTGCTCAACGCCTTCGCCGCATCGACCTTCGGGTACGACTTCGTCGTTATCCACAGCGAACTGTTCAGCAACACCTACGAAAAGAACAGGGATACGCTGGCGTTCATAATCGGGCACGAGCTAGGGCATCTACGTCTTGGTCACACGCGGCTGTGGTACCAGCTATCGACCGCGTACGTCGACAGGATTCCTCTACTGAAGGGATTCCTCTCGCGCGCCAGGGAGTTCTCCTGCGACCGGCATGGCGCGTACGTGGCGCCGCAAGGCGAGGAGGGATTGGTGTTGCTGGCTGCCGGACGATACGTCTACAAACAGGTGGACATCAAGGAGTTGTTGGAGCAGGCCCGCCGCTTCCGGGGGTTCTGGCCCGTCGTGGCCCAGCTTCCCCAGTCGCATCCTTTTGCGGTGCGACGCGTAAGGACCCTGTACGACTCCGGGTTTTTCGAAGCTCCCAAGTAGTACCCGGTAAATCAAGGATTCATGACGGCGGAGTTCCCGCTTCAGTACATTACGCAGGATGAGCTGGACCGTTCGAAACACGTCAACACCTGACGAGGCTTTGCTCATAAATTACAAGCGGCTACACAATGTAGGGTTCTGTTCAGACTTGAACCACTATATCTAGAGCCTATTCTCGAATTTTCGTGCAAAGCCCCTAGCGGGACTCGATAGGACCGAGGAGCGCGTCTTCGGCTTCGGTGGCAAAGACGTGAAGGCCCAATCGCTTGGAAATCTCCTCGCATACCGCGATGCCCCTTACGCTGTTGCCGTACGCATCGAGCCCCGGCGAAAAGACACCGATGCCTCCCTTATCAGGAACGACGGCCATAATTCCACCGCTCACCCCGCTCTTGGCGGGCACGCCAACGTCGAAGGCCCACTGCCCGGCGGCGTCGTACATACCGCAGCTGTGCATAACGCTCAGCAACTCCCTGACGTGGTGGAGGGGGAGCGCCAGCTCCCCGGTTATAGGATTCACGCAGCCATTGGCCAGCGTGGCCGCCATTACCGCGAGATCATGGCAGGTGACCTGCACCGAGCACTGGCGCAGGTAGAGGGCGAGGATCTCCTCAACGTTCCCCGAGAGCATGCCGTTGCTGCGCATGAGATAGGCCGTGGCTCTATTTCGGTCTGCCGTGCGCATCTCAGCCTCGAAGATGTCTTCGTCTACCGCGAGATTCTCATTGCCGGCATAGATTCGGAGGGTGTCCAGTATGCGTTGGAACTTCTCGGCGGAATCCTTACCCCGTACCAGGTCCGTCGTCACGAGCGCCCCGGCGTTGACCATGGGGTTGTGCGGGCGGTTGTTCCGCTCGTCGAAGACGATGGAGTTGAAAGCATCGCCGCTGGGCTCCACTCCAACGTGCTCCAGAACGTAGTCTCGTCCGTGGTCCGCCAGAGCCAAACCGTAGACGAACACCTTCGAGATGGACTGCAGGGCGAACGGTTGGTCGTGATCGCCAGTCTTATAGGCATCGCCTTCGGTGCGGACGACGCAGATGCTGAATCGATCGCGCTCCCCAGCGGCAAATTCTTGCTTGTGGTATCCGCGCCCTGACTCGTAGTAGCTCGCAACGCTGTCTTCACCTACGAGCAAGTGCCGTCGGTACAATTCCTCCATACGCTCTGCTACATGTTGGCCATTAGCGGGGGGCGGCATGTGAGTTCTCCTCCTTCGGTAGCTTCTCAGTTTCCAGTAGAGTATCGACACCCGATCTATTTTGCAGCGTCAGTTGCAAAGGAGGTCGCTCCATTGAAGCAACCGCCAAAAGGGCCTTCGTTCCTATAAAGGCTGCAAGGGTCCCGACGGATGAGTGACTACCTATTTGACCACTTATCCGTTGGGGGTCCTGGCAGTCCCAGACGGGTCAACCGGGCTACAGCAAGAGCGGCAACCGGCTTCTCCTAGGGACTCTTCGGGTGCACACGGGAACCGAATGACCCCGCGTAAGTTGACTACGAATCAGAAGGCCGCAGGTTCGAGTTCTGCCGGGCGCACCACAGGTACTTCCCTGCGAACTAGATGTCCGCGCGGAACCCGAGGCACTGGGATATCTCGGCAGCGGCCTGTTTGACGAGCGTTTCGATCTCATCAAGCTCCTCGGACGGCATCCGGAACGCCGGGCCCGAGACGCTCACGGCGCCTGCGATGCCGCCGTCGCCGCGCCAGACGGGCGCCCCTACCGCGTTAAGGCCGGCCTCAAGCTCTTCGACCGTGTGGCTGCATTCTTCGTTCCGGATATCCTGCATCTGGATGGCCAGTGCGTACAGATCCACTATGGTGTCTTCCGTGTAGCGCTCCAGCGGCCCGTCGAGGATGCGGAGCCGCTGGTCATCGGGCATGTGGGACAGGAAGATCTTGCCCGCCGCCGTGGCGTGTAGCGGTGTATGAACTCCCGTCCAGTCTACGTTGACGGCGGATTTCCGCGAGACGCTCTGGTGGATTATTACCGCGTCATCGCCGTCGAGGACCGTGATGGTGACCGTCTCTCCGGTCTGCTCGCTCAGGCGTTCGCAGATGGGCCGGGCGCAACGGAGGATGTCGAGATCCGCCCTCACCGAGCTGGCCAGCAGCACTATCCCGAAACCCAGACGGTACTTCTCCGTCGCCGCATCCTGCTCGACCAATCCCCGATCCCTGAGCGTGGTGAGGAGCCGGTACGCCGTGGATTTGTGGATGCCGAGGTCGTTGGCTACCTCCGTCACGCCGGACCATCCTTGCCGGGCCAGTAACTCCATCACGGAGACGGCACGATCCACGGACTGTACGGACGGGCTTCTGCGGACTACGGCGCACATGGGTGCAAATCCTACACTACCCGCCGTATCATGGTTGACTCGTCCGGGCTGACACTGTGCTCAGAAACGGTCGCACTGTTCCGCCACCTCCTGGACGACACGGACGAAATTCTTCACCAATACCGAGCCATTTCCCTCGACCCAGGCCAACCCGAGCCAGCTTGTCGCGTCCTCAACGTCCAGCGGGCGATAGATCACGCCTTCCCGCCTGACCCGCTCGGCGGAGCCGGGCAAGATCGCTACGCCGATTCCGCTCGCCACCAGACCGACGATGGTCTGGAGGTGAACAGCATGCTGGGCGACCTTCGGGAAGGCGCCGACGCGCTGGAACAACTCGACGATCTGTGCGTGAAAGCCGGGGATCAACCGCCGCGTAAAGAAGACCAGAGGGAGATCCGCTATCGCTTCCAGCGGCACGCGGTCCAGGTCCTCCAGCTCATGACCGGACGGCAGGGCGACGATCAGCCGTTCTTCGAGGATGGGCTCGAACTGGATGCCTGGCGCCCGCAGCGGCAGCCGCACCAACCCTACGCCGATCCCGCCTTCATAGAGCGCGTCTACCTGCTGGGCGCTGGTCAGTTCCCTGAGTTCCAGCTCGACTTCACCGTATCGCTCGCGAAAGCGCCGTAGGGAAGGGGGTAGCAGGCTCAGGGTCGCAGAGCTAATGAAACCCACCTCGAGCCTTCCCTGCAACCCCAGCTCCGCACCTCTCGCCATCTCCCGAGCCTCATCTACGGCGCTCAATATTGCCCTCGCCCTTTCCAGAAAAAGGCGTCCCGCATCGGTGAGCGCCACACGACGACTGGTGCGCTCGAAAAGTTCGACCCCGAGATCCTGCTCCAGGGCTTTGATCTGCATGCTCAAAGGCGGCTGACTCATGTGTAGCCTTTGGGCCGCCCGCCCGAAGTGCCGCTCCTCCGCCACCGCCACGAAGTATCGAAGCTGACGTAGATCCATAATCCGATTCGTATTCTATATCAATAGGTAGCTCAGAAATATATTGGACTTGCAAATCCCAGAGTTCTAAGCTGTTGTGCCATCAAAGATACAATCCTCCAGTCTACAGGAGAGGAAGGGTGATCTTGTGGCGCAAAGACCGGGTGAGAGCAGGATGGATCCAACGGTATTTTACGTCTCACTTGTCGTGGTGTTGGCGTTCGTCGCATGGGGTGTGCTCTTCACGGACAACATCTCCACCGTCACGAGAGTGGTTTCGGGCTACCTGATGACGAACTTCGGGTGGATATTCATATTGTCGACGTTGAGTTTCCTGGCCTTCTCCCGCTACGGTAGCATCCGGCTGGGCAAAGAAGACGAGGAGCCGGAGTTTCGTAAGATAATCCTGGATCGCCATGATGTTCAGTGCGGGGATGGGCATCGGGCTGATGTTCCGCTGGACCTTCCACCCATGGGCGATCTACACCATGGGCGCCCTCACCATAGCGTACTTCACGTTCCGCAAAGGGTCGCCCAACCTCGTCAACTCGGCTTTCCTCTTCAGAAGACGTGTCAGGCGTGAAACGCGATTCTCCGGCATCATCGCATAGAGCCACCAGGTCCGTGAACGGTTCGGTACACCCGACCATTCCGCGAGACCGGCGCACCCTCGGGCAGACAAACACCTTGTTGGAGCGGGGTGTGGACCTCGAACGTCTGCGCGAAGACCGGCTCCGCAAGACGCAATCCGAAATGCGTGCCAGGGACATCGGTGCGTTGCTGCTCACGGACCCCATAAACATCCGCTACGTCACGGGCATCAGCGTAATGCCGTTATGGTCTGCCACGAACCTCGCGCATTACGTGCTGGTACCTGCCGAGGGAAGCCCGGTCATATTCGAGTTCGCCCGGGCGAGGTTCCGCGCCGAGGAGTTCTTCTCGGACGTGAGGAACGCCCACTACTGGCAGGCCCGCTTCGCCGAAGGGCTGGCAGCACAGCGTTCCGGTGAATGGGCGGCTGAGATCCGGGACATACTCGCAGAATGGGGCGTGGACGACGGCAGGCTTGGCGTGGACCGCCTGGATCACCACGGCTTTTCGGCGCTCCAGGCACGGGGATTCCGTTTGACGGACGCCGACGATCCCGTGGAAGCTGCGCGCGTCACCAAGACGCCTGATGAGATCGAGCTGCTCAGGCAATCAGCGGCGGTCTGCGAGGCCGCGTTGTACGACCTGGAGGAGGCGATACGCCCCGGGATCTCCGAACACGAACTGCTCGGCGTCTTCTACCATAAGATGCTCTCGCTCGGCGGCGAGCATTGTTTCTCGCGGCTTCTCAGCACGGGACACAAGACCAACCCCTGGTACCATGAGGCGGGCAGCAAGCTCGTGCGCCCAGGCGACCTCGTTGCCTTCGACACCGACATGACCGGCCCGGAGGGTTACGTCTGCGACGTCTCGCGCACCTTCTTGTGCGGGGAGAAGCCGTCCCCCACCCAGAAAGACGCTTACAGGGTGGCCCACGAGTTCATCCAGGAAATTGCGGGGCGGCTGCGACCCGGCCTGTCCTACGCCAGCCTCGCCGAGAACCTCCCAGAGTACCCGTCCGCCTACAGGGCGCAGCGTTACTCGTACATCCTGCACGGCGTCGGCACCGACGACGAGCCGCCGTTCTTCCCGTTCCCCGACGAGCCGGGGGCGGAGAGGCTCGAAGGAGAGTTCAGGGAGAACATGGTGGTGAGCGTGGAGTTCTACGCCGGGAAGGTCGGCGAACAACACGGGGTAAAGCTCGAAGACGAGGTTTGGATCTCCGCCGATGGTCCTGTGATGCTCTCACTCTACCCTTACGATGAGGAGTTTCTCTCGTGAGATCCGGATCAACATGTCTTCCGGGTCCAGCCTCCAACCCTAGGTCTGGAGACGGTCGTCCACGTCGCGACGGTTTGCCCCGGAGGGCGGATGGCGCCCGTGACATTACTATTCCCGTTGATCGTGACCCTTCCTTGCGCTTGCCCGTTGCCCGGGCAATTGATAGATCACCGACCCACTCTACCCGTGACCCGAGAAATCATTCGCGGTTCGTATCGATAATAAGGTCAACAATATATTGGACTTTTCCCAATATCCGTGGTTAGTGTCTCCTTGGCAAGAAAGGTTTGTGAAGACAGGGAGTTGCGAGTGGCGCGGCGAAATCCACCATCTGTTCGGTATCTTCGGGGATGAGCACGCCTGGCCGTAACGGGTCGAGAAACGGGTACCGTACGCCGGTTCGGTACTCGGCTTTGAGCCTGCTTCGGCGCGGGTTCTCGGGCGAGGGGTGGCCGCTGGCGTGGCGGTCGCACGATATGAAGCCGGGCTACGACGTGGTGATCGTCGGCGGCGGCGTGCATGGGCTGGCCACGGCCTATTATCTCGCGGTAAACCACGGGATCACGAACGTTGCGGTGCTTGAGAAGGGATATATCGGCGGTGGCGCCTCGGGACGGAACACGGCGATCGTCCGCTCCAACTACCTGACGCCCGAGGGCGTGCGTTTCTACGACCGTTCGGTAAAGCTCTACGAGCGGCTCGCGGCCGACCTGAACTTCAACGTGATGTTCTCCCAGCGCGGGCATCTGACCCTGGCGCACAATGACAGCGCGCTGCGCACGAGCCGGTGGCGGGCCGAGGTAAACAAGCTCGAAGGCGTAGATTCTGAAGTTATCGGGCCGGCAGAAATCAAGCAACTCGTACCGTTCATGGACGTTTCGGGGCAGGCCCGGTACCCGATCCTGGGCGCGCTCTACCATCCGCCCGGCGGCATCATCCGCCACGACGCCGTGGTCTGGGGTTACGCCCGCGGCGCCGACACCAACGGCGTCCACATCCACCAGAACACCGAGGTGCAGGGCATAGACGTGAAAGATGGCCGGGTCCTCGGGGTACGGACCAACCGGGGAGACGTAGCCGCTCCCGTGGTGGTCAACTGCACGGCGGGTTGGGCCTCCGTGGTCTCGGAGATGGCGGGGGTGAGGATGCCGATCAGCACCTTCCCGCTTCAGGCCGCCGTGACCGAGCGCGTCAAGCCGTTCCTGCATCCCGTGGTCGTATCCGGCACGCTGCACGTCTACGTGAGCCAGACCGACAGGGGCGAACTGGTCTTCGGGGCGAGCGTGGATCCTTTTACCTCATATTCGACGCGCGGCTCGCTGGAGTTCATCGAGGGACTCGCGGGCCATGTGCTGGAGTTGATGCCGGCGCTCGCAAAACTCAGGTTACTTCGGCAGTGGGCCGGGCTTTGCGACATGACGCCGGACTTCGCCCCGATCATGGGCAAAACGCCCGTGGATGGGTTTCATGTGGATGTGGGCTGGGGCACCTATGGCTTCAAGGCTGGTCCCGTCGCCGGCGAAGCGATGGCAGACCTCGTCGCCACTGGAAAGACGCCGGGGATCATAGCCGCCTTTGACCTCGCCCGATTCACCGAAGGCCGGTTTGTGGGAGAAAAAGGAGCAGCTTCCGTTGGACATTGAGGGTCGCTTCGCTCTGGTGAGTGGTAGGTCGAGGAAATACTACTTGCTGCTCACCGCCTACTACTCACAGACGCACATGGAGTCGAAAAGGAGCAGAAGATGATTCTGTTGCCGTGTCCCTGGTGCGGCTCCCGGAACGTTCAGGAGTTTAGCTATGTTGGTGAGGCGGGCGGGCGTCCTGATCCGAACACGACTATGCCCGAAGAGTGGCGGGACTATTTGTATTTGAGATCCAACACGGCAGGATGGACCACCGAGAACTGGTTCCATCGGTCCGGTTGCAGGCGGTACTTCACGGTCGAGCGGCACACGGTAAGCAACGAAGTGCGGGAGGCGCGGGCTCCGGCCGCGCAGGGTTCGGAGACTTGATGGCGCTGAGGAGGACAAAGGTCGGCGCGGACATGAGGCTTGGTCCCCGGCCAGGGGAGGTTATAGATCGCGGGCGAAGGTTTACCTTTACCTGGAACGGTGAAGAGTTTCCGGCGTTCGGGGGAGATACTATCGTCTCGGCGCTGGCCGCCTCGGGCGAACGAATATTCTCGCGCAGCTTCAAGTACCACCGCCCGCGCGGGGTGCTCACCGCCAGTTTCCTCGACCCCGGCTGCGTGGTGCAGGTGGGGGACGAGCCGAACGTCCGCGGCGCCCACCGGCGCGTCGAGCCGGGCATGAAAGTCAGCGCGCAGAACGTCTGGCCTTCGCTGCGGTTCGACGCCAAGTCCGTCAACCGCCATCTCGGGCGCTTCCTCCCCCCCGGCTTCTACTACAAGACGTTCATCAAACCCCAACGGCTGTGGCCCACCTACGAGAAGGTGCTGCAACGCTTCGCCGGTGGCGGCAGGGTTTCCTCCGGCTCGCCGCACGGTTATTACGACAAACGCTACGCCCACCCCGACGTCCTGGTCGCTGGCGGAGGTCCCGCCGGGATGTCGGCCGCCGTGGCTGCTGCCGAAGCCGGGGCGCGGGTCCTGCTCGTCGAGGAAGAGCACGAGTTGGGCGGGCACCTGCGCTGGGGCGATGGGGAAGATCTTGCGGCGCTACGCGAGCTGCGCGAGGGGGTGGCCCGCACCCCCGGCATCGAGGTGATGACCGACTCCGTGGCCGCCGGGCGCTACGACGGGAACTGGATAGCGGTATTGCAACGGAATCTGGGGCACGTCGAGGAGAGGTTGGTCAAAGCGCGGGCGAAGGTCCTTGTGGTGGCGCCGGGCTTGATCGAACGCCCCTACGTTTTCGACGGTAACGACCTGCCGGGCGTAATGCTCTCCACCGCCGTAAGGAGACTAATCAACCTCCAAGCCGTCAAGCCTGGAGAACGGGCCGTCGTCCTTACAGCCAACGCGGAGGGCGACGCGGCCGTGGCCGACCTGGAGAGCGCAGGCGTGGAGGTAGCCCGGGTCGAGGATGCCAGGAGCGGCGGAGACATCGTCCGCGTACGCGGGAGCCGGGGCGTGCGGGCCGTCGAATGCGCCCACGGCGAGAATGTCGAGTGCGACCTCGTGGTTACGGCCATCGGCTGGACTGCGCCCACTTCGCTCCTGAACATGGCGGGAGACAGACCAACCTACAACGCCACCGCGGCGCGTTTCTTCCCCTCCAACCTCCCGTACGACGTGCTCGCCACCGGCGGCATCTCCGGCGACGGCACGCTGGAACAAATGATGGAACACGCCAGGGCCACGGGTGACGAGGCCGCCAGGAGGGCCACGAGGACTGGCAACCCGTCTCTCTCGGCTCCCGACCCTCTGCCCATCAACGCGCACCCCGGGTTGTTCGGGGGCCGGACGAGCGGGTTCGTGGACTTTTCGGAGGACGTCACGACGAAAGACCTGGTGGCCGCCGTGCGGGAGGGCTACGACTCGGCCGAGCTCGCGAAGCGGTACACGACCGCGACGATGGGGCCGGCGCAGGGCAAGCTGGAGACCGTGAACGCGGTTGCGATCATCGCCGAAGCAACCGGAAAGACTATTGCGGAGACGGGAACCACGACGTGGCGTCCCCCGTATGAGCCAATTACGCTAGGCTCACTGGCGGGGCGCAACTTCGAGCCGGTTCGCTACTCGCCGATGCAATCTTGGCACGAGAGGAACGGCGCGAAGCCGCTGGTCGCGGGGGCCTGGATCCGGCCCGACCACTACGGCGACCCCGCCTCAGAGGTGCGCAACGTCCGAGAGAATGTCGGGATCATAGACGTGTCGCCGCTCGGCAAGCTCGACCTACGCGGCCCCGACGTGCCCAGACTTCTCGAATTGCTCTACGTCAACAAGTGGTCGAAGCTCGAAGTCGGCAAGGTCCGCTACGGCGTGATGTGTGGCGAGGATGGCGTGGTCATGGACGATGGCGTGACCGGCCGTCTTGGTCCCGAGCATTACCTTATGACGACTACTTCATCAGGAGCGGCCACGGTTTGGGAGTGGATCGAGAGCTGGCTCCAGACCGAACATCCCGGCTGGCGGGTGCACGTCACCCCGGTCACTGACGCCTACGCCAGCGTCAACATAGCCGGCCCGAAGTCCCGCGAACTGTTGCTGCGGCTGGCCGGTGGCGTGGACCTCTCCAACGAGTCCTTCCCCTACATGAGCGTTCGCGTTGGAACCGTAGCCGGGGTGGACGGCTGCTTCATGTGGCGCATCGGCTTCACGGGGGAGTTGAGCTACGAGATCCACATCCCCGCCGCCTACGGGCTCTACGTCTGGGAGACGCTCATGCGGACCGGCGCCGACCTCGGCATCGAACCGTTCGGGGTCGAGGCGCAGCGCGTCTTGCGTCTGGAGAAGGGGCATTTCATAGTCGGGCAGGACACGGATGCATTGACCCGGGGATACGGAGCCGGAATTTCCTGGGCGATCAAGCTGGACAAAGAAGACTTCGTCGGGAAGCCCGAACTGGTGTGGCAGAGCGAGCGCGACGATTATCCCCGGCTCGTCGGCCTCCAGCCCCTCGACCGTTCCTTAGTCCCTCCCGAGGCCAGCCAGATCGTGGAAGGCAGGAAGAACATAGTCGGCAGGATCACCTCGAGCCGGTTCTCGCCCACGCTTGACCGTTCGATCTGCCTCGGTTTCGTAGCCCCGCACCTCGCCAAACCCGGCACGAACGTCACCGTGCAGCTCCCCGACAGCAGGCGCACCACCGCCAGGGTCATCCAGCATCACGCCCACTTCGATCCCGAAGGAGCGCGGGCGCGTGGCTGAGCCGATCGCACGTAGCCCCATCACCCCCGCACCACCGGTGAAGGTGGAGCACAGCTGGGAGGTGAGCGCGCGCCGCGGTGGCGCGGACCTGCTTATCACCGACTGCACACCCCTCGCAAAAGTGCTCATCCGGGCGGCGGAGACCGGCGCGGCAGCCCGTGCTCTGGGCGTCGGGTTCGGCCGCTCCACCCGTGATGGGCGTGGCACCTTGGTGGCGGGCTCCGGTCCCGGAGAGTGGACCCTGATCTCCGCTCCCGGAACCGCGCCGGAGGTCGCCGGGCGTATCGAAACGTTACCGGACGACGGGCTGGTGAGTGTCGTGGACGTCACGCACGGCCGGGCGCTGGTGAGGATCAGCGGCGCGAGGTCGGCAGATCTCCTGGCGAAGGTGTGCGGCATAGACCTGTCCGATGATGTCACGCCCGACGGCTCGGCCTTCAGGAGTTCCGTCGCGAAGGTGGTCACCGACGTGGTGCGCGACGACGAGGAGGAGAACGGCATGCGCTCGTACCTGCTGCATTGCCCACGGTCCTACGGACAGTACCTCTTCGATGCGCTGCTCGATGCGGGAGACGAGTTTGGCATCGAGATCACCGGTTTCATCGTCCAAGCGGCACGTGGAAAGGAGTAAGGGATGCAGCTACCCGCGCATGCCGATTACGTCATAGTAGGGGCCGGCATTCATGGCCTGAGCACGGCCTGGCACCTGGCAAAGGAATTAAAGGCGCGAGGCCGCGGGTCAGGAGAGGACATCATCGTCCTGGACAAGACATCGGTTGGCGCGGGCGCGAGCGGCATCGCCTGCGGCGTGGTGAGGAACTTCTACTACCAGCCCGCGATGGGCGAGGTGATGCGGGTAAGCGTGGAGGTTTGGGAGGAGAACGCGAAGGACCTCCACTACAACCCGGTGGGATACCTAGCCCTCGCGCCGGAGACGCAGGCCTCGGACCTGGAGGCGATCTACGAACGTCATGTCAGGAGCGGCTACAGGGCCTCCCTCGTCCGCAGTGAACAGAAAGTGTTCGACTACATGCGCGAACGATTCCCCGACTGGAAGGCCAGGGGGCTCACGGCGCTGTTGCACGAGCATCAGGGCGGGTTCGCCTTCAACACCGAGTCCGTGGAGGGATTGGCGCAAAAAGCCGAAGCTGAGGGGGTAAGAATCTACTCCGGCGTGGGGGTCACTGGCTTCGACGTTCGCGGCGATGAGGTGAGGGCCGTGCATACAGATCAAGGCGAGGTGCGGACGGATCAGGTCGTTGTGGCTGTTGGGCCCTGGATCGAATCGGTCTGGTCAATGCTCGGGCTGCCGGAGAAGGTGGACGTTCGGACTCCCGACGGCGACCTGAGAAAAGACCTCGACATGTGGACGTACTGGCGGTTGCAGGAAGGTGAGATCCGCTTCCCACTCTCGGAGTACGTGATGGCGAACGGAGAAATGCCGCCCGTGATCCACGTGGATTCCACGGAGCCCTTGTATTCGGACCGGAACGGGCGTCTGATCATGGACGAGGTCTGGGGCATGTACTTCAAGCGGGACCGCCACGGCGTGCAGGGTGGGGCAGTGCCGGAGAACATCGGGACGGAGGCGAAGGTAGACCCGTATGGTCCCAACAGCCCGCACTACACCGTGGACGACGACTTCGTGGACTACTGGACCGCCGGGCTGGCCCACTGCATGGGACGCTTCGAGGGATGCAGCGCCGCCTACAACCATGCCCCAAGCGGCGGGATCGGGGCCTTCACGGTGGACAGCTTCCCCGTCTTCGACTCCATGCTCTCGAACGTCTACGTGGCCGCCGACAGCAACCACGGCTACAAGATGATCGGGGTGGGCAAGGAGATAGCCAGGGTACTGATGGGCGAGAAGAGCAGTGTACTCCACCCGTTCCGTTTCTCGCGCTACGCGGAGGGAGAGTTGCACCCGACCTCGAACAGCCCCTTCGTGTGGATGTGAGCCCTGGTCCTGGCCGGATGTCGTCAGGGAGGCGCGGAGATAGTAGATTGGGGAGAGGAGGTTTCCATGACCCTTGATCGAACGGACCACCAGGTGGCGGCCAACCCACGTCCGCGCACACCGGAGGACTTCACCAGGGAGGAGACCTACAGACGTTCGCGCGTGCCGGTCGGCCTGGCCTCCACCCTTCTGCCGGAGGCCTACACTTCGGAGGAGTTCTTCGCCATCGAGCGGGAGCGGGTGTTCGCGAAGAGTTGGGTCTCTGTCGGCTGTACGTCGCAGGTGGGAAAAACCGGGCAGACCATCGTCACCGAGGTGGCGGGGCGTTCGATCATCGTCACCCGCGATAAGGCTGGAGATTTGAGAGCATTCCACAACGTCTGCCGGCACCGGGCCACGAAGCTCCTCGACGACGGTCCCCAGACCGTCCGAAACAATAGAATACGATGTCCCTACCACTCTTGGACCTACGACCTCCAGGGCACCTGCCTGGGAACACCCCTCTTCGAAGGCTCGGATATCCCCCAAGACCAGCAGGCCATCTTCGACATGAGCGATGTCAGGGGCTTCGACCGGGCCGACTACGGCCTTATGCCGGTGCTGGTGGAGAGCTGGGGCTTCCTCGTATTCGTCAACCTCGACCCGGAGGCCGCGCCGCTCGAAGAGTTCCTCGGCGACCTGCCGGAACGCTGTTCGGGTTACCGGCTCGACGAGTGGCAATTGGTGCGGGAGAAGCGGTACGAGATCTCGTCCAACTACAAGCTCATCGGCGAAAATTACATGGAGTTCTACCACCTGCCCTGGGTGCATCCGGAGCTGGTCGAGGTCTCCAGGATGGAGGACCATTACCGCTGGCAGGGACCCGGCATGTACATGGGCTTCTGCACGACGCCCATCTCCCAAAACTCCCAAGCCGGCGGCTGGAAGGGACTGCCGGCGGTAGGTTTCCTCAGCGGAACCGACGCGGAGAGCGGGCGGTTCATCTGGCTCTTCCCCAATACCGCCGTCAGCATCCTGCCCAACCATGCCTTCGTCATGATCACACGCCCCGGCGGACCGGGACGCACTGTGGAGGACACCTTCCTCCTCGCCCACCCCGAGTCGCTGGGGAGCCCGGAAGCTGAGAAGGATCTCGACCAGTTGGCGAAGTTCTGGGACCTGGTGAACCTGCAGGACGTCGGCATCGTCGAGCGGGTGCAGAAGGGCATCTCCAACCCGGCCTACCGCGGAGGACGCATGTGCTACCGCTTCGAGGAGCCGCTGCACCGCTACCAGAACATGATCATCGACAAGATGGTGGGCATAGACCGGGTGCCGCCGGGCGACGTGGAGGAGATGGTGCGGATGTTCGATTCCGATAAAGCGAACCCGGGCCCATGAGCACAGTACCGCCAAAGACCCGCAACCAACTCTTCATCGCCAACGAATGGAGGTCCGCCCGGGACGGACAGTCCTTTGAGACGGTGGACCCCTCGACCGAAGAGGTGATCGCCCGGGTGGCGCGTGGGAGCGCCGGTGACATCGAAGATGCCGTGCAGGCCGCGGGGGAAGCCTTCCACGGTCCCTGGCGCCGACTTCCACCCGAGGAACGCGCCCGGCTTCTGTACAGGGTGGCGCGAGTCCTGGAGGCAAGGCTCGAGGAGTTCGCCGAGCTGGAGACCCTGGACACGGGCAAGCCGTTGGGACACGCTCGCGCTGAGATCTCCGGCTGTGTACGCTACCTCGACTACTACGCCGGCCTCACCGACAAGATCCACGGCGAGACCGTCCCGCTCGGTCCCGACTATCTGAATTACACCGTGCGCGAGCCGCTTGGCGTCACCGCCCACATCGTGCCTTGGAACATGCCGCTTAGCATGGTCTGCCGCAGCCTCGCCCCCGCGCTGGCGGCCGGCAACACCACGGTCGTCAAACCCGCTGAACAGACGCCCCTCACCGCTCTGAAGTTCGCCGAAGTGTTACTCGAGATCGGTTTCCCGGCGGGCGTCTACAACGTGGTGCCAGGCTTCGGGGAGGAGGCAGGCAAAGCCCTGAATGAGCATCCCGGTATCGGCTCCATCACTTTCACCGGCTCCGTGGAGACCGGGCGCGCCATCCTGCGCGCGGCAGCGGAGCACGTAAAACCGGTGGTGCTGGAGCTCGGCGGCAAATCCCCCCAGATCATTTTCGCGGACACCGACCTGGAGCTGGCGGCAGACGAGGTCGCCAAGGGCATCTACTCCAACACAGGCCAGTACTGCGACGCGGGTTCCCGGCTGGTCGTGGACGAAAAAGTCAGGGAGCCGCTATTGGAGAAGGTGATCGAACGCTCCCGCCGGATAAGGCTCGGCAGGGGGATGGATGACCCTGACATGGGTCCGCTGGTCTCAGCCGAGCAACTGGAGCGCGTGCTGGGGTACATAGAATCCGGACGGGAAGAAGGTGCGGATATGCTCATCGGGGGACGCGCCGAAAGATTCGAGAAAGGCTATTTTGTATCACCGACGGTCTTCGACGGGGTGGAGAGCAAGATGCGGATAGCACGGGAAGAGATCTTCGGCCCCGTGCTCTCGGTGCTGTCCTTCTCGGATGATGATGAGGCTATCGAGATCGCCAACGACTCCAGCTACGGACTCGCCGCCGGTATCTTCACCAGGGACGTAGACCGGGCCATGCGCTTCGCCCGCGACATCGAAGCCGGGTACGTCATGATCAACGAATACTTCTCCGGGGGGATGGGGTCCCCGTTCGGTGGCTACAAGCAGAGCGGCATCGGCCGGGAAAAGGGCCTGATCGCCCTAGACAACTACACCCAGATCAAGAACGTGGTGCTCAGGATCAGATAATGTGCTTCAGCCACCCATCCGGGCGCTCCAGAGCAAAGACAGACTGCGCCGTTATCGTCTATCCGCCGCTTGACCCTGCTTCCTCGATAAGCTGTGGCAGAGGCGCATCATTGAATACGCTGCGGAACCATTCCGAGGCGACCCGCGGAGCCTCGCCGTCCAAGTTCGGCGCGCCGACGTTCAACGCCGCGTCCCCGACATCGACCGTCCGCGCTTCGACGGAGAAGCGGGCAAGGCCCGTCGCATTCGGGACGCTCGCGTGCAAATGCGCCCCGGAGAAACACAACAGGTCGCCGGGCTCAACGACGATACGGATCTCCGAGGCGGCGACCACGGGCTCGGCAGGCTCCGGAACGAGCTGGACGGGCTCCCCGGCGCGCCGCCGGGCACGCACCTCTTCCAGGTCCCATGCGCTGGTGGTGTTCTTCAGCGGCCTCGACCAGTAGTCCGGGTAGAAGGCGATGGCGCGTCCGGCGGTGATCGAGTAGATAGGAGCCCACCAGTTCGTCTGCGAATACACGTTGGATGACCACGTGTCGCGATGATACCCCAGCTTCGCGGCCCGGCCGCTCGCGTACTCCTCCCCGGAAGGCAGGACCCGCAGGTACAGCCAGTTCCAACAGGTGCGCCCGAGGTCCACCCCGGTACTCTCCAGGACCGCCAGGAGCAGCCGCTTCGCGTCCTCGTCTCCCCGGAACTGTTTCTGAAGTGATTCGACCCGGTTGAGGTAGTCGTCCCTGTCCATCTCGAACTGGGCTTTCGCGGGATCATCCGTGCCGAAGGTTTCGCGGATCAGGGCATCTGCGAAGTCACAAAACTCTTTCATGGGCGTGACGGTCTTGAAGAGGAGCAGGTCGCCGTCGTAGATTGCCTGCCGCCTCTCCTCATCCATTATTGAGCCCGAGATGGCCCGCACCGTTACCGCAATCGCGCACCTCCAAAGTCTCTGGAGGCCACGTCTACCCGATTCCCGAGGATCTTGGTTCTTCCCGCACCTGCCGGACGAAATCGGCCATGCTGGTGGCGTGGAAAGTCGGTGTCACAACCTTCTCCGGTCTCGGGGTGGCCCCGAAGCCGTCCTCACCGTGGCGTCTCTCGATCCACATCGTGGCGATGCCCAGCGCGGCGGCCGGGGCGATGTCATGGTACTGGCTCTGGGCCGTGTGAAGAATGTCCTTCTTCCCCACACCAATCGGGGCGAGCTTCTCCAGTACGTACTCGAACACCTTCAGGCTCGGTTTGTTCACCCCCACCTCATCGCAGGTGACCCTCTCCTCAAAAGGATTCCCCATGTTCGCGTTCATGTGCTCTAGCGCCCACGCATCGGCGTTGGTCACGGCCACAAGCCGATACCGGCTCCCGAGCTCTCTCAACGCCTCCACCGTATCGGGGAAAGGAGGCCACGACCGAATAGAGGACCTGAATCCCGCCGCGTCCTCCTCGCGTAACTCGATGCCCCAATCCGACACCATGTCGCGGTAGATGAGGGCCAGCATCTCCGTGAACGTCTTCTCCGGGGTCATCCTTTGATAACTGTCCTCGACCGCGGCGAAGGCGGAAAGGATCTCCCAGTCCGACTTCGGCACCCCGTACCGGCGCAGCGTTGGTCGGAACCAGGCCAGGATCCCGGTCTCGAAGTCAATGAGCGTGCCCACCACGTCGAACGTCAGGGTATCGAAGTCACCTAACTTCATGGTGCCACCTCACGCAACTCGCCGCCTTGAGCCCCTCTACCAGAACGTCCGAACGTCCTCCGCGCGGGGGAAGGAACGGGGGTGACCATTGCGTTCCGCCACATGTCCGTTACGTTGCAATGTCTGTCCTTTGCGGGTCGGCTGCAGGCCGTCGCGTTCGGTTCGTCTCTCTTCCGTCAGCCGGTCCAGGCGGAAGAGGCTTATATCGTGGCGGGTCAGGCCGGTCGTGGCGAGGTCGGCCATGATCTCACCGACCACGCTGGCGAACTTGAAACCGTGCCCGGAGCACGGCGACGCCAGGCTCACCTGCGGGTACTCGGGATGCAGGTCTATGACGAAGTGGTGGTCCGGGGTGTTGGTGAACATGCAGGTTTGCAGGTCCATCGTAGGGCCGCATCCGTCCGGGAAGTACCGCTCGGCGAAGTCGCGCAGGATCTGCTCGTCGTATTCGTGCGGCTCGCGGTCGATCTCGTCCGCCGGTCCCGTCTCGTTGAGGTGGAAGTACTTGCCGAACTTGAAGCCTGGCACGCCGTGTACGGGGAAGCCGTAGAAACGTCCCTCGTCCACCAGCAGGTTGAACACCGGGAAGTTGTCCGGCCTGAAGAGCTCCGGCCGATCCGGCTGCAACCACGCGAGAACCTGCCTCTCCGGCACGGCGAGTCCTTCGAGCACGTCGATGAAATCTCCATTCCATGCTCCGGCTGTTACGACTAGGTTGTCTGCCTCGTATGTTCCGCGATCCGTCCTGACGCGCACTCCGCCTTCGAGCGGCTCCCATTCGAGAACCTGCTCGTGGCCGTGGATCTCCGCCCCGTGGGCCTGCGCCGCCATCACGTACGATACAATGCACCGCTCGGGCGCAAGGAAGCCTCCCTCCGGCTGGACCAGAGCTAGATGGTCCGGCGGCAGGTTGTACCCTGGATGGCGGCGCTTCAACTCCGCGCCGGTCAGTACTTCGTGCGGGAGGTCGTGGAGCCGGCAAGACTCCCATGAGCCCCTGAAAACCCAGGAATCCTCGGTGCCTGCGTCTATAGAACTGGTGATGTACAGAAGCCTCTCTCCGGCCTGACTCTGGATCTCGCGCCACAGCTCGTAGGCGCGCCGGAGGAGCAGAACGTAAGAAGGATGTTCATAGTACGCGAGCCGGATGATGCGGGTGTGGCCGTGCGAAGAGCCCATCGAGTGAGGCACGCCGAACCGCTCCAGGCCGAGCACCCGCTTGCCGCGACGGGCGAGATGGTAGGCGGTGGAACTGCCCATCCCGCCCACGCCGACGACGATGGCGTCGAAGCGGCCGGAGTAGGTGACGCTCACGACCGGGAGCCGCTGTTCTGGGACTGGCCGTACCGGGCCACAGGAACGTTGGTCCGGGATGTGGCCGAGTTCGTGGGGCGACCGTTGGGCTCTGGGCGATGCTCGTCCTCTGCCGGTTCGGAGCGGATGCGGGCGTTCTCCGGGTCGAAGAACGGCGTCTGCGCAACTTTCGCCGGAATCGGACGGCCGTTGACCTCCACGATCAGGTTAGCCCCAGGCCAGGAATGGCCCGTGTCCACGTAGGCCATCGCGAGCGTCTTGCGGACGCTGTGGCCCACCGCGCTGGAGGTGACGCGCCCAACCTGCCTGTCTCCCGGCATTACCGTGTCCTCGTAATCTCCGGCCTCGGCCCCGGTCTCTATGGGCTCGCGGAACGTGGCCATGTCGCCGACGCTGTAGACCTTCGCGCCCGCAGCGGCCGGAACCTCGCTCTCCAGCGTGAGGCCAACCCAGCGGCGGTCGAGACCCTGTTCCTGCAAGCGGAGGAGGGCATCGCGCCCGATGAAGTCGCGTTTCTCCATCCGGATCCAACGTGAGAGGCCGACGTGGAACGGGGTGTCGTCCTCGCTTATGTCAGGACCGTAGAGCGGCAGGCACTTCTCTATACGCAGGCTCTGCATGGCCTCGACGCCGTAGGGACGGAGGTCGAACTCGCGTCCTTTGTCCAGGAGGTATTCCCACAGTACCGCTGCCTGGTCCGCGGGCGTATAAAGCTCGTAACCCAGTTCGCCTGTGTAGCCGGAACGCGAGATGAGTAGTTCGACCTCGCCGATCCGGCACGGGGCGAAGCGGAAGAAACGCAGGCTGTCCAGGTCAACGTCCTCGACGATGGTCTTGAGGAACTGGCGCGAGCGCGGCCCCTGCACGACGGGCAGGGCGATGGCTGCGGTCACGTCGGTGACGTAGGCGCTGTTTCCGGCGGCCTGCCCGAAGATCCAACGGTACGTCTTCAGGCGAGGACCGGAGCTGGCGACGACCATGAAGTGCTCTTCGCCGAACTTGTAGACGGTCAGGTCGTCTATGACACCGCCGTTCTCGTTGCACATGGTCGAGTAGCGGAGCTGTCCCGGCTCCATGTCCTGCACCTCGTTGACGAGTAATCGCCGGACCAGCCGCTCCGCGCCGGGTCCCTTGATATCTATCTCTCCCATGGTCGAGAGATCCTGCATCCCCACGTTGCGCCGAACGTTCAGATGTTCTTCCCTGGAGGAGGTGTACGCGCTCGGGAACATGTAGTCCCCGCCGCCCTTGATCACGTTTCTCGCCGAACGGAAGTGGAAGTCGTACAGCGGCGTTCTTCTCTCCGGCATGGCCTACCTCTCTCCTAGAAACATAGCTTGCGAACTATACCGCACTGCCCGATTGTGCACATCTCTACGAGCCTCCTCAGAACAGCCCGACTACCTGGCCGTCCTCGTCTATGTCCATGTTCTGCGCGGCGGGGTGGACGCTGAGGCCCGGCATGGTGCGCATGTCGCCGCATATCGGGTAGACAAACCCGGCTCCGGCGGAGATCCTGGCCTGCCTGACGGGCAACGTCCAGCCCTTCGGCGCACCCCTGAGCGAAGGGTCCGAGGAAATGGAGAGGTGAGTTTTGGCCATGCAGATGGGCAGGTTGCCGAAGCCGTTCTCCTCATAAGAGTCGAGCTGCCGCGACGCCGTCAGGTCGTACTCGACACCTTCGGCCCCGTAGACCTCCGTGGCTATGGCTTCGATCTTCTCCCGCAAAGACGCTTTCTCCGGGTACAGGAAGCCGAAGGACGAAGGTTCTTCAGCGGCTTCGGCGACCGCCTCGGCCAGTTCGACGGCGCCTGTACCACCGTCGGAGAAGTGCTCGCAGACGGCGGCGCGGGCCCCCATCTCCTCGGCGATCTCACGTATGGCGTCGTGCTCGGAGTCGAAGTCCGTGGGGAAGGCGTTTATCGCCACGACCGGCGAGACGCCGTGCAGCCTTATGTTTTCGATCTGCTTTCTCAGGTTTGCCGCGCCCGCGAGCACATCGTCCGGGTTCTCCTTCAGCATCTCGTCAGGGAGCGGCTGCCCGGCCTTCACATCGAAGCGCCCGGAGTGGGCTTTCAGGGCGCGGACCGTGGCGACCAAGACGGCGGCATCCGGTTCGAGGCCGGAGATGCGGCACTTGATGTTGAAGAACCGCTCGGCTCCCATGTCCGCCCCGAACCCAGCTTCGGTTATGAGGAAGTCGCCGCCGCGGATGCCGATCAGGTCGGCCACCACCGATGAATTTCCTGTGGCGATGTTCCCGAAGGGACCGGCGTGGACGAGGGCCGGCGTGTTCTCCAGCGTCTGCATCAGGTTCGGCTTGACGGCCTCCTTCATGATGACCGCCATCGCACCTGCGGCCTTCAGGTCTTCTGCCGTGATCGGGTTCCCGTCTGTGTCGTTGCCGATCACGATGCGTCCCAGACGCTCGCGCATGTCGCGCAGCGAGCGGGAGAGCGCCAGGATCGCCATCACCTCCGAGGCTGGGGTGATATCGAAGCCCGTCTGGCGGGGGACGCCGTCCACCCTCTCGCCGAGGCCGGTGATGATGTTGCGAAGCGCCCGGTCGTTCACGTCGAGGACGCGCCGGAATCCGACGCTGTGCCGGTCCACGTGGAAGAAGTCGTCGTTGTGGTGGATGTGGTTGTCGATCATGGCGGCGAGCATGTTGTGCGCTGCGGTCACGGCGTGGTTGTCGCCCGTGAGGTGCAGGTTGAACATCTCCATCGGGACCACCTGGCTGTATCCGCCGCCTGCCGCCCCGCCCTTGATCCCGAACGTCGGACCCATCGAAGGCTGCCTGATGGCGACCGTCGCCGTCCGCCCGATGTGCCTGAAAGCCTGCCCTAGTCCGACGGTCGTGGTCGTCTTGCCCTCACCGAGCGGCGTCGGGGTGATGGCCGATACGAGGACGTACTTAGCCTTCGGCCTGTCGGATAGCTCCTCCATCGCGGCCAGCTTTATCTTTGCGACGCTCTCACCGTAGGGCTCGAGCAGGTGTTCGCCGATGCCTATGCTGGCGGCGATATCCTTGAGGGGTTCAAGCCTGGCTTTGCGGGCTATTTGAAGGTCGGTCGGGAATGCCATGCTCTGAGGGCTCCTCCTGCTCTATGACGGAACGGTTACGTACTCTCGACGCGCTTCAGCATCTCACGCCGCCACGCCTCGGTCTTCTCCACGTCGTTGAATGTGTATATATGGAAGCCTTCGATGTTGCCCTCGGGGTCGGCCAGGCTCTCCTTCAGGCCGAGTACCAGGCGATTTGGGCTGTAGCCTCCCGGCATGAACATCTTGAGCAGCCAGTTGCGCTGCTTCATCAGGAAGCGGGCCGACTCGCCGAGGCCGATGGTGGCGGAGATCCGCATCAGCTTCTGGCGGTTCACGACACCAGGCATGCCCACCCGGATCGGGAGATCAACGCCCCGTCGCTTCACCCACCGGGCCCAGTCGGAGATGGTCTTAGGGTCGAAGCAGATCTGGCTGATAATGTAGTCGGCGTACGGGGCCTTGTCGTACATCGCCTGGATCGTGGCCTCGTCGCTGATGATCGGATGGCTTTCGGGATAACCCGTAATGCCTACATTCTCGAAGGGATGCCCGATCTCGGCCATCGTCCCCAGCAACGCGCCAGCCCCCTCGAACTCCCCGGCAGGCTCCGGCACGTCGCCCGCCACAACGAATGCGTTGTTCACCCCGGCCTCGCGCAGCCGCTGAAGGATCTCGGCCAGTTCCGACCTGTCGCGGATGAGCCGCGCCGAGAGGTGGGGTGAAGTCTCATAACCATGCCCCGTCAGCCGTTCGGCGAGTTCGATGGTGGGCCAGATCCCCTTGGTGGGTGAAGCCGTGATCGTGAGCCCGATGTGATGCGGTACGTGCTCGACCACGGCCTCCTCGGCGCCCTTGAAAGGCAACACCTCGTAGCCAGGACTCTGCAGCGCCCCGGCAAGCAAACGGTTCGTCTCCCGCCTGCCTGCGGCGCCTTGCTGCATCTTCGTGTCTCTGCGGGCCATCATGAATAGGTGTGGGCCGGACGCCGGAACGCCCAGCCCTTGGTTCTCTATGCTCCCTTGCTGGTGGCCCCGAGCTTCTGCTCGGCGTGCTCGGGCTTGAAGAAGATACGGTCTGCCACGGTGGCGGAGACCGTCTCCTCCGGGCGCTCGATATCGAGTTCGATGCCGATCTCGCTGTACTCGATGGGCACCATGGCAAAGCCGATGTTCTTCTCCAGGCGCGGCGAGAAGCATGCCGAGGTGACCTTGCCGATCTGCTCGCCGTTCTTGAGGACGGGGAAGTAGTCGATCATGGAGCCGTCGTTGTACGATCCGAGGTTCTCGCCCCCGATCTCGACGCCCACCAGCTTGCGGCTGACGCCTTCCTCGCTGACCTTCTTGAGCGCCTCGCGGCCGATGAAGTCCTGCTCCTGCTCCAGCTCGACCATCCACCTGTAACCGTAGCCGACTTCGTAGGGGTTGGTGTCGTACCACATGTCACACCCGAGCGCGAGGATGCCGCCCTCAATCCTGCGTATGTGACACGGTCCGATCGGGGAGATCCCATACGGCTCACCCGCCTGAAGTACGCGATCCCAGAGCTTCAGGCCATCGCGGCTGGCGTTCTTCAGGTAAAGCTCGTAGCCAAGTTCGCCCGAGTAGCCGGTGCGCGAGATCACGAGTTCCATCCCGTCGAACTGCCGGTGCACCATGTAGTAGTAGGGAACATCGAGGATGTCCTCGCCGAAGAGGTCGGTCATGACCTCCTTGGACTTCGGCCCCTGGACCTGCATCGGGCCTACGTCGGGCTCCGTGATCTCCACGTCGAAGTCCATGTTGTAGGCGAGACCCTGCGCCCACAGCAACACGTCGCTGTCGGCCAGCGAGAGCCAGAAGTGGTTCTCCTCCAGGCGCAGGAGCACCGGGTCGTTGATGATACCGCCCTGGGCATTGGTGATAAACGCGTACTTGCACTGCTCCACGTTGCATTTGTTCAGGTCGCGCGGCGTGAGCATGTTGGTGAACTCGAATGCGTCGGGGCCGGTGATCTCGACCTGCCGCTCGGCCCCTCCCACGTCCCACATCGTGACGCCGTCGAGTAGCTGCCAGTACTCCTCTACGGGGTCGCGATAGTAGCGCGGGTGGTAGTGGTGGTTGTAGACGCTGTACTTCTGGACATTGTGCCGGCGCGAGCCGTAGAAGTACGGGGACTTGAAGATCCTGGTGTATTGCAGGATACCCGGGTCCGGGTTGATGTTGTCCGCCATCGTGTCCGCCATCGAAAACTGCTCCTTTCTTGCCTGTTTCAAACGCCCGTCGGGTGGGCTGGTCTGCTTCAGAAGATGGGTTGTTATCTGGTCCTTCGCATCACCCTTCCTCTTGACTCTCTTCTGGCGCGGAGGTGGCGTCTACGTCGCGGAAATGGTCGTTTATGTACTTCTCGCCCTCGTCGCAAAACAGCGTGATCACCGTTTTCAGATCGGGGTACTCTTTCTGTATTCGTTGCGCCACCGCCAGGTTCGCCCCGCTGCTGGGGCCGACGAACATCCCGTACTCGCGCGCGATACGCCACATGTGTTCGAGCGAGTCCCCGCTGGAGACGGCGTATACGCCGTCCACCATCCCGCCGTGCCGCTCGTAGATGGTCGGGACGAAGCCGTCGGAGATGCCCTCGATGGCGTGCTTGCCGGTCTCGCCGCACAGGATGGTGCATGACTCATCCGGCTCGACCCCGAAGAGCTTCACGCCCGGGTTGGCCTCCCTGAACGCCTGCCCGACCCCGACGAGCGTGCCGCCAGTCCCGATCCCCATGACCAGCGCATCCGGCACGGTTCCCTCTGGCAACTGAGCCAGGATCTCCGGCCCGAGCCAGGTGCGGTTCTCCTCCACGTTCCACTCCGAGTCGAACTGCCGCGGGGCGTAGTATCCGGGCTGCTCCCCGAGCTCCCGCGCCTTCGCGAGGGCCTCGTTGACGTGGAAGTTCCCGACTTCCAGGACTTCAGCCCCGAAACCGCGCGAGATGGCTACGCGCTCCGGGCTCATGCCGCTCGGCATTACCACGAGCATCCTGTAGCCCTTCACCGCCGCGACCATCGAGAGGGCGTTGCCCGTGTTGCCGCTTGACGCCTCGACGATGGTGTCGCCGGGCCGGAGGAGACCTTCCTCCTCGGCCTTCTCGACCATGTACTTCGCTATGCGAGCCTTGATCGAACCCGACGGGTTCAGGTACTCCAGTTTGGTCCACACGCCGTCCACCAGGACGAGCGGGGTGTCGCCGATGGCGTCGAGCACGCTCTCCGAAGGTTTCCGGCTTCGGGCTTCCGGCTCGTGGGGCTTCATCACGCCCGCATCCGCTTCATCGCCGGGTCGAAGAGCGGCTCCTCAGCCACCGTCGCCGGATACCGCTCGCCGAAGTACTGGATCTCCAGCCTGCTTCCTACGTCCGCGTGCTCCGGCGGCACCCAGGCGTACGCGATGCTCCTCCCGAGCGTGTACCCGAAGTCCGCGCTAGTCACGTACCCGACGGGCCTGCCCTCCGCGAACACCGGCTCGTAGCCCATCACGACCACGTTCGGATCGTCGAGCACCGTGCAGACCAGCCTGCGGCGCGGCCCGGCCTCTTTGCGTTTCACCAGCGCATCGCGTCCGATGAAGTCGCCCTTGTCCGCCTTCACCGCGAATCCGAGACCGGCTTCGTACGGGTCGTGCTCGGTGGTCATGTCCGTGCCCCAGGAACGGTAGCCCTTCTCGATACGCATGGAGTTGAAGGCCGATCTGCCACCGGCTACCACGCCGTAGGGCTGGCCAGCCTCCCACAGGAGATCCCAGAGCCGCAGGCCCATGTCCGATGTCGTGTAGATCTCCCACCCGAGCTCCCCTACATACGAGAGCCGCAACGCCGTCACCGGAACCTCGCGCAGGTAGGCGTATCGTGCGTTGAAGAACCCGAACGCCTCGTTGGAGAAATCATCGTCGGAGAGGCTCTGCACCACGTCGCGGGCGAATGGCCCCCAAACCCCGACGCAGCAGGTTCCCGGCGTGATGTCCCTTACCTGCACGGAGCCATCGGAGGGCAGATGACGCTCCATCCACTCGATGTCCCGAGGACCGTTCAGGCCAAGCTGGAAGCGTTGATCTTCCAGCCGGGCCACGGTTATGTCGCTCTTCACGCCCGCCGCTTCGTCCAGCATGAGCGTGTAGGTCACCTTGCCTGGCGGGCGGTCGATCTGGCCCGTGGTAAGACGTTGCAGGAACTCAAGCGCGCCGGGTCCGGCGACCTCCGCTCGCTTCAGAGAGGTCATGTCGTAGAGGGCGACATGCTCGCGGGTGGCGCGGGCCTCGGCGGCGGCGATCTCGGACCAGTACCTTCCGGCCCACTCGCCGCGCCCGGGTACGTCGTTCAGCCCGTCGAGCAACCTCTGGTTTGCCTCGAACCACTGCGGACGCTCCCATCCTGACGCTTCGAGGAAGTACGCGCCGAGTTCTTTCTGCCGCGCGTAGAACGGGCTGGTCCGCAGCGGGCGTGGCTCCTCCATCGGCTGCTGGGGGTGGATGATGTCGTAGACCTCGCGGAAAGACTGGGAACTGCGGGCCAGGATGTAGGCCGGGCTCTTTGCGTGCGGCTCGAAGCGGTGTACGTCTGCCCCGGCGAGGTCGATGCTCGGAACACCGTCGGTGAGCCACTCGGCCATCACCTTGCCAACGCCGATGGCGTGCGTGATCCAGACGGCCTCAGCGATCCAGAACCCCTTTGCCTCCCGCGACTCGCCGAGCAACGGCCCACCGTCCGGCGTGAACGAGAAAAGCCCGTTCATCGGACGGTCCAGCTCCACGTTTCGAAGCGCGGGGAGCATCTTGCGTGCCTCCTGCCAGGTTGGCTCGAAGTCATCCAGCGTGAACTCCAGGACCGAAGGGAACTCGCCCTCACCCCTGTAATCGCGCCGGATGTCGTCGGCGGAGATGGGCATGGGACGGTGCCTGTACGCCCCGATGCCGTAGTAATCCTCCCGCTGGCGCATGTACATGGAGAAGTCCTGGTGGCGCAGTATGGGCTCGATGATCTCGCGCGTCTCACCGGCAAGCTCCGCGAGCGGCGTGGTCCATGCGAGCTGGTGCTGCATTGGCATCAGCGGCACCGTCATGCCGACCATGCGCCCGATGTACGGTCCCCACATCCCGGCGCAGCTAACGACGAGTTCGGTCTCGATCCGCCCTTTATCCGTATCCACGGCCCTGACCCGGCCGTTCTTGACCTCGATGCCCGTTACCTCGGTCTCGCCGTAGAACTTAGCGCCGCGTTCGGAGGCTAGCCGCCCCATCGCCTCGCACGCCCGGACACCCTTCGCGATGCCGTCGGACGGGACAAAGAAACCGCCCAGGATCTTCGTCTTGTCCAACAGAGGTATCTTCTCTGCGCACTCCTCGGGCGAGATCAGATGCGATTCCAGCCCCCACGAGGCGGCGAGACCATGCCTGCGCTTGAGGTCCGTCAGGCGCTCGGGCGTCTCGGCGACCTCGATGCCGCCGGCCTGGTATCCGCACGGCTGGCCGTCCACTTCGAGTTGCATGTAGCTGCCGACGCTGTACTTGGCCAGATCGGTCATCGTCTTGGACGGGTTGGTCTGGAACATCAGGCCGGGGGCATGGGAGGTAGAACCCCCGGCCTCGAAGAGCGGCCCCTGATCCAGGACCATTACGTCTTGCCACCCCATCCGTGTCAGGTGCTCGGCGACGCTGCAACCCACGATGCCGGCGCCGATGATCACCACCTCGGCACTACTCTCCATCCCAGACCCCCGTTCGACACCCACAACCCACAAACATCACACAGGCGAAACCCCAAAAGACGAGGTAATTAGAAGAGATTTTCCGCCCGCTTCCCAAGGTTTTCAGGGCCTCCACCCGAGCCGGGTTCCAGCGCGGGCCTGATCCGCCGTCTGTTGCGTATAGCGCACCGCTTTCTCAATACAGGAACATGTAACATAAGTGAGATTCACGGTCAAGGGATGCACAGAGCCGATTTTGCAACAGGTAGGATTTTGTGCTTCGGGCCCAATGGACGGCCGAAGACGTGTGGTTCATAACAGTGAATTTTACGGGGTTGGATCCCACGAAACCGGCGGAACCCAGCGGCTAGTGGTCAGATACTAGCGGCAAGTGGAAACCCTCTCGGTTAGTGGAGCTTGGGTATATCACCATCCTGACGAGGTAGTTGTGGGGTCTTCTATCCAGGGACGGGACGCTCACCGCCCACCCACGTTGATGATTGGCCGTCGCTCCAGGTCAGGCTCAGCCTCCCTCAGAACCTCGTGGGTAACAGGGGCCGTATCTCCTTCGCCGAAGAGAATGTAGCGGACCACGTACACAAAGGGGTTGCCCTCCGTCCACCCGAAGTAGCAGTTAGGCGTCTTGCCAGTCTGGTCACGCAAGTAAAGCAAGAAAGCGGCTATGGCATTGGGCACCACTGCGCTCTCAGCACGCAGCACCTTGTAGTCCCCCACCTCCACTCCCGTGACCTCGAGCGCGTCCTCGAACTCCGAGGCGTCTTCCACGTCGATCTCCAGGAAAAGCACGGGTACACCCTTGGGGATACGGTTGTACTCCTGTTGCTCGGCCAGCTTCTTGGCGTACTCCTCCGGGTCATCGCCGCTCCTGCTGCGGTGGGCGATGATGTGGATCTCCTCTCCCTGGCTAGCTTCCTCTATCAACCTTCTCGCCTTCTCGTCCATCTCTATGCGCTCATGCCTGAGTTCGAGCGAGCGTCTGACCCGAGACGCCAGCGAGACGACGACTATGGCGGCTATGAAGAACGAGGCGATCTTGATGCCGTCTGGGCGCTCGATTATGTTGGCCACCGTAGTGTAGGCGAGCACGAGCGTTACTAGCGCGAAGATGACGGTGCTCCTCCTCGAGCCGTTGCGCCCCGCGACCAGGGTCACGGCCACGGCGGCGGAGCTCATCACGAAGAGGACCCCTGTTGCGTACGCCCCGGCCTGGGCGTCCGTGCTGGCCTTGAAGATGATCACGATGGCGAAGGCGATCACGGTGTAGACGAGGACCAGGGGCCTGATCGCCTTTCCCCACTCGGGGGCCATGCCGTAGCGGGGCAGGTAGCGCGGTACGACGTTTATGAGCCCAGCCATCGCAGAGGCCCCCGCAAACCAGAGTATGGCTATGGTGGAGAGGTCGTAGGCGGTGCCGAAAATGTTCCCGAGATACTCGTGGGCGAGGTAGGAGAGGGCACGCCCGTTGGCCGGACCGCCCGACTCGAACGCCTTGGCTGGTATCAGCACGATGGTAACGAAGCTGGTCGCTATGAGGTAGAAGCTCATGGTTAGCGCGGCGGCGTTCAGTAGCTTCCTGGTATTGCGGATCCGTCCCTCTGGACGCTCGGGGTCGTCGTCTCTGCGGCCACGCACCAGGGGCATCACACTCACCCCCGTCTCGAAGCCGGAGACCCCGAGGGCGAGCTTGGGAAAGACGAGGGCTGAGACAGCAACCATCATTAGGGGGTTGCCGTAGGCGGAAAACAGTGCTTCCCGCCAGTGGATGACCGTGTCCGGGGAGCCGATTATCTCGTAGAGCCCGACGATCACAACGACGAGGTTCAGGAGCAGATACGCGCCCACCAGGAACACCGAGAGCCAAATGGCCTCCCTGAAGCCTTTGAGGAAAACGGCACCAAGTAGCGCCACCAGAAACAGAGTGATGGCGACCCCCTGTCCCTTTAAGAAGTCGGGGGCCAGGGGGTTCGCGACCAGGTGGGTGGCTGCGTCCGAGTCGGAGAGGGTTATGGTGATCATGTAATCCGTGGCTATAAACCCGAGGAGGGCTAGCACGAAGAGCTTGCCCTTCCAGAAGGAAAGCAGCCTCTCTAGCATCGAGATCGAACCCCGCCCATGCGGGCTCTCGGCGGCCACCCAATGATACATGGGTCTGATCCCGAAGATGGTCAAGAGCACGATGAACACGGTTGCGATCGGCGAAAGCGTCCCGGCCGCGAGCGCCGCGATGCCAGGGATGTATCCGAGCGTTGAGAAGTAGTCCACGCCGGTCAGGCACACTACCCGCCACCAGGGCTGCTGCTCTCCAGGACGCATTTCACCTTTCGGACCACCAACGTCCTCGACCTCGCGTTCGAGCAGCCACCGTTTTACGGGGCTCACCTGAGCCTCCCTAGTTACCATCAGTGACCTCCCTTTTTCAACGCATCCACTTCATCTTCAGCAGCTCCAGGTGCGTGACCTCCATCACGGGCATCCCCCCGATAACCTCCCTAAGCGGGCCCGAGACCCGCGCGCTGTCGCCCACGTACTCTCCGAGCTGGTAGGCATCACTTACGAGCACGCACGCATAGTCGGCGATGGACCGGTCAAAAAGACCGTATGATGTGCCGTAGTGGGCCAGGAGGAGGACCTCATCACGCCGGATCACCCCCCATACGAACACCTCCGCTGCCGGGGTCGACGCCCCGCCCATCGCGACGGGTTCGTCTTGGGAACGCCTTGAGGTAAGACGTTCGGGAGGCCGGGGAGAGAAACGATCGAAGAGACTTTGCATTAAACCCTCCCGTCCAGCAACCCTTGCCCTCATGACTTCTCTCCTTCGAGAGCACGGTCGAGCGCGAAGACGTCCATCCACCCGCCACTCTTGGCGGAGATATCCGAGTCAACCGAGACGACCCGCGCACCCATGTGCTTCTGGACAACGGCTTTGAGGACCTGATGTCGTATAGCTTCGATTAACCTACAGCCCTCAAAGCCAGTGGCGAGTTGCTTCTCGGCTGGCGTAAATACGCCGAAGCTGCGAACTATCACGAGGTCTTCGACTATCCCGATTCTTTTCCATTTGGGACCGCGTCCCACGAACCCGTGCTGGGAGGCCATCATTCCGTCGCTGATGGCGGCCTCGGCCCTGCTCTGCCGATGAGATGTCGCGGCGTTCACTTTTCTGCGCACCTCCTCCGGGGGTGCGCCAACGACAAAAGCCGGTGCCGCACCGCACCTCTACACCCATAGAGGGGACGCAGTCACCGGCCCTATCCGCTGACCTACCCGGAGTACCTACCGGGCAGGCCGCAGCGATGTAGCCCGACTGTGGCTGACCACCCTGCGCCGCCCGATACGCTCCCGCCTAGAGATCGAGACCGAACCACTTGGCCCAGAGTGCCCTCTTTCGTTTCGCCTACGAGGTTAGCTGTCGGGTTCGGGCCGAAAGAGTTAAGCCCTACGCTGGCTGGCTTCGTCCAGCTAGCGATTCACCCCGCAGACCTTGCAAGGTCCGTGTGGGTCCCCCGTCCCCCGGCATCACCGGGTGTTAGGCGTATTAACTATGCTGTTGTCGATTATCGGTATACGCCTCTGAGGGTCCTTTGTCAACAAACCATTGGGAAGTAAATGCTCTCGCAAGTTCACCAGCGACCTCCCAGGAAACCAAGGGCTGGTGATGCAGAAGTGGCGACGAAATCTTCGCCTGAAGCGTTGTTCTCTAACACTTCAGGCTACGAAGGGTAGCGTCTCTACTCGGTCACCACCAGGTCCACCGGTATATCATGCTCCAGCATGGGAACTTCCTCGACCACCTGAACCCCGAACGCCCCGGCGACGAGCGTGGTCTGCGAGGTCCGCTGTCCGGCGAGCAGGCCGTCATAGAAGCCAGCCCCGTAACCCAGGCGTCCTCCCCGACCGTCGAAGGCGACGCCGGGGACGAGGACGAATTCCACGGCCCGAATGTCCGCCGGGCCGCACCGGTTCGGGTCGGGCTCCCTTATCCCCCACGTTCCGGCTTGCAGGTCACGGGTCAGGTCATTCACCTCGTATAGGTCGAGCGACTTTGTCTTACGGTTAACGCGGGGCAGGACTAGGACCTTCCCCAATTCCAGGGTCCGGCGCAAGAACTCGTCCGTCCGCAACTCGCTGCCGAATCCGGCGTACGCCAGCACCACGCCGGATTCTCCGTAGGGTTCCAGGCCGATGATATCCTGGACGATGGCCCGGCTGAAATTGTCCCTAGCTTCGTTGGTCATGGCGTCCCGCCGTTTGAGGACGCGCTCTCTGAGGGAGGCTTTGGTCTCCTTGACGGGATCTGTTTGTCTCCTGGTATCTCGCGGCATTTCCTGGTTCCTGGAACGGTTCTTCTATCGCTGCCCGGTTATGAGGCTCATGGCCTCCTGGCGGGTACGCTGGTCCTTGGCGTAGATGCCGCGGACGGCGCTGGTAACGGTGACGCTCCCCGGTTTCTGAACCCCCCTGACCGTCATGCATAGGTGATTCGCCTCGACGACGACGATGGCGCCCCGGGATTTCAAGCTTCCGTGCAGGGCATCGGCGATCTGGGCCGTCAGCCGCTCCTGAAGCTGGGGTCTTCGGGAGTATCCCTCGACGACCCGCGCCAGCTTGGAGAGCCCGACAACTTTTCCATCAGGAATATAGCCCACGTGGGCCTTGCCGATCATCGGGAGAAGATGATGTTCACACATGGAGTTGAAGGGTATGTCGCGTATGAGGACCATCTCGTGGTGGTCTTCCTGGAACCCGACGTTCAACTGCTGCGCGGGGTCCACGCCAAGCCCGGCGAACAGAAACTCGTAGGCTTTCGCCACCCGCCGGGGGGTGCCCAACAGACCTTCCCGCTCCGGGTCCTCGCCTATGGCCGCCAGTATCTCCCTGACGGCGCCTTCGATGCGGGGAAGATCCACCCTGCGCTCTGGCGGGTATTTCTCGTCTATGTCGTCTCCGAGATGGGAGCCGGGTTCCGGGTCCATTACTCTCCCCTCCCGTGCGCGGCCCGCAACGTGTTATGGAGGAGCATCGCCCGGGTCATGGGGCCGACTCCGCCGGGGACGGGCGTTATGGCGGATGCCTTCTCCTCGACCTTGGCGAAGCGCACATCCCCCACGAGTCCTCCCTCGTCCCTGCGATGGATACCCACGTCCACCACCACGGCCCCGTCCTTCACGTGGTCCGCCCCGACCATCTCCCGCCTGCCCAGCGCCACGATCAGGATGTCCGCGCGGCTGGCGACATCTGCCAGGTCCTGTGTCCGCGAGTGGCAGATGGTGACGGTGGCATTCTCACGCAGGAGTAGCTGTGCCATGGGTTTCCCAACCAGGTTCGACCGGCCAAGCACGACCGCCTCCCGACCTTCCATCGGTACGTCGGCGCGGCGCAGGATCTGTATGATGCCGTGCGGCGTGCATGGCATGAGGGCTGGCAGCCCCATAGACAAGCGTCCGGCGCTCTCGGGGTTGAGGCCGTCCACGTCCTTGTCCGGCCGGATGCGGGAGATCAGGGACTGGGAGTCGAGGTGATCCGGGATCGGGAGCTGCATGAAGAACCCCGATACCGCCTCGTCCTCGTTGAGTTGCCCGACCGTCTCCTCCAGATCTCTTTGCGAAGCGTCTTCCGGGAAGCGGTGAACCCGCGACTCTATGCCGACTTCGGCGCAGTCGTTCTCCTTGTTTCGCACGTAGGTTACGGAGGCCGGGTCTTCGCCGACCAGGATCACATCCAGCCTCACCACCCGGCCATCTTCCCGCAGCTTCCACACATCCTCCGCGACCTCGGCCCGCACCTCCGCAGCCGTGGCCTTTCCGTCAAGAATCCTGGCCATGTTCCTCCTCAGTCAGCCCGGGCCTCCCGCCGCCATGCAATCGTCTTGCGTGATCCGGGCGCAATGTATCGAATCGAGCAACGTGTTTCAAATAACGGCACGGCATCTTGGGCGTCCATACTCCCGCGATTCTAGCCGAGCGTCCAGAAAGATCGTCGAAACCGTTCGGGAGGTTGCGCATTTTTGGTTGGTGCGACCAGCATCGAGCGCGGGCAGGGTGATGCTTGACTTATCCCCAGGTTGCCCTACAGTTTCCTCAATGCATTTGGCCCGACCCGAGGTGAAGCATCTCACGTGGGTGGATGATGGCTGTCATGCCTCTGGCCCGGAGGGCCAGCTCCCGAAACCCCGTACCGGATTCTCCATCTGCACCCTCAACGGACTTTGACTGGGTAGGGTAAGCGCTATCCTAGAGCATTTGTCATAGCGATTGAGCCAGTGGGCGGTAGCCGCGATGCTCGAAGAAGCCTCGTGCATCGCTTGCTGTCACAGCATCGAGCGCCCGACCCATCGCTTCCAGCAAGGCTTCTCGAGTACGCGCCTGGACCTTGCGCAACAGCGCCTTTATCTTGGCGAAGGCCTCTTCTATGGGGTTGAGATCAGGCGAGTAGGGTGGCAGGTACAGAAGCTCGCAGCCTCTAGAGCGGATTGCATAGTAGATGGACCGCGTGGCATCATGCGCGCATGAACGCCTACTCCGAAGACCTCAGGAAGAAGATCGTAGATGCACTTCGCCGGGGT